>LFIK01003223.1_pt1 | contig 13251 bp, 11 predicted proteins | sample 643401 | NCBI WGS metagenome assembly LFIK01 (sample SAMN03777447, study PRJNA286221) | soda lake metagenome | biome: soda lake; feature: Kulunda steppe; material: water; isolation source: sample T5-Br brine of Lake Tanatar-5 | place: Russia: Kulunda steppe | collected 2010-07 | reverse complement strand
GCGTGCTGGCACGGCCGATGCTCTACCTCTCCGCCTACTTCGAGCGTCACCGCAGCCGCTACTACCACCTGCTGTTCGAGACCAGCGCAACCGGCGACCCCATCCCGTGGATCAACTTCTTCCTCGACGGTGTTGCCCACCAGTCACGCGATGCGGAGGAACGCACGGTCAGGCTCGTCGACATCCAACGTGACCTCCGGGAAGATCTGCTCGCTGCGAGGGTGACGAACACGACGCTGCGCCTCGCGGAGTCGCTCCTCGACCGCCCCTACGTCACCGCCAAGCGCGTGACCCGCGAGTTCGACGTCACCGCGCCGACCGCCCAGAAGGCGATCGAGCGCCTCGTCGACGAGGGCATCCTGACCGAGGTGACCGGGCGGAAACGCAACCGCGTGTACCTCTCACCTCGGATCATGGACGCCGTCTACGGCCTGCCCGACGATGCCACGAGCGACGTCGAAGGCTGACCCGGATCGGCGTGTCCGCCGTGGTCACCCGATGTGGTCGGCCCGGGTCAGGCATCGATCTTGCTGCCGTAGCGGTGGCGTGCCGCCTCACCGCTGGTCGACCACGCGGCCGGGGACGCCCTGTTATCGTTCGTACTCTACAGGTAACACATGGAGGGTCGGTCGTGGCTGAGAGCACCTTCACGTTCCGCGTCGATGAGGAGCTCAAGGCCGCCTTCGCCAAGGTCGCCGCCAGCCAGGAGCGGTCGGCGGCACAGCTGCTGCGCGTACTGATGAAGGACGCGGTGCACCGCGACCGTGAGCTCCGGGAGCACGACCGCTGGTTCCGTGGCGAGATCGAGCATGCGGTGATTGAGGCCGACGATCCTGCCACGGCACGTCTGGCTCACGAGTCGGTTCGCTCCAGCTGGCAGCAGCAGCGCGCGGCCATCGAACGGCGGGCGACCGGACGTCCCGCGTGAGGATCGAGTGGCTCCCCGAGGCCGCCCGCAACCTGTCCGCACAGTTCGAGTGGATCGCCGAGCGTGATCCCTGGGCGGCACTCGACGTCGGCGACGCCGTCCATGCGGCCGTGGCACGGCTCGCCGATCAGCCGGCGACCGGACGTCCCGGCCGTGTCCCCGTCACCCGGGAACTCGTCGTCATCGGAACGCCCTACACCGTGGTTTACCGGATCGAGCGGACCGCCGTGCTGGTGCTCCGTGTCCTGCACGCTGCTCAACGCTGGCCACCGGCCTGACCCAGCCGCGCAGAGGCCGACCGTTCCTGAACGGGCATTGATCCCGCGCAGCTCGGGCATGGCCCGGGTTCCTCACCCTTCCGGCGGGGTGAGCGCGGCCCGAGCCAGTGCGATCCCAGCAGGCATGACCACGCCCGGCCGGCGGCCGTGCCGGTCGTCTTCGAACGCCCCGACCCGGTGATCGGACGCGGCGACGATCATCCGTTAGCCGTGGATGCCGCCGCAGTCCTCGGGCGGTCCGGCACCGGCGCCCTCCAGCAACCTCGCCCGGCCGGGCGGGACGTGGCCGTCGACGAGTTCCTCGACCTCGAGGGTCAGCCACCAGTTGTCGCCGTAGTCGTACTGCTCGTGCAGCCGCTCACCGGGCTCGGTGAGCAGCTCATCGACCCGGACATCCCAGGTCGGTAGCGACGCGTCGTCCTCCGAGGCCTCCGCCAGGTCCGCCGTACACGCGAACGCCGCACCCGGGTCGTCCTGCGGACCGGTGGTGAACCGGTAGAAGTGGTAGTCACTCAGCCGAACACCACCTGCAGCACATCGTGCAGGTCATCAAGCCCCAGATCCGATCCTCGCAGCACCGTTCCACCCGATCGACGAGCTGCTGGTCGACGGGTTCGGCCATCTCCCCAAGGCATCCTCCGCGAGCTCGAGCAGCTGCATCACGACCTGGTCGGGATCGCCGGTCGCCAACGCCACCTCGATGCCGTCCAGCGCCCACTGCAGGGAGGCGGCGACCTGATGGTGCGCGCTCGGGTGGGCCAGCACGGCCTGCCACCGGTCGGCCGCCTCCTCCGATCACCCGTCCGCCATGGCCTGCTCGGCCCGGTCGGTCAGCGTCCGGATCTGACGCCACGACTCCTCGAGGGTGATCTCGGCCATCGGCTACAGCCCCACAGGTCGGCTGAGCGACGTCGCGCATCGTAGGGCTGAGCCGGAGCAGCCCGCCGGTTCTGGAGGATGAGATGGATGCGGCACAACGGCTCGCGGCCCAGATGGGCTCCTTCATCTGTCGAACGGTGCGGATGCCGAGGACGAGGCACTCGCGGGGACGTACGCTGACCGAGAGCTGAGGATGGCCATGACGTTCGAGCTGATCACGACCGATCCCGAGGTGCTCGGCGGTGTGCCCTGCATCCGTGGACTGCGGGTTCCCGTCGCCACGGTGGTCGGCATGGTCGCCGATCGGATGACACCGCAGGAGATCCTGGCTGACTTCCCCTACCTCGAGCCCGACGACATCGCTGCCGCTCTGCGTTACACCGCCGAGGCGGTCCGTGAGCGTGAACTGCGACTGCTTCCGGTGGGATGAGGTTCCTGGTCGATGCGAGCAGGCCTCCCCGGTCGTCGTCAGGGTGCTGGGCGAAGCCGGCCATGTTGCGTGAGGGACACGTGCCGGGTACCACCTCCACCCGGGGCACGTTCCGTACGAGAGGGTCGCCATCGCCGGGTGTTCACGAGTGCAGGGGCCCGACGCTCGTTGGGCCCCTGCACTCCGCCTCCGCGAACGGACGATGCGTTAGGGGGTCGTGTCGACCACGAAGGTGGCCGCTGATGCCCTACCGGTAAAGAAGAGGGTGTCACGTGCGAGCGCGGAGCTGCACGAAGGCCGGTTGTTCGCGACCCCGGTCGCGACGGCTCCGAAGCTTCCGCAGGTGGCCGGAAGGGTCGTCCCGCTCACGGAGCTGTAGCCCGTCCAGCCCACGATCCGCCAACCATCGCCGAGGTCGCCGACGAGGCTGATGTCGCCCGTGGGCCGGCGCACGATCACGGTGCAGTCAGGTCGATCGGCACTGGCCTGCAGGGTCTGCAGGCCTCCGGGCCAGACCTCGATGTCGACCAGGGGTACCCGGTCGATGACACTGACCATGGAGAACTCCAGCTTGCCACCAGGGCAGGCCTGCGGCACTGTCGTCCCTCCGTCACCACAGACGAGCTCCCCGGTCGCCGTGAACCCGGTGACGAACCCGCCGTTCTCGCAGGACTGACCGGCGGCCACGTTCTCGCCAGCTGGGCCGGCTTCACCCTGTGGGCCTTGCTCGCCCTGCGGGCCGGCTTCACCCTGTGGACCCTGCTCGCCCTGCGGGCCGGCTTCACCCTGCTCGCCCTGCGGGCCGGCTTCACCCTGCGGACCCTGCTCGCCCTGCGGTCCGGCTTCACCCTGCGGGCCGGCTTCACCCTGCGGTCCGGTGTCTCCCTGGGGACCCTGTTCGCCCTGGATGCCCTGGATGCCCTGGATGCCCTGGGGGCCGGTGGCGTTCCAGCTGACCTGGGTCGAGTTGCCCTCGCACGGACGCGCCGGTGCGTCCCCCACTGCGACGTTGATCAAGGTCGCGCCGTTGGTCAGACAAGCGGTGTATCGCGTGTCGTCCGTGGGAGCTGCCAGCGCAGCTCCGCCGATGAGAAGAAGCAGAGCGACCACCCCTGCGGTGGCCATGTGACGCTTCGGAACCATGGTGACGCCTCCCTGTGTCGAGGAAGCGCGACCTTCGCACCGTCCTTGGCAGGGCGCCTCTGCCAGACGGCGTATCTTCGCGGTGTGCTCGCGCGGCGTCAGTCGCTGGGGTGCAGCTTCGCTCCGCGTCTTCCCGCTGCCCAGACACCAAGCTCCGTGCGGGTGACGAACCCGAGCTTGCTCAGCGCGTTCTGAACGTGGGTCTTGACGGTGCCGGGTGCGATGTGGAGCAGCTCGGCGGTCTGCTTGTTGGTGAGCCCGGCGGAGACCGCCTCGGCGACCTCGAACTCGCGGTCAGTCAAGGGCCACGTCGCGACGCGACGGTTCCGGCTGGCCCGCGGCTGCCGGGGAAGTCCATCTCGGAACAGCTTGATCGCGGCGTGCGGGGTGAGTTCCTGACCGGTGGTCCAGTGTCGTTCGTACGCCTGGTGGCCGAGGAGGCCACGAAGCGCGTCGCGGTGTCGCTCGATGGTTCGGCGTTGCGAAGGCGAGTGTTGGGCGCCGCTGTCATCACGGGCGCGTTGCGCGGCGCCATGCAACTGGACGCCGACGGCAACGCCGCCGTCATCCGCAGCGAGATCGGCCAGGTGCTCCAGCGCCTGCGTCAGCTCGGGACCACCGCCGTGGTCGACCAGCAGCTCCGCGCTACGCAGGGCCAGTTCGTGGCCCCCGAGCCGGTCGCCGCCCTGGTGCACGAGCTGTGACAGACACGTGAGCACGTACGCACGGAACCACACATCGCCGGTGGCTTCGAGCAGGTTCTCAGCCTCCTCAAGACCGTTGCGAGCCGATGCGAGGTCGCCGGTCTCAGCCAGGGCCAGGGCGAGGTTGGTCAGGATCAGCGCTTCTCCGAAGGGGTGTCCCATCCGCTTGGCGACGTCGCGTGCCTGGCGGTAGAGCTCGATGGCGCGGGCGGTATCGCCACGGCCGGCGGCGATGTTCGCCAGCAGGGCGAGCGCGGCCCCGTGACCGAAGTCGTCGTCGAGCTGCCGCACGCGTCGCAGGGCCTGACCGACGAGATCTTCCGCCCGGTCGAGGTCGTTCGCGCTCTGCGCGAAGGCGGTGGCGGCGAGGAGTGCATCCGCCTGCACGTCCGGCTCGGCCTCGTCGACGGCGGGCAGCAGGCGTTCCGCAAGCATCCGCCCCTGGGCGATGTGGCCCCGGACACGCCAGTAGGTCCACAGGCGCGTGGTCATCGTCAACGCGACGGCGGCGTTCCCGCGCTGCTCGGCCAGGTGGATCGCTGCGAGCAGGTTGGCATGCTCCTCCGCGAGCCGGGCGAGTGTCTCCGTGTCCGGGGGCGTCGACCACGGGCGCTCTGGCAGCTGCGCATCGATCAACGCGTGACAGGCGGTCACGAACCGATCGCCGACGGCCTGCGCCTCGCCGTCGGCCAGCAACCGACGGTACGCGAAGGCCCGGATCGGCTCCAGCAACCGGTACCGGCCTGTCGTCGGGTGCGCCTGCACGAGGGAGCGGCGCTCGAGGCTCGCCTGGGCCCGGTCGACCACCGCCGCGGGGAGTGCGTCGTCGGCACACACGGTCCGAGCCAACCACCTGCTCCAGCCGCCGACGAACACCGACAGTCGCAGCAACAGCCGCTGTTCGTCGTCGGAGAGCATCCTGAAGGTCCACGCGATCGAGCCTGCCACGCTCGCTCGACGATCCGATGTATCGGATCCCCCCGCCTCATCGAACCCGAGGCTCGTGTCCAGGTCCGTCAATAGTTCCTCGAGCTGCATGGACGCCAACCGCGACGCGAGCAGTTCGAGGGCGAGCGGCAGGCCCTCGGTCCGCCGGCAGATCCTGGCCACCAGGGGGGCCGTCGAAGGGGTGAGGTGGAAGTCCGCATCGGCGGCGCTTGCACGCGCCAGGAACAGCTGCACCGCCGCGACCCCGCCCAGCTCCGCCGGGTCCGAGCAGGTGGCGTCGGGCACCGACAGCGGTGGAACCCGGACGACCCGTTCCAACGGCAACTCCAAGGGGTCACGACTGGTGGCCAGGAGCCGCACCTGCGGGCACCGGCGCGTGACCTCCCTGACCACCACCCGGGTTGCGTCGAGCAGATGTTCACAGTTGTCCAGGACGAGGAGACAACGCGATGTCCCGAGCTCCGCACAGAGCGGATCGAGGAGGAGCAGGCCATCCGGGACGTCGATCCCTACCGACCCTGCGACGGCAACGACCACGAAGGCCGGGTCCCGCAACTCAGCCAGCTCGACCCAGAACACACCGTCCGGGAAGTCCTCTGCGACCTGCGACGCGACGTGGAGCGCCAGCGTCGTCTTGCCGCTCCCGCCGAGTCCGACAAGCGTGACCAGAGGCGAACTCCGGACGAGTTGGGACAGTTGCGCGACCTCGTCGTCCCGACCGAACAGCGAAGGCAATCGGGCAGCACTGGGGGACGACATCACGCGGCCTGCTCTCACCGTGGTCCTTTGCAGAAGAATGCCACCCGTTTGGCGCATCCGCGCGCTCGATCGCCGTGTCGCCGCAAGATGCGCCAGGAACCGCTCCGCCGGTTCCACCGCCACCACAGCGTGTGCCGTGTCGGCTGCAGCAAGACACGGGCTTCTGGCAGTTCAAGCCAGGCCGGGATGTCACCAGGTACGCGACGCGGTAGGGGAAGCGGACCACTGGCGCTTGGCGCACCTGGAGGCGAGCGGGCACACCGGGAACCAACGTTCCAGCTTCAGGCCAGGGCGCAGGTGTCGAGCTCGATGACCGTCACGATGACGCCAAGCTTCGCCAGACCTGCGCTCGACCGCACACCCAGGGTGACCGGAAGGCCGATGACGAGGGCCGGGAGTCCCGAGCATCACCGCAGGCGTCCTCTGTCCGTGGCTCAACCGGTTACGTATCGTCCACACCACAACCTCGAGGTGGCGGAAGTCGACGTCGAGGAGGCGGACCATGACGACGTCAGCGCAGCTGCGGCCGGTGGAACGTCGGCGACGTCGCCGGGCAGCGATGACCGTCCTGCTGGCGGCCCTCGTCCTCGGGCTCGTCGGCTGCGACGGTGACGGCGAAGCGGACACCGGCGCACCGGACCAGCCATCCGACGAACCGACCGACCCGGATCCGGCTCCGGATGACGATGCAGCGACGGAGCCGACGTCTCACGACATCCAGGTGTTCTTCACCAACCTCGAACGTGGCCCCGAGGGCGAGGTCCATCCGGTGGAGCGCACGACGACGGATGACGACCTGCCGACCGCGGCGGTCAGCGAACTCCTCGTCGGGCCGACGGTCGATGAACGTGAGCAGGGCTACTCCAGCTGGTTCTCCCAGGACACCGCGGGGATGCTGCGCTCGGTGCGGGTCGAGGGCGGGGTGGCGCATGTTGATCTCGATGGTGCGCTGAGGACGACGATCCCTGGTGCGTCCACCTCTGCCGGGTCTGTGGTCCTCATGGCTGAGCTGGATGCCACAGTGCAGCAGTTCCCCGACATCACCGACAGCATCTACTCACTGGCTGGCGACGTGCGAGCCTTCTACGAGTGGCTGCAGCTCACCCCACCGGACGGCGCCGCGACCCCGCCGACCGATGAGGCTGACGACCCGGAGGTCGAGTCGGGAACGGCCACCGTCGAGGTGTACTTCACGAACCTCGAGCGCGGCAGGGATACGGAGGTGTTCGGGGTCGAACGCGAGGTCGATCTCCCGCGCGTCCTGTCAGGAGCCCTGCAGGCGTTGCTCGAGGGCCCGACCGAAGCCGAGCAGCAACAGGGCTACTGGAGCTGGTTCTCCGAGGAGACCGCGGGGCTGCTCCTCTCGGTGCACCTCGATGCGGGCGTCGCCGAGGTCTCGTTCGACCCCGCGTTGCAGACCGTGATCCCCAACGCCTCGACGTCGGCGGGTTCCACGATGTTGCTCGGTGCGCTGGACGCGACCACCTTGCAGTTCCCAACCGTCGACGACGTGGTGTACTCGTTCGATGGTGACGTCGACGCCTTCTACGAGTGGCTCCAGCTCGGCCCGCCCGACTGACCATCGGACAGCGACACTGCTGCTGGCGTGGCTCGGGCAACCCGCCGGCCCCGCGGCACGTCACAGGTCGAAGGCCAGTCATCAGGCCTTCAGGCGCGCCCGGGGCAGCCTCGGTCGACCAGCGGCCGACGATGGAGCCGTGCGACGTGCCCGACGGATCGTGTCGATGAGCTCCTTCTCGATGAGCGCACGACGATTGGCCGCGCGGCGCAAGGCGATGAGCACGGGCTCGCCCCGGTCGTCCTCGCTCGGGTCGTTGTCCTCGAACTCGTCCGCGAGGGCGTCAGCCCGGCGATCAGGGCATCGATGGAACGGGGCATCGCTTGACCTCAGGAACTTGGGACGGACCGCCCCGGCGTGGACGATGGCGAACGGACACGTGAAGAGCCCGAACTCGGCGTTGATGACGACCAGCGCACCACGAACCTCCGGCGGTCCGGTCATCCCGAGCTCGGATGCCAGCGGAGCCAGCACCGACCGGACGGTGCCGACCGAACTCCTCCCCGCCGACCGCGTCGAGCATCCAGCTGAGCTCCCGCTGGTCGGGCAGCCCGACGAGCGAGGCTGGGACCGGCCCGATCCGCTGGGTGACCTCGGCAAGGGTGGCGATCACCTGCTCGAAGTCGTCGACGTGGACGTAGTGGTCCAGCCCGTCGTCGTCGCGGTCGCGCGCGGGACCTTGGCAGAGCTGGTTCGAGAGCTTCCGGCGGGACATCGCGAAGTAGCCCCATTCGCGTGAGGGTGTCGGTGCCGAGGGTGTAGGTGTGGTCGCAGGTGAGCCATCGGGCCTTGTCCCCAGTGATGGCGTAGCCCTAAGGGAAGGCCAGCGGCGAGGTAGCCGGCCGGCAGAGGAAGCTGGACATCTCGGTCGTCGACCGCATCGACCGAGCGTCGGTTCGGGTCGGTGAGGGTCATGGTGGCGCGGGCTGCCGAGGAGCTTCGGGTCGATGGACAGCAAGAGGACGCGTTCCGCATGCTCAACGATGCGGACGAACTGCAGCGCTTCAGGCGGCTGGAACGTGCTCGGCAACGAGGGAGCCGCTCAACGGAGCCTGGCCGCGACGGAGTGCACTTCCGGGCGAAGGACCCGTCTGCTGGGGGTGGGATCGAACCCGCTCGATCCCGATTTCGACTACCGCGCCCGCGCGCCGAGCGAGTTCACGGTGAGCAACGGTCCCTTCGAGCGTGGCGCCTGGTCCGCACGCACCTCACCGTCTCGGCGACGACGACCCTGGAGGTGAGCGGCTCCAAGGGTTGATCGCCTGGCTCGCCGCGACGTTCGGCTGGACCGGGAGCGGTCGGGGAATCCTCCGCTCCACCCACTCAGCCCCAGATCCGCAGGAAGTCCAGCGGGTCGCTGGGGCAGGTGGTCCCGCCGCGGTCGTTGCGCACGATGGGCTCGACCGGTGGGAGCGGTGGGTCCGACATGTGGACGCCGTGGCGGACGCCGAACACCTGGGTGGCCCAGATGCGGCCGTCGTTGCGGCACACGACCCCGACGCCGATGTCGGTGTAGTCCGGGTGCAGGATGTTCGCGCGGTGCCCGTCGGACTCCATCCAGCCGACGTGCAGCTCGGTTGCATCCACCTGGCCCATAGCGATGTTCTCACCGCTGCCCGGGAACTCCGGATGCGCACGGAACTCCGGCGTGGAGTGTTCGAAGCCCGAGACCAGCATCTCCTCCGACCACCGTCCAGCGGTGTCGGCGAGGCCGTCGTGCCAGGTGAGCGGGGCCAGGCCGCGCCGGAGCCGCTCGTCGTTGACCCGCTCGTAGACGTCGAGCGCGACCTCGAGCCCCTCGCTCGCCGCACCCCACCCGATGCGATCGGAGTCCTGCTCGAGCACCATGGGGTCGGGCGGGAACCAGAACCGGGGGACGACGTGCCACGCGATGAACAGCGCAGCCAGCACCGCCAGCGGCACCTTGTTCTGACGGATCATCTGCTCACCCCGTTGGATCGACCGGCCGCATGTGCCAGCCCTGGTCTGCATCGGCAGCCACGAGCTCGACCTTCTGGTGGGTCCCGGCGGCACCGGCGTCCTCACCGAACCAGCCGCGCAGCACCTCAGGCAGCGCGTTGGCGTCGGAGCCGGGTCGGGTGAGCACGTTGCAGGCGACCTTGACGAGCCTCGCGATGTGCGGCTGCCCGTCGACCAGCACCGACACCTCGCCGTGGGGGAGCGGCGGGTTGTGTTCGCGGTGGAGGAACAGGATCGGGCGGCCACTGGTGTTCTGGGCGACCTTCAGCTGCGCCGCGACTGGACCACCCCGACGGTCCGTGCCACCGCGTTGCCGCGCCTGGAGGTCGTCGAGGTAGCGCACCAGCCGCCAGTCGACGACCTCCGCGACGAGCTCTTCGACCGCTGGACGAAGCTCCGAAGCGACGTCGAGCTTGGCCATCAGCATCTCATCCACGAGAGCGAAGGGGGCGGAGCTCGGGTCGGCTCGCGTCTCCCCGGCCCAGGCCGCGATCGGGTTCTTGCGCATGTACGCCTGCCACACCTCGGGTGCGGCGTCGGCCGGGTCGGGGGAGGTCTCGTCCGCGACGTCGCGCAGCAGCCGAGGGTCGGCGAGCAGCGCGTCGCGGACCTCCTCGGCGAGCTCGTCGACCGGCGCCGGCATCCACAGCCAGCCGCGCCGGGTGATGGCCCGCAGCGTGAGCAGCTTGAAGGACTTGGTGATGTTCTCCCGCTCGATGCGCCGCAGAAACGGCCCCGCCGCCTCGACCGCGGTGCGCTCCTCCTCGGTCAGCACCCCGAGCTCATCAAGCGGGTCGAACCAGCCCGCACCCTTGCGGCGCAGGCTCGCGGGGTTGAACCCGGCCCGCAGGCACTGCACGGCGGTGGGCCGCTCACCGGTCTCCTCGGTGCGGGCGCGCAGGTACTCCTCGAGCGGGTTGCGCCGCGCCCGGGAGCGGAGCGACGCGAGCAGCTCGACGGTGGTCAGGTCCACCTCGATGGCGCACCCGGCGGGCAGGTCGGCGATCCCGTCGCGGAGCAGCGCGAGCGCCCGGGCCGGGTCCGGTTCGCGTTCACCGAACAGCCCGAGCAGCAGCCGGGGCCGGTCGAGGAACGCCCGGTGGTTGCCGATCAGGTCCAGCACCGTGAGCCGGCGCTTGCCGGGGGAAGGTCGAAGGCCGCGGCCGAGCTGCTGGAGGAACACCACCGGCGACTGGGTCGGCCGGAGCAGCAGGACGGTGTCGATCGTGGGGACGTCGAGCCCTTCGTTGAACAGGTCCACGGAGAACACCACGTCCAGCTCACCGGCAGCCAGCTGCTCGATCGCGCCGCGACGCGGGGCGGAGGTCGGTGCGGTGTGCACCGCCGCGGCCCGCACCCCGGCGGCGGCGAAGGCCTCTGCCATGAAGTCGGCGTGGTCGGTGGTCACGCAGAACGCCAGCGTGCGACCACCCCCGCGGGTGCGCCACTGCTCGAGGACGTGCTCGGCGCGGCGCTCCGTGGACACCGCCCGGGTGAGCTCCACCTCGTCGAAGCGACCGGCCCGCCACGTGAGCCTCGAGTAGTCCACGCTGTCGTCGCGGATGCCGAGGTAGTGGAAGGGAACCAGCTGGCCACGCTCGATCCCCTCGACCAGCCCGACATCGACGACGAGGTTGTCGCCGGTCAGCGCCAGCAGATCCGCACCGTCGAGCCGCTCCGGGGTCGCGGTCAGGCCGAGCAGGAACCGCGGCCGGAGGTGGTCGATGACCTTGCGGTAGCTGCGGGCGGCAGCGTGGTGGAACTCGTCCACCACGACCCGGTCGAACCACTCCGGCGGGATGCGCTCCAGGTTGCGGTGCAGCCACTGCACCGACGCGAACACCACCTCGGCAGCAAGGTCGACGCCTGCACCGGTTGCGAGCCCCAGCCGCCGGTCGGGTTGGACCTGGCGGAACACCTCCAGGGACTGTTGCAGGATCTCCTCGCGGTGGGCGATGAACAGGGTGTGGGTGGCGTTCGCGGTGTCGAAGGCCGCGAGCCAGGTCTTGCCGAGCCCGGTCGCCATCACCACCAGTCCGGCCCGGTGGCCCTCGGCTCGGCAGGCAGCCAGCTCCTCGAGCGCCTGCTGCTGGTGCAGCCGCGGTTCAGGGAGGACCTGCGGTTCCTCCTCCACCTCGGCGGCGGGTCGGGGGACGCCGGCAGGGACGACGCGGCGACGGGCCCGGTAGGTGTCGACCCAGCCGTGGTCGAGCGAGGTTGCGCCCGTCCAGAGCCGGTCGAAGGCGGTCCGGAACGCTGCCAGCCGATCGACCTGGACGTTCCACTCGACGTTGGTCTCCAGCGCCGCCCGGGTCAGGTTCGAGGAGCCCACCATGCACGCGGCACGGTCCCCGCGGTTGGAGGAGAACAGGTAGGCCTTGGCGTGGAAGCCGCGCGCCCGGGCGGTCTCCGCGACCTTGAGCTGGAGCCGGTCGGGGAACGCTGCCGCGATGTCAAGCAGCTGGGTCAGCGCGCGCGGGTCGGTGACGTCGAGGTAGTCAGAGGTCAGCAGCCGCACCGCGAGGCCCCGCTCGAGCCCGTCGGCCAGCGCCGCGGCCACCACCTCGACACCCGAGGGCAGCGCGAACGCGACCGCGACGTCCAGGCGGTCGTAGCCGGGGTCGCGCAGCAGCGCCGTTAGCTGCACACCGAGGGGGCGCTGCACGCCATCGAAAAGCCGCACCTCGGCGTCCGGTGTGTCGTAGCGGGCAGTCGGTTCCGCGCCGAGGGTCTGCCAGTTGCCGCGGGCCGGGATGGCGTGGCGGACCCCACCGCGTGGGTCGTCCACATCACCGTCGTAGCGAGGGATCAGGTGCAGGTGCAGATGGTCGACGGTCTGACCCGCTGCCCGTCCGACGTTGACGCCGAGGTTCCAGCCGTCCGGGGCGAAGCGGTCCTCGAGCAGCCGCTTGACCTGCTCAGCCAGGGACAGCAGCGCGTGCTGCTCGGCCTCGGTCGCGTCCCACCATCCGGAGACCAGCCGCTTCGGGATGACAAGAGTGTGGCCCTCGCTGACGGGATAGCGGTCCAGGACCGCGAAGGCCAGGTCGTTCGACGCGAGCCACGCCGTCGCCGGCAGCGACAGGAACGGCGAGCCCGGATCATCCCCCATGCCGCCGGCAGCCTAGTGACGACCAGTGACACGGAACGCGATGCACGTGCTGGATGGCGCCTGAGGTGTGGGCTCCCACCGAAGCAGGCACTGCGGCCGGGTCACGTATGGGGCAACGCCGTACGCCTGGCGATCCCGGCCGGGAAATGCATCACCGTGACTTCGTGTGGCTTGGTCGTCGGGCCGACCCGCACACCACTGCTGCGGCTCCTGCCTGACGACGACCGAGCCGCTCGACGGACGTCTACGGCTCCGTATACTGCCTGCATGGCCGCAACCAAGATGCTCCGGGTCTCCGACCGCACCCACGACGGCTTCCGTCGCGAGGCAGAACGGCGTGGCGCGACCATCGACGAGGTCGCTGCCGCAGCACTGCGCGCGCTGCGTCAGAAGGAGATGGGCGAGCAGCTCGCAGCACCGCTCGAGGATGACGAGACCGAGTGGCTCGATGCTCCGTTGCGGTGACGTGCAGCTCGCGGATCTGGGCGAGCCGCAGGGGCGCGAGACCGGC
>LFIK01003221.1_pt1 | contig 13256 bp, 8 predicted proteins | sample 643401 | NCBI WGS metagenome assembly LFIK01 (sample SAMN03777447, study PRJNA286221) | soda lake metagenome | biome: soda lake; feature: Kulunda steppe; material: water; isolation source: sample T5-Br brine of Lake Tanatar-5 | place: Russia: Kulunda steppe | collected 2010-07 | reverse complement strand
TGAAGAAGTCTGCCAAAGAGTGGGACAAACAGGCTCGTGACATCAACAAAGCGGCCGTCTTGGGCGCTGGTATCATGGGTGGCGGTATCGCCTACCAAAGCGCGTCAAAGGGCACCATGGTTTACATGAAGGACATCAACGATGATGGCCTGCAAGCGGGTCTGGACGAAGCGTCCAAGCTGCTGCGCAAACAACTGGATCGCAACAAGATTGATGTCGAAAAGTTGGGCAAGGTGTTGAACGATATTCGGCCGGTCCTCAGCTACGGTGATTTTGGTGACATCGACATCGCCGTAGAAGCAGTAGTCGAAAATCCCAAAGTCAAACACGCAGTTTTACAGGAAGTGGAAGCGGCATTGCCTGATACGGCAGTGATCGCCAGTAACACGTCGACCATTTCCATCAACTCATTGTCCGAAGCGGTGAAAGACCCGACGCGGTTCTGCGGCATGCACTTTTTCAATCCGGTGCACCTGATGCCGCTGGTGGAAGTGATTCGGGGCGAGAAAAGCTCTGAGGAAACCATTGCCACGGTCGTCTCCTATGCCCGAAAACTGGGTAAGTCACCCATTGTGGTCAACGACTGCCCTGGGTTCTATGTGAACCGGGTATTGTTCCCATACTTTGCCGGTTTTGCCATGTTGGTGCGTGACGGTGTCGATTTCCAGAAAATCGATAAGGTCATGGAAACGTTCGGGTGGCCCATGGGCCCTGCATACCTGCTGGACGTAGTCGGGTTGGACACCGGTGTACATGCCCAGGCAGTGATGGCGGAAGGGTTTCCGGAACGTATGGCACAAGACTTCAAATCCGCACTGCACCTGTTGCATGAAGAAGGCCGCCTTGGTCAGAAAAATGACAAAGGCTTCTACCGCTACGAGTTGGACAAAAAAGGCAAACAGAAAAAAGTGGTCGATGAAGAGGCGATCAAGTTGGTCAAATCCGTGTCTGCCGCCCCGAAAGAACTGGCCGATGAGGAAATTTGTGATCGGGTAATGCTGCCGATGTGCATTGAGGTGGCCCGCTGTTTGGAGGAAAACATTGTGGGCAGCCCGGCCGATGCTGACATGGGGCTGATCTATGGCCTTGGCTTCCCGCCGTTTCGCGGTGGTGTCCTGAAGTATATGGACGACCAGGGCATGGCAGACATCGTAGCGCGTGCTGACAAGCTGGCGGATCTTGGTGCTCTGTACCAGGTCACCGACAAGATGCGCGACATGGCCAAAAATGGCGACACCTTCTACCCGAAAGCCTGAGGAGCAGAATAATGAGTTTGAAACCCAATGATGCAGTCATCGTCGATTTTCTGCGCACCCCCATGGGCCGTTCCAAGGGTGGCAGTTTTCGCAATACCCGTGCAGAAAACCTGAGTGCCCGTCTGATCGATGGCCTGCTGGACCGCAACCCCAATGTTGACGCCAGTGAGTTTGACGACGTGATCTGGGGCTGTGTGAACCAGACCCTGGAGCAGGGCTGGAACGTATCCCGCATGATGCAGCTATTGAGCCGCGTCCCGCACACCGTGCCTGCGCAGACCGTGAGTCGCCTCTGTGGCTCATCCATGTCCGCCATGCACATTGCGTCAGCCAATATACAATCTGGCAATGGCGCCATGTACATGATTGGCGGCGTGGAACACATGGGCCACCTGGAAATGATGCACGGTGTAGACCCGAACCCCATGCTAAGCAAGAAAGCCGCCAAGGCGGCCGGTATGATGGGCCTGACTGCCGAGTTGCTGGGCAAGATGCATGGCATTTCCCGAAGCCAACAGGATGAGTTTGCCTACCGCTCGCATCAGCTGGCTCACCAGGCCACTGAGTCCGGCGCCTTTGACAATGAAATTCTGGCAATGGAAGGGCATGATGAGCATGGTACGCCCTATCAGATTCGTCACGACGAAACCATTCGCCCGGAAACCACGGTGGAAAAACTGTCTCAGCTAAAGCCGGTATTTGACCCCAAGGGCGGCACAGTGACGGCGGGCACCTCGTCGCAGATCAGTGACGGCGCCTCCGCCATGATCGTCATGTCGTGGCAGAAGGCCCAGGAACTGGGCATCAAGCCGCGCGCGGTCATTCGCGCCATGACGTTGGCGGGCGTTGACCCCTCAATCATGGGGTATGGTCCGGTGCCATCGTCCAAGAAAGCCCTCAAGCAGCTGGGCATGAGCATTGATGACATTGACTATGTGGAGCTGAATGAAGCCTTCGCCGCACAGTCTCTGCCCGTGCTTAAAGACCTGAAACTGCTGGACAGCATGACCGACAAGGTCAATATGCATGGTGGGGCTATTGCCCTGGGTCACCCCTTCGGTTGCAGTGGCGCCCGCATTACCGGCACCTTGTTGAACGTCATGGATCAGAAGGATGGTCAGTTTGGTCTGGCGACCATGTGTATCGGGTTGGGGCAGGGCATCAGCACAGTGATTGAACGGTTGAAATAATCTCCTGCCTTTGTGACTTTCACTAATGCCCAGTCACCCGCTCAATGCCGGTGACTGGGCACTGATGTCTGTCCAGAAGTCTGGGGGCTGGTTCAGCTAATGGCTTATTGATTGGAGCTGCCCTCTGGCGTTCGCTGTTCCATTTCGGAATCCAGAGCATCGGCATTCTCTTGCGCAGATTGCTCATTTATGCTGCCAGCTTCTTCAGCCATGTCATCCTTTTCCCGCTCTGTGAGGCCCAATTCGATGTCGAGTTCGTGGTCATCCTCCTGAGTGGAGTAAATTCCCCAGATCATTTTGGAGATCCGCTTGATCATGCTGGTGCGTTCCGGAAACCGCAGATCACTCGCCACCAACAACTCTTTGGCGTGTTTGAAGTGGCTGGCTGCGTTGACTCGATCTTCGTCGTTCAGCAGGGCTCTTCCCTGCTGTATGTAGGCGTTGACTTCAGTTTTCAGCATGATGATGCGCAGGCGAGACAGATGTTCTGCGACCTCTGAATCCATGAGATAGCCCTGAGTCTGCATCAGTTTGATTGCCTTGATGCCCTTGAACAGGTTTTTCTTCATGTCGTTGATGGCAGAGTCCGTTGAGGGCAGCCCTGGCTTGCGGCTCGAAAGCATTTCTTCCAGGCTATCCCGAAACGCTCTCGCCGCCTCAAGTTCACCCTCGGAGTCATTGTCGTCAAGGATTTCAAGGCGTTTTTGAATTTGATCTATACGAAATTCGGTGATTGCCTCCAGTAGCGATTTATTGCCGTCGTACTCCAACAACGCCATGCTGACATTGGTGATCTCATTGAGTCGATGTTTGATCGATCTGGCTCGTTGCTTCTGCTCGATTTCCGTACGGTGCCTCTGCGCCGCCAGGCGGGAAAGCCAGATTGCCCCGATCATCAAAACGGTAAATAACAGGATCAGTATGGTCAGTAACATATTGTTTTATCAGCCCTAAACCGGATAGAGTTATTCTAGCATACCCGAGCGCAATGCTTGACCTTGGCGGCGCAAACCGTTATACCTCGCCGCCTTTGATACAGAGAGTTACCTCAAATCCCCAGTAAAGGCATCAACGACAGGTTATGGGAAAGTCGCTAGTCATCGTGGAGTCGCCAGCCAAGGCGAAAACCATCAATAAGTACCTGGGCAACAACTTTGTTGTGAAGTCTAGTGTCGGGCACATTCGTGATCTGCCTACCTCCGGTCAGGGCAGCAAATCTGATCCCAAGGCGCGAGCCCGTCAGGCAGCCGCCACGCGAGCATTGCCGCCGGAGGAGAAAGAGCGCTATAAAAAGCAGAAAGCCAAAGAGCAGCTGGTCGCGCGGATGGGGGTCAACCCGGATAATGACTGGGCGGCGCACTACGAGATTCTACCCGGAAAAGAAAAAGTGGTGGATGAACTGCGGCGCCTGGCCAAAGACGCTGATTATATCTATCTGGCGACGGATTTGGATCGGGAAGGAGAGGCCATCGCTTGGCATTTAAAGGAAGCCATTGGTGACGTGGCGCCGTATAAGCGGGTAGTGTTCAGTGAAATCACCAAAAAGGCGATTCAGGAAGCATTTTCGCACCCCAGTGAAGTCGATATCAGTCGGGTTAACGCGCAGCAGGCGCGCCGGTTCCTCGATCGTATCGTGGGCTATATGGTGTCACCCCTGTTGTGGAAAAAAATCGCCCGTGGCCTGTCCGCCGGTCGCGTACAGAGCGTGGCAGTGCGCCTGGTGGTGGAGAAAGAACGTGAAATCCGCCGCTTCGTGCCGGAAGAGTATTGGGACACCTTTGTCGATAGCCAGACTGCTGGTAAGGCTGCGCTTAATCTCAAGGTGCACAAGGTTGGTGACAAAGATTATCGCCCCACCAACGAACAGGACACTCTGGCGCACGAGAAGGCCCTGCGTGAGTCGGGCGAATTGGCAATCTCGGATCGCACCGACCGCCCCACCCAGTCTCGCCCCAATGCGCCTTTTATCACCTCGACACTGCAGCAGGCCGCGAGCAATCGCCTGGGGTTTAGCGTCAAGAAAACCATGATGATGGCGCAACGGCTCTATGAGGCGGGTCACATCACCTATATGCGGACCGACTCGACCAATTTAAGTAACGATGCGGTGGAGTCGGTTCGTGGACTGATTCGCGACGAATTTGGTGACCGATACCTGCCGGAAAAACCCAATCGATACAGTAGCAAAGAAGGCGCCCAAGAGGCGCACGAGGCTATTCGTCCAACCGACGCCCGTACCCGCGCAGCGGCGCTAAAAGACATGGAGCAGGACGCGTTGCGTCTTTACGACTTGATCTGGCGGTGGTTCGTTGCCTGTCAGATGACACCAGCGCAATATCTCAGTACGTCGATTACCGCCACTGCAGGCGACTACCAATTGCGCGCCAAGGGTCGGATACTCAAGTTTGATGGTTATACCCGCGTGATGTCGCTGCCGCGCAATAATGAGGACCAGGAGCTGCCGGACGTAAAAGTGGGCGAGGCGCTGAAGCTGGAGCAAATCGAGAGCATTCAGCATTTTACCAAACCGCCGGCGCGATTTACCGAGGCCAGTCTGGTGAAGGAGTTGGAGAAGCGTGGTATTGGTCGTCCATCCACCTACGCTTCCATTATTTCGACCATTCAGGATCGGGGTTATGTGAAATTGGAGAACCGCCGGTTTTACGCCGAGAAAATGGGCGAAATCGTAACCGGTCGATTGGCAGAGAGCTTTTCTGACCTGATGAGCTACGACTTTACCGCGCGCATGGAAGAAAACCTCGACAAGGTTGCCAACGGCGAGCGGGACTGGAAGGAGGAGCTGAACGCGTTTTATCGAGACTTTCGAGAAACCCTGGAGCATGCCGATGCCAGTGATGATGGCATGCGTGCCAATGCCCCCACTGACACCGACATCGAGTGTCCGGCCTGTGGCCGCCATATGATGGTGCGAACGGGTAGCACCGGGGTATTTCTCGGATGTTCAGGTTACAACTTGCCACCGAAGGAGCGCTGCAAACAGACACTGAACCTGTTGCCAGCCGATGACTTCGTGGATCAGGAAGACGAAGATGCAGAAGCGAAAGAGCTGCGTCAGAAGCGGCGCTGCCACAAGTGTGAAGCGTCGATGGATGCCTACATTCTGGACGAAGGCCGGAAACTGCACATCTGTGGCAATAACCCGGATTGCGATGGCTTTCATGTGGAGAAGGGCAAGTTTCGCCTGAAAGGGTACGAAGGCCCGACCTTGGAATGCGACAAATGTGGGTCAGAAATGCAGTTGAAAACCGGCCGGTTCGGCAAGTATTTTGACTGTACTAATTCCGAGTGTAAAAACACGCAAGCTGCTGAAAAGCGGCGAGCCGGCGCCGCCGAAGATGGACCCAGTGCCCACGCCGGAACTCAAATGCCAAAAGGTAGACGATACCTACGTGCTGCGGGACGGGGCCGCCGGGTTGTTCCTGGCCGCCAGCCAGTTTCCGAAAAACCGCGAAACACGAGCGCCGTTGCTGCAGGAAATATTGCCACATCAGGACAAGATCGATCCCAAATACAGCTATCTTTTTTCCGGACCCGCGCAGGATGATCAGGGTAACCCGACACTGATCCGCTTTAGCCGAAAGTTACAGCAGCACTATCTGTCGTCAGAACATGAAGGCAAGGACACCAAGTGGCGCGCCTATTTTGAAAATGGCAAATGGGTAGAGGAGAAGGCGAAACCAAAGGCCAAAGCAGCCTCGAAGTCCAAGACCGGTACGAAAAAGAAGACTGCAACGCGTAAAAAAACCACGACCCGCACCAACTAGCGCGGGAACAGTGTCGGCATAAATAGTCAGGCATAAAAAAAGCGACCCGTCGGGTCGCTTTTTTGTGGGTGCACGAGACTACTTTTTCGTCGGGTACGGTCGTTTGTTTTTGCCTGTATACAACTGGCGTGGTCGACCGATGCGGTAATTGCTTTCGACCAGCTCTTTCCAGTGCGCAATCCAGCCCGGTGTGCGGCCAATGGCAAAAATAACCGTAAACATGGAGGTGGGTATGCCAATGGCGCGCAAAATGATACCTGAGTAGAAGTCAACATTCGGGTACAGTTTGCGTTCCACGAAGTACTCGTCTTCCAGTGCAATCTTCTCCAGACGTCGTGCGATTTTCAGCAACGGATCATTATCTATGCCCAGCTCAGCCAATACGCTGTCGCAATGCTCTTTCATCACTTTGGCGCGAGGGTCATAGTTCTTGTAAACCCGGTGCCCGAAGCCCATCAGGCGGAATGGGTCTTCTTTGTCTTTGGCTTTGGCAATGTAGGTGTCGATATTGGATTCATCGCCAATCTGCTCAAGCATGGCCAATACTGCTTCGTTGGCGCCGCCATGAGCAGGCCCCCACAATGCAGCGATACCTGCAGAAATACAGGCAAACGGGTTGGCCCCGGTAGACCCGGTCAGGCGAACGGTGGATGTCGAAGCATTTTGCTCATGATCGGCATGCAGTATGAAGATCTTGTCCATCGCCTTGGCCAACACCGGGTTGACCTCATATTTTTCACACGGATGGGAAAACATCATGTGCAGGAAGTTACTGGCGTAATCCAGATCGTTGCGCGGGTAGGTAAAAGGCTGCCCGATGGTGTACTTGTAAACCATTGCGGCCAGAGTTGGCATCTTCGAAATCAGCCGGTCAGCAGTGATCTTGCGATGATCCGGATTGGTGATGTCCAGTGAGTCGTGATAGAAAGCTGCCAGTGCCCCTACCACCGCAACCATCACCGCCATCGGGTGCGAGTCGCGGCGAAAGCCTTTGAAAAAGCTATGTATCTGTTCGTGTACCATGGTGTGGTGCGTGATGACATCCTTGAACTCAGCCAACACTTTTTCGGACGGCAGTTCGCCGTGCAGTAGCAGGTGGCAGGTCTCCAGAAAGTCAGCATTTTCGGCCAACTCTTCGATGGGATAACCACGATGCAACAGTACGCCCTCGTCACCGTCAATGTAGGTGATACCGGACTCACAGGATGCGGTGGATACAAACCCAGGGTCGTAAGTGAACAACCCTTTCTGGACCAGACCTTTTACGTCGACCACATCAGGGCCGGTGGTTCCAGAGTATACGGGCAGTTCGATGGGGTCGATGCCGTCAATGGTCAGAGTTGCTTTCTTATCTGCCATGGGGCCTCCTCAGGCTCTCAATTTTGAACAATCGGTAAATTCAAATGCGGTATGTATTGCGTGTTGTCGAATAGTAACAGAAAACGCAACAGAGCTTTGAAAAATCCGCACAACTATAGAGCGAGAGTCGGGGATGTCAAATCATTCAGTTCTGTCCAAGTAAAAGTTATAGCCCGTGCTGCAAAAGTTATCACCAGTGACGATTCTGCACTGTTTCAGGGCTGCCTGGCAGTTTACCAGGCCTGCACAATGAGATTTCAACCGTCAGGCGTTTGTAATTGTCAGGGACGAGCCTTATAATCGCCCCAGTTTTCAGAAGCCGCTTGAAAGTCTGTGTTACTCAGGCTTGTATGGCTTTTGAGCCCACATGTCGCGAGTGCGATTCATGCGGTCAAGCGTGAGTTCCTCGTGTACGAACACATTAAAAGAGAGAGCGTCTTCAGCCGTGAAAGCAGACAGACCTGTAAACCTAGATCTCAGCACCATCTCTTTCCCTCTCACCGCAATAACGTCCATCCTGCACCGAATATCTGGCATTGCCCTGTTCATCGGGTCGGCTTTTATTGTCTGGTTTTTTTATCAATCCCTTAGTTCAGCCGAAGGCTTCGAACAGGCGTCGGCCGCCGCGTCCCACTGGTTGGGTCGACTGGTCATCTGGGGGCTACTGTCCGCCTTGGCCTATCACCTGGTGGCCGGTATCAAGCACTTGATTATGGATATGGGTATCGGTGAAACCATCGAGGGTGGTCATAAAATGTCCCAGGCTACGGTGGTATTGAGCCTGATCTTGATTGTTCTGGCGGGAGTATGGGCATGGTAAAGAATGTAACGAGTTTTACTGGAAGCGGTGTTGCAGATTGGTTGTTACAACGAATCTCTGCCGTCATTCTGGCTCTGTACACAGTTTTTATGGTGGTGTATTTCCTAGCATTGCCTGAATTTACCTATGAAGCCTGGTCCGGTCTATTCGCGCAGGGTTGGGTAAAAATATTCACATTGTTGGCGTTATTGTCATTTGTTGCACACGCCTGGATCGGGGTATGGACAGCGACCACCGATTACCTGAAGGACACCGTCGTTCGCGTGCTGACGCAACTGGCCGTCGCCTTGATTCTGTTTGTCTATTTTGTGGTCGTATTCGCTGCTGTATGGGGTGCCTGATTAATGAGTAATCTACGTACGATGGATTTTGATGCTGTCATTGTTGGCGGCGGCGGTGCCGGCATGCGTGCGGCGCTGCAACTGGCGGAAGGCGGTTCCAAGACAGCCGTTGTGTCAAAAGTGTTTCCAACCCGTTCCCATACCGTGTCTGCCCAAGGCGGTATCACCTGTGCAATCGCCAGTGATGACCCCAATGATGACTGGCGCTGGCATATGTACGACACCGTGAAGGGGTCTGACTACATTGGTGACCAGGAAGCCATTGAGTACATGTGCAGTGTTGGCCCGCAAGCGGTGTTCGAACTGGACCACATGGGGCTGCCTTTTTCTCGCACCGAGACCGGCCGCATCTATCAGCGCCCGTTTGGCGGGCAATCGAAGGATTTCGGCAAGGGCGGGCAGGCAGCTCGTACTTGTGCGGCTGCTGACCGGACTGGCCATGCGCTGTTACATACCCTCTACCAAGGTAACCTGAAGGCAGGTACCAACTTTCTGAACGAGTGGTATGCCGTCGATCTGGTGAAGAATCAGGACAATGCCGTGGTGGGGATTACCGCCATCTGTATCGAGACCGGTGAAACCGTATTTATTCGTGCCAAGGCCACAGTTTTCGCGACGGGCGGTGCCGGGCGTATTTATGCTTCGACCACGAACGCCTTGATCAATACCGGTGATGGTATCGGTATGGCGTTGCGGGCCGGGTTCCCCATGCAGGACATGGAGATGTGGCAGTTTCACCCCACCGGTATTGCCGGCGCGGGCACCCTGGTGACAGAAGGTTGCCGCGGTGAAGGTGGGTACCTGGTAAACAAAGACGGTGAGCGTTTTATGGAACGCTACGCGCCTACGGCGAAAGACCTGGCGGGTCGCGACGTGGTGGCCCGCTCCATGATTCTGGAGCTGCTGGAAGGCCGCGGCTGCGGACCGGACGGTGACCACGTGTACCTGAAGCTTGATCACCTGGGCGAAAAGGTATTGAACGAAAAGTTGCCCGGTATTCTGGAGTTGTCACGTACCTTCGCCCACGCCGATCCGGTGAAAGAGCCGATCCCTGTGGTGCCAACCTGTCACTACATGATGGGCGGCATTCCCACCAATATTGGTGGCCAGGCATTGACTCAGGACGCCAAAGGCAATGATCAAGTGATAGAAGGCTTGTACGCCTGTGGTGAGGCGGCTTGTGTGTCTGTGCACGGCGCCAACCGTTTGGGTGGCAACTCATTGTTGGATCTGGTTGTGTTTGGCCGTGCCGCTGGCATGCAGATCGAGAAGACTCTGCGTGAGGGTAACGAAGCGAAGGCCGCCTCGCAGAGTGATATCGAGGCATCCATGGCCCGCTTGAACGCCCTCGAGGGTCGCAAGTCAGGTGAGAAAGTTGCCGATGTGCGCAAAGATCTGCAGAACACCATGCAACTCTATTTTGGTGTTTTCCGCCAGGGCGACAACATGGTGAAAGGCCGTCAAAAGCTGGAAGAAATTCGCGAACGAGTCGAGAACGTGGCGCTGGAAGACAGCAGCATGGCATTCAATACCGCCCGTATCGAAGCCCTGGAGTTGAGCAACCTGCTGGAAGTGGCCGAGGCCACTGCCGTCTCTGCTGAGCAGCGTACGGAAAGCCGGGGGGCGCATGCCCGAGAAGACTTCACCGAGCGGGATGACGAAAATTGGCTGTGCCACACCATGTACTATCCAGCTGATAAATCCATCCGCAAGCGCGATGTCAACCGTGCACCGAAGACCATGGACGCGTTCAAGCCCATGGTTCGCAAATACTAGGAGTAGGGTCATGCAGGTATCTATTTATCGTTACAACCCGGAAACGGACAAGAAACCCTACATGCAGGACTACACGCTGGACTTGCCGGAAGGCAAGGATCTGATGGTGCTTGATGTACTGAACCTGCTGAAAGAGGGCGATGCGACATTGTCTTATCGGCGCTCCTGCCGCGAGGGCGTTTGTGGCTCGGATGGCATGAACATCAATGGCCGTAACGGTCTGGCTTGTATCACGCCGTTGTCGCAGGCCATGCAGGGCAAGTCAACGCTGGTATTGCGCCCGTTACCCGGTTTGCCCGTGGTGCGCGATCTGGTCATCGACATGGCTCTTTTTTACAAGCAGTATGAGAAGATCAAACCTTATCTTCAGAACGACACGCCTGCTCCTGCCATCGAGCGATTGCAGTCTCCGGAAGATCGGGCGAAGCTGGATGGTCTTTATGAATGCATTCTGTGTGCCTGTTGCTCCACTTCCTGTCCGTCATTCTGGTGGAACCCGGAGCGTTTCATCGGGCCGGCGGGTCTGCTGCAGGCTTACCGCTTTCTGGCCGACAGTCGTGACACGGCGACCGAAGAACGTTTGGCTGAACTGGATGACCCGTTCAGTGTGTTCCGTTGCCGCGGCATCATGAACTGTGTGAACGTTTGCCCCAAGGGACTAAACCCCACACGGGCCATCGGCCATATTCGATCCATGCTGTTAAAAGATGCGACCTGAGGGTCGCATTCTTTTTTGCTAGACTATAGAGGATTTTCCAGTCGTCTCATCGAAAGGGCATATAAATGACTGAAAGCTATATGGAACAGCAATGGGCCATCTCCCATTTGGCAGGTGGTAACTCCAGGTACCTGGAGGAGTTGTTCGAAGCCTATCTTCAAGACCCCAATTCAGTTCCTGAAGAATGGCGCAATGAATTTGATAAATTGCCCAGTGTGAACGAAGACGTTCGCACGGACACGCCACACAAGCCGGTTCGTGACCAGTTTCTGCTGCTGGGTAAAGCTCGTGGCCATGGTCGGGTCGGGTCAGTGGCACCAAGTATTACCTCCGACCACGAAAGAAAACAGGTACTGGTGCACCAATTGGGTACGGCATTTCGTTTCCGCGGTCACCAGGAAGCCAACCTTGACCCCCTGGGTTTGCTGGAGCGCCCCCTGGTCCCCGATCTGGACCCTCAATTCCACGGGCTGACTACCGCCGATAACGACACCATTTTCAATTGCAGTAACCTGTATATTGGCAAGGACGAGGCGCCGTTAAAAGAAATTGTTCAGGCTCTGCGCGAAACCTACTGCGGTAGCATTGGGGCCGAGTTCACGCACATTGTAGACACCACGGAACGGCGCTGGATAGAGCAGCGTATGGAGTCGGTGCGCTCAAAACCCAAGTTCGGTAAAGACGCCCGTTTGCATGTATTCGAACGCCTGACTGCGGCGGAAGGGCTGGAGAAATATCTGGGCTCAAAGTACCCGGGCACAAAACGTTTTGGTCTGGAAGGCGGGGAAACCATGATCCCTGCCATCGATGAGTTGATTCAACGTTGTGGCTCATATGGCGCCAAAGAAATTGTCATCGGGATGGCTCACCGGGGCCGGCTTAACATGCTGGTCAACATTCTCGGTAAAAGCCCGCGCGACCTGTTTGACGAGTTTGAGGGCAAGTCCTTCCTGGAAATGGGTTCCGGTGATGTCAAGTACCACCAGGGTTTCTCGTCCAACGTCATGACCACAGGCGGTGAAGTTCACCTGGCGCTGGCATTCAACCCATCGCATCTGGAAATTTCAGCACCTGTTGTAGAGGGCTCAGTGCGCGCTCGCCAGGATCGCCGCGACGATCCGGGCGGTTCCAAGGTGGTGCCGGTCAACATACACGGTGATGCTGCGTTCGCCGGGCAGGGCGTGGTCATGGAAACCTTCCAGATGTCCCAGACTCGGGCCTTCCGCACCGGTGGCACCATTCACCTGATCATCAACAACCAGGTAGGCTTTACCACCTCCCGACGTGAAGACATGCGCTCAACGGAGTACTGTACTGATGTCGCCAAAATGGTGCAGGCGCCTATTTTCCACGTCAATGCGGACGACCCGGAAGCGGTCGTTTTCGTGACCCAATTGGCCGTGGATTACCGCAACACCTTCCGTAAGGACGTGGTGATCGATCTCGTCTGTTATCGTCGTCGTGGTCACAACGAGGCGGACGAACCGGCCATGACGCAACCGGTAATGTACGGCAAAATCCGGTCCCAGAAATCGTCGCTGGAGCTTTACGCTGAGCATTTGGTTGAAGACGGTGTGCTGGAGCAGGATGACGTAAAAGCCATGTTCAACAGCTATCGGGATTCACTGGACAGAGGCCAGCACGTCGCCAAGTCTCTGGTCACCGAACCCAATAAGTCGTTGTTTGTTGACTGGACACCTTACCTGAACCAGCCGGTTGAAAGCTATTACGACACATCCATGCCGCTGAAGCAGTTACAGGATGTGGCTCGAAAGATGAACCAGATTCCGGAAGGCCTGCCGTTGCAGCGTCAGGTGCAGAAAATTGTGTCTGATCGCGACAAAATGACCGCAGGCGCCACCCCTATTAACTGGGGTTACGCGGAAACATTGGCGTATGCAACGCTGCTTGACGCCGGTCATCCGGTGCGGCTCGTGGGTCAGGACTCCGGCCGGGGCACCTTCGCCCACCGGCATGCTGTACTGCACAATGCCAAAAACGGGTTGCAGTA
>LFIK01003220.1_pt1 | contig 13270 bp, 6 predicted proteins | sample 643401 | NCBI WGS metagenome assembly LFIK01 (sample SAMN03777447, study PRJNA286221) | soda lake metagenome | biome: soda lake; feature: Kulunda steppe; material: water; isolation source: sample T5-Br brine of Lake Tanatar-5 | place: Russia: Kulunda steppe | collected 2010-07 | reverse complement strand
TACAGCTAGGTACAGCTAGGTACAGCTAGGTACAGCTAGGTACAGCTAGGTACAGCTAGGTACAGCTAGGTACAGCTAGGTACAGCTAGGTACAGCTAGGGACACAGGCTAGGAGAACTTCATCTGAGCAAGTATCATCCTAGGAGGAGGGCCGGAAACTCATCCTCAATTTTGTACAGTTTTACGTCTGCACACAGCCACTGTCCTTCCTGTCTACAGATCTCTAGTATTTTCTGTAATCTCCAAAGAGCATCAGGTACCGGGCACGGCCTTTCTGCTCTGGCATGGCTGCACCCTAACCATTTAAAGCGTTGCTTGTCCACTTGGAACTTGCTCGTGCACCTTACATGCCTGTGGCAAGCAGAGAGCCTGATGTATGGTTTGATATTTGCACAGGTGCTTACTTTTATACACATTCATACACATGTCTGCACTGCCGTTCTTCATGGCATGGGCGGGTAAGTTTACTGGTTCTATTTATTCCTGGACTTCACCATGTTTTGCTGCAGGTTACAGAGGCCATGATTGGTCATCGACTCGGAGAGTTCGCGCCCTCGTGTGTGCAGCCTATGCACAAAACAAAAGAGAGCAAAGCCGGGAAGAAAAAAATCAATCCTAGCACCGGGAAGGCCGGCTGAAGCATCGACCCGTTGCTTGGCCTCTCAATGCATATGCCACTTCATCTGGCTCAGCATGCAAAGCATGTGCTGGCTAGTGTAGTTTGTGCCTGCACGCCTCTTGGCATGGCAGCTCTGGATTGTTCCATCTCTCACTTAAGCTTTCAAAGCAATTCAAAACGAGAGTGAGTATTAATGATCACACTGAAGCATGCTCTGTGTAGCCAACGTCCACGCAGGTCACGTCATTGGTGTGTGACCATTGTCATCTTTACATGGGTTAGGGTTTAGCGTTAGCTTGCAATGACTTGTGCAGTCTGCCAGGGTCCTAGCTATTTTTGTTTGAGCTCATCATGATTTTTGCAAGTGTACGAGTCATGCGCGTGCCATTTGAATGTGCTCATCCTGATGCCGCGGCACATGCAATGCTTAACCTGATGCCGCTTTACCCTATCTCAGGCTATTCTAGGATCTCCAACTTATTTGATGATCTGTCAGCGACATTCTGCCAGAGTCTTTCATCATGGCATGATGCCATGCAACTCTACATCATTGCCATTGCATATTATTTGCACTTTTGTCCCCATCATTCGAAATGCTTGAGTGGTCGTACCTCATTCAAATCTGGACTATTCTGGGGTGCACCCTTTCTCACACGGGCTAATCAGCAATTATAGGCTATAACTACACTGTAATTTTTACAGTATTTGAGCAGTTGGTATTTGATTGTAAAACTGTGTAAGCAGTGAAAACACACTCAGCACATCAATGAAGGAAAGGGGCGACCTAGGACCTAAGCACTGTATGCCCCTCCACCAGCAAAACAGAAACAAAAGAAGTCAGCGGGATCGGGGAGGTGACAAGCAGTGCCCCACTCATGACCTTGATGATGGGAGGTGGCACGGCACACGCTTCCTCAAGAGCATGCCTGGTACAGACTGTTGGACAAGTTTTTACTCTGTAAGCGGGTGCAAAACGTCGGAATGTTGTTTTTCGTTACCAGCCGTTTCCACAGTTACTGACTTTGATTACCAGCCTGGTAACGAAGCCAGAAACCCACTGGTAATGCTTTTTTGGTAATCAGCCAGCAATGGGTGGGGTACCAAATTCTTATTACCACCTTCTCAACTTCTCTTTTTACTTGGCATGGTAATCATGCATTTAAGTATTGAAGATGCATCGCTTTCAGTGGTAACTAGCGCCTCACTTCATTAAGTAAGAGGTAGGTAATTGATCAGCAATCAGCAGTTGGAATGCCTGTGGTTGCCAGAATTTCAGAAACCAGAAGAAACCAGGCTTGGGTTGCCAACTCACAGCAACTGGGTGGTAACCAAGCAGAAATGGGATTTTGAGCGTGAGAGTTGTGCTGATTACCTAGAAATCAGTGGCAATCATGTGTGCATGGACCAGCCCAGAAATCAATCAGCAATCAGCAGTTGGATTGCCTGTGGTTGCCAGAATTTCAGAAACCAGCAGAAACCAGGCTTGAGTTGCCAACTCACAGCAACTGGGTGGTAACCAAGCAGAAATGGGATTTTGAGTGTGCGAGTTGTGCTGATTACCTAGAAATCAGTGGCAATCATGTGTGCCTGGACCAGCCCAGAAATTGATCAGCAATCAGCAGTTGGATTGCCTGTGGTTGCCAGAAATTCATAAGCCAGCAGAAACCAGTGGAAACCAGGCTTGGGTTGCCACCTCACAGCAACTGGGTAGTAACCAAGCAGAAATGGGATTTTGAGTGTGAGAGTTATGCAGATTACCTAGAAATCAGTGGCAATCATGTCATCTTGAAGAAGCAATGTGGTGGTGGTGCTCAGAGGCTCTTCGTAGGAAAGCTTCAAATTTTTGGAAGTGCCAGTAAGTACATACCATGTGACGAAAACATGTCATTGTAAAAGTAATGAAAATCTACGTAGTTTCGCCATGGGGACCCCCGAGGCGAGTCAAAGGAAAGCTGTGGCAAGGGTTACATAGCTATACTCAGCGAATCAGCAAGCCAAAACAGTGCAGGTCACTTGAAGCCAACCAGGCCTGCAAGTCGTGAGTCAGGCTCTTTAAATGCTAATCAATCACTTTATGATTCTTAGCAGCATCAACTGAGCTTATGATTGAGGTCTTATCTAACTTGCAAGGATCCTGAACGACTCAGGGCCTCTGAGTACAAATGCCTTCATGATGAAGATGAACAATGAAAACGATGAACAATGAAAACCACGTACACAGTTGGAGGATTGTCTGGTACTGTAACAAATTTGTTCCACTTTAAAGTGGGACCATTGCCAACTCAATCAGGAACTGTATTGATTAAGGTGTCCCTTACCCCAAGATCCATGGTCAAAAAACTGCTTCCAAACACAATACAAAGCCACAGGATCATCCAACAGTCCTAGAACACCAATAAGGACATAATGGGGGTTATTCGAAGTTCATGGTGTGGTCATCCCTGTCGTACTGTACAATATAATTAGGAAATGAGCGCGCCCTCTGTACATGTATGGCCCATATGTCTCGTGCTGTACCCAACTTAGCTCCCATACGATCACATACGAGCATGCACGTGGTCAAAGAGCATGCGCCACTCCGCATTTGAAACCTTTTCGCAGAATTGCTTCAGCTCTGGGTCCTTGCTAATCTCTGCCTGCAAGGCAGCAGAGCACAATTTCCGCCTGCTGTTCATGGTCATATAGCCATGCACCTTCAGGTAAAGAGTAGCCAAAGCCGCTGACATTCTGCTCTAATACCATGCTTTTAAACACAAGCACGGTGATCAGAAAAGGTGATGAGGAGGGTGCCGTCCATTGACCGGTGGGGTTGTTCCTGTCATTCCAACTTTGAATGTATTTCCAGGCTGCAAGCTTGATGCTGTGCATGGATATTATGCTTTTGTGTGTGCCCTTCCACATGGCTTGTGCTTCTTACTGCAACAACAAAGGAGTCTAGGATTGCACGTGAGGCAAAGTCCATCTCAGTTTACCAGATACCAGCCCCCAGATTCCAAGCTCCTCACGGCCTACTATTCAAGCAATTATCATTTGCAAATGGCATAGCGGTGGGAACATGATTGTTTGTACCATCCACACAAATGCAAGGCCAAACCGGATTGAGTGTCAGAATCACAGTGAGGGAGGTGACAGCTGCCCTTGCAAGGCGACAGGACCACCCACTCACCTGTTGACATGTGCTCACAAACTTATAAGGGCTGAAAGTGCTGCCGTGGTTGCTCACAAGCCTCTCCAGCTTCGGGTTTCCGGCAGCAAACTCCTTTGCTTTTTCCAGGAGCGGCCCCTGTGCGTGCACAGAGCTCAGATCACACGCAAGCGAGATGAGGCCCCTGACGCATGCATGGAGTGTGTGTGCAAAGTGCGCAGGCAGACTTGGATGCAAGCTGGTGAGCCATCTTCAGGTCACCCCACTGCAGGACGGCGTGCACCAGGCCAGACAGGGCCAGCATGTCAAGTGACCGCTGCTTCACCCAAAAGCATGCAAAGCTCTCGAGAGCGGCAGAGCCTGGTCCAAAGCGTCTGGAAGTCGCCCTCGTGCATTCCTCTCCAAGTTAAGCACATGGGCCAGGCGCTCCAACCCAGCTCAAGGGCAGGCCCTGTGCCTCAGGCCAAGGGCGCTGCATGGCACACCGCGCACACAGCAGAGGAGCCTACTTGCACATGTGCGCTTGCCTGGCTACGCCTCCTACCTGGATGTCATGTGAGCCTGCCGCAGAGTACCAGTAATTTGCATTACTGTAACCGTCCCCAAATTCGCCGTCGCACAGTCCCTCCATCCGATGCGTGATTGCGTGTACGTACGCAGCATCCCTTGCAGCTGGGCTGCCTGAGCATGCAAGTCAGCGGCGTGTGGCACGTGTTTGCTATTTACTGATGTTTGCCTGCGCATGCCTGTGAACCTCTGCGCGCCTGTGTGCACAAGCGTGCGTGCTTGAAGACTGAGAGGGGGGGGCGGTTGGCTGTGTTTAAGTGTGCACACACATATGGCTTATTTCATGGGGCAGTCGTCTAGCTTTTAATCTAGAGAGTCTAGCGTTTAGAGACTTCATGTACAGCATATGATAATGAATGTGAGTATACAGCCTTAGAATTTTCAAATCTTCAATTTGTTGGATACGGCAAAAGTAATGTCACACCTGTTTCTAGACATTATGCAAATCTGTCCTCTCCAATCCCCAAGTGCAACATCTCACAATGTCGATCTCACATAAGCCTGACCAGGCCTTGCTTCTGCATGCACAACATGTGCAAACACACACATCCTCTCCCGCCATGCTGGCTACCCTTTTTGTTCAATGCCAAAGACACACACCTGGGATGGGGGGCCCACCATATGGTGTGGGAGCGCCCCACGATAAGGGTGTGACCAGGTTGTGCGCATGGTCTAAGCCGCCCAAAGCGGAATACAGCAGGGCGGTGCATACGATGGCCCAGTGGGGGTGGCTGTCTGGGGCGGGCTTCACATCAGCAGGAGCAAGCCCTCTGCATACATACGCACACAAAATGCTTGTGCCACGTGTTTTGCGGCCCCCAGTGAGCCCAGGCTGGCAGGTTTGGCATGGCTCAGCTCATAGCTAGTGGAGCGCACATAGAAGCGCGTTAGAGTCTCACAGCTGCCATGGAAGGGTGAAATTTGCGCGGGAAATTTTGGCAGGTTCGGGGGCAGGACACCTTGGGCACACATGCAGGAGCCCATGTCTTCCAGAATCCAAAACAATGCACGGGATATGCTGATGCAGGGCTGTGCATGGACCCCATGGTAGACAAGCCCAATGCGTGCTGTGCAAGGGTGCTTCACTCGCAGCTGCGGGCATTTGCATTTCGTGCGAGCACTGAGTCAAAGCCAAGGAGCCAGTGAGTGCAAAGCTTTGGCAGGTCATGCAGCTCGTCCTCAACATCAAATGACTTGGGTCCACGCTGTAGCAGATGTGCCAAGCCATATGAGACAGCAGTAAGGCCGCACGGCACACAGCAGGTTGGTCATACCAGTGTAGTACAGAGGCAGGCCATGCAAGGCAGGGCTGATGGACAGTAACCCACACGCATACTTCGGGCAGCGGCGTAGGCGGCTCACTCTCATACATCATCGGCCTGGATTCCAGCTTGATGGGGTTCTTAGCTTGGTACTGCAAAGGGCCGCAGAGGTAAGTGCAATACAAAGAAAGAGCGGTAAGAACTAAGGAGAATATATTTTCTGAGGAAACAGACACTTACACACGGCAATAACTTTGCAGTGGATACTACCTAGGGATACATTACCCTTAATAAGGTAAGCATAAATACCCTATGTGAATACCTTTGTAGGGTCTTCACACAAGGTATTTATCCCTTGATAGAGACACGCTCGCACTCACATTTACTGGGCCCCTTCAAGAATGGCCCCGGCAGGAAAACATTACAAATCTTTCGGTGTAAACACACTGCAGGGCACTGCAGGATCTACAGCTAAGGCTGCAACAATATGTGCGCACATGATGACATTGCATACTCAGGCACATAACCAGCCCTGCACACTCTAAAAGTTTACTAAGCTCGCAAATCCTCTGAAGACTACACACCCGAGGGCGCACACACATGCCTACACCTGCACGCTTACATCCGCACCTCCAAGATCTTCCTTGTCCTGTCTGTGGGCTTCTTAGGCTTGGCATGGGCGGCACCAGCGTGCATAGCACTCAACACAGCCACTGAAGAGACTGCAGACTTCCTCAAAAACAATTGCTGTGCAGGTGACCCTTTGCCAATGCTCAGCATTTCAACCAAGAGATATCTTACAAAATATTAGAATTAAAAGGTGTAAAAGTTTATACGGAATCAATAACAGTGGAATTTGCTACGAGCTTTCCTGAACCTTGCATTGTGAATTTAGCTCAGAAATTGCATGCCTGAATTCGTACGAACATGCAATAATATTACGTCTATTATAGCTCATGATCGATTCTGAATTGATGAGGGTGATCAATCCCGGCTAAATGAGCGTGCGCACTGGAAGTGCAGCTGAGAAAGTAAAAATGCAAATGATTGCTTGCATTGCACTTCACGCACTGTGCTGCGACGACAACATTCCTCCACACCCATTGTCTGCCACCCCGAGTCCTGACTGGCCCGCTCCTTATTGTCTCCATTCCGTTTTCCAATGAAGCCGTCCCAGCCTTTCCGTAGCCACAGTGGACATGTTTGACTGCCGCCGCGATATTAATCACGAATGAAGTTACCTTAAGTAGGCAATCACATCTTAGACAGATATATCAGATTGATCAATCAAGACAATTTCAACTACCACCAACGGTAATCAACTAATAATCGTTACATAGATACTTGACTATGCCTCACACAGCTGATTAACCTCATAACTTATCGTCCTTACTGCACACTGTTATAACAATTAATTAAATGCCAGTTAATTAAATGCCAGTTAATTAAATGCCAGATTGCATGTCCTCCGAGGACACAAGTCGTCTACCTCTGAGGAGTCCTAAGTTGGATCACTGCAGATCTGAATACAAAGTAATAAGAGTGCTCTGTGAACAATCCCATGGCAAGAGAACTTGTAAACTTGCGAGCACATACATGGCAAGAGATCACTTCACACACATTGATCCACCCATGACCTTCTTATTGTCCTCCCCTCTGGCTGTCGAGGAGGCTTTCTGGCGCTTGCATTTTTTTCATTTTGAGGTGCAATCTCTTCCTGCCTTGTGAACCGCGCCAGGAATGGCTCCAGGTATCCTTGGGGCTTGCAGCACTGACAAGGTGTGCCCTTTTTGGGGCACACCCCTTTGGTTGTTTTTAGAGGGGGCATGAGCACTGCCGCAGGGCCGAGCCAAAAAATAAGAAGCCTCAGCCTGAAATTAAAAAAGAAAAGAAGAGACAATGCCAACGCGGTAACCCTTGTTTGCATGAATGAAGAGGTGTACACCCGGTGCAAGCACCAGGCAAACTCACCATAAAGAAAATTGAAGCCCACATCCATCACGTTTGCTTCCTATATTGGGTGTGAAAAGAAGCACAAATACGCATTGCCTACCACGAAAGACCATTTATCTCTACTGGTTTCACTGTGTAGTCCTTATAAGGTAAGTAGGTGAAAGTGTGTAATGTCATAATTTGCATGCCCTTAAAATGAAAAAAGAAGAGGAGGAAGAGGGAGAGAAGGAAGAAGGTAAAGAGGAGCAGCACCATGGGCACTCTGTCCGGCAGCTTGCCCCCATGAATTTTTAGCCATAATTTGTCCGACTAGCTGCCATCTAAAGGCAGACCAAATTCTTCCTCGTCAGCTACAGCTCGTCAACACAGGGTAGACTGTCTTCAATATGGAGGTCCAAGTAGAGGCAAGTTGCTGTGTGAGAGTTGCTGCTGCTGCTCGTTGCGGCTCTGATTCCTGTGCAGGCAGCATGCATTTGGGGACACACCAAGCTCATGCCTTACAAGCTCATAGTCGCCAGCTTTGCAGCCACACACCAGGGTTTGCTCACCCTACAGGCGTCATATGAGAATCTGTGCAATCTTTGTAATCTCCATTGATCGAGCCACCGGTAGAATAGCAACTCGCCGTGCCAAACACCCTGCTACTAGCAAATATCAAGTTTTACATGCGATAATGAGACCGCAAGTCATCGAAGCTCAGTGATGGAGCTCCCATCCAGCAACTGAGAAATCTGTGAGTTTTCAGGTCAATACATTCATTGGGAAGACGCAAAGTGAGCGTATGGCAATCTTCACACAGCATGGGATCCTTGTTGTACATGTTCATGCATCTTCATGCAGCATGGCATGTATATCTTCATGTTCATGCATCTTCATGCAGCATGGATTTATATCTTCATACTCATACATCTTCATGCAGCATGCAATCCTCGTTACATGCGAAAGCATGCAAAAGCTCAACCAGCATGAAAGCAGCCATATGCTGCACTGAGCGTGCTCCGTACCTGTCTTTCAAGCTGTGAGAGGATATCGGCCATCTCGGAGTTCAGGAACTGGAAGGACGGCCGCTGGTCAGGGTCAAAAGACAGCGCCAGCTGCGCAATGACCTACCACAGATCAAAGAACCACAGGGAGGCTCTGAACTGCTTGCCTTGCTTCTTAACCTAGGCATGTGAGCAGCCTAACAGGATTTTCCTTGTTTCTGATACAGTGCGCAAATGGCGGATTGGAAGTGACAAACATGATGACTGACCAGGTGTGACCATGGACTAGAGGAGCAAAGCCAAAAAGCCACTCAAACCACTTGCAAACTTTGAAGCCGAGCCGTCCATAAAGGCAAAGCTTTCAGGTCACCATCTTCCTGGCAGCGACAGGGCCAGCTCTTTACAAAGGTGCATGCGCACGGGCAAAGACACCCCTTTGCCTCCGGGCTTGCACAGACTTAACATGCGTGAAACCGACTTGTATTGTGTAGCTTGAACACAAGAGCCCACTCAACCACACGGCTCCCAGGCCGTGCGGCGTATTCCGGTATATTATTCCGGTGAATTGTATGCCCGTGCCACTAGGTAGGCGACATGTGCCCTGGCTTGCACGATAGCACAAAAAACAATACTTGGGTGGTGAGCACACCTGGATTCCCACAGGCACATCTGTTGGTATGCTTGGCGCCAGCGTCTCCTCGCACACAGACATTGCTATTTGTGCCGGCGTGCAGAAAGTATGGGCGTACGGCGTCTGCGGGAGAGCCCAAGCGGTGCGGCATGTGCCCAAAATGGAACAACAGCTCAGAGGAGGGCAGGCGTGGACGTGCTCAGACTTCAGAGAGTAAGCACAGATGAGCAAAGACTTCAGAGAACAGGTGCATACGAGCATGAAAGAGGCAGGGTGCAGGGCGTCAAAGGCTGGAATAACTTGGGCGCAAGAAGTTAAACTGCCTTTGGCTGCCTGTGTCCCAGGCCTCCAAGCCACAGCTTCATTACCCTTGCCATTACTCTGATTTTTAGCTGCGTGAAGCGGCTACATGCCAATGCACATTACTGGCTAAGGAGCAGAGATCCCTTGCTTGACTGTGTATACGGTGCCAGCTCGTCATAACATCCCAGTTCATCTTATTCACAATTTGGTCCCCTAACCTCAGTACCGAAATTTTGCTTCTTGTTCCTCTTATCCATCCATCTCAACAAAACTCAACCACCCTGTATGCCATAACTATTCACTGTGCCACTTCTGGTCAAGTGTCAAAGCCTCCACCACGAGCACAACCCACCTCCATACATCTGTGCTCAGGCCTCTTTTGCCCTTCCTTCCCCTAACCACACATGGCTGCGCGCGCTGTGCCACACCTGGAGTGTCAATGCCTCCACCAACAGGACACCCCAGCTCCACACGTCCGCCTTTGTGTTGTACACTTCATGCCTCATCACCTGCATTGAAAAGATGAGCACCGCTGTATCGCTGTAGAAGAAGGCGGGCCACAACCTCGGGACTTTTGCACAGGAAGAGCAAGGGATTGGGTGATAACACCTGCAAACGCTTACTCCCCATGCGCCTGAGTGCCTGAGTATCATACTTGGTCCACAACAATCCAGGTTTGTTCATGAGGCCGAGGACATGCAGACAGCAGCTGCTTCCAGGGCCAGGTTGTGACGGAAAACAGGCCATATTTGAGAGTGTACCACGCGGCAGGTTCACATGCCCTGTAGCATCCACGGAAACGCGCCTGCTTGTGCACATGCTCCATTGCACCAATCAACATGCATAAACCTGTTAGTGCACATGCAGCAATGCATCAGTTGGGAGGAGGCCTGGTCGTGCGCATGCGCACCTCCACATGGCTGCGCTCAAAGACTTGCCCAGGGGCGCGCGTGTGGGGTGATCAATTTGGCAAGATTGATGGGTGACAGCTACGATTGAGAGGGCTTTAAGCAGAGGCGCATGCATTGCCATGTGGGCATGGCTATGCATCATGAATAATGGTGGAAGGTGCAACTGCAGACATGCTTCTGGGGTTATGCAGAGGTATGTCCAGGTGACGGTGGTGTTCCTGCTATGGCATTGGTACAGAGCAAGCAGGATTTTGGCGTAAAAATACAAAGGTGCTCATTCAAAAGCTTGTGAGCACCTGCAGGCTCATCAAGGGCCACTTGAGTTTGACACCCCCCATCTAACGCCTGAGGCAGAGTATTATGGGGGAAACTTTCTTAGATTAAAGGAAAAATCAGACACAATTTATCTAAAGGACAGCATCATGCTTCCATCCCAGGGTGGTCCAGCCTTGTTTGCATTTGCTTTTTGGAGGACCTACACTCCTCAGCTCAGGGGGAGGTGTTCCATGCGCTCACCGGCAGGTTTGTGCTCGATGAGACTACCTCCTGTGGCGGTGTCCCCTGTCGTGAAAAGGACATCCCGGGTCCAAAAGCAGGCAAACGATTTTTTGTGCACCCGCCAGGGACAAGATGAGGCCATGTCCAGCAGAGATACAGCCCCTCATCCAGCTAGCAGTTGCACTTCTTGACTCAAGGCCAAATCCTTGAAATCCTTGTTGACAGCACCTCATCTGGCCCAAACCCAAATGGTTGTGGGGGGATTGCACTGCCTATGTAGTTTTTATTTTCTTCTCCTTCAAGCCCAGACCAGCTGATGAGCGCAATCAATGATTGCATCTACCTGCTTGGGGTGCCTTGTCGTACTTGATGTCTTGTTCACAGGAAGGTACATGTTGATAACCATTTCATTAATATGAAAACCATTCACATTCACAACCATTTATAAGAAAGTAGATGTCCTGTTTTAAGGAGGGTAAATGCTCATTGCCGTTCATAAGAGAGGGTGACATGTCCAGTTTGTTCGTTTGAGGGCACACCACCTGTGCAAGCTAGCAGCCGCACAGTGAGTGTGTAACGAAACCAGGCTTTCCTTGATCAACAGATCACCTCCGACTACTTAACCAACCAGTCTAAATCCATTGTGACTTAACCAACCACCAGGCTCAGGCTTCTGGCTGGACTGGGGTCAGGCCAGTTCATTAACCGGGATTGTTCCCCGGCCAGCCCATCAAAAGACCCTTCTTACAGCGTTCCTTACAGAGTGCCAGTACGAAGGATCGACTATTAAGGGTCATGTGAATAGGTGTCTGGGGGGCAGTACTTGGAAATGGGTGTTTAATGAGCGTTTAAAGGTCAGTAAACAAATCTGTGGTCCAATTTGAGCCTTGACCTGACCGAGTGCATTGGCATTGGTGGTCCAGTGATCAAGGAAAGCGTGGTTTTGTAAAAGACAGGTCTGCGAGGTTGCAGGCTGCATGCTTGGGCAGCCCCTGTATGCACGTGTGTCTTGTACATTCAGAGCACATACTCATGCACGCATCTGGTGCACAAGGTCTGCAGCAAGAGCCTTGCAGGAAGCTGTACAGAAGCCACTGTTTTTACGGGATCTTACTGACCACACGTGCTCAGATCGGTAACATGTTGCCCCTGACCTCCACTGCACAGGCTGCAGCCATGCCACTCATGCCAACGCCCAGCTCATGCAGAGCCTGGGTGGCATTAAGAGGTTCAATCCGTGGCTTGCAAGGATACGGCGCATGAGCCCCTCAACACGAGCCCTGCCATACAAGCCCCTCCATCAGAGCCACTTTCGGGATTCCGCGGTCAGCATCTTCCAAAACAACAAAGGAAGGGTGAAATTAGAGAGTGGCGGTGTTGGCAATGACCCCACGAACCTCCCTTGAAGGAGAGGCTTAACCAGGACAAGGGGGATAAGGGGGGCCATACTTCCACGACAAAGGCTGCTGGCAATGTGACCTTAGCGCGTCGGCAATGCACTGCTGCCTGAATGTGAAGCCCCGGGCTCACCTCCTGGACATATCCCGGAGGCGCTGAGACCAGAGGTCCACCTCCAGGTGTGAGGGGCACAACAGCGCATAAGCCTAGGGTGAGCATGCACGCATGGATGAGCCTAGCAGCAGAGAAAGCAGAGGGGGGGCAGCTGGGTGAGGGTAGGGGCATGCTCCAGTCAAGTCGTGTACTGTGCCTTTACGAGCACTTTCAGTGACTGTGATTTATTGTAACTATTACACAAAGACTGGAGGTGTCGTGGAGAGTCTTTGGGGTAAAGGGTGGGTGAGCAGCCTCTACCTTGTGCCTAGCTGGCGTGAAGCACACACGCACACTGTGGGCCAACCTGACTCACCCAGGGCCATCTCCACCTTTGAACCACCACCTGTATGCTTCTTTCATGTCAAAGGCCTGAATGCATGCATTGCCCACGCTACATGCTGCAGCTGGGTTTTGCCTGTACGCATGCATCGCCCACTCTACATACTGCAGCTAGCCTTTGTCTGTGTGCATGGCATGCACCGCCCGCGCTACATACTGCAGCTGGCCTTTGCCTGTATGCATGCACCGCCCACGCTACATGCTGCAGCTGGCCTTTGCCTCTGTGTATGCATATGGTCCTTGATCCCCGTTGGCACACCCAGACCACTGTTGACACCAGGGCCTCTGTTGGCACACCCAAGCCTCTATTGACACACCCAGGCCTCTGTTGGCAAACCCAGGCCTCAGTCAGCACACCCAGGCCTCTGTTGACACACCCAGGCCTCTGTTGGCACACCCAGGCCTCTGTTGGCACACCCAGGCCTCTGTCGGCACACCCAGGCCTCTGTTGGCGCACCCAGGCCTCTGTCGGCACACCCAGGCCTCTGTCGGCACACCCAGGCCT
>LFIK01003219.1_pt1 | contig 13272 bp, 17 predicted proteins | sample 643401 | NCBI WGS metagenome assembly LFIK01 (sample SAMN03777447, study PRJNA286221) | soda lake metagenome | biome: soda lake; feature: Kulunda steppe; material: water; isolation source: sample T5-Br brine of Lake Tanatar-5 | place: Russia: Kulunda steppe | collected 2010-07 | reverse complement strand
GGCATCGCAACGACGACTGTAGTCAGCGGCTGGCGAAAATACCCGGCGTCGGCCCAATCGGCGCATCCATGCTGATGATGAAAACGCCAGACCCGCACATGTTCAAATCCGGGCGAGACTTTGCGGCATGGATCGGTTTGACCCCCAGAAATCATTCAACGGCCGGCAAGGTCAGGCTCGGCGTCATCACACGAGCTGGCGATGAACTATTGCGAAGTACGCTTGTGGTCGGAGCGACCGCCATCGTCCAGCATGCACGTCGGAGCGGGGGCAGGAATGCCTCACCTTGGCTGCTGGGTTTGCTTGAACGGAAAAAGCCGAAACTCGTCGCCGTGGCATTGGCCAACAAAATCGCGCGCATAGCCTGGAAACTGATGGTCAGTGGCGAGCAGTATCGAAAGGCAGCACTGCCGTCCGCTGCATCAGCGTGAGCGATTGGCTGGGCACGATGATCAACTGTTTAACGCTATCATGCTGAACTGATGTCGAATCTTGCAAGAGAAGAGCAGATGGTGCGATCGATCAATCCAAGGCGTGTGGCATTCCTTCGAGACCAATGGCCGTTCGAGGCCGCTGAGGTGTTGGGAACTCACGCTGCGGAAACCATCTTGGCCAGCGACCATACGGTTGCAACCAAAGGCCGGACATATGGAAGCAAACAATCCGATCGAATTATCTGCTCAGGCCTTGCAAAAGGGAGCCGTCCACATATGGTCTCCGGGGTGCGGTAGGACGGGCGGCGTGGCCGACCGCTGTGCGCGGCTTAGAAGGACAAGATGCGTGCGTTCGGCGTCAGCAGGCGCGCGGCCATTGCGGCCGGGTCAGCGGGAATAATCCCGTCGAGCAAGACCTCGGGGCCTGCGCCCTTGTTCGGCAAGTAGATTGCGCAGACCTCGACCTGGGTGCCGGTCTCCATGATCTGCTGCATCAGTCCCTGGGGGCTCATGCCACGCGGTTCCTGCGGGGCGGTAGCCGAAGGGGGCGCGTCCCTCAAGGCCAGGTCGCCGGCCGGGCCGCAGAGCAGGATGTGTGCGTCGGCACCTTGCTGAACCGCCTGCATGGTCAGAACCATACCCATCAGCTGGGTTTGCGCGTCCTCTGAGGCGAGGACCGTCACCAATTCTGGCGCTTCCTGCGCCTGAGCGCTCCCGGCGAGTCCCAAAACGGCCAGCGCCGCCAATGCGATACGTCTCATGTCGTCTCTCTCTCCTCTTCATCCGTGAACAATAATCAGTCTTGCACATGCGTGGTCCGCAGGTAGGGGCGGTGTGTCGTCCAACCCTGCGGGAACAGACCCTTCGCCGCGACGTCGTCGATCGAGGGCGGGATGATGACCTCGTCGCCGGGTCGCCAGTCGGCAGGCGTGGCAATCTGGTGCCTGTCGCCCGCCTGCAGGGCATCGACTGCGCGCAGAATTTCATCGAAGTTGCGCCCGACGCTCATCGGATAGGTCATCGTCAGGCGCAGCTTCTTCTTGTTGTCGATGATGAAGACCGAGCGTACGGCAGCCGTTTCGGACTGGGCGGGATGGATCATGTCGTAGAGGCGCGCGATCTTCAGGTCGGGATCAGCGACGATCGGAAACCGCAGCGTCGTGTTCTGGGTATCGTTCACGTCGTCGATCCACTTCAGATGCTCGTCGACGGAGTCGGTGCTGAGCCCGATCGGTTTGACGCCACGCTTGTCGAATTCTGCGCTGAGCTGCGAGGTCCGGCCCATCTCGGTGGTGCAAACCGGGGTGAAGTCGCCCGGATGGCTGAAAAAGAAGGCCCAGTCGTCGCCGATCCAGTCATGGAAAGAGATGGGCCGGTCGTCGTGTCGGCGGTGAAGTCCGGGACGACGTCTCCGAGAAGCAGAGGCATGGTGTTTCCTTTCAATGAGTTTGGCCACCAATTACCGTGGAGCGGGCGCGGGCTCAGTGACATTGTCACCCAGCCTGCAAAAAGTTATACGGCAAGTAGAACTTCTACCGGGAGACATAGATGAAGCTCACGGCATATTCGAACTACGCGCTCCGATCGCTTCAGCTTGCCGCGCTCAGGTCACCCGAACTTGTCCGCGTGGATGACGTGGTCAGGGTGCATGGGCTGGCCCGACCGCATATCGTGAAGATCGTGCACGAACTGGGACAGGCTGGACTTGTGGAAACAAGGCGGGGAAGAGGCGGCGGATTCAGGCTGGCACGTCCTGCGGAGGAAATCGTCGTGGGGAATGTCATCCGGCTGACCGAAGGACCGCTCGATGTGGTCGAATGCTTCAACCCTGAAAAAAACACCTGTCCGTTGATCGGCATCTGCAAGCTATCGCGGGCACTGAGCGAGGCGACGAAGGCATTCATGGCGGTGCTCGACGACCTGACGCTCGCGGATATTGCGTCGAACAAGAGCGAGCTGTTGTCCCGCATCACGCCAATAGAAGAGGGCATCGTTTGGCCATCGCGGAGGGCGCGATGAGCACTGGAGACTGGACCGAACGGTTTCAGGGGACCAGAGCCCTACCGCGCACTGTGCGGGATCGGCTGCTAAAGGTGGCGCAGATCCGCAATTATCCCAAAGGCCACGAAGTATTCGGTCCGCGCAACATTCCCGACAGCCTGTTGTTCCTGCTGGAGGGGACGATCCGCGTCTCGCAGACTTCCGAGAACGGACGTGACATCGTGCTATACCGCGTCGATGCGGGCGAAAGCTGCGTCCTGACTACGGCCTGCATGCTGGCGGAAGAGGCCTATAATGCCGAAGGGCTGGCGGAGACCGACATCAGTGTGGTCGTTCTTCCGAGGCCCGCCTTCGACGCCCTCGTCGCCGACGAGGCGGCCTTTCGCAACTTCGTGTTCGCCGCCTACTCGCGGCGGCTGATCGACCTTCTGCGCGTTGTAGACGATGTCGCGTTCGGCCGGATCGACGTTCGGCTCGCCGAGCGCCTCCTCGCCCTGGTAGGCGGCGACAGGGAGATCGCGGCGACCCATGCGCAGATCGCAACCGAACTGGGAACGGCGCGAGAAGTCATCTCGCGCGTGCTGCACGATTTCCAGAAGCGCGGCTTCATCGCCCAATCGCGCGGACGAATCGAGCTCACCAACAAGCCGGCCCTGCGGGAGCTTGCCGACAGCGCATAGCTGATCGGCGAAGAAAAATCACCGCTGGGTGACAATATCACTGAAGCGGTGCCGCCAAACTTATACGTCATGGTCAACTTTCAAGTCTGGAGGACGCCATGACGACCAATGTCGGAACCCTCGACCGTATCCTGCGCGCCGCGCTGGGGCTGGTTCTGCTCTATCTCGCCTTCTTCAGCGGTCTGCAGCTCTTCGCCGAGCCTCTGTTCAAATATGGTGCGGCCGTCGTCGGCGTCGTCATGCTTGCGACGTCGATGATGAAGATGTGCCCTCTCTACGCGATTTTCGGTCTCAAGACATGCCGGGACTGCTGAGATGGAGACGGCATTCACACCCGTCACATCGTTCGGCGGTGGTCTGCTGATCGGCCTTGGCGCGGTGCTTCTGATGCTCGGGCTCGGCCGGATCTTCGGCGCAACCGGCGTCCTGTCGGGCGCGATCTTTGCGGAGAGCCGCGAGGAGATGACTTGGCGGCTCGCTCTCATCGCCGGGATGATGTTGTCTCCCGTTCTGATCTTCGCCAGCACTGGAGCCATGCCGGCCCTGACGGTTCCGGTCAGCCCGGCGATGATCGCCGTGGGCGGCGTCATCGTGGGGCTCGGCGCCAGCCTCGGCTCCGGCTGCACGTCGGGACACGGGGTCTGCGGGCTGTCGCGTCTGTCGGTCCGATCGCTGGTCGCAGTGCCCACCTTCATGGCAACGGCCGCGATCACCGTCTTCCTCATCCGCCACGTTTTCGGAGGCTGATCCATGAAGCTTGTCTTTGCAATTTTCACGGGTGTCGTCTTTGGCACCGGCATCGCCTTCTCGGGCATGATGGACCCTGCCAAGGTCCTCAACTTCTTTGATCTCGCGGGCAGCTGGGACCCGAGTCTGGCTTTCGTTATGGGCGGTGCGCTGGTCGTGGCGACGATCGGCTACCGACTGGCATGGCGGCGCAATGCTCCGCTCTTCGGCGGTCGCTTCCAGGTTCCCACCGGAACCGACATCGACATGAAGCTCGTCGGCGGGTCGGCCTTGTTCGGCATCGGCTGGGGCATCGCCGGCTTCTGCCCGGGCGCGGCCATTCCGGCCCTCGGAACCGGGCGCTGGGAAGTTGCCCTGTTCTTGGCCGCAGTCATTGTCGGTTTCTGGCTGCGCCGCGTCTTCGCGTCGCTGGGGCAACCGCGCGTCGCATCCTGAGGCACCGCACCATTCAAGGAGAGAAAACCATGACATACTCCGTGGACATGACCATCAAACCCGAGGTCCAGGCCTTCTTCGACGAGGCCACGAACACGATCAGCTATATCGTCAAGGACCCGTCCTCGTCGGCCTGCGCTATCGTCGATAGCGTCATGGACATCGACTACGCCGCCGGGCGGATAACCTACGACCATGCGGACGAACTGATCCGGCAGGTGCAGTCGCAGGGGCTGAAACTGGAGTGGATCATCGAGACCCACGTCCACGCCGATCACCTTTCAGCCGCTCCCTACATCCAGCAGAAGCTTGGTGGAAAAATCGGTATCGGCGCGAAGATCATGGTCGTGCAGGAGACCTTCGGAAAGGTCTTCAATGAGGGCACCGAATTCCAGCGCGACGGCAGCCAGTTCGACCGCCTGTTCGACGACGGCGACACCTACACGATCGGAAACATGTCCGCCTTCGCCATCTATACGCCGGGCCACACGCCCGCCTGTATGGTGCATGTGATGGGTGACGCGGCTTTCGTGGGTGACACGCTGTTCATGCCCGACGGGGGCTCGGCGCGTGCCGATTTCCCGGGCGGCGATGCGGCGACACTCTACGACTCGATCCAAAAGGTGCTGGCCCTGCCGGACGAGATGCGGCTTTTCATGTGCCACGACTACGGGCCGAATGGGCGCGACATCCAGTGGGAGACCACGGTGGGTGACGAGAAGGCCCACAACATCCATGTCGGCGATGGCAAGACAAAGGAGGATTTCGTCAAGTTCCGCACCGAACGTGACGCCACCCTCGCCATGCCCAAGCTCATCATTCCGTCGCTGCAAGTGAACATGCGCGCGGGCGAGGTGCCCACCGACAAGGACGGCAACCCGACGCTCAAGGTGCCTCTCAACGGCCTTTGAAAATAGTATCGCGGATACACGTCAAAAGGAGAAGACAATGTCGAACAACGCAACGTTGGAAAACCTGAACAAGGCGCTCCAAATGGAAATGAGCGCCGCGCATCAGTATCAATTGCACGCGCATGTCCTCGACGATTGGGGCCTCAATTTGCTGGCAGACAAGATGCGTGAGGAACAGGCAGAGGAAATCGGACACTCCGACCTGTTCATCGAGCGCATCATGTTCCTGAAAGGAACGCCCGAGATTGCTTTCGCAAAATTGCCCAAGCGCGCGGAAACCCTGCCGGATATGTTCAAGGCCGACCTTGCCGATGAAGTGGAGGCCATTGAATTCTATCTCAGCGCGGCCCGACAAGCCTATGAGGCCAACGATGTCGGATCGCGCATGCTCTTCGAAAGGATCGCCATGGATGAAGAAGGCCATAAGGCCTGGTTGGAGCTGCAACTGGAGTTGATCGAACGCATCGGCGACCGGGCGTACAGCGCGAAGATGGTTTCGGTCATACAAGACGAAGACCCATCCACTTGAAGAAGTCCGCAGGTGCGATGGCGGCGCTTCGGCGTCGGTGAACGGTCTTTGATCGAAACCAACAGGGAGGAATACGACGATGGAACTGAAAAAGATCTCGCCGAAAGTTACGGTGTCCCCGCAGATCGCAGCCATGGACATGGCCGCGATCAAGGCTGCAGGCTATCGTGCGATCATCTGCAATCGCCCCGATGGGGAAGGCGCTGACCAGCCAAGCTTCGAAGAGATCGAGGCCGCTGCCAAGGCCGAGGGAATCGAGACGCGCTACGTCCCGGTTGAGTCGGGGATGGTGACCGATCAGGACGTTGCTGCCTTCGGCCAGGCGCTGGCAGAGGTGCAACGCCCGGTCCTGGCCTACTGCCGGACCGGCACACGCTCGGCGACACTCTGGTCGCTGCACGAGGCGAAAAAGCGACCCGTCTCCGAGATCCTCGCCATGACGAAAGCGGCAGGCTATGACATGAACGGTGTCGCCCGCCGCGTCGCCAACGGCGGCAAGACCCCGACCGACACCGGCGATGCGCACTACAAAGCGGCCGTGCGGCGACCATGAGATTGCGCCGCTCGCCAGGGGCAAGTCGAATGCGGGCAACCACCATATCGCCGCTGCCTTTGATGCCGCTCAGGTCATGATACAGGACCGGGCCGTCGGCGCTGGTGACCGCACCATCGTTAAGGGTCAGGCGTGTCGCCGTGCGCCCGAAAGCAGCGCTTGGGCGATAACGGACGGTCACTGTCGGCTGGCCCTCGACATGGCTGATGATCCGCGCGAAGGCATGCGGGGTAGCGAGATCGACATAGTTGTGGGCACCCGCCCTCGGCTGTCGGCCGACTGGCATGAAATCGATGAGCGTAAAGGTACCGTCGCCGGCGTATACCGTTGTCGTTAGCACATTGGTGCCGGCTTGATAGTCACGCGCCACCGCTTTGATCTCCGTGGGAACAACCTCCAGGAAGCCGCCCCGGTCGCTATCCAAGAGCCGGCAGAAGATCGGGTCGGCGTCAAAGCGCTCGAGGCAGCACCAGTCTACCGAACCCGTACGGGAGATTAGGGTGCTGCCGTGACAATCGCCGATGGCTGCATAGTCGCGGAGTGGTGCGTAATCCATGTTTCTGAATGTCCCTTCCATCGGCAGAAAATTTTGCCAGATGTCGATACGGGTAGCCAGAAGCTCGATTTTCATTGTCGATGAAAGTATATCAAGCTCAAATATTGCGTAAGATTCGGCAAATACTTAAATTAATTTAATTGATGATAAAACATAATGTCGGTAAGTTATCGAGTATAACAAAGTATAATAAAGTTCCCCGTGATTTTAATAACGGCTTGCTTGCGCTTATCGGAGGTGAGGTATGTCAGTGATGGTCCAACGCGTATATCTCGATGATGGTGTGGCCGGCGACGCTGTCAGTGTCGACCGCAAAATCATGTTCTTCACGACACGCGCCGAGTTCTTCGAGCTTGACGGTCAGATATTCGAAGATATCGACTCTCTTCGTTGAGCCCTCAAAGCGTGTTCACGGGCGCCCGCAGAACCGGCCACCGCCATCGAAGGGGCCAAAGATTCAGCCCCGCCCCCTATGCCGATCATCAAAAGGACCGGAAATGGATGACCGGCCATCCGAGCACGCCGACCGCGTTGGTCGGCGTGCTCGGATGGCGCGGTACACCCCAAGACATATAAAAGCCGGAAGGATCACGCCGACGCGAAGGCTTCGCACCATCCGATCTCGTTTATTAGAACATCATTCAAGTCCGGATGATTGCATCGCCCCCACGGCGCATCGACATGACCACCCCAGAACGCACAGTCCTGGCAACGCGCGCCGGGTTGGTAGCGGTCATGGTTGGCGGCCTCGGCGGAATTGTTCACATAGTCGAGGGCATGGCCGCGCTCTGCTCGTGGCAGATTCTCGGCGGCTTCGGCCGATCGGCCTCCGGTGCGTGAGAATGCCACCAAAGAAATCGCCGTGACCGCCGTCGCGGAGGTTTTCAAAAACCGGCGTCGATCGCTGTTGATATCGTGCATTGGATTTCTCTCTCAAGGTAAGAAGGAGCGGGGCTGACCGTGGTGACACAAGCTCGAACGGCGGCGTAGACGCGACAAGCCGCCGCCCGGTGCGCCCGCCCTGCAGTTGAAGCCTAGGCCGAGGTCTTGTTCTCGCCGATGACCGGCACAGGGCAGTTGACGACGAAACCCTGCGGATGCGTCGGCGGGACCCCGTTGTACTCGCGCAGCACGTCGGCATCGCGCAATTCGCGCGCCTCATCGGCCGATGTCAGAAGCCGCGCTTCGCTTTCGTTCCGCCATTCCAGCGTGTAGTGGTCCCAGAACGGGCTCCACGCCGGATGGCCGGCCTGATTGCCGAAAATGCCGGGCTGAAAACCCATGGCCCCGGACCCCTCGACGCCGTTGGCGAACACCCAAATGCGGTCAGTGGCCCGATAGTCGTTGAGTTGCCACGTCGGTGCCGAGACGGGGACGTTCATGTTGCCTGCCGGCCCCCCGAGAGACGCGTCAGTCAGGATGTAATAGCTGCCAGGAAAGGCTTCGTGGAGTTTCAGCGTGACCTGATCACGATGGGTGCCGATGTCTTCGATAAGCTGGCCGCCGCCGAGGTACTCCTCCTTGGCATCGTCGACGGTGAGCGCGCCGCCCGGCCATTGCACCAGAGGATAGTTGACAAGGATACCGGTGCCTTCGACCTCGATGCGTCCCTCATCGCGTGCGCGATCGATCGCATCAGCCGAATCGTATGCGGTCTGACCCGCGACGCGCTTGATCTCGAAAAGCGGTGTAAAGCGCTCGCTGCCGGGAGCATAGCGGATGACCGAGGGACTGCCGTCGTCGAAAACGAAAAGATCGTTGTTGATGCCCCGACCACGGGCCGAATTCAGAAGCGGCACGTGAACCAGCCCTTCGCGTTCGGCGAAATCCGGATCCGATGCGTCGGTGCGGATATAGCGAACCGGATTTCCATCATGCAGCGCGTCATGTGTCCGGAATGTCACGAATCCAAAGGCGCCAGGCCACGCGTCCGTGGTCAGGACGTGATCGATCACGTCGTCAACGATCACGGTACCCATTGTCGAACTTGCCTCAGCGACTTGCATCTGGCCGGTCGGACGGCAGCCAGCCGCGCCGAGCGCCAAAAGGCCAGCCCCACTGGCACCTATACGCAATACCGACCGGCGATTCATTTCCATGGCCTTCATAGCGGCCTCCCTTATCGTTCATTAGTAAAAACCGAATACGAATTGCGATATGGGAATAAGTACCCAATAGTACCCGCTCATTCGAATCAGTTGAAAGTGCTCAGGAAATCAGGCTAATTTGAGTCACTAAATGAGAAAATACGGGATTACCGAAAAGATGTTGGCCGTCGCGTTGCCGCAGGCCGGCAACTGAAAAAATTTTTTTAAAGCAATATCTTGATCATGTCCGTCTGGCCCGATTCGAGCCAATTTTTCGCGATACCCGGCAGTGGGCGTGGAAGCAATCGAACAAATAAAATTATCATCGATAATAAATGTATGGATGTTCAAGACTGGGCTCTGGAGTATTTCCAGGCGTACTCTGATAGTCAATAGAAGGTGGGTGGCATTTATGGTGAGCAGGAGACTATTGTGAAGCCGGCCAACCGAAAAACTGATAGAGGATTGTCCTACCCGATCTGCCGAAAAAACCCTCGACCAACACGACGATGGCCAAGCTTTGTGGACATTGAGATTATTCAATCCAATTTACTCACCTGCGCGCGCCCCCGGGCAAGGGCCTCTTGCCCGGGAGAACGTGGTGTTGCTTTGCGACCCCGCAAAGGACCGGTTAGGTGTAACGGACTGCAAACATCCGCGCTCTGAACCGCAAACATCGGCGAATTCCGGACCACATTAGATGCGACTATCCGGCCCTTTGCGACCGGATTAAGTGCGAATATGACCACATTATCTGCGACCAGGCTGCAAACATCCGTGTCGGACCACATTGCGTGAGAATGGGTTTCGGCTTCAGATTGGCAGGCCGGCCTTGCGCATCATGGTGCTCAGCTCCTCGGTGCGCTCGGTATCGAGTTTGCCGCTGAGAAACCGACGGATCTCAGGCAGACGGGCATCGAATTGATCGGCCAACGCCTTCGGCGGATAGCCGATCCGCGTGAGACGGGCGTCGAGATCGTCAAAGCCGGCGGAGATGGTTTCTTCGACGATCTCGCGGGTGACCGTCTCGGCACCCATGCGGAACGTGTCGGTGAAGGCCCGGTTGAGATGCTCCACGATCTGCAGTGGCGTCGCGAGCTTTTCAGCCAGGAACGCACGGGCATCTGCGGTGATGACATCGTTCGGATTTGTACCTTGTTCCAGGCAGTTTTTGAGCAGCCAGTCGATGAAGGCGCCACATTCCTGACCAAGCCCACCGAACTCGATCTTGGTCGTGCGGTGGCCGATCTCTTCCATCACCGGTCGCCGCAAATTGTTATGCAGCCGAGGATGCCCGACCAGAATTACAGACAGGACACCACCGCCCTCGTCGACAATCTCCATCAGCCGCTTCAGGCCATTCAGCGTCTGACCGTGCAGGTCGTGCGCTTCATCAATGAACAGCGCGACGGGCTTCTTTTCGGTACGGATCAATTCCTGTAGCAGACGTTCGCGACGTTCGGGCTGGGTCGGCACTTTGAGGCCGGGATCGCCGGCGATGTCGAGGAAAAGCGCGGTCATCAGGGCCGGCAGGGTGATCCTGTGCCGCTCGATCGAGAGGCTGCGCACGACGATGACCTTGCCCTCGGCCGCCACCTGTCCCTTGAGCCGATTGATGGCAGCGGTCTTGCCGGCTCCAACCGGGCCAGAGATGGCGATGAGCCGGCCCGCAAGAACGGCGGCGCGCAAGTCATCCCCCACCTGCTTCATGCGAACGGTCTCGAAGTGGCCGGCTTCGCGCCAATCCTTGGCGATGTGGAATTGCTTCCTGATCCTGCTTGTCAGCATCGGCCTATCCTTCCGGTCGCTTGATGAAACGGTCCCGGATGGCGGTCCGGATTTCGGTCTTGTCGAGCGTGCGCCCGACCAGCTCGGCAATGAAGGCCAAATCGTCCTCGGCAAGTTCCCCCAATGGGCGACGCAATTGATCGGAGATGGCGCGGCGCGCATCGAGGGCGTTGGCAAAGGCGCGTTCATTCCAGGGATCGGGGTCCGAGAATCCGACCCTCTTTAGGGGAACGATGTCCGCGACATGCTCGGATAGCCCAGTTCCCGCGACAGCCGCCCGTGGAAGGCTGATTGCCTTGGCCAAGGCAGCGACCGTTTCAACACGCTTTTCGCGCGGCGATTTTCCATGCTTGCGATAACGGTGTAACGGTATAGGACCCCCTGTTGGACGGTATGGCCCATAACGACGATCGTTCCATTCGACGAAAAGGTCCGGATCGAATAGCCCCCACCACAGCAAGACCTCCTCGCCGGCCAAATCGGAATCGACATCGTAGTGCGCCCCTCCAACGGCGACCCGCGCGTCCGCACCGACCTTGCGCCGCTCCGGCTCGCGCGCAAAGGCGCAGTAGCGTTCCCAGGAACACATTTCGCGAAGGCCGGTATCGGGCAGATTGGCAAGCCAATCCTCCATTCGGCTTACCGGTTCACGCCGATGCGGCTTGTCGTTGTAGCGGTTGACGAAGTTCCGCAGCCAAGCATTCGCCTCCACTTCGGTTGTGGGCTTGTGGAAGTGATAGAGGGTCTCATGAGCTTCCTTGACGGTTCGAAACGGCCGCTCGACCTTGCCCTTGGCGCGCGCGGTCGTCCGGTTGCCGTCTGATCCCGCAGGCATATGCGTGCGCCAGTCGATGCCGAGGCGTTCCATCATCGTCTGGAACACCAGGCTTCGGGCGACGGGACCATTGTCGAGATAGAGCATCGCGGGAATGCCCTGCAGCGGGCTGTCCTCTTTCGGCGCCATCGCATTGAACAGGAACCGCAGGGCACTCTCGGCATCCTCACCATAGACGGCGCGATATTCCTGATAGGCCACGCCACTGCGATCATCGACTGCGCTAAAAAGCGTCAGCGTCGGTTGACCACGTCCCGGTTCGATCCAATCAGGCTGGTCGATATGCTTGAGGTCTGACGGGCTCATGTCGAACTGCCAGCAGTCATTGGAATGCCGGGCTTCGAACCGAATTGCAGCGGGAGCACGGGTCATATGCGAATGATCGAGACCCCAAGAACGCAGCCAACGGTTCACGGTCGTCGGCCGGAGAGCGCCGGCTTCCGCCTGCACATGGCCTTCCGGCGTCTCAACCCCGAACTCTTCCAGAATCTCGATGGCGCGGTTCGTGGACAGTCGTCGACCCTTGCCGTTTTCCGTTCTGATCTTGAGTGCGGCAACGATCTCGCAGAAACGCGTCATCGTCTCGGTTGTAAGAGCACGAGGCTGGCCACGGTCTGATCGGCGCAAGGATTTCGGGCGCCGAAGCTGTTGCAACTGACGATAAACAGTTGCGGCGCTGACGCCGAATAATTCTGATACGCGTTCGATCTCAACACGGCGCTGCCTGTCTCGGGCCGGCAGATTTGCAAGCCGGGTCCGCAGTGCCAGCAGAGTTTCTGCCGGAACGCGTCCCTTACGGCCCATCCGAGAATTCCTCGACATAGGCATACAATGTCGCGCGCGAGATGCCCATCAGGTCGCAAATTTCCTTCGCGGTGTGTTTGCGCGACTTGTACAAATCGACGGCATGGGCACGCTTGCGCGGATCGAGAAGTTTGCGCCGGCCACCTTTGCGTCCACGGGCCCGAGCCGCCGCCAGACCAGCCTGGGTGCGTTCGCGGATCAAGGTCCGCTCAAACTCAGCCAGCGCCCCAAAGATATGGAAAACGAGTTGGCCGCCGCTGGTCGTGGTGTCGATGGATTCCTGTAAGCTGCGGAACCCTACTCCCTGATCATGCAATTCCTCTGCCCGTACGATCAGGTCCTTCAGCGAGCGTCCCAAACGATCCAGCCGCCAAACGACAAATGTGTCGCCTGCCCGCACATGGTCCAGCGCGCGCATCAGGCCGGGACGGTCCGCCTTTGCGCCACTGGCTGTGTCTTCGAAAAGCTTCTCGCAGCCGGCCGCTCTCAGGGCGTCGCGCTGCAAATCCAGCGTCTGATCGTCAGTGGATACGCGTGCGTAGCCGATGAGCATGGAGGAAGTCCAGAAAGCCGTGATGACGATTGGAATTCATACACAGATTTCTAGACAGGGTATACAGCAGAAATAGATGAGGAATTTCAAGGGACCCATCAAGCTGGCGGAGAGCGTCCGGCATACCCTCATTTGCCAGACTGTCGCATCATTATTCCGAGCCCTTCACTGACACCCGGATCCCGCCATTGTCCGGCAATTCAGTCATTCTCACGTAATTGGCCCGACGGGGGAGCTATGACCAATTTTGGGTGACGGCGTATTAGGCGGCGGCGGATTTTTGAGCGTCATTCACCTGAATGCCATCTTTGAACCTGACACCCTCGATCACCTGGGGCAAGCGATTGTTGCCAGCCAGC
>LFIK01003217.1_pt1 | contig 13275 bp, 16 predicted proteins | sample 643401 | NCBI WGS metagenome assembly LFIK01 (sample SAMN03777447, study PRJNA286221) | soda lake metagenome | biome: soda lake; feature: Kulunda steppe; material: water; isolation source: sample T5-Br brine of Lake Tanatar-5 | place: Russia: Kulunda steppe | collected 2010-07 | reverse complement strand
CACACACACACACATGCACAAAATAATTTGTTTCATGCACCTTAAACACACTCTTTGATCTGTGTTCACAGGTTGCTTTGTGCCTGGCCAGGGCTCCCAGGGCTCCGTTTCATGTTCAGCCACAGGGAGCGGGTATAAGTTTGACTGATGGTAGCATGCAAATTTGCCAGGCAAAGGGAACAGCGCCCAATGTGGCCCCTGCCCAGCATGTTTCCTCTGCTGCTGTTAGAGTTACCAGGGGAACCATTGTAAGGGGACTCAAATCAGTGAGCAGCCTGCCTGATCTTGCAGCCTTTCTGCGCGATGTCCGTGAAGATGCGGCCAAGTTTGGCCACTCGCGGGTGTTGCTCAATGGTAGCTTAAACAAGATGATTAATCTGTTGCGAGGCCCTTCTTCCTCCTCCTCCTCTGAGTCAGACAGAGCAGCAAAGGAGCAGATGCACGAGCACATCCATTTCCTTCTCCCTTCTGCCTTTGCAAGCTGCAAGAGCAGGCCATCTGTTTATCAAGTGAGTGCAACAGTGACGCCAATATACGTGCTGGTGTCTGGCAGAACTTGGCGGGTAGTGACGGTGGTGTTGGAAGGCGTGTGGGTATTTGCATTCGTATGCTCGCATGCTTACATGCGTGCTTACATGTGCATGGACATTTGATTACCTGTATGCCTGATGCACCCATAATGGAGTGCCTGGACACACGGTTCTGCTGCCAAGCGCCACTCAGGCCGCCTCACTGCAAACTTTTGTCTTGGTCTGAACGCCCATACCTTTCAGGTCACCAAAGTGCTGTCTTACCTGACCGAGCTAAGCCCCGGCCCCATGACCACTAGCGCCAGGCTTGCCCTATCTGAATTGGTCCTGTCTGATTCCTTCCTGGAGGGTGATGATTATCCATATGACCCACTTAGAGGCCTGGATCACTTCCTCGTATACTACCAACTAGTGAGCCAGGTGCGGGATGCTGCCAGCCCGTCCATTGTTTTGGTGCAGCACAGCAGTGCAAGACGTGATCCATGTGCACGTGTCCCTCCTGGTCCTGCCTCTGTCCTTATGTGTCCACCACTGCTGACTGCTCGGCCAGTATGGGCTTCCATTGCATGGCAATGCCCCGCAGAGGGGGCTCAAGCCTGGGCCTTTACCGTATGGTTTGGTCGTCAAGGCGCTGAGCCTCGTGAGCAGGCCAACAGAGTCTTTGGGAGTGCAAGACCTGGGGCACAGTGTTGCACAAAACGTCCAGAGGATCTACGCCCTGGAAAGCGCCTCGCCAGACCTGGCACATTCCGGCCCGGCTTCCTCTGCCAGGCACCCTGGAGGCTCGTTAGCAAGCAGCCCAGGTCAGCAGCAGCAGCAGGAGCAGGAGGTAAACATGAGTGAGCCAGAAGGAGGGGTGCGCACTAATGCCGCAGCGCAGCCACAGCCTGCTGTCCAGGCGCTGCCACCTGGTGCATCTGCAGAGCCTGAGGGCCAGGACCTGGCTGAGCTGCACAGCATGCCCCTTGCCTCCTTGACCAACGTGCTGAATGTGCTCAATGCCATCAAAAAGCTGTGCTACAGCAGCGAAGGCCCACCTCAGGTGGCGCGCCTCTCTACCTTGGCTGGCATCACCTGCGCAGCCCTGAAAGTGGGGGACAGGCTGTTGAACGACAGCACCAACGACAGCGCTAGCAGCAGCAGCACCAGCACCAGCACCAGCACCAGCACCAGCACCAGCAGCAGCAGCATGAAAGGCAGCGCAGCTAGGGAGGACCGCAGGAAGCACCAGAACAAGATGCTGCGGCTCGCAGCACACATCCTGCCGCACGTAACAGAGGGCATGTCTGATGGTAACTTGAGCACAGTGAGTGCAAAAGCTCGCTTGTGACCGCTCCGGCGCGGCTCAGGCTCAACTTGTTTGATCTGGGCCCTGCATTGCTTCTATCGTCAGCTTACCCGCACCACTTGGGGCTGTCATACTTGCGCGGCTACTTGCACGGCTCGCCCAACACAGGCAGCACTCGTAACGCTGATGCAATACACCAGCATTCCATGCTGGGTCCTCAGGCGACCACCACCTACATGGGCCCGCATGCTTGAGCGGATCGGCAGAGCACCCCTCGCCATCTTGGACTACCCCTGTGTGTACAAGGGCCACAACCCCATGCACCTGCGGGGTGTGCGTGCGCATCCTGCCTTTCTGAGCTCATCCTGTTGTGTCGTGCGCACCCTTCCCTGCTGTGCGCCCGCAGGTCGTGCGCGTCCTGTCCTACTGGTGCAGTGAGCGCAGCTGTGCAGTGCTAAGCGTGGGAAGTAATGGGGCACACAAAGGGTTTGTGCAGCTGCTCCAGCCCCGCTTGACCACTCCGGCCTTCTTGGATGCAGTGGCGGCGCAGGGCACTTTTCCAGAGCTGCTCGTGTTCTGCTCAGGGTGTGAGAACGTCAGGTGGGTGGGGCCCCTGCCATCTCTTTGGGGGTTTGCAGGACTTATCTGGTTGCAGCCGGGCCCCTCTTTTGACGCAAGCTTTCTGACAATCACCTTCTTTCCAGGGCGTGTTTGTATGAGCGAGCCCGTGAATGCAAGAATGCACAATTGTCTGTGCTGATATGCAGGTGTGAGGAACTGTGTGTGTGTATGTACTGATGGTCATGTGCAATAGTGTGCCAACATTTGGCCTACTTTGAGCATGGGATGCCACTGACATTAGCTACAGCTCACCGAATGGCACGGGTTGGATGGGGCTTTTGCAGGTGCTTGTAGTAGCTCTTATGAGATGTCCTATACCTAGCACCAGGAGCAGCGCCGGCATCGGCAGCATCGCCACCACCACAACAGTGCCAGCTGCTCGTTTCCCTCATGTCCCTGGCAGTTGCATTGCCTGGCACTGCCGCAACCAGCGTGCTGCTCACGTTCGCCAGCACTGAGCCAGTGCCCATTCCTGCCCCAGTAACAAACGGCCCCTGCCTTGTCTCAACCCCCGTGCATGCTCCCTCTCCCTCCCCCTCCCCTTGATGCACTGTCCATGTGATCCCCTTACCAAAAGCACACGCTGTGCCTTCCCCCCACCATAGGTGTAGCTCGTCCATGGGCCCCCTGCTGAAGCGCGCCGCCAAGGACATGGCAACCTGGTCAGACACGAAGCTGGCAAAAGCAGCAGTTGCCGTCGCAGAGGCCGGTTGGGACTGCCAGGCCTCCCAGGAGATCATCGAGCAGTGCTTCACCAGCCTAGGGCACACCGTGCCCAGCCCAGACGCGCGCCTGGCTAAGCTTGCAGGGGTGCTCCTTGGGTGAGTGAAGCCAAAGACACGTGGTGGTGCAACTGGTGCCTGCCTTGGGGCGGGTGGTTGCCTGTAAGCTGCGCGGGTGGCCCCTGCCACAGGGCGGGCTAGGCCAGCCTGCAGCTGTGCAGGAGGCGCCAGCCGTTGGATGAGTACCTAAAGCTATGTGATAGGGACTGTGCTGGGTAGGGGCCTGCCCATGGGGTGTTTGACCCCTGCTGCTGGGCGGCGCCTGCCTGCAATTAGGGGCTTCTGCTGGGGGCTGGTGCCTGCCTGGGCTTTGAGACTGTTGTTGTGGCGCCTGCCACGTGGGGAGTGCACTGCTTGCCAGCGGACCTGAGCGCCTGCGTGCCCCGCCTGCCCCCAATCGTATTTGCAGCAAAGCCAGCACGGACATGCTGAAGGGCATGTTCAATGGGCTGGCGGCGACGACTGCCAAGCAGCCCAGCGTGCACTCCAAATTGGCGGTCGCACGCTTCATTGCCCATGTGAGTAGGTGTTGCCTTCCAGTGGGAAGCACAGTAAGGCCCAAGTGAGGAGATGATGCTTTCCAGCAAGCTTGATCTGTGTCCAGTGCAATTCAAGATCCAGCATGTTTGAATGCACGCACGCACGCGTCAAAGCACTGACCTCTCTCTCATCAGTGGGGCCTGCACCATGGGGGGAGATCATCCCCAAAGCAATCAAGCTGCTTGTATTCCTCAATCTGGCCCTTGGCGTGGATTTATGTGTTCCACTCCATGGCAATGAGTCCTCCTGAGAGCTTGCTCCTCCTCTGCCGTGCCACACAGTCCTTGAGGCAAGGCAACAGGTAGGAATGAGCACAACAAATGCACAATGGTGATAGGCAGCAGTAGAAATGAGCACACCAGTCGCACAAAAGCACGGCAGCAGAAGGAATGAGCACAACGGTTGCACAGAGGCAAGGCAGCAGGTAGGAGTGAGCACAACGATCGCACAATGGCAAGGCAGCAGGTAGGAGTGAGCGCAACGATAGCACAACAGTGCCAAGTGTTTGGTCACTCCAATGGGCTGTTGTGCATTTGGGGGTGTGTGCAGGAAATTGAGGAGGAGGAAGCCGGCCTGATAGGCGAGCCTGCGCCCTGGCTGCCTGGGGCAAGGTCCAGCCTCATGCGCATCCTGCGCGGGATCGAGACCAATCTTGAGCACCCCACCGTTAAGCTGTCAGCCGATTACAAGCTGCAGGGCCAACAATGGGTTGACGTTGCCCGTTTGACAGCTGCGGCAGCCACCCCAGGTGCGTGATGTGGTGTGCAAATCTGTGTTGCTGTTGCCTATGCTTGCGCTGTGGGCAGGTTGTTGCTGTTGCTTATGCTTGCGCAGTGGGCAGTGCTGCTTATGCTTGCGCAGCGGGTGGTGGTGTTGCTGTCTATGCTTGCGCAGTGGGCGGTGTTGTTGCTGTCTATGCTTGCGCAGTGGGCAGTGTTGCTGATGCTTGCACAGTGGGCGGTGTTGTTGTTGCCTTTGCTTGCGCAGTGGGCAGTGTTGCTTATGCTTGCGCAGTGGGCGGTGTTGTTGTTGCCTATGCTTGCGCAGTGGGCAGGGTGTTGTGGCATGCTGGGGCATATGCTAGGTTTCCCCAAGTCACGCTTTGGACTGCTCAAGGGGGAACTGCCTAGGCGCTGGTGCAGGTTGTGTACTGTCCTGGCTGCGCACCACGCTGTGCATGCTGTGCTTACATGCTGTGCTTGCATTGGCCAACCCTGCGCTGGCGATCTAGCTTTAACACATGCACACACAAATGTTTGGCATCAATTTGCAGCACCCGTAAATGTCATGTTCATTCAACCAATGTGGCTCCTGCAGCTCCACCGCAGACTGTTATGCTTCCATCTTCTTTTTGCTTTTTTACACATGTATTGCAAAAAGATTTCACAAAGATGCGCGCATTCCTGCTTTTTGCTTTTTTACACATGTATTGCAAAAAGATTTCACAAAGATGCGCGCATTCCTGCTTTGGACTGCACACTTGCCCTACAAGAACCTTTTTTGCACACCCGCCCTGCAAATCCACAGGTCATGTGCGTCTCATCTTACACAGTGTTTTTCTGTCCTGTGTTTGCATTTCACAACACCTACTTTGTTGGTGCCTTGCATCAACTCACTGCTGGGAGGATGTACGCGCTGTGCAGATCTAGCATTGTCAAGCTGGTTCAGGCAATCTACCAGGCTGTGGTCAACCTTGTGGTTGATGTGGGAATGGTTGTGATCATCTGTTGATGTTAGCACATTTCCCACTCAACAATAATGGCTCCTTACACCGCATTAGTTAGGCGTTGACTTCCCTACAGCAAGCGTACCATGCTTGACCATGCTTGGCCATGCTTGACCATGCTTGACCATGCTTGGCCATGCTTGACCATGCTTGACCATGCTTGACCATGCTTGACCATGCTTGACCATGCTTGACCATGCTTGGCCATGCTTGGCCATGCTTGACCATGCTTGGCCATGCTTGGCCATGCTTGACCATGCTTGACCATGCTTGGCCATGCTTGGCCATGCTTGGCCATGCTTGACCATGCTTGACCATGCTTGGCCATGCTTGACCATGCTTGGCCATGCTTGACCATGCTTGACCATGCTTGACCATGCTTGGCCATGCTTGACCATGCTTGACCATGCTTGGCCATGCTTGACCGTTCCTTTTGGTCACCTGCGCCACATCACCGACCCAAAAAAGTCGGGCCACTAGATGCCAGAACCCTACCTTAAAGCTGGCTGCCTAGCACACACTCTTGAGCGCATTGCAACCAGACTCACTCACACGTGCACCGAGTGCGTGTTGGCCTGCAGTCTCACTGTCTGATGCAACGCGGATCATGTCCAAGACCAGCAGCAGCCTTCTTGGGTGGGAGGGCCTGGATAAGCTCAGTGCAGTTGACCTGGTGAGCCCTGTCCACAGTCCCTGTGTGGGCTCTATGCAGTTCATCTCCGGTGTGCGCTATTTGCAATCCCTGAGTCAGCTGAGTGAGACCTTGTTGACCTCGTGACGTCCGTGCGCTTGATCGCAATGTGGTTGCCCTGTTGCACCTGTTGCCTGCAATCGTAAGCGCTGCCTGGTCGCTTGCCCTCCGCAGTGACAGGGAGAGCCAGGCCTTATGGGGTGGCTGTCCATTCGGACTGTGTGAAATCCAGCATGGAGGCAGGCATGCTAAGCAGCTGTGGCTCGATGTGCTGTCCTCATGAGAGGCCTGTCCCTGCCTGCAGCCACCGAGCAGTGTCCATGCAAGTCCATTCCTGTCTCTTGCCCGTAGGCGGACTTGGCGCGCTCCCTCATCTGTCTCAACAATAAGATGAGCAGTTGTGGCAGCAGCGGCAGCTCCAACACCAGCACCAGTACCAGCAGCTCCAGCAGCAGCAAGGCCAACCCAGAGGTCATGCTCCCTCGCGACCAGGAGGCTCTGCTCAACCGTGCCATCAGCCTGGTCAGCTCGCAGGCTGAGCTGCTCAGCGGAGACGAGCTGGCTGAGTGCGCCAAGCACCAGGTGCTCTCAGGTGTAGGCGCACATGTGCACGCATCCCTGCATGTGTGTTTGTGCGCGCGTGTGCATGTGTGTGAGCGTGTGCACATGTGCACATACATGCACGCATGCATGCACATTTGTTGTGTGCCTGTGCTGAGGGGTGGGATATGATACACAGCGCATGTTGTGCCAAGCACTGGAGAGAAGTTGGCAATGTACATCCTGATAAGTTGCTGCCAAGCTTCAAGACGCGCCATGTTCTAGGCTGAGCCTATGGTGATGACGTTGTTATGAGCTTACCACCACCACTGATGCTGAGATCACAATCCTTAAGATTGTTGTCAGGATGGAGGCTATACCAATGCGAGGACCAATGCAGTTAAAATCTCAATTCATCTGCACAGTGCAATGCCCCCCAATTTCATGCGACTGGCTGCCGGCTGAGCTCCTCACACTGTTCCAGCAAGGTCCATCATTGCCTTGTGACAAGCACGCTGCACAGGCCTTGCTGGTTGCCGTCGTGGCGTCCACGTGGGGCACCCGCTGCATGCCTCGCCCTTTCCTTGCAGGCTTTGCCAGGCCAACCTCTGCGACAGCATGCCAAGTCTTTGCTGAGTAGCACCCTCAGGGAGGCCTGCGCCAAGCTCCGCAGCGGGGAGATGACGGCCAAGGTCTGTCTTTGTTCCTGGGCGCTGTACTGTGTGTCTGCTGCTTTGAGGAATCCACCTCCTTGCCCACGAGCTATGCCATGTTCCACGTCCCTCCATGCCTATGCTCAAAGCTCTGTACCATGGATAATGCACTGCCATGTACATCCTTGCCCCTACTCCATATCTATGTCGGCCTCGCTTGTAGCTGAAAGGGGCGGGGAGGGAAGGCAAGGAGCTAGATGAGGGAGGAACCTTGGGTTTTGCAATGCTTTTCTGCTGGTGACGCCACATTGATTGCTTGCAGGGGTTAGCAACACTGATAGAAGCTGTGGCAATGCTGCCTGAGGGGGCACGCAACAGGTGAGTGGACTGGTCAGTTTGTCTTAGGGGCCTCCTCAGAAGCAAAGGTCCATCCCTGTTTTCAAAAGGCAATACTTATGTCTCTCAGTACCTAAGCAAAGAGATGCGGCCTTCCTATGGTGCACGTTTACAGGCACAGGATAAACAATACATCATTTCTGCCAGCAAAAGCTAGGCTGGAGAATTAAAAAAGGTTGAAAAAGTTTTTGGCATGAATTTGAGTCACTCAGTCGTTCAGAGTAGGAGCCAGAGGCTGCAGACAGGTTTTATGCAGTGCGGAGCTTTTTGTCTTTGCACAAAGCAACAATTTTTGGGGTGACAGGCCCCAAGGGGTGCACAAATGGTAGCAGAAGAGTGGGCTGAGAATGTGAGGGCGTTGCCACTCACAAGGGCAATCAGTCTTTGAGCATGCCACAAGTTTGCACTCACAGCCTCAGTGTGTGATGCACTGCTTGATGCTCTGTGCGTCTACACAGTGGGCTGATAGACCCAGAGCTCGTGCCTGATGCATGCGAACGCTTGGCTGGGAAAGATGCCTCGGGGAAGCCCATGCTGCCACAGCTTGGAGCTCAGCAGCTCAGCCAGTTGTGCCGCAGTTTGGTGAGCTTGGGGTAAGTAAGTGTTTGAGTACGTGAGTATGGCTCATGTGCCTCAGCAGCTCAGTCATCTGTGCCGCAGTTCAGGGAGTTTGTGGTAAGTGTTCAAGTATTTGAGTTTTGCTCACAAGCCTCTGCCTGCATCCCTGATATTGACTGCTGATATTGACCTTCTGTAATATAGCTGTAATTCAAAATAGACACATGAAAACAGGATGGACAGTTGTTCTTTTTAGGTTAACGACTGTTGCATCTGCGTACATCTGGACACCTTGCCAGGCAACCAGGCACGTGTAACTGTAGGGGGGGCTGAGCTAGGCCTGGGGGTGGTGGCTGGCCTGGGAAATGGGGAGCGCAGGGGGTCCCTCTGCACTAAGCCAGCTACTTACGATGTGCTCCATCTTGCCCATGCCAGAGGGCTCATTGGCGGCAGATGGGCCTTCCAACAGCTGGCTGCTCAACTTCCCCAAGAAAATGATTAGAGCCGGCTTGGCGGTGTATCTGGTGACACTCTCAAAAAGTGTTACCACATACACCGCTAAGCCGGCTACAGATCTGGAAGTTTGCTTAGTATTAAGATCCTTACTGCAGAACAGTCCAAATCACGCCGTGCTGCTTTGAACATGCTGCCATAATGCTCCTGCGCCAACATATGCTACGATGCTCCGGTGCTATAATCCCCCTGTTGCTATGATGCTCCAGCGCTATGATACTCCTGTGCCATGACACTCCTGTGCCAACAGATACTATGATGCGGAGCTGATGGATTCCATCTGTGGGCTTTGCCTGAGGAGAATGCCTGCACTCCCACAAACCACCATATCCAGCGTGCTGTATGCAAGCGCATACCTCAACCACAGAAGGTCAGCTACGGGACCCCTGTTTGACTCCTGGGCAAAGGTATGTGGAGGCAAGGGGGACTAAGCTGTCAGCACTTGCTTTGCAGGCATCACCCGACGGCTGTGCACGGCCAGGCTAGCCTGCAGCCGGGCCCAGAGTTGCAATGTTTGTCTGACTTGCAGGCTCTGCTTGACCTGCAGGTCCTGCTGTGCCTGTGGTTCTGCATGACCTGCAGTCTTGCGGTGACCTCCTGCATGACCTTCTGCATGACCTACTGCAGTGACCTTCTGCATATGATCTTCTGCATGACCTGCAGTCTTGCGGTGCCCGTGCTTGTCCCGAGGATCTTGCAGAGTTGCTGTTCTCTGGCTCCTGCAGTGATGTGGTCCCAGTGACTGCCCCAGTAGCGTGCTTTCATACATGTACATTTGCTTTCATACAAGTACATATTGGGGCCCCCTTTCCATGGGGCTGGACATGAGTTGCTTATCCACCTGCGACACCTTGCACCAGCTTATTTCCATCCCATGCTTGCCTGTTCACGATAAACCAAGTCACGTCATGTGTACCTTTTCACATCTGACTCACTCACTCCATGCTTGCTTTTCCACGACATGCGATCTTATCGTGGATGACAAGCACAGTTTAACATGCTTTCTTCCTCATAGGCGCATGGTCCAGACATTTCAGGACTCTGGCTGGGGGAGCTCGGGAAGCTGTCCTGGAGCCTTGCTGTTATGGACCTTAATCCCATGTTTCGCACACTCCGAAGCCAAAGCGGTGACGACAGCAGCAGCGAGAGTGATGCTGAGGAGCAAGGCGCAGAGGAGGTATCCAGCTTGCAAAGTAAAATCACAAGCAAGAACACAGAAACTGGGACAAGGCTTAACAGAGAAAGAAGGAGTAAAGGCAGCAGCAAGGGCGGCAGCAGCAGGGGCAGCAGCAGGGGCAAGAGCGGCAAGGAGGCTCAGTTTGTGGTGGATGCTCTACTTGCTGCAGTCACGCAGTATGACGCCAAGAAGCTCAAAAAGGCCTCCAGGGTGGTGCGAGGCCAACTAGCGTTTGCTGTCCGGATTTGGGCTGCGGCCGGACATGCCCAAAAAAAGGTGGGGCTGTGGGATATATGGTCAGCCCATCCCAGCTTGGCATAGGCTCAAAAGGGCCCGAGCTCTGCAGTTGCCTCGATGATGTCACCTGCGTTTTTAGGCTATTGCCGTCCTGGAACTTGGGCATGACCAGCGTAAATCAGTCAAGGTCCACACAAACCAAATGTCTGCCAGCTTGTGTGAAAAAAGGTCCACTTGTGTAGCTTTTAGCTCGCCCAAGGCCCCATCACGATCTGGAACAACCAACGCTTTTGCCATGATATCCTTGCCTACACCCAACGCGTGACACTGACAGTATGCAGCAACAATGTTTTCAAGATTCAAACGACAGCTTGATAAAGTATGCTCGTCCTGTTTTGCTTTGGCCGACAGCTTTTGATGCAGCTTGAGGAACGCTTGGCTGGGTTTGTCCAGAATAATCGGATCTCTGAACTTGAGAAGGAGGTCTGCAAGGTAAAAGCTTTGGTCCCAAGAAATCTCATGTTTTGCTTTTCGCCAGGGTATCTTAAGCAACTGAAGCCCTATAAGGCTGGGCTACGGCTGTAAAGTGCCAAGCCCTTGCTCTTCCACCGCTGTGGCACAGTTCTGGTCACCATGTTTCTTCAAGTTTCCCAGAAAGGTGTATGTGTTATGATCCAAAACACTGGGACATTCTTCTGCACAAGATATGTTGACGCATTGGTTTGCCATGGCACGCTCTCGATTTTGAGCTAAAATGAACAAGAAGGTCTCCAGTGCAGCTTTCTGCACGTCCTCAACATTTGATTAACCCTTTACATGAGTGCGCCTTTTTTGCACAGGAGCTGGCCAAGGACCCGGTGTTGAAGCTGAAGAGTGTGAAACCCCAAGTGGATGTGGGTATGAGTGCAATAGCAGATCAGGACTGCGTCTCCTTGCAGCTGCCCACATGAGCCTTTTGCTTTCCCAACAGAACCCACGATTTGTCCAGGAAATGCGCCTGAGTACAGCATGTCAGCAAAGGAGATTGCGTTACATGTCAGCGGCTCTCCATTTTGCTGCTGGCGATATTATCTCTCTTGCATTCTTGCAAGGTTTGGGGGTGCTGCTACATAACAGCTGCCACAGCCCTCCCAAGATTTGCCAAAAAAGCTCATCATCGTGCTTGACAGGTGGGCAGAGGCTGGGTGGTAGACATGCTTGCTGTCATGGCCTCGGGCAGCCAAGTTGTGATAGAGGTGCGTGTGCTGGAGTTCTTTCAGCAACAAGCAACCTGTCTGCTGCTTGCCCTGAAGTTCCTGCTAAATGTCTGCCTGCTCTGCCGCGTACCTTCAGGATGTGATGCACTTGTGTGCGCAACCAGGCTATCTGCGCTTTGATACAAGCCCACCAATTGCGATGTGGCCCTTGGCATGTTTGGGTTATTGTCCTGTCAGGTGCAGTGCCCACCATGCTGGTTCTTGTTTCTGATTACAAGAGACTGCTGGGCAATGTGAACAGGTTGATGGCCCACAGCATTTTGCAAACTCCCGCTGCCGTGATGGATTTGCAATCATCTCCAAGCACCCTCTGGGAGGTACAAGAATACGGAACATAAGCTTGGAGAGGCTTGGATATAAGGTGCGGTACTTGAGCCTGAGATCTGTGGCCTTATCACTTAGAACTCTGGTGAAAAGCTAGGCAGTTTGATATCTACACAAGTAGACCTATTCTTTCAGGGATTCCTTTTGAAGAAAAGCTAGTGAATTGAGGAGTAAGGAGGGGGGAGGCTGGGGAAAGGCTTTGCCAAAATACCTCTATAGCTTCCTAAGTCACCCTGTGCATTTTTTAATGTCTGCCCTGCTGCTGCAGTAGCAGCGGCGCCTGCTCCACAGGCGCCCAAATTTTGCTGCGGCTAGTGTCCAGCACATGTAATAAAGCAGAAAATGCCTTAGGGGTGCAGTGAAGCAGCAAGCATGGCTGAGAGTAAGGCTTTTACTCATACGCGGATAGGGGAGGTGAGTGGGGAATGCGCTTAGTGCAAGATTACAAAGGCAAATTTGCATTGAATGCAGTGCGTGTGCGACCAAACCCAACTGCATCATCATGTGTGAGTGCAGGTGGCGTCATTTGCTGCAAGTGACATAGATTTCAAAGATGGGAAGCAGGAGTCTATGAAACTCATGCGCTCTAGAATTAAAGCTGCAATAGGACGATCATGAAGAATTTTGTGGCACTCAATTTATCCAACGATCCCGAGCAGCATTTGATCACAGAAATTGGGTAGATTTCAATGCGCTGCGTTATGCTGCCCATATAGTTTTCAGTGCACTGTGCATACCATGATCTTTAACACTCTTTTATTAAGTTGGTGGCGTTCGGACTATTATGCAGTTCTTAGTGTACATTAGAGTGTGTCGATTTGAGGGCAGATTTGCAGTTCCAACCTGTGCAGGCTAGAGCCTAGCAAGTTAAAGTGTTAAAACTGCACACGAGGCTTACTTATGCGCTTGTTTATGTCCTGTCACTCCCGTGTGTATTTTGGTTGCCGGTACTACCTGTACTGCCAGGGAACAGTGAAAACAATTGTGGTTGCTAACCAGTTAGAAACTAGAAACACAGTAAACATTGTTGAATTAATTTTGAATTTTTAATTTAAACATCCCAAGGCCAAGAGATAGACAACATGAATAATAAACAATGCATAAGGGACCCCCTGTCTGTGGTGAAAAGTATTGTGGAAGAGGCAAACCCGATGCAAGTCGGACTATGAGGTGCAGGAAGATGAGGCACTCGTGCATTATCTATAATTTGCTTTGCGTGTGAGGCCAGGGCCACTGGCATGAGAACCAAAGGGGGACTGCTTAGTGTTAACAAAGATTTCTGGGTGTCTGCATGCTTCAATTCGAACAATTGACTGAAAGTTTACAAGTTTAAATTTGACCTTCAGCCAGGTAGTTTGACTGATCAGGTTGCTGGTGAACACCAGCCATCATATAAACATCCATAAGCTTTGAAATAAAACGATAGGAATCATTAGTTTGTTT
>LFIK01003215.1_pt1 | contig 13278 bp, 11 predicted proteins | sample 643401 | NCBI WGS metagenome assembly LFIK01 (sample SAMN03777447, study PRJNA286221) | soda lake metagenome | biome: soda lake; feature: Kulunda steppe; material: water; isolation source: sample T5-Br brine of Lake Tanatar-5 | place: Russia: Kulunda steppe | collected 2010-07 | reverse complement strand
GCACCCTCGCCGCGCGCCCAGTCATTGAGCTTGTCGAAGAAGGAGCGCGACTGGCTCGCCGCCCCGGTGGCGGGGATGGCGCGCACGATGCCGCCGGCCTTGATCACGTTCTTGAACGCGTTGAAGGTCACCTCCTCGCGGGAGAATTCCTCGGTCACGTCGCAGATGATCAGCGGATTGCGCAGATCCGGCTTGTCGACGCCGTATTTCAGCATCGCCTCCGCATAGGGGATACGCGGGAACGCGCCGGTCACCTTCCGGCCCTCGGCGAATTCCTCGAACACGCCGCGCAGAACCGGCTCCACCGCCTGGAAGACGTCTTCCTGCGTGACGAAGCTCATCTCGACATCGAGCTGGTAGAACTCGCCGGGCGAGCGGTCGGCGCGGGCATCCTCGTCGCGGAAGCAGGGCGCGATCTGGAAATAGCGATCGAAGCCCGACATCATGACGAGCTGCTTGAACTGCTGGGGCGCCTGCGGCAGGGCGTAGAACTTGCCCGGATGCAGGCGCGAGGGCACGAGGAAGTCGCGCGCGCCTTCCGGTGAGGAAGCGGTGAGGATCGGCGTCTGGAATTCGAAGAAGCCGCCCTCCTTCATGCGCCGGCGGATCGAATCGATGATCTGGCCGCGCTTCATGATATTGGCGTGCAGCTTCTCGCGGCGCAGGTCGAGGAAGCGGTATTTCAGGCGGATGTCTTCCGGGTAATCATGCTCGCCGAAGACCGGCATCGGCAATTCGTCGGCGGCGCCGAGCACTTCGAGATCGGTGATGAAGACCTCGATCATGCCGGTGGGCAGATCGGGGTTCTGCGTGCCTTCCGGGCGCCGGCGCACCTTGCCGTCGAGCCGCACGACCCATTCCGAGCGCAGCGTCTCGGCCAGCTTGAAGGCGGAGGAATCGGGATCCACCACGCATTGCGTGATGCCGTAATGGTCGCGCAGATCGATGAACAGCACGCCGCCATGGTCGCGAATGCGGTGGCACCAGCCGGACAGGCGGGCCTCGGCGTCGATGTCGGTTTCGCGAAGAGCGGCGCAGGTATGGGTGCGATAGCGATGCATGGAACCGGTTTTCTTTCTCGAACGAGCTCGCAGGGGAGTGAGCCCGGCAGGCCGCGCTTGTCAAGAGCCGCTGCCGCAGCGCACGCGAATTTGCCCGCCAGGACCGGGATTTCCGCCGACACGGTTGATATCTGCATGCCGGGATTCATGCTTGCCGGGCGCTTCGTGCTTGCACACAATCGCCATATTCGGCAAAGGAATACCATGAAACTGATCACCGACACCGCCGAACTCTCGGCGACCTGCACCCGGCTCGCCGCGCATCCCTTCGTCACCGTCGACACGGAGTTCATGCGCGAGACGACCTATTACGCCAGGCTCTGCCTGATCCAGATCGCATCGCCCGAGGAGGCCGTGCTGATCGATCCGCTGGCGGACGGCATCGACCTCGCGCCCTTCTTCGCGCTGATGGCGGATGAGAGCACCATCAAGGTGTTTCACTCGGCGCGCCAGGATATCGAGATCATCTGGACGATGGGCAAGGTGATCCCCACCCCGCTCTTCGACACCCAGGTCGCGGCCATGGTCTGCGGCTATGGCGATTCGGTCTCCTACGAGCAACTCGCCAATGATCTCGCCAAGGCCCGGATCGACAAGTCATCGCGCTTCACCGACTGGTCGCGGCGCCCGTTGAGCGAGGCGCAGAGCGCCTATGCGCTCTCCGACGTGACACATCTGATCCCGGTCTATGAGACGCTCGCCGCCCAGCTCGAAGAGACCGGGCGCAGCGCCTGGCTCGACGAGGAAATGGCGGTGCTGATCGATCCCGCCACCTATGAGGGAGACCCGGCCCGCGCCCATCGCCGCCTGATCGGGCGCGTGCGCAAGGTCAAGGAACTCGCCGTGCTGATCGAGGTCGCCGCCTGGCGCGAGCGCGAGGCGCAAAGCCGCGACGTGCCGCGCAACCGCGTTCTCAAGGACGACGCCGTGGTCGAGCTCGCGATCTCGCAGCCGCGCGATGCGGAGGCCATGGGGCGGCTGCGCTCGGTGCCCAACGGTTTCGAGCGCTCGCGCAGCGCCGCCGGGGCGCTCGCCGCAATCGAGGCGGGGCTGGCGCGCGACTTTTCGGAATTGAAGCTGCCCGAACGTTCGCGCGGTCGCAACAGTGCCGGCGCGACCGTGGATCTGCTGAAAGTGCTCCTGAAGGCGGTCTGCGAGCAGAACGACGTCGCGCCCAAGATCGTGGCGACAGTGGATGACCTCGAAGCCATCGCAGAGAACGATGACGCCGATATCGCCGCGCTCAAGGGCTGGCGGCGCGGATTGTTCGGCGACAAGGCCCTCGCGCTCAAGCACGGGCGGCTCTCGCTCGCCGTCGAGGACGGCACCGTCATCGCCACGCCGCGCGCGCCGGAAGACGGGGCCTGATCCGGCTGCGACGCCCTCAGGATTTCCCGGAAGGCGTCTCCGCGAGAATGCGTTCGAGCGCAGCGCGTTCCTCCGGCGTGAGATCCGCCGTCACCGTCGGTGCGACCTCGCGGCGTCTGCGGATGGCGAGAAACAGCCCGAGTGCACCGGCGCCGAGCACCAGAATCGGCGAGCCCCAGAGCAGTACCGTACTGGCGTTGAAGGGCGGGGTGAACAGCACGAAATCACCGTACCGTGCCACCACGAAAGCCTCGATCTCCTGATCGGAATAACCCTCGACCAGCCGCTCGCGCACGAGAAGCCGCAGGTCGCGCGCCAGCGGCGCATCCGAATCGTCGATCGACTGGTTCTGACACACGAGACAGCGCAGATTGGCCGAGAGCGCACGTGCGCGCTGCTCGAGCGCCGGATCGTCGAGGATCTCGTCCGGCTGCGGGGCCGCGAGAGCAGGCGGCGCGGCGACACCCCCGGAGAGCGCGAGACCGGCTGCAAGTGTCAGGGCGATGGCGAAGCGTCTCATGCGCAGATCCTCATTCTGCCGGGGCGGGCGCCGGGCCCGTCTGCGGCGTTTCGCGCTTCGCGCGCACCGGGGCGCCGACGCGGAAGCGGCGATCCGTCATGGCGATACCCGCACCCAGTGCCATGAACAGGGTTCCGATCCAGATCAGCAGGATCAGCGGTTTGTAATACAGCCGCAGGCCGAGCGAACCGTCCGGCTGAGGCTCACCGAAGCTGAGATAGACCTGCGAGAAGCCGACCGTATGCAGGCCCGCCTGGGTGGTGGGCATGTTGCGCGCGGGGAAGAAGCGCTTCGAAGTCTCCTCCTGGCCGATGGCGCGGTCGCCGCGGAAGATGGTCATCTGAGCCACGTCTTCCTGGAAATTCGGTCCCGTGCGCGGGAAGACGGCATCGAGCCGGGCGGAATAGGCACCGCCGACATGCGCCACATCCCCCGGACGCATGGTCACGATCCGCTCCGTCGACCAGGCGGTGGCGGCGATGCCGATCACCATCACGCCGACGCCGGCATGGGCGGTGACGGTGCCCCAGGTCGAGCGCGGCAGGCCGCGTGCCTTGCGCATGGCGTCACCGAATCCGGCGCCGCCGCTGAAGGCGCGCGTGATGACCTCGTTGAGCGAACCCACGATCAGGAAGATGCCGAGCCCCACGCCCAGCGGCGCGGCGACGGGGCCGCCATAGGTGAAGCCGTAGACGATCACCGTCAGCACCACCGAGATCAGGATCGCCCCGGCCAGACGCTGCGCCACGCCGCCCATGTCGCCCCGCTTCCAGGCCATGACCTGGCCGAAGGGCAGAAGCAGCAGCAGCGGCACCATCAGCGGCACGAAGGTGGCGTTGAAGAAGGGCGGGCCGACGGAGATCTTGGCCCCGGTCACCGCTTCGAGCGCCAGCGGATAGAGCGTACCGATCAGGACCGTGGCGCAGGCGGTGGCCAGAAACAGGTTATTGACGACGAGCGCACCCTCGCGCGAGACCGGCGCAAAGATCCCGCCCTGTCGCAACAGGGGCGCGCGCCAGGCGAACAGGGCGAGCGATCCGCCGATGAAGAAGACCAGGATCGCGAGGATATACATCCCGCGATCGGGATCGACGGCGAAGGCATGGACCGAGGTGAGCACGCCCGAGCGCACCAGGAAGGTGCCCATCAGCGAGAGCGAGAAGGTCAGGATGGCGAGCAGGATCGTCCAGATCTTGAGCGCGTCGCGCTTCTCCATCACCACGGTGGAATGGATCAGCGCGGTGCCGAGGATCCAGGGCAGGAGCGAGGCGTTCTCCACCGGATCCCAGAACCACCAGCCGCCCCAGCCGAGCTCGTAATAGGCCCAGTACGAGCCCATCGAGATGCCGAGCGTCAGAAACAGCCAGGCCCCCAGCGTCCAGGGCCGCACGGCGCGCGCCCAGACCGCATCGATCTTGCCCTCGATCAGCGCCGCCATGGCGAAGGCGAAGGTGATCGAGAAGCCGACATAGCCGATATAGAGCAGCGGCGGATGGATCGCGAGGCCGATATCCTGGAGGATGGGATTGAGATCGCGCCCCTCGAACGGCGCCTGGTCGAGGCGCTCGAACGGGTTCGAGGTGAGCAGCATGAAGAGCAGGAAGGCGATCGTGACGGAAGCCTGCACGGCGATCGTATTGGCACGCAGCTTCGGCGGAACCGCATTGCGGGCGACCGCCACCAGCGCCCCGAACAGGGCGAGGATCACGATCCAGAGCAGCATCGAGCCCTCGTGATTGCCCCAGACGCCGGTGACCTTGTAGATCATCGGCTTTTGCGAATGCGAATTCGCATAGACGTTCATCACCGAGAAATCGGAGGTGACATAGGCGTAGGTGAGCACGCCGAAGGAGAACAGCACCAGCGCGAAGACGCCGACCGCCGCCGGCGCGCCGACACCCATCAGCACGGGATCATTGGTGCGCGCGCCCCAGAACGGGACCACCATCTGGATCACCGACAGCCCGAGCGCGAGAGCCAGCGCGAAATGTCCCACTTCGATCAGCAATGATCTGTCCCTTCCGCCATCAATGTTTCAGCCCGCACGCCGGTCACTGCGTACCGGGTGCCGGATCGCCATGTTGCCACACGCCCTGCGCCTTGAGCGCATCCGCGACCTCGCGCGGCATGTAGTTCTCGTCGTGGCGCGCGAGCACGGTATCGGCCCGGAACAGGCCCGAACCGTCGATCGCGCCCTCGGTGACCACACCTTGCCCTTCCCGGAACAGATCCGGCAAGAGGCCCTGATAGCGCACCTCGATCGAGGCGCCGCCGTCGGTGACACGGAAATAATGAATCTGCCCGGTCTCGCGCCGGATCGAGCCGTCCTCGACCAGCCCGCCGAGGCGGAACCGCACGCCCTCGTCGAAGCCCTGAGCGGCAATGTCGCTCGGCGCGCGGAAGAAGACGATCGTGTCGCGCATGGCGAAGAGCACCAGGCCCAGCGACAGGGCCAGCACGATACCGGAGACACCGATGAGAACCAGACGGCGTTGTTTGCGTGTCATCTCGCTTCACTCTCGCAGAATGCCCGCCTCACGGGCCACCGATTCGACTTCTTCGATCGCCTGGCGATCACCGGCAAGCGCATCACGGGCATCGGCCAGGGCCTGCTCTGCCGGCCCCACCTGCCCGAGCACCGCATAGGAGCGCACGAGGCGCCCCCATTCCTGTGCGTTGCCGCCCTCTGTGGCGAGGCGCTCGGCGAGCCCGGAGACCATGCCGGCAATCGCACCGGCGCCTGCCGCGTCGGCGGCTGCGTCACCGTCTCGCTGGCCTGCCGCATCCGCCGGAGGCGCATCGCCCTCCAGAGCGGCGATGCGCCGGCTCACCACCCCGACCCAGGGAGCGTCGGGCGCCGATTCGGCCAGCAGGCTGCGATAACGCTCCAGCGCAATATCCTCATCACCGTCCTGATGCGCCGCCGTCGCAAGGAAGAACCTTGCTTTCGGCTGTCGCTCATCGTGATCGAGCGCGCCCTCGAATGCCTCGCGCGCCGATGAGGAGACGATCCCGTCCGACGCCATCACCAGCGCCTCACCGAAATTCGCCAGACGCTCGCCATCCGCGCCGAGCAGGTTGATCGCCCGGCGATAGGCCATCGCGGCATCGTCGAAGCGACCCATGCGAATATAGACCGGCGCGATCACTTCCCAGCCCTGCCCGTCTTCCGGGTTGCGCTGAAGATGGGTCTCGATCTGCGCGACGGCCTGGCTCATGTCGACATTGCCGCCGGGCGTGACCGGCTGCATGCGCGCGCTCAGCGGCTGACCGGGCATTTCCGGCGAGCCCTGCGCACCATAGATCGCCAGCGCGACCAGCGGAATCGCGGAGAGGGCCAGCGCCGAAGTCGCGCGCCGCCGCCGCAGAGCCGGCTCGTCGAGGGTCTTGTCCCCGGCCTCCCGGCGCTCATCGGCCCGGATCAACCGCCGCGCCGCCTCCGCTTTCGCGGCAGCCGCCTCCTCCGGCGTGAACATGCCGCGGGCGAGATCGCGATCGATTTCCTGCAACTGTTCCTCGTAGAACAGCCGCTCCCCCTCCCCAGCCGAGGCGGGACCGAAAGCCCTGCGCGGGCGCGACAATGGCCAGAGGACAGCCATGATCGTGGCCGCGGTCATGGCGAGAAAAAGAATCCAGATCGACATGGCACCTATCTACAGCGAAGCCGTTCACCTGACGATGTAATGGTCCGGCGACACGGTGTCACGCAAGGGATGTTACGGAATCGGCGAAAACATGGCGAGCCATGGCCATTGCATTGCGAAAAAGCGTCGCTGGCATGCCGCAGGCCCGCCTCACCCGGACTCAGCGCAGGATATGCCCCTGGAGCCCGATATAGACATCGGAGCGCCCGCCCTGCGGCATCACGATTCCGCCCGCAAGGCGCAGGGTCAGCGGACCGATGGCGAATCCGGTCACATGCGCGCCCAGCCGCAATTCACGATAATCCGGCTCAAGATAGACCGATGCCTCGGGCCCGGCAAAGACCTTCTGCGTCAGGGCGGGGCCGGTCGCGACACGGGCCCAGAGCGAGGGCCCGGCGCTGCCGGCCATGATGGTCGCATGGGTCAGGAACGGGCGGTTCGACCAGCCCTGTCCGGATTGTGGGGCATGCGCGCGCAGCGGCGCCTCACGCCATAATTCGGCGATCAGCGCCGCACCCTTACGCGGCGGCTGCCAGCGCGGCAGCGCATCATCGCCGAGCGCCTGGGCCCGCCGGATCTCCAGACCGGCGGCGAGGGTCAGGAAACCAAGAGCAGTATTCTCCTGGCGTCCGAAATATATCCGCGTGATCTGCGTCATGCGCGGGACATGGGCGGTGAAACCGTCCGGCGCCTCCCAGCGCTCGCGCGTCGCGCCCAGATTGGTCATCAGCATGGCGATCGGCCCCGGCGCCTCGATATTGCCCGACAGGCTGTGCTTGAAGCCGCTCCCGCCGAAGATCGAGACTTCCGCCAGCTCCGCCGAGCCGAACAGCACCCGGTCGTACCGGTCGGAGACGGGCGGCTCGCCGTCCTGCCCTGCATGCGGCATATCCGCAAAGCCCGGCCTGCCGAGCAGCAGCATGAAGAGCATCACCCCGGAGAACAGGCGCGCGGCGCGGATGATCGGGCTCTGCGACCGATTCCGGCTCGCCGCCTTGAAGCGGCGAGGACGAGGCGCGGCGACGGCGCCTGGGAGCGGGCGGGCGAAACGCAAGACGGCGCCACCTGAAATCGAAAATTGCTTTACGATTTCTTAACAACCATGTTGCAACCGCGCAATGCGAAAACCCGTCAAGGGTTGTGGTTATGCACAGGCGCGCCCAACCATCGCCGCGATTCATTCCCGTTCATTACAATGGCACCGGGCGGCACCACCGGGCAGCAGCGCGGACGCCGCCCGGTCATGCCCCGTCAAGCTGTCGCGGTCGCCCGCGCAGCCGTACGCGCCTGCCGCTTCTCGCGCTGCACCCGCCAATCGGTGCGGAAGTTCCAGACGATGATGCTGATCACGCCGATGGCACCGATCACCTCGGCGATCGGCGTGTTCGGCCACAACAGAGCCACGCCGAAGCCGAACAGCGCGATGCGCGTCACCCAGTTCAGCGGCGCTTCCATATGCCCCTCGATCGCCGAGCCGAGCGCATAGACGCCGATCACCGCGATGACGAAGATATGCATCACCTCCCAGAATTCGCCGCCGATGAAATTCGTATAGGCGAACAGAACCGGCAGCAGATAGAGGCCCTTCGCCACCTTCCAGGCTTCGAGGCCGGTGCGCATCGGTGGCGTCTTGGCAATCGCCGCCGCCGCGAAGGCGGTGATGCAGACCGGCGGGGTGACGTTGGAATCGAGCGACAGCCAGAAGATGATCAGATGCGCCGAGAGCAGCGCCATGGTGATCAGATGCGGGTCGAGCGCCTGCGGATAGACCTGCGAGAGGATCTCCGGCGGTGCGGCGTTGATCAGCGCCAGCGCCGCATCCCGGCTCATCGGTTCGCTCAGCGCCGCAATCGCCCCGGGATCGACCAGCGAGAAGATCACCCGCGTCCCCTCGGGAATCTGCCCCGCAATCATGACGTCGATCAGCGCGTTGTTCTGGATCAGGAGATGCAAAGCCGGCGCGGAGAGCGTGGCCAGCACGATATAGGATGCCGTCACCGGCAGGCCCATCCCGAGCACCAGCGAAGCCAGCGCAATCAGCAAGAGCGCGATCAGCAGGTTGTTGCCCGACCATTGCGCGATCATCAGGGAGATCGTGTTGCCGATGCCGGTCATGGCCACGACATTGATGATCAGCCCCACCGCGACGAGCAGCACGGCGGTCATGATCATGTTGGTCGAGCCCAGCGCCAGCGCGTCGAGAATCGCCTTGGGGCCCATTCGGTTGGGTGTGAACCAGGAGGCCACGACGCAGGCGGCGATGGCAAAGCCCGCCGCATAGGTCGGCGTGTAGCCGGCGACGAGCAGGCCGATCAGGGTGAAGATCGGGATCAGGAAGGACGGGCCGCCCTTCTTGAGGACTTCCCACGCCGTCGGCGCGTCGTCATCCATGGCCTGGAGGTTGTACTTCTTGGCATTGATGCGCACGAAGAAGGCAACGGAGAGGAAATACACGACCGCCGGCAGGAAACTCACCGCGACGATCGTCAGATAGGAGATCTGGGTAAAGGTCGCCATCACGAAAGCGCCCGCACCCATGATCGGCGGCATGATCATGCCACCCGTCGATGCCGCCGATTCGACCGCGGCCGCAAAGCGTGGCGGGAAGCCGGCGCGCTTCATCAGCGGAATGGTGATGACGCCGGTCGAGACGGTATTGGCCACCGCAGAGCCGCTCGTCGTTCCCGTCAGCGCCGAGGCGAAGACCGAGACGAAGCCCGGCCCGCCGACGAAGCGCCCGGCCATGGCGCGGGCCAGATCGACGATGAACACGCCCGCGCCCGAGCGCACGAGGAAGGCGCCGAAGATGATGAAGAGATAGACATAGGTCGCCGAGATCAGGGCGATCGAACCGAACATCCCCTCATCGGCCAGGATCGAGCGGAAATAGAGCGTGTCGGGTGAGAGCCCCGAGAAACGCAAGACGCCGCTGAGCATCGGGCCCCACCAGACGACATAGGTCAGTGCGACGAGGATCAGGATGGGAATGATCAGACCCGTGGCGCGGCGGGTGAACTCGATCGCGCCGGCCATGACGATGAGCGCCAGCACGGTCTGGATGCCCTGCATCCGCCCGCGGTCGAAAATGTCCTGCACGTCATAGAGCAGCCACAGGGTCGAGACCGCCACGACGATGCCGATCACCACGTCGATGGCGAGCACCACCCTGGCACCTGCCTCGCTCTTCAGGTTGATCAGCGGATAGCGCAGGGCGCAGAGAAAGCCGAAACCGGCAAAGTGGACACCCGTGAGCCAGAGCGTATTGAGCTGACCGAAGGTGCTCATCCAGATGTGATACAAGGCGAGCGCGACGCCGACCGCATAGGCGACCTGACCGAGCAGCGTATCGGTGTCGAAGGAACGCACGACCGCCTCATATTCCGCCTCGGCCTCCTGTGCTTCCTTGCGCAATTCCTCCGGGGAAACGGCGAGACTTCCCGACTGCGGCAAATCGTCGTCGCGCAGGGAACCATCTGCGGCATCGCGGTCCTTGTTCGGATCACTCATGATTCTGGTCTCACATCCTGCTCGATACCCGCAATGGGTGCGCGTCACCATCAAGAGGCAAAGAGGGCGCGACCATGGCCGCGCCCTCCCGGTATTTCATGCAATTCCCGTCATCCGCTCAGGGACGCAGGTGATCCGGAATGTCGAGGCCGGCTTCCTCGTAGAAGCGCAGCGCCCCCGGATGCAGCGGCACCGGCAGACCGTTCAGCGCGACGTCCAGCGAGATCTCGTTGGTCGCCGGATGGATGGCCTGCAGGAACGGCAGGTTCTCGAACATCGCCTTGGTGATCTCGTAGACCACGTCCTCCGGGACCGAATCGTTCACGGCGAGGAAGTTCGGCTGACCGATGGTGGTCACGTCCTCATCCTGGCCCGGATAGGTGCCGGCGGGGATGTGGAAGGCAGTCCACAGCGTGCCGAAATCGCCATTGGCCTCGACGATCTGCTCTTCGGTGAAGCCGAGCAGCGTCAGTTGGCCGGGCATCGCCGCGAAGGCGCGGGTGACACCACCGACCGGCACGCCGGCGGGCATGGAAGCGGCGGCGATCTGGTTGTTCTGCAGCGCGTCAGCGGAGGGGTTGTAGCCCATGAATACCAGCTCGAATTCATCGAGCGGCATGCCGAGATTGGCCATGATGACCTCGTTCGAGCCGAGCGTGCCCGAGCCCTGCGCGCCCATCGACACCGCCTCGCCCTTCACATTGGCCATGTCGGCGATCGTGCCGGTCTCGGCATCGGACGAGCGGATGACGAAATGCTCGGTGTTCTGCCACAGGGCCGTGATCGAGTGCACGTTCTCCTGCGGGCCCGCTTCTTCGAGGGGGCCTGAGCCCTGCGCGGCATAAGCGCCCCACAGACCCTGAACAATGGAGAAATCCACCTCACCTTCGCGCATCAGGCGGATATTCTCGCCCGAACCGGCGGAGCTGATCGCCGAGAGATCGATGCCCAGCGTCGGCTGCAGACGCGTCTTGACCAGCGTCGCGATGGCCACGCCGACCGGATAATAGGTGCCCCCGGTCGATGCGGTGGAGAGCAGGAAGCTCTGATCGTCGGCCTGCGCCTTCGATACAGGCATGGCAAAGGCTACCGTGCCGACGAGCGCGGTTGCAATCAGAGAACGACGCATGATTTCGGATGTCTTCATAGAGAAACCCCTCCCTTTGGTGTTTGGCATGGCGCTTTGCCACGCTTTACGCAAATCTTTACGGGTCGGCATCACGGGGGTCAACAGCCGAAACAAAGGCATCGCTGCCCAACTTTTCATCACTCTTCATGTTGCAGCGCAACAATCGAGCGCGCTTGCGCGGGTAATTCTTGCCGGCGGCAAACCCCGCTGCAAAAACGCGTTGCGCAGCCCGGACAAAGATATCACAAGACTTGCAAAAGCTCTCGGGGAGGAGACGTTTCGATGGAAACCATGACGATCAGCGGCGGTGGCGGCCTCTCACTGCATGCGCGCCGCTACGGAAACCGCGCCGGACGTCCGATCGTTTTCCTGCATGGCTGGTCACAGCATCATCTCGCCTTCGCGCAGCAATATGAAGGCCCCCTCGCGCAGACACATGATCTGATCGGCCTCGACCTGCGCGGCCACGGCGCCTCCGACGCCCCAGGCGGCGCACAGCATTACGCCGACGGCGATCTCTGGGCGGATGACCTGCACGGCGTGATCGACCAGCTCGCCCTCGCGTCGCCGATCATCGTCGCCTGGTCCTATGGCGGGCTCGTCCTCGCCGATTATCTGCGCAAATACGGCGATGCGGCCCTCGGCGGCGTGAATTTCGTCGGCGCGGCGCTGGTCATCGGCAAGGATTACATCGGACCCTATACCGGCGAGACTTTCGTCAAACATGCCTCGAAGGGCATGTCGAAAGACCCGGTCAAGGCGCTCTACGGCATGATCGATTTCGTCCATGCCTGCGCGGTTCGACCGATCCCGCAAGCGACGATCGAGCGCTTCATCGCCTTCAACATGCTGGTGCGACCGGATATCCGCCGCGCCGTGAGCGCACGCGAGGCCGATTACAGGCCCGTGCTGGCCGATTTGCGCAAGCCGGCCCTGTTCAGCCATGGCGCCGCCGACACGGTGATCATGCCGCAAATGACCAGCGAAGCGGCGCAGACCGCCCCGAATGCACGCATCTCATGGTATAAAGGCGCCGGCCACATGCCCTTCATCGAGGATCAGGCCCGCTTCGATTCCGAGCTCGCCGCCTTCGCGGGAACCTGTTGAGGCAACGCGTTACGACCTTGGTCGCAGGCCGGGTATGATCCAGATCAACGCGGCCACCATCACGGCGTCATAATTGGCCTTCAGCTTGCATCCCGAGTCGGAATGCAAGCGCATGAGGGAGGCCGAGATGCCGAGCCGGAAGAAGACCGAGACCGAATTCGACCCGATGGGCATCGCACCGGCGATGATGCATTGCTGGCGTGTCGCCATGTTCGACATGCCCATGGCCTATGCGCTCGAGATGAATGCCTGCATGACCCGCTGGGTCGCACATCAGCAGGAATTCATGCGCAACCTCGCCCAGTCGCGTGATCTCGAGGATGTCACCAGGGCCCAGAAGAAGCTGGTCGAGGAAGCCATCGAGGATACCGAGGCCAACACCGTCGCCTTCCAGCGCGACATGCGCGCGACGCTGGAATCGACGCGGCTGAACTGAGCCGGCGGCAAGGGGCGCTGCAGGCCGGGGGTCTCTGTCCGTTTCGCCTTTGCCGATCGCGGTCGTTGGTCGGGCATCATCGAGCCATGTCAGGCCGTGCGTGAATTGCGATCATGGCCCTGAGGCCGTTCGTTGCGTGTGAGCAATAATCGGGAATGCATTTTTCGGCTTTGCCTTGTTTTTCTGGAAAAGCAATGCGGCGCCTGATATCGTCCAGGATGTATGGACGAGGATTTCCGACATGCCCGAATCGACCGTTACAGCCAAGGGACAGACCACTCTTCCCCGGGAGGTTCGAGCCGCATTGCATCTGCAGGCGGGCGACAAGCTGCGCTATATTGTCGTCGATGGCGAAGTGCGCCTTCTCAAGGCGCGCCCCGTTCTGGATCTCGAAGGGGCGCTGAAGCGGTCGGGCACGGAGGCGGTGTCGCTCGATCAGATGGATGAGGCCATCGCGGCCGGAGCGACAGATCAGAACCGATGATCGCTCTCGATACGAATGTTCT
>LFIK01003214.1_pt1 | contig 13278 bp, 20 predicted proteins | sample 643401 | NCBI WGS metagenome assembly LFIK01 (sample SAMN03777447, study PRJNA286221) | soda lake metagenome | biome: soda lake; feature: Kulunda steppe; material: water; isolation source: sample T5-Br brine of Lake Tanatar-5 | place: Russia: Kulunda steppe | collected 2010-07 | reverse complement strand
GGTGCCTCGCCTTCACCTAAACATGGAGAGCAGGGGTGCCTCGCCTTCACCTAAACATGGAGAGCAGGGGTGCCTCGCCTCCACCTGAACATAGAGAGTGTCAAGGCGCCTCATGTTCTGAACAAGCCAAGCTGTCACCCTTTGCATACAACCAGGCTCTCGCAAGAAGCCAAGCTGTCACCCTTTGCATACAACCAGGCTCTCGCAAGAAGCAAAGCTGTCACCCTTTGCATACAACCAGGCTCTCGCAAGAAGCAAAGCTGTCACCCTTTGCATGCGACCAGGCTCTTACAAGAAGCCAAGCTGTCACCCTTCCCATGCGACCAGGCTCTTGCAAGAAGCCAAGCTGTCACCCTTCCGTACAACCACGCTCTTGCAAGAAGCAAAGCTGTTGCCCTTTGAATACGACCAGACTCTTGAAAGAAGCCAAGCTGTCGGCCTTTGCATACAACCTGATTCTTACAAGAAGCCAAGCTGTCATTCTTTGAATACAACCAGACTCTTGTAAGAAGTCAAACTGTCACCCTTTGCATTTGACCAGACAGTCATTTGCGTATGGGTCATGCAGCTCACAGCACTAGGTAGCATATGTAAAACAGCTCCTTCCTAAAACGCCGCTTGGCATTTGGGCGCTCTGCGCACGACCCTCGGTAGCGGTTCTGGCAGCTTATTTGCAACCAGCAGCACAGTGTGACTCTGCCTGATGTGGAGGCGGTCCGTGCCTCATGCGCATATGCGCCTCATATGTGTCTTATGTCTGATCAAGGCAGCAACACGTGCACCTCATGCATGTGCGCCTTATGCATGTGTTCCTTATGTGCACTCAAGGCAGCGATGTGTGCGTCTCATACTCATGTCCGCCTTATGTGTGCCCAAGGTAGCAACACTTGCGCCTCGTGCATGCATGCCTTGTGTTTGCTCATGGCAGCGACATGTGCGCCTCATGCGTGGGTGCCTCATAGGTGTGCCCAAGGCAGCAACACGTGCGCCCCATGCACGCGCGCATGCATAGAATGTGCTCAAAGCAGCACTGTTTACACCTAAATCAAGTATGTGAGTGAGTGTGCCGGGTAATGCTCTAGGCATCACCGTTTGCATCACATATCAGAGCTGTGCATGTGACTTGATGCAGTGCCGATGGCGTTTTTATCCTGAGCCATGCTGAAAGCAGCCCTGTTCGTATCACGTGTCTTTGCTGTGCATGTGGCTCTGTGCAGCGCCGATGGCGTTGTTATCCTGAGCCGCTTGGACCTTGTACTGAAAGGCGACCTTATTGAACCACAGGTGCGCGACCTTGGGGTGGCTGATTGTCAACTGCATGTATGGTGGGATTATGATTAGGCACCTGCTTTTGGAAACATGCATTGACATGCAACACACACATGCACATGCATACAAGCGTACACATCAGCGATCTTTGGCAGTCTGTGCCACAAGAACTCTGAGAGGCATACAAGACTTCCATTAATACTTGTGCTGTGATGAATACACATGCACACACATGCGCACACACATGCGCACACACGCATGCACATGTACACACATGCACACAAAAATACAGACACATATACGTACGCACGCAGCTTGCTCCGTGGTCCCTGAGTCAAGGCGGCCCCGGTTCAATGCCGCTGACCTTGCCAGTGCCCCTGGAACGGCTCAGCATTTTCAAGGTGTGCTAGCACCGTGTGCTCAAAAACGAGGCACAGCATATTCAAGGTGTGCTAGCACCGTGTGCTCAAAAACGAGGCACAGCGTCTTCAAGGTGTGCAAGCACCGTGTGCTCAGAAACGAGGCACAGCATCTTCAAGGTGTGCAAGCACCTTGTGCTCAGAAACGAGACACAGCATCTTCAAGGTTTGCTAGTACGGTGTGCTCAAAAACAAGGCGGTGTGCTCAGAAACGAGACACAGCATTTTGTCTGGGCCCCTGTGCAGCTTCTGCCTTGTGCAGCTTGTGCAGGCCCCTTTGCAGGCTCCTGTGCAGCATCTGCCTTGGGTAGCTTGTGTGTCTGGTTCTCTTATGGGCTAAATGTTTACAATGAGAATTGATCCTGTGACATTGATCGGCTATCTCTTTTAACATATTTCAGGTATATGGGCTGCTGCAACATGTTGGGGCGGCATGCCTGCTGAGATGAGCCTCTGGTTCCAACTTGCACCCCCAGAGCCAAGATGCTTCCTACGTGGCACATACACAAGTTCTAAGCTTGTGAATAGAGCCTCCTCAAGCCTGTATTTCATGCTGCCACGCGCGCTCGGGTCAGGGTAACTTGAGATTGCTTTGAGGCTAGCCACTTGTGCTGATTACTGATAAGGGGGACCTATTTATCAGGGTGCTTTGATGTTGGCCACTTGAGCTTGTAGCTGATATGGGCGCCATGAGACTGGCTCCCAGTTCTGGCTTAACATGCCGAGCTTGCAAGTTGGGGGGCGGTACACTTGATAGGGTGCGTGTCCAATATCAGTAGTACCCAGGCAATATACGTGTGCGCCCCCAACCATGAGCAAATGCTGAAACACCCACTTTCACTGTCAAAACGCCTTTGAACCCTTTGTGATGCACACAACAGATGGTTGATGCTGCTGGGCACTAATGAGCATGATGCTAGGGCATACGCATGTCTCTGATCTACGATGTAGATGATCTACGATGTAGGGCATACGCATGTCTCTGATCTGATGCGCAGGCCAAGATGATTGAGCTGGCGACACTCCTCAGCACCACCAAGCATGATGCCGAGTACCAAAGCTTCCGCCAGTCTCAGGCGCTGCGTGAGGCACTGGCCAAGACAGAGGCAGAGCTAGCAGGCACGATTTCTTTCTGGGCTTTAGAAAACATGTGTGTGTGTGTGTGTGTGCGCGAGTGTGTGTGTGTGTGTGCAAATGTGTGTGTATGTGTGCAAGTATGTGTGCCAATACTTGTGTGCTCACCTGTTATCATATTTTGCTCACCTGCAATCACATTGTGCTTGCCTGTAGTCACATAATGCTCCCAGTTGTATGGTCTTCAGATGCATGATAATGTAGGTGTGTACTTTGAAACCGCTTGCGTCTGGCATGTGTGCACAAACACGCGTGCATGGTTGCCCTGTGTGAGTCCCTTCTTCAAGATAGCTTCTTCAGGAGGCGGCTTTCCATGCCTCAGGTAACAGACGCTCAACTGTAGCAGCATATAGTAAATTTAGGTTGCCGTGTTGCACCTCCGTGTGTCCAGTCATCGCATTTTGATCGGCATGGCCCCTCAATCATGCTTTGCTCGTGGCTGCAGACACGCAGAAGAGGCTGGCTGACAAGCAGCTGGAGCTGGACAGGGTGCTTGGGTCTGCATCAGACAGGGAGCAAGCCATTGTGAAGGTGAGCTGGGTGTTGAATGGCAAAGTCGGGTAAAGTTGTCTGGCCTCCATCCGCTGAAAATTATGCCTGATTAGAGGGGTTTTTTATGTGTCCGTTGAGCGCCCAAGTTCAGTTGATGCACCTTGCAGTGTGTGCTTCACCACCACATTGCTCGTGCTCCACCATCACCATTGCCACCATTGCCACCATCACCACTGCCCTGCTTGTGTTGCACCATCACCGACATCACCACCATCACCACCACCTTGCTTGCGCTGCACCATCACCACCACCACCACCACCTTGCTTGCGCTGCACCATCACCACCATCACCACCACCTTGCTTGCGCTGCACCATCACCACCATCACCACCGTCTCCATCACCTTGCTTGTGCTGCACCATGATCGTCACTACCACCATCACTTTGTTTGCGCTCCATCCAATGTTGGGCAGGAGCTTGAGGCAGCACACATGGCGGCTGCTGACGAGCTGGAGGCGTTGTTTGACCGGCGACTGGAGCTGGAGGCGCAGAAGCTTAAGAAAGCCATGGCAGAGCGAGATGATGAGCAATTTAAGCTTGAAGAGCAGATGCGCAAGCGCGAGGCTGTGCATGAGGTGGGCCCCTTTCTTGATTCCTCTGCTGCTCAGTTGCCTGCCCTTGGGACACCATTTTTTGGTCTTGAACTGTGGATCAAGTCTGCAGCACCGACATAAAGCCGTTGTATGCAGTGCTCTGTGTGTGCTGTCGGTACTAAAGAAGCTCAGGGAAATTTTTTTCCTTTCATGGCATTTTGGCAGGGATCTTGCTCAGCTTGGGGGGGAGGGTGGTAAATCATGGCATGCTGACCTGCTTGGTGGGCCATACAGGGAAGTCATGGGATTCTGGGTAGTTTGATGCAATTCATCAAGCACTGTGCATGTGCCTGAACCAACGAAGGCCAATTATGAAGCTGCAATGCCAGGTGACGTTGCCACCCAAAATCTGATGGGTTATGCGATGGCTGATGGCATTTTTGAGTATGAACACTTAATTAAGCCACTTCTTGTTCTGAGCATCACACTTTTTTTGCACGAACGTTACCCTGCTTGTCAAGTACCCTAGTGCTGGTTATCATATGGCAGAATATGGGGCAATTTGTCCTAAATGATTTTGGGATTCCAATTGTGCGTGTGCTTGCAGGCTGAAATGAAGAAGCTGAAGGACAAGTGTGAAAGGGTGATGGAGAGTGAAAAACAAGTAAAAGCAGAGTTTGAGATGATTCAAGCAGCGGAGCATGCACAGTTTGACGAGTACATGCAGCAGGTGCGTCCTAGCTGTGGACTTGTGGCAACCTTCTCTGGTGCAGTATTGCTTATGATAATATGCATATGCCTGCCGGTCAAATGCCAGTGGCATCAAGAAGCTCAGTTCAGGGCATGCACATCCTGTCATCTATTCCAACTTGGAGTTTCCAAGACATGAACGCAGGAAGGATTGAAATTTATAGAAATGTGCAACTTACATACATGCTGCTTTTTCCGCATGCATGGTCAGCGCAAGACAGCGTACCCACGGCAGCACTGAGTGATCTAGATCACGGGGCCTGTGCACCCAACACTAACAGTTTGATCTTCTTGCATACTTCTCCAACTTAATCATCTCCTTACCTGGTCTGGCTTTTAATCACCCCAACTGCAGGCAGAAGGAGATTTTGACGAGGCTGCTGACCGTGCCAACGGACAAATAGGTGTGATAGCTCACTGAGTGTACCTACATGTACAGATGCTTGCAGTAAGACACAGCAGCAGCCGCATCCCCCTGAACAAGCCGCCTCCTAGCCTTGAGAACACTTGGATGCTGGCTGCATTTAATTGAAAAGCAAGCAACGAACTGTCATGAATTTTGGGGGAGCAGAGTGAGTGCCATGGTCTCAAACCAATTCCATGCATGCGTACAAGACAAGACAGGTCATGTTTCTGGGTGAAAAGAAGGTCATCATGGCCGCTAGCCACACATGGTCCTAGGGCTCCCCCATCCCCCGCCACTTTGTCCCTGAGATACCAAGAGGACTTGGGCACAAGTGGATTGAGACATCCCAAGTTGTCTTTTGTGACATTCTATCAATTTGTAAGGCCCAGGCAGGTTTTCTTATCTGCAACGTTGTATCACCCCTAGAGAACAACCGTGAATATTTTATGGAGCAACTACGTTGTGCGGATTTTGGGCCTCCTCATGCCCCAAAAAATGACATTTGATGGAAGAGCACATTCTCATCAAGCATGCTAAGTGCCTTTTCTATTTGGGCCAGGATTATTCTATTTGCGGCCAGCATTTAAGTGTCAGTGCCTATCTGGTTTTCTGTGCTTTGAGATGAGATGTGAAGAAAGCGTTTCATGTATGCCAATTGTACTCGTGCATGTGCCCACTTGCAGACCAAATCAACCTGAGCGCAAAGTCGAGGGAAGCGCACCTGCGGGCCGAAGTCAACATTCTGAAGCGCACAAACCTGCGCTTCAAGGGGGATAAGGCCCTGGAGCTGAAGAAGATGAGCAAGGTGGGATGCACTGAGATGCAGTAGCAGGTTCCAAGTGCATTGAGATGCACAAATGCTGAGGGGGGTGAGTGTGGGCATATGAAGCTTGAAAAGGCAAGCAGGGTGGGGTGCACTAAGAGACAGCTATGCCCTTGCAGGGAGCGAGCATGTTACAGCGGCATGTGGGTGTGAGCGAGGGGATGCTGCATGTGATGGTGATAGCACCGGCTCGATCTGGTCTGGTGTCAAAGTGTCTGTGCTGGTCAGTTTGCAGCTGTCATTCTTTGATTTCCAGGCTTTTTGTAGAAAATATCAAGATTGAGAAAATATTGCCGGATTGTCATCCCATCAGCGCCCGTGGCCAAGAGTTCCCTTGCATTGAGTGTTAGAAGGAACCCTAAGTTGACTACCCTGCAGTTTCTTCCAGCTGCGTATGTATGTTGGAATCGCACATCCACACTGCTTTCACACACACACACACACACACACACACACACACACACACACACACACACACTGCGCGTGTCCCTGCCTTGCAAACAGCGGCTTTTGCCACTGCCTCTTGCATGGCCTTCAATGCTTGGCAGGTCAGATCTAAAGATTGGGACCTGCAGACCCAAGCTCCTGCATTAGTCAGGCCAACAGCTGCACTGACCTTGCCTGTGTCCGTGCGCATTGTGCCCATTGCTGGGGTCCATCTGCGCCATGTGGGAGGAGCAGCGCTGCGCTAGCTAGTATCCGTGTGGGAGGCGCTGTACTGGTCCTGCCTGAGCTGACCTAGCCTCTGTGTGCACCTCCGCACCATGTGCAGGTGCTGGCTGACAGCAGCGCCAAGTTGGAGGCGTTGCACTGGGTATATCTGTGCTCACCTAGCTTGTGCATTTGCCTGTGCACCGTGCGCAGGTGCTGGCAGACAACAGCGCCATGCGGGAGGCTGTGGCCGACAGCCAGATCACAATTTCCAAGCTGGAGCGCGAGCTGCAAGGCCGAGAAGAGGTCATATCAGACAATTTTGTTACCATCCAGGGCTTGCGTAGGTGAGTTTGGTGCATTATGCCTGCGCAGCATGGTGAGATCAGCACATCTGTGCTAACATCCAGGGCTTGCGCTGGTGGGTTTGGCGTATGACCTCTGCACTGCTGCACACATTTCACGTGTTTAAGCTTTCTGTATTTAGACATCTGCAGGGTGGTCAAGTTGCTGGATTGCACTGCAGGCATGCACTTATACCAGGCACTTCAGCATGAGAAACTCTGTAGGGCCTTGAATGCAGCCGTGTAGGGCTACAGAACTTTTAGCTGCACAGGCTGCCATTGCAGCTTATAGTGTCTGCAATTGTAGCCTAAATTGTCTGACGTTGCAGCTTAGGTTGTCTGCCTTTATAGCTTGTATAGTCTGCCAAACTTGTGCAGCTGCCCCTTGTACACCACCAGTTGAATGCATGTTTCTTCCAAAATCATTTGGCACTGATGATCTCAACGGCAGGCGCACCCTGGTTTGCATGTGTTGTTTGTACGTGTTCAATGTGACAATATGTTACCTGCACAGGCTTGCCCCACCCCATACTATGCTCTTGCAAATATAAGAAATTACTCGACTTTACTCACGCAGACGCATCCAGGAGTTGGAGAAGCACAAGTTTGTGTTGACCTACAAAGTGAGTTGGCAGCGGGAGTGGGCACAACGGCTGTCGTGCCATGCACACTGCATCATCAGCCCTACCTTGGTTGACCAAAAGCAGCTTCGCTTTGATAAGTATCCTGTACGTCATGCAGGGGCTTGTATTTGCCTATTGAAGGAGACGTTTGTCTTTTTCATGCCAGAGCATAATTGACCGGGAGCAAGAGATGCAATGGGTAGGCTTCTGCGCATTTTGCTTGGGCTAGCTCTTCTTGTAGGTGCTTGCCCAACAAGCACAGCCTTGTGTTGGGTGTCCTGTGTGACAGTTAGGATTTGGTGTGGCGCGGGTAATGAATCATTTGTCACATGATTCCCTTCGTGGAGGTTAAGACATTTTATCTACTTGTGCTTCAGAGTGCACCTCCCTTATTGAGACTCTCCCTGTGTTAAGACAGAGAAAAATGTGATGTGGAAGCTTGCATATCTAGGTGCTGTTGCAGGTAGGCGCTGTGCAAAAGAGCTTGGCCTGCTCATGTGCTCTTGCGCACCTGAGTGCTGTCGCAGGCGGATGCTGTCACAAAAGAGCTTGACCCCCTGAAGGTCGCCGCAGAGGACCTCGGCAAGGAGATGATCCAGCATGAGTCGGAGCTTTTGAAGGAGCGCTCAGAGAATGCAAGATTGAAGCGGATGTGAGTGGCCTGCACGCTGGCACCGCAGGGCAAAGCCTCAGCCACCCTGACACTTGCAAACAGCAGTTGCTAGCCTGCTTACATGCCCATATGGGTGCCGCTGTGATTGTGCTGCTTACATTCCCATGGGTGCCGCTGCGATTATGCAGGGTCCTTACATTGTTGCTTACATTCCCATGGGTGCTGCTTACATTCCCATGGGTGCCGCTGTGATTATGCAGGGTGCTTACATTGCTGCTTATATTCCCATGGGTGCTGCTTACATTCCCATGGGTGCCGCTGTGATTATGCTGCTTACATTCCCATGGGTGCCGCTGTGAGTATGCTGCTTACATTCCCATGGGTGCCGCTGCGATTATACAGGGTGCTTACATTGCTGCTTATATTCCCATGGGTCCTGCTGACATTCCCATGGGTGCCGCTGTGGCTATGCAGGGTGTCATGAGAAGCTACCTTAACACCCTTGCCCTGCAACACACCACCTCGGGTGACATGTGTGTCCACTGCAGTGCTGGCCCACTGTGCTTGGCAAAGACTCGAAGAAATCGATTGGCAACCTTATAACAGTGTTGATGCACGAACCCTTCCTGGGTCTGTGGAATGGCTGGTGCTGTGTTGTTCAGGGGCTCTTGGGTCCTTGAGGCTGCAAGGCACAAGCTTCAGTATCTGTGTGTGATCCTGGTGAGAGCCCAGTATTGTGCGCGCACAATTGCTGCCTCGTGACAAGCCCCGAGCTCCTGAAATTGAAGTCATTGTTGACTGATCCTTGCACTACGGCCCTGCATTCTGTGCATCCTGACAACCTGCAGCTTGCATGAAAAGGACGTGGCCAGCCGCAACCTGAAGAAGGACCTTGATGATGCCCACATCCGCTGCACTCAGCAGGTGCGCTGCTTTTGGGGGCCGAAACGGTTGGACCCAACCCAAGCCTGCACATTCTTTATGCAAGGTCTGGTCATGTCCCCAAAACTGTTCCTGGATGGTCGTGTTGCCTGGACTGTACCATTCTCCGCGTGGCTAAGAGACGCACGTGGGGAGTGGCTGTTAGAAGGAAGTCACTTAGAATGTCATGGGGGGGAATCAGCATGTGGGTCATGTGAGGTGAGCATCATGGGGATGAGTGGGAGGGAAGTATCAAGGGAGGGACCATGGATAGTATCATGAGGAGTATCATGGGAAGAACGTGCCGGTGACACTTATCCAGGCCGTGCCTAAGTAATCATACTTTGCCCTTGGCATGGCGGAAAGAACATTTCAACAGCAAACCAGTGCGCTGCTAGTTGCAACTTGCTTCACGCTTACACTCGTTCCTGCCCTGTGCTCCCTGGAAGCACATAGGTACAGGATAGCACATAGGTACAGGATCCCTGGAAGCACATAGGTACAGGATGCCTGGAAGCACATAGGTACAGGATGGACCGCCAGCTACGTCCGTGACTTTGCCTATGTAGCTACGTGTGTGCCACCTCTTCAGGTTCTTCGCGGCTTTGGCAGTTTCCTCAGGAAAGTGACAACCCCACCATCACCATGAATGGGCATATACGCAGGCAAGCCTGCTGGGTCTGTTCAGCGCAGACGTGCAGGGCGTCATGGCCGCCAGTGACACAAAGGGAAGCGGAGGTGGCAATAAAACCGCACGAGACAGAGCCCTTGAGGTGAGGGGAAGTTGAACATGCATACATGTATGTGCAAGCGTGTGCGCATGCATGTGCATGGGGATGGGGCTGTGTGTCTGGGGCTTGGTTGTGGCCGCCTGCTCTGTAGATGCGGAGGTAGGTGGTGGTCAGGGGCACGCGCATGCACCTGGGGCTTGGCCGTGGCCACCTGCACAGCAGGAAGAGAAGGGAAGAGGTACAAGAGCTGTGGTCGTAGGGACGCCCACTGTGCACATTTTGTGTATTTGTGTGTACCTGTGTGAGAGGGTCCTAGGCTTGCTGTGTAGCTGTGTGAGAATGCTGTGTACCTGTGTGAGAATGCTGTGTCTGTGTGAGAATGCTGTGTACCTGTGTGAGGATGCTGTGTACCTGTGTGAGAAGGTCATAGGCTTACTCATAATGCTGTGATGCTTCAAGACCTGTCCTTGTAGCTTTTTCCTTTGGTGGGTCAGATGCAGACACATTGATGTAGCATGCAGTCATGATGGGTACCTGATCGCGATACCAGCCTCTTGGTGGCTGGCTTGCTGCATGCATGCGCACATGCGTAGACACGGGCACGCAACACACACACACAGAGACTCACACTCAGGCTCACACATCCGGGCTCGCTGCAGGACCTGTATCAAAAGTACTGCCGGGAATGGCATGCACGCGTGAAGACCAGCGGCCAAGTGGAAGCGGAGCTCACCCGCCACTTGCACATGGCAGAGATCCACAAGGAGCTGCTACAGAAGCAGATTATGGTATGTGTGTGGATGGGGGGATGCACTGGAAGGTGTGCTGGTGCAGAGAGGGGCAGGTGGGGGGGGGCGCATGCGCACTGCCTGTGCTTGGGGAAGATCCCTGCAAGGGGCTTGTGCAGAAGCGCATCACAGGTTTTTTTAGTGGGCACATACGCAATCTATGGTTGGCATATGCGCCATTTGTGCTTGCCAGCATTCCAGGAAGCATTGCCGAGGGTGATGAGCAGGAACTTGTCATATTTGCAGGGTGGACAAGATTTGGCTGGTCACAGTGTTTGGGGCGGTCATGGTGTGTAGGGCGGAGGCGCATCTCACTCTGGCTGTGGGGAAGGGGAGGGAAGATCCACAAGGCTCTGTCGCAGAGGGGACGATTCCGGGAAAATTAGGCAGCGGTTGCAGATTGCAGCACATTGATGGCCCCAGGCAACCAGTGCTGGCAGCTGATAATCGCTCAGCTCAGGTCAAGCGCCCCAACCAACTCACTCCCGACAGGGTTTTCCAAGTGGATGTCCGCTCGCGCATTTGCAGCCTTCCACCAGTATCAAGCACAGAACACAATACAGCGGACTGTCTTAAGAAAATAGAACCTCTTGCCCTGTGGTACAGCTATAACTGTGTGGGTAAGAGCTGGCCCAGATTTTGTTCACCCCCCCCCCTCCACTTATTTTAGCAGGCTGGGTAGCGGCCGCTTTTTTGGCCCTGCCCTGGTGTGCATTGGTTATGTGTGTGTTGTGCGCACACATTAACGTTTGAGTGCATGCGTGCGTGTGCTTGTTGTGCGTGAAACTCTGCTGCGTGCTTGTCTGCCACGTCCGCCCGCCCCAGCATGCCTCCAGCTTGCTGCATTGCTGTGCTCTGCAGGAGGTCACCAAGCAGCGCAAGGGCTCGCGGTCGACTGGGCTGCACCAGAACATGGCGCTTCTGCGGGAGCTGCAGGTAAGCTTGTTTGTGCATGGCTGTGTCTGCTTGCACGCGTGCCCTTTTAAATTCAGTCTCATGCGCAGTTGCGCCAAAGCGTGGTACTGCTGCAGGAGGTGCAGGCAAGTATATTTGTGCATAGACCTCTTTGTGCATAGTTATTATGTGTGTTGCTGCACGTGGTTATTACATGAGTTGCTGCACGTGGACATTACGTGTGTTGCTGCACGTGTGTTGCTGCACGTGGTCATAACATGTGTTGTTGCATGCTCCAGAAATTCGAATGACTGCTGCAAGAGTTGCAGACACAAGAGCGAGCAGTGCTTGCAAACAAAAGAGCAAGCGGTGCTTGTAAACACAAGAGCGAGCGGTGCTTGCAAACACAAGAGCGAGCGGTGCTTGGTGTATGTGTGTGTCTGTCAGGTGGCTTCCCACGACAGCAAGGTGCTGGCGCAGACACTTGAGAAGGAGCACTCGCAGCTGAGGGACTTGTCAGTGAAGTACAGGTGACAAAGGGCGCAACAGCCTTGAATTAGGAATAGCCCTGAATTACCTTCCCTTGGCCGTAGGAGTCCTGCTAATAGCCTTTTAGTGAAGGCGTGTTGATGCAGGCTGACATGGACAAGTTGAAATAAACCATTTCAAACAGTGTTTGGTGAGCGGTGAGCAAGGAATTGATGGAGGACATTTGAATGGCAAGAGGTAGATGAAGGAGAGGATGAGTGGGCAATAATGGACTGATGGAGGAGAGGATGAGTGAGCAACAAGGGATTGATGGAGGGCAAGTGAGCAAGGATGTGTAGGTGGCAGGTGAGCAAAGGGTTGCATGCACTTAGCATGAACTAAGCACGCCTGCCCTCAACAGGAGATCCCAGGCAAGTAAGGAGCCATGAAAGGCTTCGAGGACTCAAGAGCTTCATATGCCTCTAAATAACGAGCCTTGCCAGGCCCACGCAAGTGCAGCATACCTGCATCAACCCAGGCTGTGTTGGCCTGTGTTGGAAAGGGAGCAGCCGCTGTTTGCCACATGCGCACTGTGTTACACAGCATGGTGAGCCTTAAGTGTTTGCATGGGCGCTAATGTGCGTTCGCACGCATGCACCTGTGTGTGCATCTGTACCTATACACGGACATGTGGGCACCCCTTTTGTATCTCTGTGCGCATCTGTACCTATACACGGACATGTGGGCACCCCTTTTGTATCTCTGTGTGCATCTGTACCTATACACGGACATGTGGGCACCCCTTTTGTATCTCTGTGTGCATCTGTACCTATACACGGACATGTGGGCACCCCTTTTGTACCTCTGTGTGCACAGCCTTATTTTGTCACGACTTGCCACCATCCTAATACGTGTGTGTATGCTTTTGTCTGTGCATGCGTGCATATGGTTGCCTGTGCTGCGCAGTGGGGTTATGCAAGTGCGCTTCATGATGTGCCATTTGCACTCCCTTGCTCTGTCTTCAAGGCACTGCTGCTGGTGCGCATGCGCTCAGGCTGCTGGAGGCGCGGCTTAAGAGTGGCGAGGGTGTGGCCACAAATCAAGGCCTGCAGCCGCCTGACCCCAACGCGGCTGCAGCCACAGCTGCCGCGGCCATGGTGGCCCCATCCTTTAGCCCTGGGCAGACGACTAGGGGTGTGGAGACCACTGTGCGCCCCCGGTCTGCAGCTGTGACGCGCACTGCGCAGATCAGGTGCGGCCCGGGCATGCAGGGCCAGGCGTTGGGCTGGGGATGTGTATGCCAGCTTGAAAGTGTTGGGCTGGGGATGTGTATGCCAGCTTGAAAGTGTTGGGCTGGGG
>LFIK01003212.1_pt1 | contig 13283 bp, 15 predicted proteins | sample 643401 | NCBI WGS metagenome assembly LFIK01 (sample SAMN03777447, study PRJNA286221) | soda lake metagenome | biome: soda lake; feature: Kulunda steppe; material: water; isolation source: sample T5-Br brine of Lake Tanatar-5 | place: Russia: Kulunda steppe | collected 2010-07 | reverse complement strand
GGTGCACGTGGAGTGGGCAGTGTGGGTGCGTTGGACATGTTGCATTTGTGTGTGTGTGTGTGTGCACATGGTGCACATGGAGTGGGCAGGTGAGGGGGGAAGAGGAGGTTTTGAAAGTGCTGTCCAAGGCCCTGATGAGCCATGATGCATGTGTGCTTGCGCATGTGGGGTGCATGCGAGGATGGTGGGGTGCATGTGAGGATGGTGGGGTGCATGTGAGGATGGTGGGGTGCATGCGAGGATGGTGGGGTGCATGTGAGGATGGTGGGGTGCATGTGAGGATGGTGGGATGCATGTGAGGATGGTGGGGTGCGTGTGAGGATGGTGGTAACTGGGATGGACACTCAGTGGCATGCGGCAACAAAACTGTGTCTATGCATGACAGTGCGCTTACAGGCAAAAACCAGCTTGCTGCGCAAGGGGCTATAAGTGTGCATGAGTCTACCTATGAGTCACTGCCATGCACTGTACATGCCACTGCCATGCACTGTATATGCCACTGCCATGCACTGTATATGCCACTGCCATGCACTATGTATGTCACTGCCATGCACTGTATGCCACTGCCATGCATTGTATATGCCACTGTCATGCACTGTATATGCCACTGTCATGCACTGTATATGCCACTGCCATGCACTGTATGCCACTGCCATGCACCTATGCCGCTAGTGAGGTTGAAACAAGGATTGGACTGGAGCACTGCATGGAGTGTGGGCAGAGGGAATGGCAATGTTGAGGTTCAGGGCCGTGATGGTGGAGTGTGGGCTGCGTTGGTAGAGTGAAGGGCTGCGCTGGTGGAGTGCGAGCTGCGCTGGTAGACTGTCAGGCTGCGCTGGTGGAGTTTTGGGCTGCGCTGGTAGTGTAGGGCTGCGCTGACGGAGTGTGGGCTGCGCTGATAGAGTGTAAGGCTACACTGGTGGAATGTGGGCGTCGCTGATGGAGTGTGGGTAAAGGGTTTTGATGTTGAGGTGTAGGGAAACGGCGCATGCTGAGGTTGAGATAGGCTTCCCTGGGCTCTCCACTCGGGAGCACGTTGGTGTTAGGGTTTTAGGGTTTGTTGCCCCCCCTGTGTGTCAGAGCCTCCTGTGCCTGTAGGGCAGCGCAGAGGGCCATCCCCTGTGTGTGTGTCAGAGCCTCCTGTCCCTTTTGGACAACGCAGAGGGCCTCTCACCCTGTGTTTGTCAAAAAAAAATCCTTGGGGCCTGTGGGGCAGTGCTTATGCAGCAGGTTCTTTGGCATCGAAGAACCTGCCGCACGTGGCATCGCACTGCGCACTCCCATGCTCTGTGGTCACGGTATGGTCTAAACAGCTGTGGCCCAAACGGCCCCAAGGAGAATCTGATGCCTGATTGGCCACAAGACGCCTGCTCTTCCAATGAGTGAAGGAAGGATAGCAGGCGAGGAAGAATTCATCACCAGGCACACGACCTAGGCCTATGAGGCTTGAGCTTCATCAGGCCGGGGGGTAGAGCTCCCCCCCAGGCTCACCAGGCTCACCACCAATTACAGCCCACCAATGCACTTGCTTGCTTGGAGCCTAGCACTTGCTTAGAGCCTGGTGAGCTTACGGCCGACCAATGCACTTGCACTTGCTTACACAGCATGCGCAAGTATAGTATGATAGTATAGTTTGATAGCGCACACACAGCATGCGCAAGTATAGTTTGATAGCAGTATACGTCAGCAAATAGCTGGTGACACCCCTGGAAGACACAGGAAAGGCACCTCTGCCTGAAAGCTGTCAAACAGTGGTGACGCTATCAAATAGCTGGTGACACCCCTGGAAGACACAGGAAACGCACCTCTGCCTGAAAGCTATCAAATAGTGGCAACGCTGTCAAATAGTGGTGACGCTATCAAATAGCTGGTGACACCCCTGGAAGACACAGGAAACGCACCTCTGCCTGAAAGCTAAGCCTGGGCTTCTAAGTATGCTCTTGGCTGCTCCACTGACGGGGTCACTCCCTACAGGCATTCACAAAAGACGTGTACGTCACGAGCCAAACCGCATGTGTGCTGCTCCTTACCGGTTTTGCGCACATGTGCAACTGCGCGCATGCGCACACGCACACGCCGCCTTTGATCGGTCTTGAGCACATGTGCAAATGCACGCATGTGCCACCCTTAATTGGTTTTGTCCACTTATGGATGCGCGTGTGTGACCACCTGTGTGTGTGTGCATCCTGCGGCGCATATGCTCACACACCAGGATAGTAGATGTGAGCTGCCCCTTCCCCTTCCCTTTCATTTGTTGTCGTTCATTTGTTTGAAAACAGGAGCTAATAGTTTGCATGAGGACGCAGAGCTCGAGTTGTGCAATTCAATGGCCTTGAGTTCATGAATTGCACTGCTCTGTTGCATTACACGACACAAGGGTTGCAAGGGTTACAAGGGTTTCAAGAAAAGGCACATGCACAAGGGCAGCAACCTTTTGGCGCACCAGCCTGCTGACACTGATCATCGCTCCTGCTCAAGCCAACATGCAGATAGTGCTGCTTGCTTGCTCTTGCAGCATCTATTGACACGGTCAAGCCAACTCGCAGAAGGTGCTGCTCGCATGCTCTTGCGGCCATCTTTCAACACGCTCAAGCTAACGCTTAGATGGTGCTGCTTGCTCGCTTTTGCAGCCATCTATTGACGCGCTCATCGCTACCATCCAGGCTGACCCACAGCTGTCGCAGCTGCTGGATTCGGAGCTGAAGCTCGTGAAGCAAAGCAGCACTGCCTTGGTATGTGTGCGTGTGTGCGCGTCTATGTATCCACGCTTCTATGAGTCCAATGACCGTAAAATTAAGTGTTGTTTCAGCACTGGGGCTTTTGAATGCCTGTCAGAGAGGAGCAGGGTGTTCATGTTCATACACAGCAGAGTGCGCACTCACATACTCCAGCTTCCAACTCCTCTGCACAGGTTGTGAGTGACAGCGAAAAGATGATCCTGGATCGCTTCAACACAGGCATCCCAGTCCACATCGTTTCCAACATCTACGAGCCCCAGGGCAGCAGCTTCCAGTGTGAGGGGCGGCAGGGCCTGCTGTTTGTGGGCAACATGGCGCACGAGCCCAACAGGTGCGCTCTTTGCTTTCAGAGCCATGCCTGCATTGGCGGGCATGTGCCTAGCCTGGTTTGGCTGGTGGTGCAGTGTGCCCAGATGTGCCCAGCAGAGCCTTGGGAGCTGAGCTGCTGCTGGCGCTTGGTGCAGCAGCGGGTGAGTGCATGCCTGCATGCACAAGCCCAGTGGAGGATTGCCTTCCATGAGGCAGGCGCACTCCTGATTGGTGAGATCAGCTGTTGTTGCATCGCCACAGGAGGATGCAGATGGCGCCGTCCTCCTGGGACAGCAAAACACAGATGAACAAACACAGATGAGCGCATGTTGAAGGGCAAGGATGTTAGTGGCACCGGGGGCACAGCGCAGGCCCGGCGTGCCTGCTTGCCCTCGACAGGCTAAGTGTGAAGCATGCTTGCACACAGACGAGGCTGGCACGTTCTATGGAGGTGCATGCTCACAGACAAGGCTTGCATGCAAGCAAGGATCCACCCCCAAACTGGACAAGAGCTCCTCCGCAGCTGACCCTTCCCTTTCATGTGCTTTTAAGTCAGGCAGGAGCCAATGGTTTGCGTGAGGACGCACTGCTTGAGCCATGCAATCCAATGGTTTTGGGTTCATGATGCTCCGCGCTGTTGCGTCTGTACTCAAGGGCAGCCACCTGTTGGCGCCCCGCCCTGCTGCGCCTGATCATCTGGCCAGACGCTCGCGCTTAAGCCAGCATGCAGATGGTGCTTTCAAGTTTACAGGTTAGGGTTAAGCGCCAGCCCGGTCGGTAGACTAATTGGTTTGACCCTCTTCCTGGTCTTTCGCAAGCTGCGACAGAAAATGTGAGCTCGTTTGTACTTTTGCGTATCACTGTGCAGGTACGCACCGTGCGGCTCTCCCCCGCTGCAGACACTGACGCACACACGCGCACACACACACACAGATACACTCACAGACTCACAAGCTTACAGGCAAAATCACATACACTTGAATACACACACACTCTCTCTCTCTGGTACACACACACACACACACACACTCTCGGACACACATGCACACTCTCAGACACGCACAAACACGCACACACGTGCACACACGGACACGCTCACATGCATACAGGTACACACACCACACAGGGAGGAGCCAGCAAGCAAGCTCTCACTGTATGCTCTCACTGTATGCTGCAGCAAGCTCTCACTGTATGCTGCGGCAAGCTCTCACTGTATGCTGCAGGCAAGCTCTCACTGTATGCTCTCACTGTATGCTGCAGGCAAGCTCTCACTGTATGCTGCAGGCAGGCTTGTGCACATGGCTGCTTCACGCTGCATTGCTCAGAAGTCACGCTGCATTGATCAGCAGTCACGCTGCATTGCTCGGCAGTCGGAGCCGACATGAGCCTCCACCCAGTCTGTAGCAAAGTCCAGAGGCTGGTTGTGCTGACATATGCGCACCCGAAGGGTGGTTGTGCTGACATGTGCGCACCCCAAGGCTGGTTGTGCTGACATGTGCACACCTCATGGGTGGTTGTGCTGACATGTGCGCACCCCAAGGCTGGTTGTGCTGACATGTGCGCACCCCAAGGCTGGTTGTGCTGACGTGCACACCCCATGGGTGGTTGTGCTGACATGTGCGCACCCCATGGGTGCTTGTGCTGACATATGCGTACCCCAAGGCTGGTTGTGCTGACATGTGCGCACCCCAAGGGTGGTTGTATTGACATATGCGCACCCCAAGGCTGGTTGTGCTGACATGTGCGCACCCCAAGGGTGGCTGTTCTGACATGTGCGCACCCTAATGCTAATTGTGCTGACATCTGCGCACCTGCAGATCCAGAGGATGATTGTTCTGGCATGTGCGCACTCGTAATTGTAGGGATCTGCAGGCTGGGCCATCCACCTTCCCTGCAGGCTGCACCCTGCCACTTCCCAGACTTGGAGTGTGTGTCATAATGGTGTTTGTACACCGCCGTCCATGCTCTCCACAGGCAGGCCCCCGTCTACCTTGTGGACAGCATCTGTGTGTGTGTCTCACATTGGTGTGTGTACACCGCCGTCCATGCTCTTTGCAGGCAGGCTCCCACCTACTTTGTGGACAGCATCTGTGTGTGTGTGTGTCACATCGATGTGTACTCTGCCGTCCATGCCCTCCGCAGGCAGGCCATCACCTACTTTGTGGACAGCATCTTGCCCCGGGTCTTGGAGCTGCTGACGCCCCAGGAGCTGCAGGGCTTCTCCTTCCATGTCGTAGGGGCCAACCTGTTTGACAAGGACTTTGCTGCGCTGCACAAGGAGCATGTGACATACGACGGGCACGCCTCTGATGAGCAGCTGCGCCTCCTGTACTCCCGCACCCGCCTTGTGGTGGCGCCGCTGCTGGCAGGTGTGCAGAGTGGGCTGGTGATAGACACACGTGGGGTAGACTAAGGGGGATGGAGGGTCTGATGATAATGATGACTGCGATAATGGTGCCTTGTGTGTGCATGCATGTGCGCGCCTGATTGTGGCACCGTTTATGGCAGGTGTGCAAAAGCGGGCCGTTGGGGGACCGGGGGGCTTGCATCACCATGATGGGACGCCTTGCATTTGCATGCGCGTGTGCGCTGGCTTGTGGCACCGCTGCTGGCAGGTGTGTGGCACATGTTCTAGACGCCGACCCCTGTGTTCATGCTGGTGTTGGTGCTGGGTTGTGGGATGTGAGTGTGCACATGCATAAGCTCAAAGGCTGGGGCGTGCTTCTTGGCAAGGGGCTCCAGCATGGATTGACGTTATGCCAGCAGCCCAGCCACCAGCCCCTCATGCCACGACACACACACACATACACGCACACAAGCGCTCACACACACACACGCATGCCTGTGTGTGGCAAGCGCAGGTGCGGGCGTGAAAGGCAAGATCAGCCAGGCCATGAGCTACGGCGTGCCTGTGGTGGCCACGAGTGTGGCTGTGGAGGGCATGCACCTGGGCAACGGCACTGACTGCCTCATCGCCGACACGCCTGCCCAGTTTGCGGCGGCGGTGGTGGCGCCTTACCGCTCGTGCGACGAGTGGCGGCGGCTGTCCGCGGCCGGGCTGCACAACATCCAGACCTTCTTCTCAAAGGAGCGTGCAGAGGCGGCACTGCTGAGTGCGCTGGCTTCATTGGGCGTGGCCTGATCCTTTAGATGCAAACACTCAAGCTGCTGTGCGCTGGGCACGCTGAGGGAGGCCCCATGTGCAAGGGGGTGTCACACATCAAGAATCATGTGCTGTGTGTGTGTGACGTGCACCCTCCAGGCGTGCAACCTGATATCAGCAATTTAATAGACCTTACAACATGCCAGGGGCTTGCAGACAACCATAACTCGTTACTTTTCAAGCAGGAGATAAAAGGAGGCGCTGCTGCTCACCAAGTATGCCCGTATACGTCTTATGAGTACATTTGCGTTATGTAGTATGCCTGTCAATGCTTCAAGTTGCACGGAATTGTGTGCTCAATTTACTTAGATGCTTTTTAAGCTGACATCGTGCCTTTGAGGCATTGAGAGGCATTGAGAGGCAGCATGCCAATCCAATTTGACAGATTTGAATACTCTCGCAAGAGCCTACTCCAGCAATAGCTAAGGCTGTAGCCTCCACACTATCCTTCTGCCAGAAGTAGGACTGGGTGACACCATTTACAGCCCTTGCTGCATGGAGCCTCTCCTAAAACCTTGGTCTTCCTCCTCAGACAGCTACCAAGCTTGCTATGAGACTTGTAAAAAAGGAGTATTGCGCTCATCCGGTTCAGCATGCTTTTGAACTTTTGAACAACTATTTAGAAAACTTATGTAACCTCTCATCATCAAGTTCAGGAGCTTGTGGTGATTTGAAATCAAGGGAGATCAGTTGCCATTTGAAAGTGTGTTGGATTGTTTTGCTTGGATAGCGTCATGCCATGATAGCTCTATTATTAGTACTGACGTGGTGGCCCTCTGGGTGAGGTAAGGTAAGGGTTACACAGCAGTGTCTGCCAAACTTTAGAGATTGAGCTCAGCTGAAGCCGGTAGCTTAGCTGAAGCCAATCAGACCTGCAACCGAACCCAGCACAACAAGCACAGGCACAATAATCAAGGTAGTGTTCTGAGGGCCTTTAACACAGCAAATCATGGCAATTCAAGCACTCAGGGAGAAATAAAAAGCCAATCCTTTGGTGTCTGATCGGCTTGTGAACTTTCTTTGCCTGCCAGGGTCACTTAAGAGGGCGCAGACGAGGTGTTGGTGTGAGTTGTAAGTTCTGCCTAATATCGATTCGGGCATTCTAGGAGATTCCTAGATTGCTGACGAGGACATGCTCTTTATCTTGCACACAGTGTCAGTTGCATCTGGTGCACATTATGAGCACAGAGACACTGCGCTAGCGCGACAACGCTGTTGCTAGCAGAGAAACTTAACATTGATATACTGGTGAGTCTGTCTTGAAAAGGAGTGTGAGAGATGGGGATATTCAATTGCAGGTAAGAGGGAAGATTCAGTTTGATCACCAGTCAACCTGACTTCCTAAGCCTATAGGGCCCCGGGGCCCCCAATAGGCCCTTGGTTTGACCCCCCCAGGGGTGCCCAATTGGGTGCTTGCAAGTGAGTGGAGTTTGTCTTCATCACTCTTCTGGTGACATGCGTGTCATGTGGACGAGTCTGACAAATTTCTATCCATTTGTTTCTGCCTTGCATGGCAGTGGTTCAAAACTCACATGAATCTTAAAGAGGCTTGTCATACTATGACTAGTAGCATAAATGTACATGTCTGCCCCAGGGAATTTGCGCAGTGTTGATCAGACCTCATATGTCCAGATTCCTTTTTTGTTTGCAAGCAGCAGATCAGCTTGGTTGAGTTCGCTCGGCAAGAAGGACCCTCTTTTTGTCGGTTGTCCAAAAGACGGTTCCAGAAATGTATACAGTCAAAGATTCATAACTGGAATCTAAGTTTCTGAGACTGTGTGTTGTCTTTAATGTCACATTATTGCTATGGTAGCATGGATCACCCAGGCGACACACATTGAGAACTTTAAAACCAAAAGGACTATCATGCCTCAAGATACCTTTTCATACAAGCACTATTAGCATCACAGATTGTTATCATAGGTCGACCAACTCTTGAACTGTCTAGCTTGAGTGCCTAGTTTATTCATGAAATGGCACTGCTCGATTGCCAAGCAATTAAATGAAAAACAGTGTTGCACAGCATTCTGCACAACAGCATGCAATCTAATATCACATTCCATTGCATTGCGTGCTCACAATTTTCCCCGATGCACAGTAGCTTCTGATCACAATTGGCTGGTATATGATCACGATGAGCTGCTGAAGTCTTATTGCGAGCCACCGGTATGCCTACGAGCGCACAACGCATTCACAGCTCCAAGGGTGTTCACAAATGCGTGTGCGTGTGCATGCACATGCGCACGTGTGCTTTAGTGCTTTTGAATAAGGGAGAGGGTGAGGGAGAACTGAGAGAGGGGGGGGGAGAGAAAGAGAGAATTATGCAGAAAGAAGCAGAACTATTGTTGTAGACATGTTACATGTCACATGAACTTGAAAATACATGAGACTTGATTTGCCAACCTTAATTTATCCAAGTGATCAGGCGCTGTCATTCCAGTGTATTATCAGTGAGACTGATCAGAATCTTGGTGACCCAAGGAATTGATGCTGAGTTACCTGTCCAAGGCGCGCAGGATAACACTAAAAATCCTTTCATGGGCATCGGTGTACCTGAATTCCAATGGAGTCAAACAACACAGTACCTTTGCTCTTGTTCACACCAGCATGAAATGTACAGGCTGAGCTTCATTAAGCCAGATACAGTGTCAGCTCTGTATTATCACATTCCTCACCTCAAAGATGCGTGGAAACCAGGGCTGTGAGAAAAGGAGTCATGCCAGATCCCTGAGTTTGAGGGGCTTGCTTGCTGGGACCTTTGGCTGTGCAGGCATGATACAAACCCAGACCAAGCAAGACCTACCAGATGTAGTCCATGTGGCCGAAGTCGTCAGTCTCATGGACGCCTGCCAAACTGCCCCCTTCAGCAAGCCTCTTGCGGACGAGGTCCATATCTTGCGGGGTGGAAAGTACATCCCTGCCCCCGGTGAAGAGCTCCACTGGCACCTTGATCTTTGTGAGGTCATACTCTGGCCCATCTGCACCACGCACCATAGCGGATGCAAAATTTTGTAAAGACAAGGGTAAACCCTCACCACGCCACCACATCTGCAATCACCACTACCCTGGCATGCACTTACACACGCCCGTGTTGAACACGGCGTGTTCATACGATCACAAGTGTGCATGTACGCACCCAAACACATAGATGCATACATAGACACACTCTAAAATGGTAGATATCATGTCCCTTAGACGCCGAAATGTTCATGACGGTGATTCGGCATGACAAAATATTATCTTTCTACCATTGAGGCTGCTCTTCTCAGAGAGACAAAATTCCAGGAAGACTGCAACTCTTGTGGACAAAATCCCTTCCCCTTCACAAATAGAATGCAAGCAACAATCAATCTTCCTTCGGTGGACTCACAGTTGAAGGCCATAAACTTAGGCACCCTCTCATTGAACATTTGTCCCCAATGCAGGGCATTATAATAGGAAGTCGGGGAGGGCCTGTATGGCAAGCAGGGTTCTGCCAGACGCTTTAAATGGGCCAAAGAATACATAAGACACATCCATCTTGAACTCGTGATGCATTGTGAATTCAAAGGTTGAGATTGGAATGCATGAAAGCAAGGTGGAGAGGCACAAGTGCTTCAAAGTTACCAGGAGTGTATTTATGACCACTCAGAAGACAATCAGTCTTCTGACATCATTTTAACAGTGACATTGTTGGAGCACCAGGGCTCTGGTTGATAAGGGTTACTTCACCCTAATCCAACTCACCAGACTTTCCAGTATTTCCTGTCATGATGCAGGAGCAGGAAGGTTGATGAGCTTGTTGTCAATGAGGCACTACGTAGATATTGAAGGAGCGGCAAATTGGGGGGCAGCAGCCCTGTGGACTTACTGATATTGTACAGTAGTAATGTACAGGCTGCCTCCAAACATACTTTCTGTTGAAGCCTGCATTTAGCAGATCATGAACGGTCGTGCAGCCCAACCATGATGCCGTATCAATAACAAGAAATGAATTGGCTTTTCCGGGGGGTCATTTACAGAGCTTGCGATGTGACATACTGTGCAGTACAGCTAGACAGCTAACTGTGCAGTGCAGCAAGACAGCTCACCGTACACACTGGAGTGCAGTGCTGACCGTGCACACTGGCGTGCAGTGCTCACCGTGCACACTGGAGTGCGGAGCAACTAGACAGCTTACCGTGCACACTGGAGTTAGCGTAGGAATCTGGCACAGTCCTCCCAAAAACACAGCTTGCATAGGTCCTGAGACAAACAAGTACTCCTGTAAAGCCGAGGGAGGGCATAGCAATTTCATCGCAGGGGTCAGATTCATGATGTGACTCCTCCAGAAAGAGCCTAGGTTGAGCCACAATTTCCGTGCAAGGTTCCCTGCATGATGCCTCTCAGAACATGCCATGGGGCGAGGCCTGCGCGTGTTGACCTGACACCATACCCTTGCACCTTCCCTGGAGTGGGAGTCACCATGGGGCTCACCTGGGGTGGCAAGGTGCTTGCAAAGCTCACCTGCAATGCAAGCACAACAAGCTGCCAGGTGAGTCCTGCCTGGGAAGCGCGCTTTTAGTTGACTTGTCTGCTGCATCAATGACAAGCTCATGTCCTACAGAAAGTGCAAACAGCTTTGCACAGCGCTAACCAGTGTGTTCCCTCTGGGGATATGATCATGATCCACACACGCCATGAATGATTGTGGCACAAACATAACTACACAATTTTTAGCTCCCTCACATTTGCTTGGCGACTGAAGGCAACAAGAGTGGGGCTGATCAAATATGTTGCGTATACCACTGGAGCAACTGCTACCAGGACACCAATGTCCTCTGCTGCGTCTGGATTCCATGCCAAGTATGCCAAGCTGCTTGTTCCACCCTGCATGCGCCATGTTGAGAGTTTTCCATGCCAAATATGCCAAGTATGCCAAGTATGCCATGCCGAGTATGCCAAGCTACTTGGGCAATGTTGAGAAAATGTGACACACGCAAGCTGCACCAAAGGACAAACAACAGCACTGTAAACAATCATGGTAAACAATGTGGCACAAGCTGCATCAAAAGACAGACAACAGCACGGTAAACAATGTGGCGCAAGCAGAAGGTATTGACCTTGGCAATGCCAGTGCTGTAGCCAGCATTGCATCTTCCATTATAATGGTATTCTAATATGAGACAGAGCTCTGAGACCTTTTCTGGGAGCGCTCCAACTGCTCTCACCTCTCAGAGCACACCCAGTATAGCATGTAACACCAATTCACTGCCTGGCAGCGCAGCTTGCCATCAAGCAGAAGACGCATTCTTCTTTGTAAGATGCGCCGTCGCGTCACCTGGCAGCACCTGTTGTGCTACATGCATCATTCTCACCCTCTGGCGGCATGGCACGCCAGTATTGAGCACATATCATACCTGGGAATGGCCAAGGACATGCACCTGAAAGCAAGCAATCAAATATCAACTGTGTTAAATGATGTGCTGGGACATGCTTGAATAGAACTAGAGGCAAAAAGTTGTATTACTTGCACCACACAAATGTTAACTTCCATTTACTCTTATTTTCATTGAGCACGCAGGTGGCCAAGAAATGAGTGCCAGGTTTTGTTTTGTATAAAATGGGACACCCTTGCACAGGCAGCCGCCTCCTGACGTACCTTCTGAGCGCCTGTCTCCTTCTTAATATACTTGATGGATGCAGGCAAGTCGCCCTTGGCAAACTCATCAAGACTGAACTGCCAAAACCTAGTTCCACAAAGAAAACAGGAGTCAGCAACGAGTGAACAAAGAAGGGGTGCCCATGCCTGAGGTAGCTGGCCAGGCAGCCTACAGGAGGCAGCGGTAAGCATTGTAGCTTCACAAGTCATTGCTGGTGGGTCTGTGCCGGTAGGTCTGTGCCAGTGATATGCTGACGTTCAGGGCGGTAGGGGAGGTACCTAAACTCTACTCTGCGGTTATGGTCAAGTCTAAGCTTCCTCGTTTTCATTGCACTACCTGCAAAAATGACTTGTGAAGCTGCAGACCACCCCCTTTGGTTTACCCGTGCAGTGTGGTCAAAGCAGGACCTTTGATTCCTTTTAGTTGCCAGTACTACCTGGGATTTGTGTCTGAGTACTCCTCATGTTCCCTTGAGAACGTATTCCCTGCACACGAAAGTGTGCACCCATGGATACCCAATTTAGAAATGTACACGTGTGCTCGCTTGACAGTAAATATGAACACGAATGCTTGAAAAGATGCAAGAATACTTTAATGCAAGGACGTGCACAAGCGAGCGCAATCTGTGACATTTGGATGCAAAAGACATCCATCCACTGCTAAGCTCAAACGCGTGACAAAGTGGAATAGCGCCCAGGATGTAACTATCCCTCCAAGGTGCTATTCAGTGTTTGAGCAAGCAATTCTGTCAAGTCTTCCCTGCACGTGCCTCTGGTGTTCAGCATCCAGACGTCGTAGCCTGTTCAAGATAGACAAAAGGTGCAAGATTGCAATCATTTGGCGGTCTTGATGGAAGCAAGGTGTACAAGTGTAGCAATTGCGGCACGCTGACAAGCTGTGTTTGTGTCGCTCAAGACAACCGCGCATCTGACGTGAACACCTGAAATTGGCCTTGAGAAGGAAACTGCGATTGTTGCCAGCATTCGAGGTACCATCCATGATGCTTAGTTTGCTGTTGAGTCAAATGGCAACCTTGCAAGCAAGTTGTTTTTGCAACTTCCAGAGACACACATGTGCACACCTTCATCTGCTAGGACGAATGCCAGGGACTCATGGGGGTTGTTAATCACCCAGCATGATGATGATAGGGAGATACCATGGAAAAGGAGCACTGGCTGGCGCTCCACTCCAGATCCGGCTTTTTTGTTTCCATCAGGACCGCCCCTGCCTGCAAAGGAGGTAAGGTACAGTGATTTTAAGCTCACAAGCTGCATGTATGACTGGGTACAGTCTGCATGCTTAAATCCTGTTGAACACTGTGTGTTCCAGGTAAGCACCGGCTCCCCTGTGGCTGGCTAAACAGTTGCTGATGGCATGCCAGATCTCTTTCCCAAGGTATGCAGAGGATTGCGTTCAATTTTGAATGAGAGAGAGAGAGAGAGAGAGAGAGAG
>LFIK01003209.1_pt1 | contig 13286 bp, 11 predicted proteins | sample 643401 | NCBI WGS metagenome assembly LFIK01 (sample SAMN03777447, study PRJNA286221) | soda lake metagenome | biome: soda lake; feature: Kulunda steppe; material: water; isolation source: sample T5-Br brine of Lake Tanatar-5 | place: Russia: Kulunda steppe | collected 2010-07 | reverse complement strand
CTCACCGCGTGGTCGGTGATCACCTCTTCCCAGCCACTGATGCGGCGACCATGCTGTGACCAGCAGTAATTCTCCAGTTCCCGCATGAACCAGCCGTGGAGCGCCCGTACGGACTGTAGACCCAGTGACTGGGCCTTTGCCTGTGCCGCGGGACTCTGCTCCCAGACACCTTCAGGCACTTCGTCAGATCCCAGGTGGATCGCGGTGTCCGGGAACAGGGCCACCACTTCATCCAGAATGCCGGTCATTACCGACCAGGTCTCGGGCAGGGCCGGGTTCAGCACGTTGTCGTTGTAGTGCTGAACGCTCTGGTAACGGGAGGTATCGCCGGCCTCCACCAGTTCCGGCAGCGCCCGAAGCAGCGCCCGGGCGTGTCCGGGCACGTCGATTTCCGGCACCACCGTGATGCCCAGCTTCCCGGCCATGTCCACCACTTCGCGCACGTTGTCCTGGGTGTAATAGCCGCCATGGGGTTCGCCGCCTGAGCCCATCTGTGGCGGCATGACATGGCCCGGGCCCCGCCAGGCGGTCCGTTCGGTGATCTGCGGATAACGTTTGATCTCCAGTCGCCAGCCTTCGTCGTCCGTCAGATGCCAGTGCAGGTGATTGATCTTGTAGAGAGCGCAGAGCCGGATAATACGCTTGACCTCGTCCAGGGGGACAAAGTGACGGCTCACATCCAGATGCAGACCCCGATAGGTGAATCGCGGGCTGTCTTCCAGCGAGACGGCCTGCACCTGTTCGCCGCCAAACCACTGAATCAGTGTGCTTGCTGCCGCGTGCAGCCCGGCGGTGTCTGCGGCGACGAGGTCTCCGCCGTCGGCATCGACGTCCAGTTGATAGCTGCCGGGGGCGCGTGTCGAGTCGGTACGCACCGACAGGGGCCAGCCCCGGTCTGTGGTGAGACTGAACCGTGCAAAGGCCTGTGCCGTATTTTTCCAGTGCGCAATATCGAACCCGTCGAGGTCGAGCGTTGTGTCGGCTTGCCAGTGGATGACCTCGGGTCGGGGAAAGGTCCTGCCGGTTTTGGGTTCCAGGCGGGCGGGGTGTGGTATCAGCGCCGTGGTGACTTCGGGTTGTGCCACCGGTTGCGGTCGGCGGTCCCAGTACAGGTTCGGGCCATGAACGGTGGCGGAAATGACCCGGCCAGAGCGCGTGCGCTCGAACACGCCGTAGGGCCGGTCGGTGTATTTGGTCATTGGCGAGTGGTCGTTGCGGATCTTGATGCGTCTGCTTTCGCCAGGGTGAAGCGGTGTGTCCAGTGTCAGTCCGTGGAGGTCGCCGTCGCGTTCGCTCAGGGTGGCTCCCTGGAAGCCGTCGTTGGTGAACAGGTGGGGTGTCGAAAACCAGACTGTCTCCACGGGATCGTCCCCGACATCCACTGATTCGTGATAGGTGAGGGCGATGGTGCCCGTAAAGTGGTCATGCCCGGATGGCTCGAAGGTCAGCGTGTATTCCAGTTCCACGTTGCGGCTCCTGAATTATTTATTGTCATGCGTTATTAAAGGTATTATATTGGTATTAAAGTGGTCCAGTAAAGAACAAGTACACACAAATGAACACCTATGCATCCTCAGACAGTGGCACATCAGCCGCTTACTTCGTTGGTCTCGATGGTGGTGGCACCGGGTGTCGAGCTCGTCTGGAAGACGCTTCCGGTCGGTTGCTGGCACAGGCGGAGGGCGGCCCGGCCAACATCTATCAGGCGCCACGGGAGGCGCTGGAGCAGATCGAGCACTGTGTGGCACAGCTGTTTTGCCAGGCGGACCTCGGCCGGGATGCTCAGTTGAACTGCCATGTAGGCGTGGGCATGGCCGGAGCGGAACTGCCCAGCAGTGGGGCGGCGCTGGCTGACTGGCATCCGCCCTGGGGCCGGGTCGTGGTGCAGAATGATGCCCACACTGCCTGTCTCGGGGCGCACGGCGGTGCCGATGGGGCTCTGGTTGTGGTGGGCACGGGCATTGTCGGCTGTGCCGTTGAGGCAGGCGTTGGGCAACTGGTTGATGGCTGGGGCTTTCCTTTGGCGGATCAGGGCAGTGGCGCCTGGTTGGGGCAACGGGCGATACAGGAAAGTCTGCGTGCCTGGGACGGAATGCGTGCCGGGAGTGGTCTGACTGAGCGCATCATGGCCCACTTCGATCATCAGCCCAGAACGATTCCCGAATGGGCCAAGAGGGCGTCGTCCGGCGACTTCGGGCAATTTGCCCGTTGGGTTGTAGAGGCTGCCCGGGGCGATCAGGATCCACTGGCCGTGGAACTGATGGCAGAACAGGCCACCGAGGTGGTCCGATTGATTCGATTATTACAGTCCCGGCAATCCGGTCCTGTGGCAATGCTGGGTGGTCTGGCTCCCTTTGTTGCGGCAGAATTGTCCGATTCTCTGCGCGAATCCCTTGTTCGGGCGCAGGAAGACGCCGTTTCCGGCGCACTATACATGATCAGGAGGTCAGTAGAAGTTCATGATTGATGCCACGCAAACCCTAATTGAACGCCTGCGTCCGGATACCAGTCGTCCTGGTTCCCTCTATGTCCAGTTGGCCCGCTCGCTGACTGAGGCCATCTATGACGGTGTGTTGCAGGACGGTGATTACCTGATGCCGCAACGCGAGTTGGCCTCCGCTCTGGGAGTGTCCCGGGTAACGGTGCGTAAAGCCATCGAGTCTCTGGTGAGCCAGGGGTTGCTCAGTCAGCGCCAGGGAGCGGGCACCCGTGTGGTCTCCGGCGACCAGGGCGCCATTCACAAAAACCTGTCTGTGCTCAACAGCTTCACCGAGGACATGAAGTCACGGGGGTTGAGCCCGCGCTCGGAATGGGTGAGTCGCGATCGAGTTCAGGCCTCCCCGAAGGAAGCCATGGCGCTGAATCTGTCCCCTGGAACCGCACTGGGACGGTTCTGCCGAATACGTTACGCCAATGAAATACCCATGGCGTACGAGATTGCCTCGGTCCCGGCCGACATAATCCAGAGCGTGGAGGCGGTGAGCGAATCCCTCTACGAGACTCTTCAGACCGTGAATGCCCGGCCGGTCAGGGCCTTGCAGACCATGACGGCACGTAACGCGGACCAGCAGGTGGCCGACTACATGAAAATGAGCCCGGGAGACGCGGTGCTCTACATTGAGCGACAGGCCTTCGATCAGCAGGGCCGTCCGGTGGAATATACCCGCAGTTACTACCGGGGTGATATCTACGATTTTGTAACCGAATTGACACTTGATGTACCCAACAGGAAATGATGTATGGCTTATGCGCTGGTGGGCGCCCGACTATTCGATGGCGAGCAGTTTTTCGATCAGCATGCCCTGATCATTGACGGTGACCGGTTCGGCGAGCGGGTGCCGGAAGATCAACTACCTGCTTCCTGCCCGGTTGTCGAATTGCAGGGTGGTACGCTGGCCCCCGGTTTTATCGATCTGCAGGTCAATGGCGGTGGTGGCGTGTTGTTCAACAACAACCCCGGTGTCGAGGCGCTGGACCGGATAACCCGGGGACATCGTACCCAGGGGACCACCAGTCTGTTGCCCACCACCATCAGCGATACCCCGGACAATCTGGCCGCCTGTATTGCGGCGGTGAAAGCCGGTCGGGCAACCAATCCGGGTGTTCTGGGGATGCACATTGAGGGGCCGTTTTTCAGCGAAGTGCGCCGTGGCGTGCACAGAGCGGACTACCTGCGGCCACTCAGGGACAGCGACGTAGACTGCCTGGTGGATCTGGCCGGTGACCTGAGGGTGCTGCTGACCCTGGCGCCGGAAATGGTCCAGCCCGGACAGGTGCGACGTCTGGTCGACGCGGGCATTCGGGTGTCGGCCGGCCATACCAATGCCTCCCAGGCTCAGGTCACGGCCGCCATCCAGGAGGGGCTGAACGGATTTACCCACCTCTACAATGCCATGAGCCCGATGCAGGGTCGGGAACCCGGCGTGGTGGGTACGGCGCTGTCGAACAATGACACCTATGCGGGCATTATCGTGGATGGATACCATGTCCACCCGGGGTCGGTGCGTCTGGCCTATCAGTCCAAGCCCCGGGGCCACCTCTATCTGGTCAGTGATGCCATGGCAACCGTGGGTGCCAGTGAACCCTGGTTCGACCTCTACGGTGAGCGCATTACCGTACAGGACGGCCATCTGGTCAATGGTGAGGGGCGTCTGGCCGGATCGGCCATTGGCATGATGGATGCCGTGCGCACGGCGGTGACCCAGGTGGATATACCCCTGGACGAAGCATTGCGCATGGCGTCCCGCTATCCGGCGGAATATTTTGGCGTCGCACACCGCTTTGGCTTCATTCGACCTGGCTACCGGGCCGACCTGGTCCATGTCAGTGACCAGCTGTCGGTGGCCGGCACCTGGCTGGCCGGCGAGTACGAGCAGGCAGATACCGGGAGGGAGACATGCAGATAGTGATCCTGCCCGACGCGGATCAGGTGGCAGAGTATGCCGCGAATGCCTTTGTGCGTCAGATCAATCACAAGCTGTACAGCGTACTGGGCCTGGCCACCGGATCAACGCCGCTGGCAACCTATGAACGCCTGATTCAGCGTTATCAGGCGGGAAAGGTCAGTTTCCGCGCCGTGCAGACGTTCAATCTTGACGAGTACCTGGGCCTGGCCCCGGATCATCCGCAAAGTTACCGCTATTTCATGAATCAGGCCTTCTTTGACCATATCGATGTGAGGCCGGAGAACACTCATGTGCCGGACGGTTTGGCCGTTGATCCACAGGCCGCGTGTGAAGCCTTTGAGCGCCGCCTGCAGGCGGCGGGTGGCATCGACCTGCAGCTGCTGGGTCTGGGGCGCAATGGACACATCGGATTTAACGAGCCCACCTCCAGTCTGGCCAGCCGTACCCGGGTAAAAACCCTGGCGCCGGCTACGGTGCGGGACAATGCCCGGTTTTTCGAGCCCACCGAGTTTCAGCCCGAATTGTCTCTGACCATGGGCATTGGCACCATCATGGAGTCACGGTCGGTGATGTTGCTGGCCACGGGTGAGCACAAGGCCGACGCTGTGGCCCGTATGGTCGAGGGCGCAGTCAGTGCGGCCTGCCCGGCGTCGGTATTGCAGTTCCATCCCCATACCCGGGTAGTGGTTGATGAAGCAGCGGCGCAGTCATTGGCGTTGAAAGCGTTTTATCAGCACACGGAGCATCAGGCACAGCGCCTGGAAGCACAGGCCCGGAGCCACGGGCCAATGGCCTGAGTGTCGGGCCCTGGCTTATACTTCCCCGCCGTGCCTTGCATTCCCGGAGGGTGTCAGCGTCCGGATCAGGGTCAGACTGTCCGGGTCTTCTGACTCAAGGGTAAACCCCAACCGTTCATAAAAGCGCAACGCGCCGGTATTGCGGGCACTCATTCTCAGATGGATGCCGGGAATCGATGCGCCGGTGAAGTGGGTCAACAGTCTCTCCACAAGCGCCCGACCGCCGCCACCGCCCTGGGCTGCGGGTGTCAGGTTGATGTGCAGATGGGCCGGATGAGTGCGGCTGATATCGGGGGCTGCGGGCGGTCGATGCAGGCTGGCATACAGACCTTTTTCAAACTCCGAGCGGGCACTGTCTGCCGCCTCGAGGTCATATTGCTGACGCAGAACCGTCAGCCAGTGGTGTTCCGTCCAGTAATTGAAAGCTGCAGTGTCAGGGATGCCGACGATATAACCACAGGGTTTGTGGTCTCTGGTGAGGACAAAAGCGCTGTCGGGCTCCCTTGTCAGGTAGGGACCCAGGTAGAGATGGCCCAGCAGGTCGGGGTCGTGCACCAGGGGTGTGGCATCCCCGCCACTGTCGCCGGTCTCGAGACAGATGCGATACAGCCTGGGCATGTCGCTGGGGTGGGCCTGCCGGACGGCAAATGTCATCTGAGTACTCCATTAAGCCAAAACATACATTGGTATTTTAAAGGTATTTCCCCGGTCTGTCTTTGTCCTGCCATATAACAATAGATGCATTCCAGTAAGTTTATGAATAATAAATCGTTCTAAAAAAGCCAGTGCAATGCCGTCTTAAACGATTAAGATTAAAGACGAGTCACTTCACAGCGCATCGTTCAAGTCCGATTTCGGACGAACGCATGATTGGTCGTTGCGGTGACAATTTCAAAAACTACAATACACAGGACAATCACAATGACACTTTCAGTACCCAAAACCCTGCTGTCCGTCGCCATTTCCACAGCCTGTATCGCTGGCGCCGCCCACGCGCAAGGGATGCCAGAGCGTGGCGAAGGCGACTTTGACTGGTCCAGCCTGGATCGTTTCGAGGACATGGACTTCAGTGGTCAGACCGTGACCGTTTTCGGTCCCTGGCTGGCGCCGGAGCAAAACACCTTCCGGGAGATTCTCAGCCACTTCGAAGAGGCGACAGGTGCCCGAGTCCAGTATTCCGGCTCCGACAGCTTCGAACAACAGATTCGTGTCGACCTGCAGGCCGGGTCACCACCCAATATCGCCATCTTCCCGCAACCCGGTCTGGCCAGCAACCTGGCGCAGGACGGCCTGTTGCACCCCCTGGGCGACCAGGTCCGCGAGCAGGTCATGAACGATTACGCGGCGGCGCAATCCTGGATTGACCTGGGCACCTATGAAGATGCCAACGGCAACGAGGATTTCTTCGGTGTATTCTATCGCGTCGATCTGAAAAGCCTGGTCTGGTACTCCCCGGACAACTTCATGGATTACGGCTATGAAGTGCCTGAAACCATGGAAGAGTTGATTGCTCTGTCTGACCAGATGGTGGCTGACGGTGAAACCCCCTGGTGTATCGGCATTGGTTCCGGTGCCGCGACCGGCTGGCCGGCGACGGACTGGATCGAGGACATCATGCTGCGTCTCCACGAGCCGGAAGTCTATGACGGCTGGGTAGACAACAGCATCCCGTTCAATGATCCTCGTGTCGTTGAAGCCATTGAGCTGTTCAGTGATTTTGCCAAGAATCCGGATTATGTCCGCGGTGGTGTCGATGCAGTGGCCACCACTGACTTCCGTGACAGCGCCGACGGCCTGTTCTCCATCCCTCCGGGTTGCTTCATGCACCGCCAGGCCAGCTTTATTCCGGCCTTTTTCCCGGAAGACATGGAAGCGGGATCAGACTATGACTTCTTCTATTTCCCTGCCTTTGCAGAGAAAGATCTGGGCAGCCCGGTCATGGGTGCCGGTACGGTAGCCACCATGACTCGCGAGTCTGCCGCCACGCGGGCCGTTCTGGACTATCTGACCACGCCTCTGGCACATGAACTGTGGATGGCCGAAGGCGGCTTCCTGACACCGCATGCCGGCGTCAATACAGATCTGTATGCCAACGACTCATTGCGTCGTCAGGGTGAAATCCTTCTTGATGCGACCACGTTCCGCTTCGACGGTTCGGACCTGATGCCCGGCGCCATTGGTGCGGGTGCCTTCTGGACCGGCATGGTGGACTTCATCGGTGGTGACTCGGCGCAGGACGTAGCGGACGACATCCAGTCTGTCTGGGACGATCTGTAAGAGTCGGCTGGCCGCTGTCATAGAGCGGCTTTAGCCATGCGCTGATCAGTACGCCCTTTGGGGGGCTGGTCAGCGCAGTCATTGCATCGGGAGGACAAGGCTGTGACACAACAAATACTGCAAGCGGCCTTTGCCATCGTATTGGCGATCGGCTTGAGTGCGTTATTCTTTATCGGCAGCAATTATCTGCTTGATCGATTTCTTACCAGTGACGGCATCAGCGATGAACAGGCGCGTGTCCGTCGGGATAATATAAGAGAAGGTATTCGCCCCTGGATTTTTGTCGGCCCGGCCGCATTCATTCTGACAGTCTGGCTGGTATACCCTGTATTCGCTTCACTCTGGTTTTCATTGCTGGACAGCCGCTCCAACGAATTCGTCGGCCTGGCGAACTATATCTGGGCCATGGGGAACCGGAGCTTTCAGGTAGCGGTGCGCAACAACATTCTCTGGTTGATCATTGTGCCAACACTGTCGACCGCATTTGGTCTGGTTGTGGCCTACATGACTGACCGGCTCTGGTGGGGCAAACTGGCCCGTACCCTGATTTTTCTGCCCATGGCGATTTCGTTTGTGGGCGCGTCGGTGATCTGGCGCTTCATCTATGATTATCGTGGCTCCGGTGACGAGCAGATCGGCCTGCTCAATGCGGTGGTGGTGGCTCTGGGCGGAGACCCTCAGCCCTGGATAACCATTCCCTTCTGGAACAACTTTTTCCTGATGATCATTCTGGTGTGGATCCAGACCGGTTTTGCCATGGTGATTCTGGGTGCCGCCATTCGCGGGGTACCGGAAGACACACTGGAAGCGGCCGTCATGGAGGGCGCCAATGATTTTCAGATTTTCTTCAATATCGTGATTCCGCAGATTTTCGGCACCATTGTGGTGGTCTGGACCACCATCACCATACTGGTTCTCAAGATATTCGATATCGTGTTTGCCATGACCAACGGTCAATGGAATACCAATGTGCTGGCCAATCTGATGTATGACCAGTTGTTCCGGTCCGGCGACATTGGCCGCGGCAGCGCGGTCGCCATTGTCATCATGGTCGCGGTGACCCCGATCATGGTTTACAACATTATGCGCGCTCGGCGCGAACATCAATAAGGAGCTGGCTATGCAGATTGCACGTGCAAACAGATTCCCCATAGCCAAGATCGGCAAACACCTGACGGTTTTGTTTCTGGTCGCTCTGTGGACCATACCGACCCTGGGCCTGTTGATCAGTTCGGTGCGAGACAAGGACCAGTTGACGGATTCGGGCTGGTGGACTGCGCTGTCGCCCACCGAACGCAATGAAGTCTATCGCTTGCCTACAGCCGAGGCGCAGCAGCCTGACGGTGATGGCTTCGTTATCGAGGCACAGATTTTCGAAGAAGGCCGGCGTGACCTGAAGGCCTGGGGTAATCGCCCCAATGCCATTGAAGCCTATGAACCGGGTGAAATCGTGGAGTTGAATGACGTCACCCGTATGTCGGTGTCCGCTGCGGGCGTGCTGCGCTGGACGTCCGATGAGGCCTTCGACCACACGCGGGGTTCCCGGGTTTTCTATATAGCCGATGTGCCCCCCACATTCACGCTCAACAACTATGCCGAAGTGCTTCAGTCCGAGGGTGTGGGGCGGGCCTTTATCAATACGGTCACGGTGACGCTGCCGGCGACGGTGATCCCCATACTGATCGCCGCGTTTGCCGCCTATGCGCTGGCCTGGATGAATTTCCCGGGGCGCCTCTGGATGCTGGCAATGATCGTCGGGCTGCTGGTGGTGCCGTTGCAGATATCACTGATTCCCGTGCTGTCCATGTACACCAGCATAGCCAGTCAGTTTGGCTGGGAGGCCAAGTCCTACCCGGGGGTCTGGCTGGCGCACACGGCCTTTGGTCTGTCGTTGGCGGTCTATCTGTTGCGCAATTACATGGCCGGGTTGCCCAAGGATATTATCGAGTCGGCGCGCATGGACGGTGCCAGCCACTTCGATATTTTCCGCCGCATTATATTGCCGCTTTCCCTGCCGGCTCTGGCCTCCTTCGCCATCTTCCAGTACCTCTGGGTGTGGAACGATCTGCTGGTGGCTCTGGTGTTTCTGGGGCAGGGTGAAGGCAAGACGGTGATGACGGCGCAGTTGGTCGAACTGCTCGGTTCTCGGGGTGACAACTGGGAGATTCTGACCAGTGGTGCGTTTATCACCATGGTAGTGCCCCTGATTGTCTTTATTTCCCTGCAACGATTTTTTGTACGCGGTCTGCTGGCCGGTTCTGTTAAAGGAGGTTAATGCGTGTCAGACGAATTGAATTGGTGGCGAGGGGGGGTGATCTATCAGATCTACCCGCGGTCCTACTACGACAGCAACGGCGATGGTATCGGGGATATCCCCGGCATCATCTCCCGGCTGGATTACATTGCCAGCCTGAATGTCGACGCCATCTGGCTGTCGCCGTTCTTTACGTCGCCCATGAAGGACTTTGGTTATGACGTAGCCGATTACTGCGATGTGGATCCCATGTTCGGTACTCTGGACGATTTCCGTCAACTGGTGGCGGCGTCCCACGAACGGGGGCTCAAGGTGATCATCGATCAGGTGTACAGCCACAGTTCGGATCAGCATGACTGGTTTCGCGAAAGCCGTCAGAGCCGGACGAATCCCAAGGCCGACTGGTACGTCTGGGCGGACGCCAATGACGATGGCACGCCGCCCAACAACTGGTTGTCGCTGTTCGGCGGCTCCGCCTGGCAGTGGGATTCACCCCGGGGCCAGTATTATCAGCACAATTTCCTGGCCAGCCAGCCGGACCTGAACTTCCACAACCCGGACGTGCGGGAGGCCGTATTGGATGCCGCACGCTTCTGGCTTGATCTCGGCGTAGACGGATTCCGTCTGGATGTGGTGAACATGTTCTTTCACGACAAGATGCTGGCCGACAACCCGCTGGCCGACAGCCCGGAAAAAGTATTTGTGGGTGTCGACAAGAAAAACCCGTTCGCTCGCCAGTATCACGTCAAGCAGATGTGTCAGGACGAGAATCTGGACTTTCTCAAGCGGTTGCGTGGCCTGATGGATGAATATCCCGGCTCCACCACGGTGGGCGAGATCGGTGCGCCCAACGGCATGCAGTACATGGCGCAGTACACCTCGGGCGGTGACAAGCTGCACATGGCTTATACCTTTGAATTGCTCGGAGACGATCACGAGGTGGGGTATATCCGCGAGACTATCCAGCGGGTTGAAGACCACCTGAATGACGGCTGGCCCTGTTTCGCCCTGAGCAACCACGATGTCAAGCGCACCGCCACCCGCTGGGCTCAGGATGCAGAAGATCCCGAGGCCTATGTGAAGACCACTCTGGGTCTGCTGGCAACCCTGCGGGGTACACCCTGTATCTATCAGGGCGAGGAACTCGGTTTGCCGGAGGCGGACGTGCCCTTCGAGCTACTGCAGGACCCCTTCGGCATCGAGTTCTGGCCAGACTTCAAGGGGCGCGATGGCTGCCGTACCCCCATGCCCTGGATCAATGAAGCCATGGGCGGTTTCACGTCCGGTGGCCATACCTGGTTGCCTATTGAACCCATGCACCGCAAAATGGCGGTGGATGAGCAGGAGCATGACGCTCAGTCCATGCTGCATTTCAGCCGTGCACTGCTTGCCTGGCGTCAGGCGCATCCGGCGTTGAAAGGCGGCGACTTTGAATGGCTGGACAGTCCGGCCCCGTTATTGTTGTTCAGACGGCGCAGTGATCAGGAATCCATTGTGGTTGGCATCAACATGACAGCGCAACCGCTTGGCGCCGAGGTCCGGGGGCAGGCAGTGGCGGTACCCGGCTTTGCCGGCTTGCATGAGGGCCAGGTGCCACCATATTCCATGGCGGCCTGGATTGAGTAGATAGTTTAGGGACCTGATCGGCAGGCCCTCAGCCTACAGGGACAGCACTGTGGTAACCACGGCACGCAGACCGCCAAAACGCATCACCTTGAAGGCTGCCGCGAGAGCTCTCGGGGTCTCGACGGCGACGATCTCCAATGCGTTCAATCGCCCGGATCAGTTGTCGGCCAGGTTGCGCAAGCACATTCTCGCCGAATGCCAGAAGCTGGGGTATCACGGCCCGAACCCGGCGGCACGCAGCTTGCGCACCGGCGCTACGGGCATCATTGGCATCATGCTGGCCGAGCGTCTGGTCTACAATTTCCGGGACGCTTGCGCCACGGAATTTCTTCAGGGTGTATCCGAAGTGCTCGATGATGCCCGCATCAATATGTTGCTGATGCCCGGTCGCGAGGAGTTCTATCACAATCAGTCGCTGGAACAGATCCCCGATCGTTTCATCGTATACGGTCCGCCGCTGGACCTGAGCATACTGGATCGCCTGGATCGCCAGCGCAAACCGCTGGTCACCGTTGATTTCAGCATGCCCAATCACCTGTCGCTGAACATAGACAACTACGGTGGCGCCAAGGCCGCGGCACGTCATGTCTATGATCATCTGGCTCCGGATTCGCCGGTGGCGGTGATCGGTCTGCGCCTGATGAGTGATGCCAGGGTAGGCCGTCTGGATCCCGCCAAGTTGATGGACGCTCAGGTGTCCATCTCCCGCCACAGACTGGAAGCCTACCGGGATGCCGCCCGGGAGGCCGGGCGCGAATTGCCTGATGAACTGATCTGGAACACTCATGAAAGCAATTGGTCCGACGGCATCAAGGCCGCCCAGGCGGCGTTGAGTACGACGCCGCGCCCGGGGGCGTTGTTGTGCATGTCGGATCAGTTGGCGCTGGCCGCCGTGCGGGTGGCGAGAGACCAGGGGCTGCGAGTACCCGAGGATGTTCGCATTGTCGGTTTTGACGACATACCGGAAGCGCGCCGCTTTGATCCCAGCATCACCACGGTGTATCAGCCCAGCATGGAGAAAGGGCGCCTGGCAAGCATGATGGTATTGCACCCGGAGCGGTACGAGAGTCGCGTATTGCCTACCCATCTGCAACTCAGGGAGTCGGGTTGACCTGACCTGTTGAAATCCTGCCGAGCATCATTATCCGGCAGACTTTCTGCTGGCGCCCTTTCAGGCCACCGAGGACAGGGTGTTGTCAGTTGGAGATGCCGAGTTGGTCCCCATCGAAGGTCTGAAGCTGGGTCTGGTGGGCAGTCGCCATATGGCCATTTCCCGATCTCATCCGGATGGCGGTTTTTTCAATTCGGCACTTCAACTGGGGTTGTTGCGACTGAAGGAAGAAGGCCGGATTGATCAGGCCTATGCGGATGCCGGGTTCTATCATTCGGAGGTAGAAGACTGGACATTGAACACGGTGACAGGGGGTGCGAGCCGATGGTGAGGTCATGCCGTTCGTCAAGCGGGTTATGTTCCCGCTGGCTCTGAGGTGCTATTATCCCGCCGCAAACGTCGATCCGGGAGTCCTCAATGAATGTTATAGAAGTACGCTACCCGCGAGGAAAGCTGGGTCGTACGTATGGTCTTTTTGGGCTGAGTGTGCTCGAAATAAAGCGACGTTTGCCACGTTGCACGAACGGCCCCGGAAAGCACCGGAGCTATCCGAGCTCTCACCGCCTACAAGTGGAATAGCTTGTGACCGGGCGAAATCGTCCGGTTCGTGTATGGCCATTCAGGCCACGTAGCCGAGAGCACTGTTTGCTCGGCGGGAGAGATAGCTTTGCTATCACTCTTTTGAGGATGTGGAATGTTTTTCTACATTTTTAGGAACGGTTGTACCGGAACGAAGAAACGCTGGAGCCGGTCACCTACTTTGGAAAGCTTACCCACAACATCGATGAACGCATGGCGCTGATTGTGGACCCCAT
>LFIK01003207.1_pt1 | contig 13290 bp, 21 predicted proteins | sample 643401 | NCBI WGS metagenome assembly LFIK01 (sample SAMN03777447, study PRJNA286221) | soda lake metagenome | biome: soda lake; feature: Kulunda steppe; material: water; isolation source: sample T5-Br brine of Lake Tanatar-5 | place: Russia: Kulunda steppe | collected 2010-07 | reverse complement strand
GGGGGGGAGAGAGAGAGAGAGAGAGACGTGTGCGCATGTGTGGAACTGTGTCTGTGTGCGTATGCTTCCCCTCAGCGCCGTGGGAGCCGCAAGCACGCCTCAGAGCGCACAATCGGAGCGCATGAGCACAACCTTTCCGTGAGCAACAGCATAAACGTGCGCACCTGGCCACGGCCCCTGAAGCAAGGCATGAGGGCATGGAGCCCACGACCCTGCCATCCAGGAAGACTGTCAGATGGGTGGGTGGGCCTGGCGGCACGGTGGCGGGCGCGGAGGGGACCATGCCCAGCCCCGTCAGTACCTGCGGACGGCATACACAGTGTGGCAGCACGCAGCATGGTGAGGGCATGCAGCGCAGCCGAGTACAGCACACTCTGTGCGCGACTGCAGGAGCACAGCATGGCGACGCGCAGCGCGCTTGGAAATGGAGGGTGGTCTCTCGCAGCACAATGGGAGCTAAGCGAGGTGGCAGCACACTGGTGACCTCAGCATGGCAACATGTGGCGCCATCACACATGCCGCGTGCTCATGAACGCAGCATGGCAACGCACAGCGCCAGCAAATGCCAGCATGCTGAGAAATGCTACATGGCAATGCACAGTGCTGTCAAACACGCAGCATGCACGAAAAGGCTGCAGGGCGATGCACAGCGCGTCAGGCACGCAGCACCCTATACAAAGCTTAATGCCACTTCACAGCGCCGGCGAGCACAAAGCAAGCACAGAAAGGCCGCATGGCGATTTCAAACACACAGCACGCATAGAACAGCTACATGGCGTCGCACATCACTGTCAAACACACACACAAAAAGGCTACATGGCAATGCACAGCACTGTCAAACCCGCCGCATGCATTAAAAAGCTACAGGACAATGCACAGCACCGTCAAACACGCAGCATGCATAAAAAGGCTGCATTGCCTGCGCCCTCGCAAAAGCTGCAGCACGCTTGACAAAGCTTTATGGCGCTGCACAACTTCATCCTTTTTGCACAGCTGAACCTCTTTTGCACTGCACCTCTGCTCGAGCTACAGCGTGGTTTAGCCTGCGGCACCCTCAACACCCACTGCACGCTTGAGGACCCCAGGGCAGTGCGCATGTGCCGCCCCACTTAATGGGAAGGCGCACCAGGCAAAGAACAAGTTGCCTGCTGTGAGACCAAGGAGCCCCTGACATACTGATTTTTCCTAGGGAAGGACAAAAAGGAACAGAGACTTGCCAAAGGGTGCACAGTACAGAAACTGGTACAGAGCAGAGGCTTGCTGAGGGTGGCACAGTGCAGAGTGGCCAAGGGTGGTACAGTGCAGCTGCCCGCAGCATCCTCAAGAGCAGGGTGGAACAGCACAAAGCCTGCAGCACGCTCTAGTACCCCAGGGCAGTGTACACACACACACGCGCGCGCGCGCTGTCTGCGGGCGAGGCCCTGCAAGCAGGCACCCCCACACGGGCCACGCAGGCGGCAGGGGGCGTGGTCGGTGTGTGCACCATGGCGGCTCTGCAGCACTCGAGCAGCAGCAGAGGGCCTCGGGCTGTAGGAACACATAAGCGCTCACAAATGCATGCGCACACACAGACATGCACACCCACACAAGCCCATGCAGGCTGACACACACATGCACAAATGCATGAAGAGCTCTGTGGACGCTCTTCCACAACAGACACGACCACCCCCAGGCCTCACGCATGCAAGCACTGCTCACCTGCAGCAGAGCAGCCTCTGTGACCTGTGGCCGCTCCGGTCCCTGCACCCAAGGCACACGTGTTTGCAGCTTACTGATGGTGTGTGGCACACTGATCACGGCATCCATGGTACTATGACACTTGTCATGGATCAATTGATGGAAAACTTGTCATAGACCAATCAATGAGGGACACTCATCATAGATCAATCAATGAGAGACGCTCATCGTAGATCAATCAAAGGGGCACTCGTCATAGATCAATCAATGGGACGTGTTATCATGGCTATCATTACGGCATGCTCATGGCGTGTGGCTGTTGCTCGTGGCATCGTGGCATCAGTTTGGGCATTCATCACAGCAATTGGTTTTCAAGAAGCCCTCAGAGGGCGGCCTGCTTTGAGCCTCAACATGATGCGCTGCGTGCCGCAACCCACGCAGGCGTCCTACTTTGTCGTGCTCACGGAGGCTGCCTTGCAAGGAAGGCGGTGTCAGGCAGCAGTGGATGAAGTGGATGCATGTGTTGCAAGCAATGCTCACAGCCATCCTGAGCAGCAGAGCAGGCTAGCAACGGACAGGCCCCATAATCCACACTGCCCATGATTCAACGTTCCCTCCCTGCTCCCCCCCTGACCAGGGGTCCCTGAACCATCCCCCTGATCAAACTGCACCTCCAACCCGCCTGAGCCTGGCCGACAAAACACTAGCGCATGCCCCATCTGGCCCACGGTGCCCGCCATCAACACTGTCCATGACCCTCACCACGCCTCTGCCCAGCCTGATCAAAAGACGGGCTGAAGATGTGCAAGCCACGGCTTCATGACCAACAGGCTCACAGGCAGGGCAGGGGGTGGGCCCAAGCGCACGCAGCGTGTGGCGCAAGCGCAGCGGTCTGCAGGCTCAAGCGCACAGCCCCCACCTGCCAGGGGGGCCACTGATTGCGCCTGGTCGCCTGATGCTACAGCTATGCAGGTAGACGGATGCTACAGCTACAGCAGGTAGACAAATGCTACTGCTATAGCAGGTGCCTGCTTCAATGACGGCATGGCCACCCCGCCTCTGCCCCACCCACTGCCTTACAATCCCAGTCGCAGCCCCTGAACCCATCCTCCATCCCCCTGGACCAGCCGAGCAAGCCCAGCATCACAGCGCCCCCTGCTGCCTCCTGTGTGCAGTGCACAAGGCTGCAGGATGCGCGAGGGGGAGTCTGCAGAGCAAAGAGGGGCCGTCCAGCCATCCGCACCTGCGTCACCACCCTGCACGCCGCTGTGAAGTGGTTGAGCAGGCCGCAGGGAGAGCCGTCCGGCGTGTGCACCGGGCACATAAAGCCCCAGGACTCTGGCAGCAGCTTGCGCACAGCAGTGGTGCGCAGCTGGGCAAAGTACGCGCCGCGGTGCACCGAGCGGAAGTGGCTGATGTAGCGGAACCAGTTAAGCTTCTCTGCCACAATCTGCATGCAGCGGGCCAGGGGTGCGTGCAGGGTTGGGCGCAGCCAGGGTACGCGCACCCACTTGCGCACGCGCACTCTTATGTGTGTGTTTGTGTGTGTGTGTATGTATGTGTGTGTGTATGTATGTGTGTGTGTGTGTGAGCACGCGTGTGTATGCGAGTGTGTGTGTGCATGTGTGTCTGTGTGCGTGTGTGTTGTGCGAGTGTGTGTGTGCGAGTGTGTGTGTGTATCAGTGGTGTAAAAATCAGGTGCCAGCAACAGGGGAGTGCAGCAGGTCAGGGCACGGAGCACAGCAAGCAGTGGTGCAAACTCGTGATACTATGCAAAGAGGACAAATCCCACAAGCGGCATCACCTCTCTCATCCCATACCCTGCCCAGCAATCATGAGCTCTGCTGTGTTTCAACGGCGTTGGCAGCAGGCAGCGCCGCTGTGTGCGCATGCTATATCCACAGCCATGCCGCGCTGCCTCGTACCCACACCTCAGGCAAAGCACACAGGAATGCGCACTCAGTTACGATTCAAGGGTCCTTGACGCTTAGGGGGCTAAACTCACAGAAATTAACACCATGAAGAACCCTCAGGACAACCTTGCAAGACATCACCAAGTACCCTCAGGACAACCTTGAAAGTCACCAAGAAGAACCCCCAGCACAACCTTTCAAGCCACCAAGAAGAACCCTCAGCACAACCTTGAAAGCCCATCCTGAGGGGCGCGCGCACAGGTGGAGCCGGTGGTGCTGACAGACCCCGCTGCTGCCGCCTCACCCCTGCCCCACAGGCACCGAACCCACCGTGAAGCCTGAGGTCTGGGACAGGTCGCCCGCATTCTTGGTCACAAAGTTGCCCGTGTTCAGCAGGTATTCAAACTTGCGCCCGATGTCGGGCAGCTTATCTGCCACCTTGCGCAGGTAGCGCTCGCTCTCCAAGTTCACGCCAGCGGCAGCCGCCGCGCCATCATCCTCAGGCTGCTGCCCAGGCGCTCCAGCCTGCGTTTCATGGCAACAACATATACTCCTAACACAATAAGTGCGGAGATCTGCCCTGCTGAAATGGAGACATGCTACATGGCTCGACCAGGCTCTTAGTAAGACTCTTACTTAGAGTAAGTGTTTACTGAATGCGCGCACATTCATCATTCTGAGGCACGCAGCATGTCTCATCATACTTAGTCACACAGAGACGCACATAATTTGAATCACTCAGCCTGGCAGAGCACCAGGGCTCATGGCGCAGTGGGACCCTCCCTCAACTTTATGTTCAAAGCATCACTCATCACAGAGTATGTGCACCTGGACTCACACACCCTTGCAGGCACACGTACGAGCACACAGGTATACACATGCACAAACACGCGCACCACACACAAAAATACATATACTATAGATGCATAAATGTGACATACCATTATGTATATACACATGCATTATGCATGTGACACATGTGCATGTATATTTGTATGTGTATGGCACGCAGCCAGTGGTGTGATTCAGGGAGGCAGGTGCACTGAGGCTCAGTCCACCTTTTACCGATCAGCCCTTGCCAGCTCCTGCGCCCCACACACTAGTTGAGCACATCCTTCTACTTTGCAACTTCCAAGCTTGCAAACCCTTTGCAACCTAGCTGGGCACTGCTGCGTGAATCACTCTGAAGCATGCAGCGCTGTGCCTGCACATCCCCCCTCCCTTCCCTCCTTCCCGTGCACCTGGCCAGCAGGCCGCACACCCATGTCCTTGCGTATCAGCGCCAGCATCAGCTCCAGGCTGTCATGCAGCTTCTCCTTCAGGAACTTGCACAGCAGGTGGCCGGGCAGCAGCAGCTCGTGGTGCGTGAGCGCGTCGGGGTTGTCTTCACAGCACACGCTGTTGGCCTGCGTGCACACATGTGTGTGCGACAGTTTGCAGGAGCATGCGGGTTAAAATGTGCAGTGCACATGTGCGGGCACATGTCCAATGTTGTCGGTAGCTGTTGCACACCCTTTGCACAGGGTCAAGGTTAGGTTGAGGGTGTGTGCAGGCTTGAGGCTAGGTACCAGTGGGCATGCAGCACTCTAGAAGGCATGCACGCAAGCTTGCATGCGGGCACGCATGCATGCACATAGACGTGCACATATACACATATACGATAAGCATGATGACGCTGGCGGCCGCGCGCACATGCCCACATGCGTGTAAAGCACATGCGCCATGCGTGCGTGCATACAAAGACGCCCACCAAAAAGCCCCCACACCCATGCACGCACCAGCGCGTACAGCTTGTGTAGCATCTGCATCAGCAGTGCCAACTTGTCCGCAGGCCGCCGCTGGTCCAGGTGGATGAACACGTACTCGCTCAGCAGCTGGTGCGCGACCTCCGCGGACGGCATAGACTTGGGCAGCCCCAGCACAGTGCGGAAGTGAGAGCCCAGGTACTGCAGGCACTGCGCCCTGCAGAGCACAAGAAAAGATAGTGCACGGCAGTTCTGAAGGTATGGCAGGAGGGGGGAGAAGGGGCCACCTCGTAGAGCACTGGAACATGGGCAGCACAGAAGAAATGGGTGGGGGAGGATTGGAGGGGCAGGGCGGGAGAGGGGGGCGTGTCAGAAGCTTCAGGCTTGGGAGGTGGTGCTGTGCTGCTGGAGGCTAGAACCGCCGTAGCTTCTGGTGCAGGCGCACAGCACGGATTTGACCGGAAAAGTAAAAGCACGCACCGCGTGTACAGGCGTGTCATCTGCAATGGTGGGCTGGCTACGGATGTGACCGGAAAAGCAAGCACGCACCGCGTGTACAGGCCCATCTTCGAGGGCTGCTGCAGCAGCAGCTCCGCACGCTCCGCCACAAAGGCGGCATGCCCGCTGCCTGGAGGTGCGCTCGCCAGGAGCTTGTCGTACAGCTCGCGGTCTGACACCTGAGTGCGGACATGGAGGGTGGGGAGAGAGTGCGTGGGCATGCCTGTGTGCGCATGGGTGTGCATGTTCATACGCGCGTGTGTTATGCATGCATGTGTGCAATACATGTGGGTTTACGCCTACGTGGGTGCACCCAACAATGTCTGCGGCAACTGAAAGACTGTGCCACTCCACAGACTTAACGCCGTTGACGCAGCAGCCCTTGCACAGTCCTTGCCTATGCGGGCACACACAGGGCGTGAGCTGCGTCCGTTGCACGGCACGAACCCCTTCCAGGTAGTGTGCTATGCGTGTGAGCTGTCCTCGTATGTATATTGCTCCACCTTGACAGCATGCCCACTCCACCTTGAAGGCATGCCCATAGCTCGGGCCAAGCACACAGCTTCTGTGGGCTATAGGTGTGACAAGCGGCCGCCGCCCTGCTGCCCCGCTGGCGCGTCCACAAGCACACATAGCGCGCAAGGCTGGCGCATGGTGCACGTGTGTGTGTGTGTGTGTGTGCCGCGGACGTGCTTTTGAGAACGTGCGTGCAAGCACGTGCCGTCGCTCACCTCCAGGAAGCACTTGAGCAGGATGCCCGCTGGGATGAAGTACTCGGCGCGCCGCATGGTGAAAGCAAAGTTCACGGTGCCGTCCGTCAGGTAGTGGCAGCGCACGGATGCAGATGTCTGGTCAGGCTGCACGCACCTGCGACGCTCGCGGCGCAGCGGGACGAGCAGAGGCTCAGGGCCCTGTGCTCTTAGGGGAGGGAGGAAGGGGGGAGAGGGGAGGGACCCTTGTGCGGCTCGGAGCGCTTTTGCGCGGGGCACATGGCCCCGCGTGGGCGTGCGTTGAATGCTTCCACAAGCAAAAGCTGGCCTGGGCTAAACAGTGCACGCAGGCGAGGAGGGGCGTCTGGGCCCTCCAAGGGTGCAGCAGGACCGTGGCTCGGAAACCGTGCCCGCACAACATAGCGTGGCTCAAACGTGGCGTGTCAGGGGCGTGCCCTTCACATTGAGAGGGCAAGGAGCAAGCTGCCAGCTGCTCTGCTGGGAGACAAAGAGCTGTTCATATCATGCCAATTCTGGGGCCTACACATGGCCCGCTGTGCTCAGCGGATGCAACACACCCTTGCATGCACTCACATGAGCATGCACACGCGCAGCACACATGCCCCCCCCACTGCACACACACACACACACACACACACACACACACACACACACACACACAGAGGCGCATGCGCGCACAGACACGCTGCCGGTCCCACAGCAGTGGCTGCCACCCTCCTCTCCCGCAGGAGTCTGGGGCGCAATAACTAACCAGCACCCCTTAGGAGCACCCCGCAGGTGTACCCACCAATGGAGTACCCCATAGGCGCACCCACCGTATGGCAGTTGCACACTCGGTGTAGTTCGCGCCGCGCTTCAGGTACGCCTGCAGGCGCGTGCGTGCGCGGGTGTGCGAGGCGTGAACCTGTCACGGGGGGGCGTGTGCAGCAGGCCAGCAGCAGTGCAGCGCAGTGCAGGGCTGGCTCAGATTGGATCGGCCCAGCACGCCTGCGCTCAGGGCCACACGACCCAATGCCACACACGCACATGCGCCCGTGATTCCACAGTACCGCGATGCAGGCCTGCAAGCCCGGTGCCTCGAACTGACGCTGCCCGCTTGCGCACCACCTTCGTGACGCAGAGTCACAGCAATGAGGCGCATGCCCTGCCATGAGCACTGAGCGTGCTCGATCACTTCGTGGGCCATTATGAGGGCCACGACGCAGCGGCCCTGACTGCGCTACGCGACGGCGCTGCGGGCGGTGCGCCCCAGCACACACTCACCCCACGCTTGAGGGCCATAATGTAGTGGCGGCGCTGCGCAATGATGCAGCGGATGATGCGCTCCAGGCCGTTGCAGATGAAGTAGCCCCCCATTTCGTTGGCCTCCTCCTTTAGGGCCACCAGCGCGGCACGCGTCAGGCCGGACAGGTGGCACGCGCGGGATTTGGTCATGATGGGCATGCCGCCCAACCTGCGCGTGCGTGGAGAGGTCCAGGGAGACAGCACGTCAGGGTCGGAGGTGCGGGACTGAGGCTTTGGGGGAAGCGGAGGGCGGAGGCAGCGCGTGTGCGCATGGATGCGTCAGGGCGAGCTGGTATGCGCACAAGGGTGCACGCTGCTGGGCGCGCGGGCGGCATGGCGGTGGGGCTCTGGGCGGCGGGGCGGCACTAGTGCAAGGGGCCTTGGGCGGCACTAGTGCAAGGAACCTTGGGCGGCACTAGTGCAAGGGGCCTTGGGCTGCGCAAGAGGGCGCGGACTTGCCTGGTCCTTGGGGCCACAGCTGCGGCAACTGCCATGCTACTGCGCCTGCTGCCCTGGCACCGCTCGCCGCCCCTCTCCCCGACCCTCCGCGTGCAACACGCAGGCTTGTTACCCTACAGTCCTGTTTGATGCTGAGTGCAGCCCAAGCCTGAACCTCTCTGCTGTCTGGACTTTGCGCAGACCCTGTATGCACGTGGTCTCCTGCATATGTGCTATGCACACAGCGCACAAAACTGCAAGCAGGGCTGGAGTTGCCAAGGACCACTTGCATGAGAGGAGGGGATCATGCGCAGCATCTGACCAAGGCTGCGCTTCCCAGAAGCACCTTCGCTCGCGCAGAGCCTCAGCCCTACGCCTGCTTGCTTGTCTTGCGCTTTGATAAACACAGCGCTGCATCAGCCGGGCCAACCTTGGCCATGCTGCTGGGCCTCAAGCATGCGCACACCTTTTCACAAAGCTGCCCTCAGCGCCTCCATCCTCTCGTGCCCAGTTGATGGTGATGCTGAAAGCACCCTTGTAAGTGAGGCCCTGCGCACGTCACATACACCGGCCACTCTGAGAGGCAGCGCAGGAATGGAGGAGCGGCAGTGCTCTGCCCATGCACCATGCAGGTTGATGGAGCATCACAGCACAAAATGGTGCCCTGCCCACCGCATTCCTCCACTGACTCCCGACTGTGGGTGTAATAAACCTGTTGCGCAAGGAGCGACACTGCCATGGCAGCCGGCAGCAGCCACATGGATGCTGCCAATCAGTTACATACACTGGAGCAGGTGCATTGAGCATATCTACGACTTGTTGAGGGTGTCGCTACTTACCGCTTCTCTGCATTCCCACGGGAACAAACGATTGTCCATGCTGGGTAGTCCATCTTCTTTCAGTGGGGCTGCCACGTGCGGATCCGAGAACCAAAACCGGTAGGTCTGCTTTGTGCCTGGGTGATGGATCTGCACCATGGATTGAAGATAGACATGGAAAGGAAATGCGTCTACAGTAGTTACTTAGTCAAGAGCCGGCATGAACCAGAAGGCCGGTGCTTGCAGACATGGGCAGCCATTGACACGAGCTTGAACATCTTTTTACCTCCATGGGCTTCATGTCAGCCACCACAGCCTGCATGCCTTCGCTGAGGAAGTAGTTCATTGACTCCACATGCGGCTCCACCAGATCCTCGTTCTCTGCCGGCACTGACTCTCCATGCGCAAGTCCTTTCTCCATGATGCTTTTATGGGAATACAACTAAGTTGACAAGGTTGATATTCTGGTTCGTGATGCTACTCTGCAAGCGTCAGAGAGCGCTGGCTGCTGCGCTTGGCTGCTGCCAAGGCCAAGGTTGATTGTAACTACTAATGAGTATGAGTCTTATGTACATACACTAACATACCTCTGCAGCAGGCAGAGGCATGCCTGCAAGAGACACGCCCAACCTAGCCGCTTGAGAACCGCATCCTCCCTCACTGCATGCAAATAATTAATAACAAAATTCTAAGAATCCGAAATCTATTAATTTTTAAAATTGATACGACACTTCAAAACAAGGGTTTGGTGAAACATCAAATACTCCTGTTAATTGAACCTCAAGCATGGCTCCCGTGCAAATTTTTCTGCGTGGACTTCGAGGTAGCACAAGCACGGTATGGGCCAATCTCGACCAAAGCGTACTGGAGCTGAAGGGCTGTGTGGAGGTACGTGCATGGGGCAGGTTTTGCATACCAGGAAGCACATGCTCTGTGCCTGAGAAAGGCTAGCACCCTTGCGGGCTGGAGAAGGGGGAGCTTGGGCTGGAGAGGGGGGGAAGGGCATGCTGCCCCCAGTCTTTTTCCCTTCTCTGGGAGCAGATCATTCCACCACCTTCATGTTCGTCACCCCGTTGCAGGAGAAAGAGGGCATCCCCTGGCACGTCCAAGGCCTGGTGCACCAGGGACGTCAGCTGCAAGATGAGCTGCCCCTTTCCAGCTACGGCATCACCGCAGAGAGCACCGTCCACCTGGTGCTGTCACTGCGAGGAGGCAAGGGCGGATTTGGAGCGCTGCTGCGAGGCCTCGGTCGCGACGGCAAGGGCACCACCAACTTCGACGCATGCAGAGACCTGTCCGGCAGGCGGGTACGCCACACCACCATAGAGAACAAGCTGAAGGAGTGGCAGGCCAGCGCCCATGAAAGGGAGCTGGAGAAGCTGGCCCAGCAGCACATCAAGGAGATGGCACGGCAGCAGAGGAGAGAGGAGGCTGAGCAGGTAGGGCTGCAGACAGAGGACCAGGGCATGGCACCCCAGACTGTGGACCACAGAACAATCTGCTCAGTCGGTTGTCAAGTTTGGGTGTCCGAAAGTATGCCTGTGTGCTGGCTTGCATGTACACCTGAACTGCATGAGCATTCACGCCCACATGCACATGTATGAGCGCGCACAGAACATTGATGCGCACAAGCACAAGCGCGTGTGTACACATACATGCACACACCCGCACACCTGACTGCAGACAATGTAAACACTTGATTGTGCACACGTACTGACACTTGCACAGGTTTTCAAGAGCACACACACATACGCACACACGCACAAACACAAAGAGCACAAGCAAATATGCGCATCCTGTGTGCTGTAAGCACGCGCGCACGCATGCGCACGCGCACAACGCAGCCTCGCCCTTTCCTGCTTCCTGGAGGTGTTGGGATGATATTTATCTGCTGTTGGCAATTGTTTTGTTCTATGGTGATGCCTGTCCAGGCACCCTGCCAGCACCCTTTTTTTTGTGATGCACTGTGTGGCCTGTTTAGGCCATGTGCCAGCACCAAATTCTGGCATCAATATCAACAATGGTGTGCAGGGGGGGAGACGGGGCATCGGTGCTGGTGGATAGGGGCGTGGTCAAGGGAGGCAGTGTGCGCGCGTACATGCAAGCACACATCATAGTACAAAACAATTGCTGCTGCAGGTGGATATTGAGCCACTACTGCAGGAGCATGACAAGGCCATTGAGGACTCGATGAGGGCAGTGCAAGATGCTATTGCAAGTGGCCACCACCAAGCCTCTTCTAGCAGAGGTGAGGTGCACGCTAAAAGGCTTTCTAGTCCACTCCCGTGCTGAGCTTATCATGCATGTGAAATCCTTTGCGTTTTGTCTCTCCTGCTTCAGCGGGCTGGCCTCAGCCATATAAGTGCTGCGCAAAAGAGGTCTGAAGCCGTAGCGATAGGCAGCCATTGTTTTGCTTGCCCTTGGGGCTTCCGTTTCTTGTGGTGTTAATGGGGAGGAAGGGTGAGGAGAAGCGTAATAGTTTGTCAGATTCGCTCTTACTGTGGCAAACGGATTGCATGTAGCACAGGAGCCCTTCCTGTCTTAGAAGGTTGTCACGCTTACTGCCCATCATGCTGGCTTCCTGCTAGCTGCTTGCTTCTTGCCTATTTATATTAAGGAGGGCAGCCCTCCCAGCTCGCTGCTATCGCTGGCACATCACCTTTTTCTCACATGTCAGGCCAGTTGGGCAGGTACAGCACACCTCACCCCTATTTGTTCCCTGTTTGTTGCAGGAACCACAGCGCCAAAGGGGCTACAAGGTGAAGGCACAAGTGCGGCAGCAGTTGCAGTCGGCAAGCGTGGACGACAGGAAGAGGGTGCGAATGGCAGCAGCAGTGACGGGGGCAGCGGCAGCACCAGTAGCGGGGGCAGTGAGCAAACAGGCAAGCAGGCTGCTGCAGCTGCTCCGCCAGCAAAAAGGTCAAAGATGCTGGCAATGTTGGAGGATGTGGGGGTTTCATCAGACGACGAATCTTCAGATGAGGAGGGCGTTACCCAAGTATGAGGGGCTGTGGCTAGTGCTGGATTGGGTCGACATGATCGCTGTTGTACGTGGACGTGTACATAATTGAATAGGTTTGTTGTACTCTTGCGATGGTAAGTTGCATATGGCCGTGTAGGATGCTTGAATGGTGAGATATATATGGCTACTCCAAGCCCATGCTGTCTGGCGAATTGCTTAGGGTGTGGGTATGAGAATTGGTGGAGCTGGAAGTGTACTCATATGATATTGGCCATGCTGACATAAATTGGATTCAGAGGCAAAAAAAAAATTTGCCGGTACTGCCTGTCCCTCATTATTCTGTGCCCCCATGCTTGCTTTGTAACTCTGTGCAGCCTTCGAACATATTTGATTTAATAGAATTTCAATGCTCTTACAATTTATACCACAGTCTGTACCTGTGAGACCCATGTGTAGCTCTAAGGTTTGTAAAATGCTCACTGTGAGCTGGACTGCATCATGATGGCAGGGTTCAAAACAGAACTGTGCTGGCAGCCCTATCTTGGTAATGGAGACCTGCTCGCCATATCACCCAGAGTTTAATCCATTGCTTTCAAACCACCAAGTTGGTTAACACGGTCATGAGTACAATCTGCTTGTCAGGTGGCTTCAAGGTTGAATTAATGCCAGATTCTCTTGCTTTTTTTGCCTTTCAACACACATCAAAGAAAAACGAAACTGTAGCAAACGATGTGAACTCTGCACAGTCATTCTTTCCCTTCCCTCCTTGGTTTGCCTATCCCCTCCAAAAGCGGCACAATTTTCACTCTGTGGCTAGAGATGACTGGAGATGACTCGTCGCTGGTCAGACCAGCCAAAAACCATCAGTCAAATGACCAACCAGGCCAGTGGCTACCCTAGATACAAGGGTTACAAGTTTACAAGTTTGACCTTAAAGTTGAAGTTCAGCCAGATAGTTTCATTGTTCAGGTTGCTGGTGAACACCAGCCATCAAAAAAACATCCATAAGCTCTGAAATAAAACGATAGGAAACATTAGTTTGTTTCTGGAAAAAAATGAAGACATCTTCAGAACAAGCTTGAGAGAAATAAAAAGCTCCTGTAAATACAATATTTGTGTTTTTGTGCATCACACACCACGATGTCTAAGAGGAAAGGAGGGAAGACTTCGCACATCATGCATCACATTTGAGAAGGAAATCCAGACCAGGAAAGGTCATAACTT
>LFIK01003204.1_pt1 | contig 13302 bp, 10 predicted proteins | sample 643401 | NCBI WGS metagenome assembly LFIK01 (sample SAMN03777447, study PRJNA286221) | soda lake metagenome | biome: soda lake; feature: Kulunda steppe; material: water; isolation source: sample T5-Br brine of Lake Tanatar-5 | place: Russia: Kulunda steppe | collected 2010-07 | reverse complement strand
TTGTGGCCGATGTCTTCCTCACGTGCTTGGACAGTGCCGCCAGCTGGTGGAACGGCACGTTTCTCTCGTGTTCGCAAGCAATTGCGATGTGCATGCATGTCGACGTCGTGGTTCGATGCATTCGTTTGGTTTCGAAACGAGAAACAGATGGCGTAGTGGAAGGAAGACCTCGAAACGTCGCACAAGGGATCCCAAATCCCTTGCCATTTGCCGGGAAGTGTTCTGTAACAACCCCAGAAATGGGGAAGGAAAAAGACACCCTTTCCTCTTCGGTCATACCTCTCGGAAGGAGGAACTGGAAGAGAATGGGTTCGATCGTGGAGGGGACAGAGGGACGGTGCATGGCGAGGATCCTCGGGCGATCGAACTCAGCCTTGGGATGTAGCATCCTTTCCCCCCTGTCCCCGAGACGATTCCATCGATACCTTTCTTCATCTCAATCGAGACGTTGGCCTCCTCCATCGAAACTTCCACCCCAAAGCGCTCGATCTTCGGAATCCCACGAGGACGCCCCCGTCCTTCCTCTGCGCGCTTCGTGCTTTTTACCTCTCGTCGGAGTGACTTCTCTCCCCTCTCTTCCCTTCTACTTCTCCGCATGCGTCGAGGACGTCTTCCACTGGGAGTGGTGGGACGTCGTTCGTCGTCGTTCCAAAGCGACACGACCGACGCCATTCGACACGACGAGCTTGGACGTACAAGCGAGCTGCATCACAACGAGCGACGTGCGCCTTCCATTTGCACGCGTGGAAGAAAGAGGCACACGACAAACACACGTCGGAGGAAGAGACGTGGACGTGCGCGTGCCAGGCGTTCGAAGGAAGACGGGATCTCGGTGAAGCAGGAATTGGGTCCGACCAAGTCGAGTGAACAAGTGAAAAAAGACAAGGCAGTGGAAGAGAAAACATGGGATTGGATCAACTCGTGGCGTTGGTGAACCGACTGCAAAGCGCATGCAGCCTGCTGGGCGACAACGCATCCTCCGGAGGAGATGGATCCTTGCCCAGCTTGTGGAATGCACTCCCACAAGTGGTGGTGATTGGTGGACAAAGCAGTGGAAAAAGCAGTGTCCTGGAAAGCGTAGTGGGACGGGATTTCTTACCCAGAGGATCCGGAATCGTCACTCGAAGACCGCTGGTGCTCCAGCTCATCAAGACAGAAGGAGGAAACGATCGAGCCGAATTCCTCCACCTCAAAGGAGAGGTGTTCCAAGATTTCGACGCCGTGAGAGAAGAGATCGAAGACGAAACCAGGAGGTCCTTGGGACCCAGCAAAGCCGTGTCGCCAGAACCCATCCAATTGACGGTGCATTCGAAGAACGTGCCCACGCTCACCCTGGTGGACATGCCAGGACTCACCAAAATACCCATCGAAGGACAGCCCAAAAGCATCGTCCAAGACATCGACAACATGGTGATGGACTTTGTGAAAGGAGACAACGTCATCATACTGGCAGTATCGCCCGCCAACGCAGACATTGCCACCTCTGACGCAATCCGCATGGCCAGGACTGTGGATCCGGACGGCGATCGTACCATCGGGGTGCTGACCAAGCTCGATATCATGGATCGCGGAACCAACGCTCTGGACATATTGGAAGGGAGGTCCTGCGTGCTGAAGCACGGATGGGTCGGGGTAGTCAATCGATCCCAGGCAGACATCAACGGTAAGGTTGACATGAAAAAAGCCAGAGCCCAGGAAGAGAAGTTTTTTAAGGACAGTGAATATGCCCATCTCAAGAACGTCGGAACGACCAACCTTTCCAATAAGGTGGTCAATCACCTCGAGCAAGCCATCTTGAGGCAGCTCCCTCAGATCCAGTCCTATCTCAATGACAGTGTGATCGATCTGCATCGCGAGCTTGAAGACCTCGGGGTGCACATCCCCAGCGATCGAGGTGCCATGCTGCACATGGTGCTGGAGCTATGCCGCACGTTTGAAAGAGAGTTTGCTGACCTTTTGGACGGTGGTAGAGGCGGCGGAGAGAGTATCTTGGAAGCCTTTGAGCAGAAACTGGTGCAGAACATTCGAAACTTGCCCTTCAAGGAGCTCTACTCGTTGAAGAACGTTGCTCAGATCATCAACGAAGCAGATGGGTACCAGCCTCACCTGATCGCCCCCGAGATGGGGTACCGTCGCTTGATCGAGAGCGGTTTGGGACTACTAAAAGGGCCATCCGAAAGGTGTGTGGAAGAGGTTCATGGGATCTTGCGCGGATTGGTGGAAAGTGCCATCCATGAATGCAAGGAGCTCGCTCGCTATCCCACCCTGCGTGCAGAGATGCAGAGGGTAGCCTACGATTCCTTAGAGGCAAAGAAGGAAGAAACCAGGCGCATGGTCACCATCATGGTGGAAATGGAATCTTCCTATCTCACTGCAGAATTCTTTCGTAGGGTGGTCAGTGCACAGATGGCTGGAAGCAACGCTGGTCCTGAGGCGCTCAATATCCGCACACTGAACGGAGTGCCGGTCAGCGCAGCTACAGAAGGTGTTCCTCCAGAAGAATTACACCTACGCCGCATTACCGCGCATGTCTCTGCATACGTGGCAGCTGTTTGTGACCAGCTCAAGACCACTGTACCCAAGGCTGTGGTGCATTCCCTGGTATTAAGCTCCAAGAAAGAGTTGCTCAAATCCTGGAACATGCAGGTGGCTGGCATGGGATTGGAAAGCCTCCAACGCTTGCTTTCAGAGGATGAGGCGGTGATGAAACGCCGCACGGACTGCTCCAATCGCTTGGAATTGTTGCAGCAAGCCGCTGGAGAGATTGCAGCCGCTACGGCTCAGATGGGATTGCAATACGGGCGCTAAGCAACTGGCGGCGTGTCCATGGGTTTTGTCCTGCCACTTTTGGACTACTGCCATCACCACTACCATCACCAAGATATGGGTGCTTGCCACTGACTGCACTGTTGGCCACGCCCGACTGGATCCCTGGATTGGATCCATCCCCTCTTTGCGTGCATCTCATGTTCGCTATTTTATTGATTCCCTATACCTGCATGTCTCCCGTTTGCGTTGCTTCCTGTTGTCCGTGTTTCTCGGGACCCACAGTTTGGCCTATTTTCTTGGCATGATTGTTTTCATGGCGCATCCAGGTCCATTCTTCCTTGTATTCCTTTCACATCCGAAGTTCTTGTGTTTCTCCATTTCAAGGAGGTTCCCCGTTCCATCCCGCTGTGTGATCGTTTCTTGGTGATGTTTCTGGTCCATGTTCCTACCGACACTCCCTTCCCATCGCCACCACCATCGCCACGATGCAGGTGCACGCGGTGTCGGTCTTCGCCTTTGCATTGCAGTTCGTGGGATATGTGTTGCTGTCGTGGTGGTTGGTGCAGAAACGACGAAACCAAGCCAAAATCGATGGAGTGTTGGAACGAAAGAGGTGGGAAGCGACGTGGCCAGGATTGGTCCTGGTGGGTTACACACATGGGTCCAATCGCATGCATCCCAATCAACCTGCCATTGCCACATTCAACCTCATCGTGTCCGCTCTCGTGGCCGGCTGTGTTGCAGAAGCGACAGCAAGAGGAAGAAGTGCCATTGTGGTGCCTTGGCAACATGCACAACAACATCGTGCGTCCAGGTGGTTGATGTGGATCCTCGCTGGGATGTGGGACACCTTGCACTGGTGGCCGCTTCTCAAGGCCGTGGCGTGGCAAGCTTTGCTAGAGTACTATTGGCATAGGCTCATGCATCTACATTGGTTCTATCGCCGGTTTCACAAACTGCACCATTACCACAAGGATCCAGGACCATTCGACGATCTCCTTATCCATCCAGCGGAAGCATTCGGCTATTTTTGCATCTTGTACTCGCCTGCCTTCGTTCTAGGACCCATGCCGTTGGGCTCGTTCCTTGCGTACATGGGGATCATGGGAGTACTGGGAGTTCTGGATCACAGGTGAGACCTTGCGGATACAACAGTCCAACCAGCGATCGTCCCGCTCTTCATTCGCAGTGCGGTGTGGCTGACTTGTTCGTCTATCCTGATCAATGCTGCAGCGGGGTTGAATTCACCATACCTTTCCTGTACGATACCAGAGATCATGCCATGCATCACGCTCTCTACAATGTCAACTACGCCTTTCCGTTCATATGGATGGATTCAATCCATGGGACGTATCAAAAGCCTTTCTCCAATAAAGATCAGCGCATCAAGGACTAATACATGAGCAATGTACGAGTTGAGGAAACACAACAGGGTGTTGTTTTTGACGAGGTGAACATTTCTGGGGTTGGACGATTTGCTTGAAAAGATCAAGACGACTGTTTGGTAGGAACAAGATTTCTGCTCTCAAAGTTGGATCCGTTCTACCATTTTTCGTCTTTGGAGCGCTGGTTTGTTGCACCGCACAGCCCTTCCAGCATGGTTTGCCTTCCTCGCTCTGGGCGATGGAGAGTTGAGACTCTTCACTCCACCTCAAGCCAGGGAATAACAAATGCATTCCTATCGCAAGCGCAAGTTGTCTAGATGCATTGATTTGCGTTCGGATGATGGATTGTCGGTTGGTTTGAATGCGATCCCCTCCATTGCGGTGGTTGTGTGTTTTGGTTTGGTCGAGAATGAAGGCCAGGTCTTCTTCCAAGGATACTTACAGGCTTGTTTCAACAAACATGCAGGATCTTTGCCCGAATTTTTTCATGTTTGTGGATGATCCATCAGCATAGCTTCCTATGTTTTGTGACTGTACGCTCGAGACGAGTGTGTACGTTCTCTTTGCATGGGAGGTGGGTGGTTGATTGAAGCTGCGGCTGATTCAGTGAGTGGCGTTGGATTTCTACTGCACGAGAGCGGCGCATTTGGATCCTTGCGCCATGGATTGCACTTTCGGTTTCCTATTTTGAATGATAAACTTCGTGTTGCACACCATTCCATCCACGTCCTTGTCACCTTGTATCCCAGCCCAGGGAGACTTGCCCCAGCTCCACGGCCCTGACGTTGCTCCCCCAAAAGACATCGATCCAAGCGTCGAGAGCTATCGACAAAGACAACGAATAAATATCGATCTCGAATCGATACCTTTTCGGGATGGGGCGAGACACCGACGACCCTATCTCGGACGTCGTGGGGTCGGAACGTTCTGCTCGTTATTTTTCCTTCGTTTTTTCTTCTTGCTGTTGTTGTGGTTGGGTTTGGTTCGTCGTCTCCACACGTGAAGACGAAGACGAATTCGAGAAGACGAAGACACGTGCCCGCTTGCGTCCCTTCGCATCGTTTGAACCAAAGAGAAATGCATCTGTCCACGTGGTGGACGAGCTGTGCGTGGATTGGCTTGTGGACGTGGATGGCTTCCCTGGCACGTGGATTGCTGCAACCGTGTGACACCACGACCCTGGTTCAACCGGTAAGTTGACAAACACGTGCGCGTGGTAGGTGATAAGCGCATGCCAACCGTTCACCACACGACGTGCAAGGAGATGGACGTCGTTGGAAACGTAGAAGATGCAGCGGTGTACTCATCTGCGCGAAAACACGCGGCTGACACGTGAAACCCAACGCCACCGCCACGAACAACTGCGCACGTGCTTGTCCATCGACCGTGAAAAAAGGATACCTACATTCCCTTTGGACTCGCGTTTTGGCCAGGTGGTGTGCTCGAAAATTGGACCGACATCAATCCCTGCGATCCGCAAAAAAGAGATCAACTCACACAAGCAGACGTGAAACTGGCGGTGTACAACATGAAGGTGCGTGCGCGTCAAAACAGAGGTGCAGGCACAATGTGTCCACTCCACCGATCAACCAACGAAGCAGGACATGTGGCTGACCAGCGATCACATCTGTTACGATGCCCTTTCCGATCCACTATGTCGACCATGGAAAATATATCTGATTTGATCACGGGCAATCCTTGCGGGACAATGTAAAATCCACGGACGTCGGTGCTGTTGCCTCTCTCTAGGCTGAGAGAACCACGTGGCTGAACATGACTCGAGAGGATCGTAGCAGAACTTTGCCTGAGAATGGCGAGCTTCCAAAGGTGGCAAGTGTCGTAGCTTTCCAAGGCGCAGTGGTATCTCCACCCATGTACTTTGCCAGCGAAGATCCAGATACTACAGGTGGGACTGGGTTTGCATCCAATCTCTTACTGCAATTCAACTACAAGGCTGGCGAACTGTTGGCGCTGCAGTGGTATAGTAGCAAATGCAGCGGATGTGACGCCAATCGGTGTTTGGGAGGAGATACTTGTGCAGTGCCTGGAGGGAACGATGAAGATACAGAGGAACCTGTCATCATGGCAGGGTGTGTTGGAACAGATCGGTACAGTGCACCTTTCATCTCCGGGGAACCCGGACTTGATATTCGTTAATGTGCGGAAAAGGCTGGGACAAGTGGGTGTATGTGACAGATGCATCAACTAATCTGAAGCTTCTGTCTTGAGCAAGCAAACCTTGTCATATGGCACATTGGAAAGTTCAAGCCGAATCCCTTTTGCAGTTCCTTGCAGTGACACAGCTTTCAAGTGCAAGCTGTTGCAGATCGGCATCGACATGAGGGCCCAAGGAGGTGCTTCAAAAGCGCAGACAGAAACAGCTGCCTGCCTGTTTTTTTTATGATTCGAATTTCCACAATTATTGAGAAGTGAAGCAACTTGGTAAGCACAGCTGCCATTAAAAGATGCTGCACTTTTAAATGCATTGGCCAGCTACGGAGTTGACGTTTCCTCCATGGCTTTAGGTGCGTTTAGTCGATTCCAGTAGTAGTTTGAAATTGTGCGGGCAAGGCTCTGTTCTGCACTCTCCATTTTTTCTTGCCATGAGCACTTTTTCTGCAACTGCTTGGTCAAATATGAGATGTTATGAATGTTTTTGCTGTGCTCTCTTGCTTCGCTCAACACTGCCGCACAAAAAGCCACAACAAAGGGTGAAGTTGCCCTTCCAAGGAGTGCAGCTGCCTTTGGTAAAGCAGCACCACAGGCATCTTTGCGAAACTGTTCTTTTCTGCCATCCTCGTCTGGGTCAGTCTTGGTCCAGAGGAGACCATCTTGTTCACATCCATGCAAGCAGTCTGCCATCGTGCTTTCAGCCCCGGTTTGCTTTGGTGTCGCGGTCCCACGGGTTGGCTGGATCACTTGCTGGGATACAGTCCTCCTGCAGCTCTCAAGTTCATCTGAAGTCATGATGCAAAGTGTGCCCACTTTGCAAATATTGTCTTGCAAGTCATGGTCAACGTCATTCTCTACCAAAGCACCAACAACGGCTTCGATTACCCCTGCACGCACGAGTGCAAATGCCTGGCCACCATCCCATTCTGCATCAGATGCGCAAAGCAGCATCCAAGGAAGGAAAAAAGCCACTGCAGGTGTTTTGTCTTCTTGCGACTCGCGAAGCGACAAGAGAAAGGAAAGAAAAGACCTTCGGTCACGTGGTTTTGCCGTGGTGGATGATAAGTCCAAAACATCATCTGCAGGTATCTGGCACTGTCCTTTGGGTCTGGATTTTTCTGTGTTAGCCGGCCTCTCCATGGTATCTACAGCAGGTGCGAGAAGCAGCTTCAATGCAGTTTTGGCAGAGGAAGGAACCTCAGCCAGTATCCTAGCTAGCGACCTTGCAGCTGAAACTTGCATGTACGCGTTGGACCAACCATTGGCAAAAGACTCTTCCAGATATTCAGCCATATCATCAGCAAAACGTCCTGCTGTGGATATGGCACGAGACGTCACTGGGGCAAGTACCGAACCCTGATCCAGGACTAGCACGTCGATACAAAATTCCATAAGGGAACATGCCAAGCACATAAGTTCCATTTGATCTATCTCATGCTTTGACTCTAGGCCAAGTGCACCAAATTTTGCACCCACGGAAGTTGCAGGTACCTCTACAATATTTTCCTTGTGGCTGTCCTTGAGTCTTAACTCAGATTGAGCAGCAACGTGTGCCTCAATCCTGGCATTCTCTACCAAGTAAAGCATCAGGGCAGATGCTGTTGACTCTTCTTCTTCTTCAAGAATCCATTGCGGTCCAAGTATCTGTAAGCATGTGCTGGCGACGCGCAGTGCATGAGTGCCAGCATTCCCACGCTGACGAGTGCGGAGGATGGCAGTCACATGCTTTCTTGCTTGGCTGTTCCATCGCTTCCCCTCTTTAGAAACTGCTCTATCTAAAATGATTTTTTGACAAACAGGCATGGCTAGAACTGCATCCAAGGTCACCCTGCAATCTTCGATCTCTTCTTTGCTTCTTGCATATTCCTCCATTTTTTTTTCTCCTTCAGATACATCAGCCTCTTTCCCTTTCTCGTGGCTTCGGGCATTTGTATCACCTTTTTCCAGAGAAGAAAACTGGAAATTGAGATCCAGAAGCTTGTCCAGCACGTCCCTAAGATATTCTTGTCCTTTTCCAAGACTCGCATCTTCTCTCATCACATGGGTTCGTGCCATTTTTCTCATCACCCATCTGGCATCTGCGTTGTCTTCTACGGCTGCTACCGATGCTTTCCACACCTTGCATTCTACGTCCCAGTCCAAGAATGCATGCATCTCCACAGGTGTTGCATCCCACGGTTGGTTGTGTTCCATAGAATGCATCCGTTCCACGTGTTCAAGCACGTGTCTCAACGCTCGCCATGCATCCTCGTCTTTCTTCTTCTGTTCAGCGGTCTCGTTCGCACTGCTTTGTTCTCTGTACAAGCAAGCATCTACAATGAGTGGTGTCAATCCTACTTCCCAGGCACATGCGGCAGCTTCTTCTTCTTGCAACAGTGCAGCCAGCACTGCACATGCAGCTTGGATGGCACCTGGTTGTGTGGACTTCAACGGTGCTCTCAACCATCGCAACGCGCTTGCATCCACTTCTGGATCATCCGCCAGCTCTTTCTTTTGGCTTTGATCGTCTTCTTGTGCTTGCAATACGCTACGACTCGTGTCCTTCAATTGGTGCAACACTTGTTTCCTTCCTGCAGAAGTAGACAGCACACCCAACTTGGCCGCCAAGAGGAGTCCCACGAGTCGCGATTCTCGTGGATGCGGATGAGACGAAGATGGACGCAACATCGCCAACCACGACGCATCCGACGCGTCGTCCGAAAGAGGTGTCGCGACATCACCATGCGACGCACGTCCGGATGGAATCGACATGGTCAAGTGGGTGCAGTCCACTTGTGCCACCATCAACAAGGTAGGAGAGAAAACACTGGATATCAGATGTTACACATCGCGAATGATTGGAACATCATGTGATGCATGTCAATCACTCCACACCCATGAGATTGGAAGCATTGGAAAAGATTGCTTCCCACGGTGTTATGTGCGCAGAGAATGACCAAGCATCAAGCGCAGTCCTTGCAGGCTTGGACGCACATGCGAGGATCCCTCCTGCCAACGCAAGCATCAGACGAAAAACAACCAACCAGGTGGAATTCACCAAAGAAACATACATATTCCAACCAAGGAACCAGAACATGCCACAGTAACGAAATGTTTGCAGTGACTGTGTCTCCAGTGTCTCATGGTCGTCTGCACGTGGAATATCAAGGGGCTGACTGCCCCAGAAAGGTGCTCTGCCACTGCAAACACTCTTTCATGGAGAGATCAAGCCAAGTGTGAAAATGACAAATAGCCAAGCGAAAAGCACAGCACCTGGCATCCAAAACCTAGTGTAGGATGACCGAATTTTCCACGAAGCTCTAGATCGTACAACGCAAGGACGGTAGAGAAGAGGTTGGGCCAGTTCCTCCATTTTCAACTGTGCATGAATGAAAAACGAATCGAGGACAGGGCCAGCCACTTCTCTACTTCCCTCTGCTCAAGGTGCCAATGTCAGCACCGCTGCAAGGGACAGGACAGTCTCTCCAATGCTGTCCCTTGCAACAAGGGTCATGCAACATGAGCAACCCAGGAACATTCGACTCAGAAGGAACAAATAGGCGTAATTGCAGAACTGAAACAAAGAAAAGATATCAAGTGACTACCACCACGCGTGTACTCAGGAATACGTTAGGGGCAAAACAACGCAAAATTCATCCAAACTTGCACCAGCATGTTGGTGAAGGTCGTTCATTCACACGCATTGCAATGGTAGGTGCTTTGTAATAGATAGCAATCCATCACAAGGGTGCCCTACTACTCCCTAATCTAACAAAAGATTGTATCCTGCCGTCATCTCATCTGAACCAGCATGAAAGACACAGAGACAAATCTGTAGGGTTTTACACTGGCCATGACCAGACATCCACACACCACATGAGTCAGTGGCGTACAAGTTCGAGGAAGTTTGAACTGTCAGAGTGGTGAATCCAGGCATCCTGGCTTGCGAGTACTCAACTTTGTGCCAAAGTTAGACTAGGCGGGCCTAGTCAGGAACACTAATCAGAGGTCTGGAGGACAAGGTGCTGAAAGAGAAGTAAACACAAAAAACCAGCAAAAGGGAAAGCTGCGTGTCACAAACAAATCACTGCACAACAAAGAAAATACTATTGACTGTCTCCACAGGAGTGTAAACTGGTCTCTAACAAAGTACAACTACTAGAAACAAACAAACAAATAAAGAGGCCTCATGCACCACACCAGATCTGCTCTTGCTTCTGTTCGGAAGTAAAAGCCGAAGGGTAGCCGCTACAGGGTGTAATGTTCTTGGTTCATGTCTTGGTCTAGCATGCATCCGTACATCGCCCATCCTACATATGATCCGCGTACGTCACGGTTTACAGAACGGTCAAAACAAAGGTCGGTCTCCTTTGCTTTTCCTTCCATGGCACCACAACATACGCACACCCGATGAGCTGAGGGCCGGACATAGGGTCCCGGGGCATCAATCCCGGTAGGGGGCAGCCCTGTCGTACGGGCCGCTGCGGTATCCACCGCGTGGTCCACGGTCGGGTCCACCACCACGGGGTCCATCGTCGTATCCACGTCGTTCGCGAGGCGGTCCTTGTCCTCTTCCACGGTCGTCGTAACGTCCGCGTCCGTAGCCACGGTCCCTATCGTCGTATCCTCCATATCTGGGCGGACGGTCGTACCCTCCACCACCGCGTGGACGGTCGTCGTAGCGAGACGGTGGACGATCGTATCCTCCGCCACGATCATCTCGGGGTCCTCCTCCTCCAAACCTACGTACGGGTCCTCCTTCCACCGTGCCTGCATCGTGGAGCCCGATGCGTGCTCCTTCCATTTCTGCACCTTGGAGGTTGTCCAGGGCTCTCTTTTTTTCTCCGTCGGTGACAAAGTCCACCACGCCGCGGCTTGGATCCATGCGATCGACGTTGGCATAGGCCACTTCTGACCCTTGGTTGCGGAAGAAATCTTTGAGCATCCTCCAATCGGCGTTGGGCGGCAGACCTTCCAATTCCACGCGGTATTTGAGTGCACCGGCACCACGTTCCATGGGATCGTCTCTTCTTCCATATCCACCACCACCACCTCCTGCGTAGGGTGGGTTTCTGCTTCTCTCTCTGGGTGGCATGGCTTCTTTGGGTTGGGCGAGGGTGACGGACACGGTTCTGCCTTGTATTTCTGCGTTGTGCATTTCTTCCATGGCTTGTTTCATGTCGTTTTCATCGTGAAACCCTACGAATCCGAATCCTTTGGATCTACCGGTTTGTTTGTCTTGGATCACTCTGGCTTCACCCACGGCACCGTACTTGGCGAAGGTGGCTTCTAGTTCACGATCGTCGATGGTCCATGCCAGTCCACCAACGAACACGCGATGTAGGTTGGATCCTTCTACGTTCGCATCTGGATTCCTGGTTCTTGGTTCGTTGGATCTCGGATCTTGTTTTGGCGGCGGGTACGTGTCTTGGGTTGGATGGGCATCGGGTCTCGTGGACCATGGCGAAGGTGGTGGAGATTGCACGGGACTACCTGCACCCCATCCTTGTTCTTCTTCTTCTCCTCCATCTGCTCCTGCTTGGTCGCGTGCGTCCGACATACCGCCTTGGTCTTCTTCTTCTTCTTCTTCTTCTTCTTCTTCGTCTTCGGTTGTGGTGGTGGTTGGTGGGTCGTGTGGAGGGAACCCAAAGAAAGACAGAGACAGAGAAAGAGAGAGAGAGAGAGAGAGAGAGGGTGTCCATCTCCATCCCCACTCCCACTCCCCACCCTCACTCGTGTCTCTCTCTCTCCCCCCCCCTCTCTCTCTCTTTTGGTCTTTCTCTACCACCCCAACCCCAACCTCCACACCTTCATCCACGGGAGAGAAACGAGAGTGTAGGAACCCGAAGAGACCAATGTGGACTTCCTTTCGATGCAGGGGAAAGGGAACACACGGTGGGTGTCAGGGTGGGTGGATCTCCACTCTGCCATCTGCACTCTGCCATCTGCCATCTGCCATCTGCACTCTGCCATCTGCCATCTGCACGTGGTGGTGGATGGTGGATGGGTGTCGCCTTTCCTTTCGTTCCCACCACCACGACACAAGGAGACCAGCTTTCACACCGGAGAGACACACGCGAACGAAAGAGTAAGAGATAGAGAGAGAGAGAGAGAGACGAACATGGAAACACGACCTACGAAGAAAGGAACGTCGTTCAAACAACTCGTGGACGGATGGGAACACGAAGATACAAGATGCATCGCCATGGAAACCATGGCACGAAAAGCAATCGTGCATCATCGAACGTGCGTGGTGTGGGTGCGAACAGGTGCACTCAAAGTGCTGCCGAGAAGAATGGAACAATGGATGCAACGTGGAGACGTGAAAAGCGCGAAACAAGCGGCAGCGCTGTGGTCCGTGCTCCTCGCCGTGTCCCTCGAACACCTCGAACAAGCCAGGAGAGCCGTGCGCATCATGGCGACCACCAAACGGACCGCACACGCCAAGCTCGTGGCCAAAGCCATGAAAGAAGCATGCACCATCCGAAACGCGTGGAACGGACCGGTCGCGTTCTGGAACGTAGGAAACGAGACCGATGCAGAGACGAACCCACCTCGACACGACGCAGAACGGGAAGAAACGCACGACAAAACCACGCACAGGACAAGACACGCACGTGACGAAACCCACGGACAACGCAAGGAATGGGATGGCGTACAAGCCACTTGGAAGGAACATGGACCCGGCGCCACGTGGCCCAACCGAGGATACACCGTCCTGCTGGCGCTGCGGATGGAAGACATCGATCCCAACGGCATCTGCATGTATCGCATGGACGAAGGAACGGACCAAGCACGAGGACCCATCGTGGCGGTGTACCTCCAACAAGCGCACGTGGAACCCGCCCCACCCACCAGCGCCAGAAGAGTCACGTCCTGGTTCTTTCGTACCAACAAAACCGACCGCCACGCCCATGACGTCGATCCCCAGGATGCCGCGTCCGATGCCAATCGCAGGAAGGAGACCCAAGGAAACGCAGGCCCATCCACGTCCCGC
>LFIK01003203.1_pt1 | contig 13304 bp, 12 predicted proteins | sample 643401 | NCBI WGS metagenome assembly LFIK01 (sample SAMN03777447, study PRJNA286221) | soda lake metagenome | biome: soda lake; feature: Kulunda steppe; material: water; isolation source: sample T5-Br brine of Lake Tanatar-5 | place: Russia: Kulunda steppe | collected 2010-07 | reverse complement strand
TACCTGGGTCTATCCCCGCGTGTACGGGGCCACCCATCTCAAAAGTGCCATACTTATCTTCCATTTCGGTCTATCCCCGCGTGTACGGGGCCACCTCTATGAACTTTTAACATGGAGGTGTCAATTTGGCGCTAAAATATAAAAAAGATGAGCTGATTCTGCTAACGTAAGGAGAAATCGATTCTCAGAACTGATCCATTAACGGATCTTCTACATCAAAAGGTGGCTCTTCACTTTTCTTTAGTTGTTCGAGTTCTTCTGAATCATGGGACTTGATTAGATTTCTGAATGTAAGCCACATCCCCTCATACTCTACGAGTTCTTTTTTCGGCCAGCCCAGTGTTCGAACACCCAAACCGGAAGGGGCCTTGGTACTTCGCCAGAGGAGGACCACGCCACCATCTTCGGGGATTAGCTCCTCCCAGCTCAATAAAACTCTCCAGAGTCTTTCGCGGACGGATTTCTTCATTTTTGGAACGGCATAAACACCAGGTGCAATCTCATGCATGCACGAGTTGATGAACCCATTAAACCGATCCGGTACATTACGTGTTATTGCTATCGTCATCGGTCTCCAGAAGTGTTTTTATTTGATCGATCATTTTTGGAATTACATTCTCTTTTTGAAATGTTTTACCGGCAAGCTTTCGGGTCTGACTTTCAATATCGCTCCCTTTTCCTCCCGAAATTTGTTTGGCGGCCTGAAATGCAATTGGCAAGCTAACGGAACTTCGAAAGAGATCAGCAATATCCAGTGCGAATGCTCGTCCGGATGATTCGTGGATGAAGCCAAGTTGTGGAATGGTACCTGTAACAGCAACTGCAATCTGGGCCGCAGCATATGTGGCTGTTGTTGAATGGTTGATCGCCTTATTGATCGTATCATCATCCTCAGGGTTATTTCGGTCAAATTTCCGGCCGTTCCATTTCACACCATATTGCTGGCCTAAACCTTCATACACTTTTTTAATGCGCTTTCCCTCAATTCCGCGGAGTGAGGCAAGATCACGAGCATAGTCGGGCAAGGGATCCCCAAACCTGAATTCATACATTTTGCGTACGATATCGATGCGAGATTTTTCATTTGCCCAAAGTATTGCTTGCTTTCTTGCAAGAGCGGATCGATCGGGGCCAAATGGCATGCTGGAAGCATAAAGTCGAATCCCTTTTGAGCCAACGGCAAGTACACCGGTTTGTTGGCGGGCGAGAAGCCGTAATGCATCATGGCTGATTACTGTGCCGGGCCCGAGTAAGATGCAGGACACCTGTTGAAACGGAATTTCATACGCTCCTGCATCCAGTTTCTCATTACCGGCAGTTGTGAACACCAAATTCCCATCCTCTACAGCCAGTCGTCCTCTATCCAGCCACATGAGTCCATGCCTGTCTGCGTGAGGGACGCGAGCTGTTTCCAGTCCAAGTCTTCCTTTTAGTACCATTGGATTTTATTTAGATCTTCGAATTTTCATCATCCCGAACCCAAAGCTCTTATGACGGCCAATTCCGCGGTAAAGCAACTCTTTAAATTCTTCCCCGTTTCGGATTTTCAGAGTTCCTGTAAACGTTACATCCGGGCGCTGAATAATCTTTACTTTTCGGTTGGGTGTATGGTTTCTGCGTGACATACGCTCAATCGAAAATCGTTTCACATTCAAAGACATCATATCAGCACTATTCTGTTTCTCGAAATAGCGAATCAGCCACTCCTGATACGTTTTCTCACGATCTACCTCAACGCTCTCATCATCTATTTCCCAAACTTTGGATAAGAAAACGTCCAGTTCCTGGCCTTTATTCCATTTATGCCCGGCAGATGCTTTACGGATGACAGGACATGCGCGAAGTTCAAAACCCAACTCCATGCCATCGGGAAATTCTGTTGGCATCGGTTTGGAGGCCATCCGGTCCCAGTCCACAATTTCGTACACCGTTGGACTGGCAAATCCTTGAGCCAGGTTTTGAAGTGATTCCCAATCCAGCTCAGAATAACATAAAACGCGAATAGCCTGCCCATCATAGTCTACAATCTGCCTGTGATTGTCTTCTACACAAAATGGTTTTGGAGCCTGGTCCTGGAACAGCTCGGAAAGTGCGCAGTGTACCAGGTAGTTGTTTCCCACCTGTTTCAGTGGCAGGTGCAACATGCGTCCCAGTTGCATTAGCTGCCGGGAATTAAGCCACATCTGTATCATATGTGTCGTTTTTGTTTGTATTTCACTCATTCGTTCACTCCTCATTTAGAATTTCAATTTCGCCTTGGGCAATCCATCGTTCACCCACATGGATTTGATTCTTCCAGTCGCGGCGGTCGGTAACAGGCTGCTCAATATCCGCTTTGGGCTGATCTTTATCTTCCTCCACCGGCCACCAGGCGGGAAAACGATCCCGCTGATCTGCACGGTCAGAAAGCGGTGCTTTTTGCAGAGCTTCCGTCAGAGAATCGCACTCCATTTGTTTAAGGAAAAGCGGATGTGCCGGTAGACAAGTTTTTCGCCCGATAAACAGTGGACGCTCCGGAAATTGAAGGGCCTGTTGCAGATCTTCAATCGTCGGTTTTTCATCACTCGGATCCAAGGTTAAGGCAACAGTATGAACGGAGTCAGCCCGGTAATCACGAAGCCTGATATGGGTTCCTTTACTTGAAGATCCGCCTTTTCGTTTATCCAGCCAACCCTGGGTTGTCCAAGCGTTTTGATCCAGCATAAACTCCTGAGAAAGATCCACCGTTTGATAGTCCCGGATTTCCTGTCCAGCACGATCCTGTCGCGATGCGTATCGCAACCGTTTTTGCAGAGACTCCAGCTTATCAAAATCACCGTGATCATAGCCAAGAGCATTGCCTAGCATTCCTACAATCATAGAAAGAGCAGGATAGGATTGCACTTTCCCATGTCGATCAATAATGGGTGCTCCGAAACTTATGATGGGAGCATCCAATCGAAGGATGAGAACATCCATAGTTACGCTCCTTTGATTTGATTGGCTGCCCAATTCGCAATGTCCGGCACGGATGTGATGCTGTCCAGCTCCATCAGCTTTAAAAGACTCTCCTTAGGCCCGGTGGCAGCCAGTTTTCGGTCCGAGCTGTTTCCGTACATCTGATCCATGTCTTTTATATACGAGCCGAGTTCATGATAACTGTTTGCTAAAACTCCGTTACTGTTTTTGGAAACCGGCTGCTGAAACGCATTCGCCAGCGTTCGTGGTTGAGAGTTTCCGGCCTCAACGAACAAACATTGGGCATATGAATAGGGAGCTGTAGATCCCAATTTTGCTCCTGGAGATACAGTAGATACAATATGAATCAGGCGTTTCACAACTTCCGCAGCCAATGTTTTATCCGCATCTTTCCATTCGCTTCGTTCAACACCTTCCAGGTTAGAGATCAAGAGCGGTACATCCACAACAACGTAATTGTAAAAGAGTCCGCTTGAAAGCTCGGTACTGTTGATATGTCCTGCGCCCAGTTCTCCGCTCTCTTCCGGTTCGTCACGTCGGAGTTCATCCACAGCCGAAAAGTAGTCGCTTTCACTTTCTTCCTCGTGCGTGGTAAACGCATGGGCAACATGGATGGCTGCGTCGCCACGGGCCAGGATATCGCTGGTGACCATACGACCAAACATGGCTGCATCCAGGCCGGAGGCGGATTTTAATCCTTTCAGGTTTTTCTTCAGATCACCCTTATCAAAATCCCTTATCAATTCAGCCGCTTCGGAAATGGTCTCTTTATCCGTTACCTGATCATTATCCCAAAAAACAGAATAATCTTCCTTCAACTCATCTATTTTAGATTTGACAAGATCCCGCAGATAGCGCATTTCCGGTTCACCAAAAATGGTAATTTGACTGGTTTTCAATTCGCTCCACGGATCATCTTTCTCACCGGGATTAATTAATTTTTCAACATCTGATTTTGACGCTTTTTTTCCACTCAATAAAAATTCTTTAAGTACACCTGTTCCAGCACGAACAAGATGTGCCGGATAGCCATCGGCAATTAATGGCTGCGCCAATTTTCGCTGAAAGGTTTCCCGCGAGCGGAAAGTTTTTTCGAACTCTTCCACATCGTGCAGGGCATTTTCTCCCTCGAAGTTCCGCCAGTGGTATTTCAGGCATTGGGATGAAACACGGGTGCGGGTTGCACCGCCAAAGGGCAGCCGTTTAGCGAACCCGGCATCGTCGCGATTTAAAAGCGTCCCGGGGTAGGAGGTTAGTGTATGTATCTGAAGAAATTTTGGTTGGCTCATAATGGTCGTTTGATTTATTTATTAGTTACAGTGAATATTATTTCGAGTTTTGTTCCAGCTTGTAGAGTTTTGAATAGTAATCACGCGAAATGGACAGTCGTACTTTCTCACCAGCTTCACCGGATTGGAAAAACATCAGACGGGCAACATCTGTCCAGTTTGCTTCCTGATTTTTGCTTGCCAAGAACTGTGCCACTCGCCTCAGGTGAGTCTCAAGGGTTTCATCTTTAGCCCGCATCAATTGCACGAATCGTAATTCAGACCATCCAGCTTCGGCAAGTGCTTCACCCAATGAGGAATCATAGCTGTGCAGACCGGCACAATGAGCCATTCCCATAAAGAGAGTTGCCCAGCGCCGTTCCCACTGTTCCTGTCGTATCCAGCCCGGTGATTCGTCCAGATCCAGCATCATCAAGATGCGCCAAAGGGGAGGCGTGAAGGGTTGATCGGGAGATATCCGGCGAAGATCAGCCATCTCTCCATTTGAGAGTGCTCCTTCCTGCTGCATCATAGCCGCAACTTTACCGACGATCTTTCCATACTCGATCCGGTTGGTTGCTGAAGATGTCAATTCACTATTTTCTGCGTTGACTTTAGTACTCATAATCATTCCTCAATTTATTGGGTGAGTGTTTCCTGTTTACCTGCATATTCAAATACTTTTCGCGCCTGTCCATAGAACATGGACCGGGCTTTACTCAAAGCTCTATACCGCCGAAGCTGGGCAATGGGCGTGCTACGTTCAGCCTCCTTAAATATTTTTTCTGCTTCTTCGAGCAAAATCCCTTCCCATTTACGTTTTGCTTCTTCTGGCTCCATTTCAACCGACGCCCAGAGAGATTCAAAAAATCGATGGTCGATTTCCTGATCGAAGCGGTTTATCCATGGGGCTACTTTTTCATATTCTACTCTTTGGTCGGTTCCGCTACTTAACAAATTTGACAATGAAGGCCGTAGAATTTTACGTTGAACATCATTCGTAAGGGATATTCGCTCTTTCGCTCGTTTAGATAGCATTTCTTTCGCAGTAGATTTACTGAATAGGGATGTTGTAATTTTCGGTGGTATTGGAATGATTCTTCTGTGAAGTCCATCCGTTTTTCCCTGACCTCTCACCAAAGCCTGGCAGATCAAAAATGCCCCATCTTTTTCATCATGTTGAAAATCAAGAGCAATGGGAGTGGCGTATTCTTCCCCGAGGAGTAGTTGTTGGATAAGTTCATATGTGAATCCTGATTCTCCAAGAGTTAACGCTTTTACGCCCTTCTTTTCGATAGGAGTCCATGGGTCTTGAGTTCTTCCATTTAGATCATCCGATGTTGATACACGTCCTGCTTTAGTATTTGTTCGATCACAAGAGATTTCACCTCCCATTTTTACAAGTCGTATTCGCCTGCAAATCTCAATAAAGAATGGATCGCATGTTTCTATAGGGATACTACTTGTTTTTTCTCCATCCCAAGGAGGAAGCCATAGTAGGGTATGTCCTTTTGGATCATACATTTCCAGTAAAGGCAATCTGTTTTTTATAAGCACTTTTGTGTCTCTTTGAAAACGTTTTCCCCAGCTTTTCTCTGGGCTTAAACCTACCAGTGGACGGTTCCCAAATCCACCATTCATTCTTACAACACCGTAGTTTCCTCTTCCCAAAAACCCCTCCATCGTCTGTAAAGTTAAAAGCGCAAAAAGCCAATGTTCAGAGTCAGGCCTAAGAATCCGGTTTCCTTTCAAGTCATGGTTTTTGGATGTAACCAGCATGTCCAGCTCATCTGGTGTTTTTATATCGGAACTGTATTTGGCTTCCTCCAAGGAACCTTCCGGTACCGGTGGCTGCATAAAAGCCGGTTGGGATACATCATCGACGATAAGATGCCATGCGGCTTCGCTGCCATCTGTAAGATTCAAAAGAAGCACTTTCCATGTCTCAGTTTTAGTCGGAATCTCTCCATCATTTTCGCGTGCAACGGCCATGGCCGCCAGTTGAACCAGGAAACTGTACCATGGCTGCTGCTGGTGTGGCTGCAGGGCTTCAAAGCTTATAATGGTATCTTCCAGAAGCCCACTAAAGATCTCGGGCAGATTAGTGGTTGATGTTTTGCCGTTCCGGTATCGAACCGTGATGACCGACCCATCTAAAAGTGAATAGTGCATGTTTGAACTCATTTCTGATTGATTAAAATGTTAAGATTCCAAATCCAGCCCGAAGCGGTCGTACCGGAAGTTTTTCCCGTAGAAGGCAAATCGAAACCCACCTTCGAACTGCTGAACGGCATCTTCCTCAAGGTCTGTCTCATCTGGAACCACGTTGATCTGCCATTCATTGATTTTCAACTCACTGACGATTTCTCCGAACGGGCCATCTACGCCTTTTGATAGTTTGATTCGGTAATCATCCCGTCCAAGCCGGGTTTTTACCTGTTTAAGATCCTCTGCAAACCCCGACTCCCCAAAAGGTTTGCTAAAATCGATTCCAACAAGATCGGGAAGTTGTTTATCCGCAAATTCCTGTCCTGCGATATGCTGCTGATGCTGGCCCCATGTTTTTCCCAATTCTTCGACCAATGATCTCAGAACGGTTGGGTGAGTGGAGCGCTCCACCAATTCACGATTGTGTTCCGGTATATTCCAGTAGCCCATCGATTCATCTTCCAGCACGCGCCAAGTCGCTTCAATTGTCCGCAGATCCTGGTAAACGGTTCCCAGTCCATGTTTTCCTTTTGAACCCTTTCCGTTTTGATAAATCGATTCGCTCAGGTCGCGTTCTTCCGGTGTGAGTATGACACATTTTGCTATTGCAAAACCATCAGGGCGATTTCGTTCATGACGGTGTAGTCTCCCAATTCTTTGGAGTAACACGTCCATCGGGCATAAATCCGTTATCAGAATATCTGCGTCAATATCCAGGCTCTGTTCAACTGTTTGGGTTGCCACAGCAATGATGGAATGCCGGTCGGTTTTTTTGCCAAATGTTTTCTCAATTTCGTGATCTAGCCGCTTACGGTCATCCGGGGCGAACCGGGAGTGATGAGGAGCTGATATACCGTTCACGTTGAACAGATAGTCGGAATTTGCACCGGCTAAATCCTCGAGTGCTTTTTGGGTTTTGATGCAATCCTTTACAAGATTTCGAATGATGAGAACCCGCGCTCCAGCCTTTGCCTGCTCGATCGCAAACGTTGCAATTTCATCTTCTGAAGCGGCAATCTTCTTTGTTTGAACCTTCACTTTTTTCTGCTTTCCGGAAGATGCCGCATGAAATTCTTTAGGTTCCTTTCTTGATGCATCAACATGGGTGAGAAGCGGATATGAGATGTTTTTGGCTTCCTCCGGTTCAGGAACGTCACTTCGGTTTTTTGTGGTCAGGTGAATTCGTGAGGCTGTTCCGAGCGTTGCTGACATCAGGAGAGCATGTCCGCCGGCAGCGAGGTGATAGTCGAGTACCCGGTCCAGTAGTTTAGTCATGTATGCATCGGAGGAGTGGACTTCATCCACCACAAGAAAGTGACGGAGTAGAGCAGCGGCCCTCATGTGCGCATGGTTTACCTGCAATGTGGAGAGAAAAACCTGATCGATCGTACCCACAACTATTGCCCCGGCCAGATATCTTTTAGGATGTTCCGCTGCCCAGCCTCGTTCACGAAGCAGATCGCGTTTATCTTCCGGCCAAAGTACGTTAAAATCAGGTAAAGCCTGAGCTTCTTCGGCATCGGCTTTGATATATCCCGAAACAGCCTGAACGACCGGCGGGCGTGTGGATTCGTCCGGAAATGCATGACGGGTTGCCTCAACAACCCTGTCGTAAAGTTGCGTAGCTGCACTTCGGGTAGGAACTGCGAAATACATTCCGTCTACCAATCCTTCCTGGTAGAGACGAACAAACCGGGCAAGTGCCGCTTCTGTTTTACCGGAGCCTGTATCGGATTCTAAAATGGAAAGGCTGCCATTTCTATGAATGGGCAGATCAAGGCATTGCTGCTGGATCTCAAACGGCTTAAAGTCTGCTATCCGGTCAAATTCAATAGGATCTGTGCCAAGCTGTTCTCTTGTTTTTTCAGGATCAAGCGCCAGTTTTTCCACTGCGTGTTCTGCGTTCTTTCTGGCTATTTTGATGTAATTATCATCGTATTCAGCAAACTCAAAAAACTTGGGATCGGAACCGAGCCAATCCGCTAATGTCAGCAGGCCATTAAATGTGTGTTGAAATACCGGATATTCTGGAAAGGGCTCAAAATTTTCTTCAAATGCTTGTGGGAACCATTGCCGGATAGCCTCTCCCAAATCTTTCAGTCCGCTTTCAGGATATCTTTCTCCATTTTCCTCCCACAATGTAGCTTTAAAATGATGTTGAATGGGGACTGGCCGACCGTGATGACCCCAGGTTGCGAGCAGAAAATGAATTGCCGTTACTTGATCAGGAAACCACTCTAAAACTTTAGCTATACCCAGTGGCATCAACAGTTTATCCTGATACTTGCCATCTGCATCAAGCAGTTCAATTATCGGAGATACATGTCCGGCTCTCGGTTGCCTTGATTTAGAAACTTTATTCTGAAATCCGTGATTCACCTTACCCGCATCATGGATTGCTGCAAGAGCGGAGAGGCGAGCTATATGTGCTTCAGAAAGTTTTTCCCAGCCAATCAACGTTGCAATACGTCGGTTTAAAATCGTCTTGTTGAGTAGGGTTTCGGTAACAGCAGCTACATCAGCAGAATGCGCCATCAATGGATGCCACTCCAGGGTTTTCCCATCTTCGTCCTGTTTCAGTTTTGCCCAAAAGCCAGTTGGTTCTCCTTTCATAAAATTCAATTTAAAAACTTGACCAGTTTAACTTTTTCATCCCCGCTTCTCCCACGGTTGAAATGCCACCTTTTTCAACCAATTTCCAGAATAGGGCTCTTGTCGCTTCCGTATCTGTGATGGCATTGTGTAATTCACCGTTCACCTTGATGTCGAACTCCATTAACAAATTACCCAATATATAGCTGTTTCTTTGAGGAAGGACTTTCCGGCTAAGGCTGAGGGTGTCGATGAATTGTAGGGAAGGACCATCAATTCCAAGCTTTTCAGCTTCGTATGAGATGAACCAAAAGTCGAATTGGAGGTTGTGCCCAACCACAACACCCTGTTTAAGATGGATTAAAATATTTTGTAACTCGTCGGAAAAAGAGGAGGCTCCAGGCTTAAAACCTAATTGCCAAGAGTAGATCTGGGAATTGCGATTTAAAATGGAGACTTCAGTAATTTTCGCCCCTCTGTCAGGCCGTAATCCGGTGGTTTCAATATCAAAGAAGATGAGGTTTATCAGCTCAAGTGAATACGTAGGGTCAGGTCTATTTACTCTGATATTTTGAAGCAAGATACTCTGTGAATTCATAATATTTCCAATTGAGAATGGAATCGCACAATACTACCCAATCGGGAAAATAATATTCCAGCTAATTGATGCTGTAAATCGAAATAATCGGACTCCTTCTTTTGCGTCAATCTCAGATATAGTCTCATAACTTTTTTAGCCCTTGTAGTTTCTTTCAGTTGAAATACTGAAATAAAAAGTCAGAAGCAATATAAATGGGTAGAGTGACAGGTTATGTCACACCTATTGAAAGTTTTTTAAACCAATAAAAACACATGTGCAACTAATTCAAATATCGTAAAGGACAAGAAGGGTATAAAATAACATTAGAAGCTCGTATTCCGGTCGGGCGCTTATGACGCCTAAACCGCCTATTCCCAGTTGGGGTGTCAGAATCCTGGTAACTTATTTTCTAACAACGACTTATCAATTTTGTTTATAAAGTTAATATTATACTAATATTAACTAGAGAGAGACCCTAACCAAAAGAGTATCATTCAGTTACATTAATTATATAACGTAAAAAAGGGCTAATCAATAAAAACAAGTACTTGACATACCATGACACCTATCATGACATACTTAAGTTATTGTAAATATTAGGTTTAACCAGCAAACCAGGTAAATGGCCCAGAGCATTCCATAATGAGATTTTTTGCTGTAATTGTAAATATTCGCTTTTAGGTGTTTTACCAAGGGGTAGAGTGACGAGTGAAAAATTTTGGGACATTTTGGGCATGTTTATGTTTTTATTAGATTTAAGCCTGTCAATGGCTGGTCCCGTCGCTGGAACGGCGTCATTTGTTGGGTTTTCAAGTAATGCTGCAAGTAATTATGGTTTTCCCTCCAGCTTCTATTAACAGCATCCTTTTAGATTATGCTCTCTCCATTATAAAGCAACCGTTCGCAAAGGAGGTACCAAATTTGCCCCAGATTGCGACGAATCTTTAAAAGGCACACCTATACCATTCTTCAGCTTGCGTTTGTTAAAAAGCCAGCTACAAAAATATTCGCTATGACTCTCTGCTTTCACATTATCTCATTTGAACAGAAATTCATCGCCAATCTAAAAATCTGAAGAAATATGTAATTTATTTAAAAGAAAAATTGACAATTCCATCTGAATAGCGAATACTTATATATACGGATGAATTAATCCATAACAATAATTAAACGGAAATAAGCCATAGTGATATACGAATTTACAGCTAACACGAACAGATACAGCTCCAAGCCCAGCAAAAAAGAGGCTGCAAAAATCAGTAATAATCTGGAACCAGTCTATATCGACACTATCGAAGGTTTTAGCGAAGATGTCGGGAAGGGTATCTCCTGAAGCCCTTCAATATTTAACGGACCTCGTTCGATTAAATATTGGATTGGACAGTGCATCATGGCTTTGGATTTCGATGGGGGACTCACTCCTGAGGCAGCCATTGAAAGAATGCAGGCATACGATATAACCCCCAACCAATGGTACCCTACCTTCAGTGATAGCCCCGAGAAACGATAGTTTCGCCTCATCTTTTTCCTCGACACTCTCATTACCGATATCCGTGCCCGCAATTACCTGATGGATTCACTTTTTGCAATGTATCCAGAGGCTGACGCGGCGTGCAAATCTCCGGCTCATTTCTTCTATGGGACTAATAAGCGCGGAGAGGTCTTAAATCCAAAAGCACTTTCGTTGGATGTGCTTTTTTCAGTGCTGGAGTCAGCTAAGCTTGAAGGTGGTGCTAGAACCCGTAAAATCAAGGCTGGTTCGAAGGGAGCTGTTTTTCTCCGACAAATTGGAGAAACAACAGACTTCTATAGCAATACTATAGGAGCCTGTCAAAACGCCCGCACTGATTGAGAAATTGAATACTATGCTAAACTTAAAAAAAACAAGCAAGGTAAACCTGTAGACTGGGATAAGTTGCAACATAGAGTACGTCTGTTTTACGACTTTATGAACGCGTCTGAGCGTCTGTCCTACGCGCAGTTGCGCGGGCTTGCTCAAAGCTTGGTTTGGATGTGTGGAGGCCAGCAGATTTTTGAAAAACGACTTCAGGAATTTAACGACCATCACACTGGCAATAACCCTTATCCAAGGGACGGTCGGTTTGAGCTGATGCGGTCGCTCAACAAATATAATAAGCGGCCTGAGACCGCTTATTTTCCTCAGCGCCTTGAAAATTTCTCGCCTTATCCTGAAGATCATAAGTATCGAAACCTGATTACCGCAGAAAGATTTCTCATGGATGGTATCGAGCGGGTGGAGCCTATCAGCAGGCTCTCACTCAGAAAGGCAGAGGACTTGCTAATCTATGAACTTTACAGGGCCTTGGACAGCCTGGACAATTACATTAACATCTTTAAGGTGTCTACCGGGATCGGTAAGACCGTGAAAATCAAAGACCAGGATGGAGTGACGATTGCTTTTCCCACCAATGCCCTGAAAAAGGAGGTGTATGATGAGCGGACGCCAGTTGGCAGCGCAGTGATGACACCCGAATTCCCAGAGTTTTGCGATGATAAAATAAATCAGACCATGAACCGGCTATTTAAGGCCGGATTTGTAAAACAAGCCCACAAGATACTCTGGGATCTTAGAAAAGATAACCGGTACAGCCCTGAGGATCAGGCCATTGCCCAGGCCTATATTGACGAGAACAAAGTTGTCCAAAGCTCTGTAAAAAGTATTTTTACGACCCACAGCCGAGCCATTCATTCGTCCTTCTGCCATGACACGCTTATTTTCGATGAAGATCCTCTGCCTCTGCTGCTGGACGTAAGCACGTTAAAGATTGCCGATCTGAAAAAGATCAAAAAGAATAAAGCAAGAGCCGTGCTTTTTGGCGATGAAACACCCCGTTTTATGGATCTTCAGCGGTACCTTGAGGGCGTGGAGGAAGGTGAAATCCTGACGCTGCCGGACAAATATAAAATTGATATCTCCAATGAATGGCTCCTGTTCGCCCAGACGGAGGGAATTGACAGCAACATCATGAAATTCCTAGGCTGTGAGTACTTCTATAAAGACGAGTCAGATCGCGATAGAATCCATTTTATCAACCGGGAGGACCTGCCTGACGACAAAAAGATCATCATCATGTCTGCTACGATCCCTGTTGAAATATACAAGGAGCTGTATGGTGAACGAGTACGCGTCATTGATATCAGCGACGTGGAGCACAAAGGCACTATCACGCAGCACATCAAGTATTCCTACTCTCGGAATTCCCTTGAAAAGCATCTGAACGAGGCCAACGCGAAACTTGCCGACAGGCCGACTATTACGTTCAAGTCTTTCAACCAGCAGATTGACAATGCGGCGCCTGATATTTGGTTTGGGAATTGCTCGGGTTACAACCTCTACAAAGGCCAATCCATTAACGTCCTTGGCACCCCGCACAAACATAACTCCCTTTACCTGCTGATGGGAAAAGTGTTAGGGGTGAACGTCGACAGATTTAACAGGGAGTTCAAGATGCAAACCGTCGAGTGAGGTGGGTTTCGGTTCAGCTTTAACACGTTTGACAATAAGCGGCTACAGAATATTCAGCTGAGCCTCATCGAAAGCGAGCTCATTCAGGCTGCGGGACGGGCCCGTGCGCTTCGCGAAGATGCGGAAGTAGATATTTACGCCAATTTGCCTCTGCGAATTACCCAAAATTTTGTAGACGATTAGGGGCTTACCCTGGTTCAGAGCCAAGCAT
>LFIK01003202.1_pt1 | contig 13307 bp, 9 predicted proteins | sample 643401 | NCBI WGS metagenome assembly LFIK01 (sample SAMN03777447, study PRJNA286221) | soda lake metagenome | biome: soda lake; feature: Kulunda steppe; material: water; isolation source: sample T5-Br brine of Lake Tanatar-5 | place: Russia: Kulunda steppe | collected 2010-07 | reverse complement strand
GCACGACCAGCCCCGGCCACCAACCAGAACGTCACAGACGAGAACGACTCCGACCTGGCCAGCGCCACCCTGGACGACATAGCCCGCTACGTGAAGGACCCAGCGGTGGTCAGGACGACGATGCTCGCTGGTGGCGTGCAGAGCGAGGCCGCACTGAAGATTCTGACGGACGTTGCGGAAATGGTCGATAGGAGTCAGCGGCGGTGAAGTGCCCCTGGTGCCTGTAGGCGGGCAGACTTAGGGTTGGCTACGGTTACTGAGCGACCATCTGTGGTGAGCCGTACCGGATGCTGTCGCTCGCGTGGAGGTTGTATGGGGGATGTTCCGGCGAAGCCCTTCCAGCGGGCGCGTGAGCGCCGCAGGTTTCGGTTGGCCATGGAAGGAGCGCCTGGCCCGACGTCGCTGATGAGCGCCTGGGCTTGGGTGTGGCGCATCGACGAGGTGGAGCCTTCGTTCGAGCTGTTGCGACAGGTACGTGAGCCCTACGAGGAGTTCCGGGTTGGCTACCAGGCAGCGCAGGGTCATGGGGAGTTAGAGGAGCACGCCTACCGGCTCTTGCAGCGGTTCAGGGGGCTTGCGGGCGAGACCGGCGACGAGAAGTACCACGCGGCGTGGTCGGATGTGCTGGCGGGCCGTGACCCTGACAGGGTTGAGCCAGCAGAGAAGGCGCCTCCGCGTCTGACGTTGAACGGTCAGAATCTGGGGCGTGCGGGCCTGTTCTAGTTAGAAGTGTCCGGCGTTTCGGGCCAGCACGGTTGGGCCGGTCACTCGTGGGGTGAACTGGTCCGCGAAGATGGTTCCCATCCAGTTCATGAGCACTTCCCAGAACCGGTCTGCGCTTTCAGGCGTGTCGGGCGTCTCGACGTTGTACGCGCCGCAGAACTCTAGGAGTGCGTCACGCTGGACCGCTGGGTCGTTGGCGTTGCCGGTCTGCTCGGCGACTTGTTCGGTGAGTCGGAAGTAGGGAAGCGCTAGCAGTTGTGCTCGCAGGTGGGTGACGAGGTCGTGGCGGCTCAGGCCGTGAGGGACCCGCAGGGTCTTGGCGTCACGTGTCGCTTCCGTGGTGAACAGTTCGCCTGTCTCGTACTCCTCCACGAAGCTGTCCGCGAAGCTGAGAAGCATCGGGTGCTGCTCTGTGTCGGTGGGTGGAGCGGTGACGGGCTGCACGGCCTTGGCTGCTGCGACCACGGAGTCCATCTCGGCGGATGTGGCGTGGTACGAGTAGCGCATGACGGCCTGAAGGAACGCGTCGACGTCGTCGTCGTCGGGGGCGACGTTGACGAGCAGTTCGAGGTTGCCTTGCCCGAACCAGCCGGTGCCGTTGCCGGTGAGGTTCGTTGACCCGACGAGCGCGTCGCTGTCTGTCCAGTAGAGCTTCCCGTGGAGCGACGGCAGCAGCTTCAGCTGGCTTTTCGCCTGTCGGGCGTTCACGTCGAGGAACACGCGGGGGTCTGTCGCCCCAGCGGCCACAGCGTGAAGGTCCCAGTCGGTCACGACGACCACGGGCCGGTCGTTGAGCTTGGCCAGTAGGTGTCGGAACGCCTTCCGTGTGATGTAGGGCGTCACGACGATGACCAGACCGGATGACTCGTCAAGGAGCCGGTCAATCTTGGGTCCGGTCCGTGGCTCCATCAGCGCGTGGTGTTGAACTGAGCTTCGAGAAGGTCCTCGTCGGGCGGTGTCATCGACACCTCATCATCCGTGCGGATGTAGTGCTTCATGGTCTTGCCCCAGCGTTCACGGGTGATGGCTGCCGAGTGACGTTCGGTCTCGGTGCCGCCACGTTCGATGCGGAACCACGCGATGAACATGTTGATGATGACGCCGCGTGCCTTCGTGATGATGTCGCGTAGCTGAGCTTCGCCGAGCGCATCGAGGTCTTCCTCGTCGAGTCGTAGCCCGTTGAGGTAGTGGGACCAGACGGGGTGGCGCATGTTGAGCCAGATAATCTTGCTGCTGCCGCGGGCCTGCTCGACGCCTCGAATCTCTTCCACACGGAAGAAGTCGCTGGACTCGTCCTTGTGTTCGATGAGGAAGGCGTAGCCGGACCCTTCGGACAGCATCTCCACGACGAACTTGATGGCTTCGTCGTCGTAGATTTCACCGGTGCCTTCGCCCCGCTCGATGACGTTCTTGACGTCGTCGTAGATGTCCTCGGGCGTTGGTGGCAGGAAGTCGTCCCGTGTGCTTTGCCGTCGGGCGTCCTGCTCGCCCTCGGTGAGTTCGTCCTCGGGGATGTGCCGGTCAACCTCGGTGGCTGCTTTGACCTCGGGTGCGAGGTTCGTGGGCTTGCCTGGAGAGGACCTCCTTCCTTCGCTCTTCTGCTGGTCCTTCACGATGGCGAACGCTGCGGCGTGACGCTCGCGCAACGCTCGTGCGACGGGGTAGATGGCTGCCGGGATGGAGTCTTCGATGAGGACGCCGTGCTCGATGAGGTAGTCGAGCGGCTGGTTGTCGTTGTCCTTGGCGACCTTGATAGCTGCAGCAAGCTGGGTCGCTTCCTGCTTGTTGTTCGTGACGCCGAACACTTCATCGAGTTGCGGTGGGAAGTCCACTTGCAGCCCAACGAAGCGGCGTTGCGGCTCGTCCATGACGGAGTCGAGCAGCAGCAGTTCGCGGTCTGCTCGGACCACGGACACCCCTTGGTTGCGTTTCGCGTGCTTCCCGAAGTCGGTCGTCCCGGTCTTCTCAACGCGCGAGTCGAGCTTCGAGTGGGATGTGGTGATGAACACCGGGTAGCAGTTGTCGTCACCTTGCTTGCGTGACTGCACGAACAGGACCTGCGGACGGTTGTGCAGCACGAACGGGGCGTCTTCTCGCGTTTCGCCTTCGACATCGCCCCAGCTCTGCAGGTTCGTTGCTGCTGCTGGCAGGAGGTACTCCGGGTCGTTGGGCTTCACCGCACCGGTGTCCGGGTCGATGCCTCGGTCCTCGACCGTTGGCGCAAGAGCGTGGCGGAGCGTGCCGTCGTCATGCTCCTCGCGGTCGATGACGCGGATGAAGAGCCTGCGTCCATCAGCGACGCCGTCGACCTCGACGAGCAGGTCACGGGCCTTGTCGGTGTCCAGCACGTTGTCGAGGTCAACAGACTTGGCGATGTCTGTCAGTGCGACGGCGTGTGCTGTGTCGAAGCGGGGCTCGGGGTCGTGGTCAGCGAGGAACCGTCGGTAGGTCCGGCCAAGGAAGAACGCGACGTGGCTCGCGACCTTGGCCGCGGTCGTCCAGCTTGTCCGGTCGAGCTTTGACCATCCGACAATGGTTCCGTGGTTCGCGCCTTCTCCGTGCAGCACCTCGTCGATGACGCCGTCCTCAAGGAGGAACGGTGGAATCTGTAGGCCGGGGCCGTCAGCGGGAGCGATGAACTCAGATGCGGGAGGTGGAGGGGACCACGATTCCGTTGCCGGTTTCGGCCACGGAACGGACATCGTGTTCGACTCGCGGATGGCGTCAAGGTCCACACGGGTGTGGAGTGCCTGTCCGTAGCTTTCCTGCCATGACCATGCGTCGAACCGGCGTGCCTGCGACACCGACGCCTGGGGCAGACCCATCCCGAACCTGCCGATGCCTCGACGGCCGGTTCGGGTCCCGGCGCCGAACGCAAGCCCGTGGTTGAGGGTGCGTCCGTCCATGCCGTCACCGTCGTCGGCGACGTACATCTCGATGGCGCGACGCGATGGGCGTTTCGCGTTGTGCCCGTGCTTCGCGTACTTCTGCACGATTACGAGGATGACGTTGTTGGCGCCAGCTTCGTAGCTGTTGTCGATGAGTTCCGCGACGGCGCGCTCGGTGGTCGTGTAGCCCGAGTCACGGAGCGAGTCGACGGTCTGAGCGCCCGACAGCAACTGCGCTGGGCTGTCCTCAGTGGGTAGCTGCATCTGTTCGTTCACGTGACGTCCTCCCAAAGCTGTTCCCAGTTCTCGAACGCGGTCGCCACGTTGGAGAAGCCTGGGTTATCACTGTCGACGACGGTGAGCACGAGCGCTTCTTCGGTGCCGTCGGCGGCAGGTCCGCGGATAGCGCGGCCGACCATCTGGCTGTACAGCACCAGACTCGTCGTAGGTCGAGCGATGATGGCTGCGTTGACATCGGGCGCGTCGAAACCGGTTGACAACACCCCGTAGTTCACGATGACTTTCGGTCCTGCGGTCGGCTGTTTGAACCAGTCGATGGCTCGATGGCGGGCACGTTTGCCCATCGCGCCGATGACGTACCGGGCCGGTACCCCACATCCGGTCGATGCTGCCGCTACGGTCCTCGCGTGGGCGACACTGGCGGCGAACACCATGATGCGTGGCTGCGTCGGGGCATGGTCGCGGATGAGCGAGACGACCTGGGCGGTGTAGACGTCGCTGGGCAGGTCGTCCTCATGGGGGTTCTCCCCGATGCGTGCCGGTTCGTCCACGTGGATGGTCTGGAACGTGGTCCGTGCGAGGTAGCCCTTCTCCGTCAGGTAGTGGACCGGGTTCGCGTGCCCTTCCTGACGGGTGTCAAGCATGACCTTGGTGTCACGGAAGAACGCGACGAGTTCAGCGTCAGCGGCCTCGTCCCCCATCGCGGTTCGGCCGGGCGTTGCGGACAGCCCCAGAAGCCTCGACCGCTCCGCAAGCCGGTCCGTCACTGCCCGATAGGTACGTGCGATGGCCTGGTGAGCTTCGTCGAACACCATCAGTTCGCAACGGTCCACGAGACGGTCGAACACGAGCGGATGACGCCGCAGGAGCGAGTGCAGCCCCTGCAGGGTCACAGCCAGGAACCCGTCAGCCATCTCTGCCGATTCGAGCGTTCGCCCGTCCCATCCGTGCCCGACCCGAACCTTGCGGTCACCTAGATGCGCCCATGCCTTGTCGAACTCGCGGGCAGCCTGCTCAAGCAGTTCCTTCGTGGACGCAGCCCACACCACGACCGACGGGCTTTGCGCCCGGAGATGGTCACAGACAATGTTCATCGCCGAGCGGGTCTTGCCAGCACCGGTCGGCATGTGCAGCAGCACCCGCGTGTCGGCGGTGCGCAGCAGTCGACGGGTCTGCACGACCGCTCGCTGCTGGTGAGTAAACAGCCCGTAGTGCGGCGTGGTCACCGTCGGGATAGGACCGTCGTCCTCGTCATCCACCGTCGAAGTCGGAGCGCCAAGCACGACGGCAAGCGGGTCCGGGTCACGAGCGAACAGCTCGTTGCTCAACACGTCCTGGTAACGCGTCTGAGCGAACTGCCGCTCACCATCGGTCAGGGCGCCGAGCACATCATGGCGGTACGCGGCCCGGCTCAGTGCCTCAGTAGGCTCGTCGTAGCTAGCGACAGCTGCCGCGGCCTGCGCTTCCGTGTCCGCCACTTCGAGCTGTTGCAGGACCGTGCGCACGTCGTCAGGCAGCACGGTTTGCAGCGCACCAGGCGTACGGGCGATGAGGCGAACGAGCGGCTTCACCAGCAGACCGTCACAACGCGCAGACGGTGCAGGCTTGCGTGTCGTCCTCTTCGTCGAGCGCTTCGGAGAGTGCGTCGACGAGGGGCAGGTCACGTTGGCGTGACTTGGCGCGTTCGATGGCGTCGCGGTGCCGTTCCAGAATCTCGTCGCGGCGGGCAAGCAGTTCGTCGAGGGTCTCGCCACCGGACCAGGTGTACTGGCGTCCCTGCATCGCGTAGTCGTCGTAGGACGCGTCACCAGCGAGCCCCGCGTCCTGCAAGACCTTCCGTTCGATGGCCATGGCCCGTTCGAACAGCTCCGGGTGGCGGTCCGCGAGGCCGACCCACTCGGACTTGCGCTGGTAGAAGCAGAAGTAGCAGCCGGACCGGGTGCGCCACTCGTAGTACGACGGCAGGCCGACACCTGCGTCGTCGAGGATGCGCATCACCCCGTCGTGGTCGATGCCCTCTTCCACGAAGGGGAACACCGCCTGGATGTTCGGCTTGGTGGACACGTAGCCCTTGCGGTTCGACTCGTCCGCACGGATGGCGACGTACGAGATGACTTCGTCGTCGCCGACCCAGTCCTCCAGCGGCTTAATCTTCATGTTCTTGGTGCACCAGCGCATCTGCGGGGACGGGAGCGCGCCGCGGAACACCTCGAACCAGTGGTCGAATCCCCGTTCGTTGTTCAGCCGCGCGATGGGCTTACCGAGCGCCCCTTCGAGCTTGGTCAGGTACTCGTAGGTCTCAGGCAGCTCCGCGCCGGTGTCGCAGAAGAAGTATTCGAGGTCGAGTTCAGGGCGGGTGCGCGCAAGGTGGAGCGCGAGGGCGGACGAGTCCTTCCCGCCGGAGATGCCGCAGATGTGCCGGACGTCTCGGTCAGGCATGGTGTTCCTTCCCCGTTGAGGGCGTGACGGTAGTCAGGACTGGTCGTGGTTGCCATCACTACTTGGCGTGTAGTCCTGGAGTTCGAGGATTTGCTTTTCGGTCCACTGGAAGAGTGACTCCCGTGAGTCGGTCTTCCAGCACAGGATTGCTGGTGGGTTAGTTCTATGGTCGTTCGGGTCGAGCGGGCTGAACACGAGCCACATCCTGCCACCGCGCCTGTAGACACTGAGAGCAAAGCTGCTCTTCACACGGCGGATGGAAAGCTGACCTTCCCTTCCCAAGTCGGTCATCTTGGTTCGGTAAAGCTCGACTGTTTCTGTTGCGGTCGTTCCGACGTAGTAGTCGGTCCCGTCACGGGACGGGAGCGGGTCAGCATTCGGCTCAGCGACCATCAGCGTCAGATGCGAGCCACCAAGCGCCGAAATGACGTCATCTGCGTTGTCATGAGACCAGCTGTTGAGCGTGCGTGCGACCAGCGTGACATCACCCTTCTGCTGCTGAAAGAAGTCGCGCCAGTCGATGTCCTTGAATCGCGCGACTCTCTCAATGCCTGCAGCATCAATTGAGGTTGCGAGCCCAAGGGCTTCAATCAGTTCGTCGTGCATGTCGCGTCGGATAGCTCGGTTCAGCAAGACTCTGTTGGCAGCTTCGAAGACGATGAAGAGCAAGAGCGCGGTGGCGATTGTGCTCCAGACAGAACGCCAGCCGTCTCCGGTCCAATAAACAACGAAGGCCGCGACTGGCGAGGCCAGCAACAACAAGGCAAGGTAGGGGACCGTACGGTCGTTCCCTTGTGCAATCCTCTGCCTACTGCGCACTTGAGTCCACTTCGCCGAATGCCTGGTGGTTTGATGGGACGCCGCTGGTGTCGAGCAGGTCCTCGGCAAGGAGCGCGAGGAGGGCTCGGACGGCGGCGTCTCGGGAGCCGACGGACCGGGTGGCATCTTCGATGAGGGGTGTGACAGCTGCCTGCAGGTTCGTGCGGTCTGAGGCGCGCAGCGCGAGCACTTCGGTGAACGGCCGTCCGTCGGTCCCGGTGATGTCTACGGCGTAGGCGTCGAACGCCTCAGAAGTGGATGTGGTTGCGCGGCGTGCTTGTGCGAGTGCTGCGACCCTGCGGAACGACGAGGCGGTTTCGTCGATGCGGTGCAGGTGGCCGGGGATGTCGCGGTCAACCCATTCGGATGGTGGTGTGCCGGTGATGGCGGTGGCGACCTGCTGGGCGAACTGTTGCTCGTCGAGGGAGTCGGCCATGCGGGCGAGCTGCGCGAAGGTGCGCACGTTCGTGGCGAGCACGTCGAGGTTCTCTAGGTGGGTGGCATCACCTGTGAGCATCGCGGTGCTGCTCGACTGGGTGGCGGTCAGGACACGGTCGAGGATGTGGCGGCACAGCGCCGGGAACGAGTCGTTGATGACGGCGATGGCCTCAGCTACTTGCTGCGCGAACAGGCCGACGTCGCCTTTGTCCATCGCGTCTGCGCCGCGGCCGGATGCAGCGAGCGGCCCGAAACCGACGGCTGCGGGCAGCGCTTCGAACAGCAGCACGTCGGGTTCTTGAACGCTGACGAGTGCGTCACGGACTGCTGCGACCTTGGAGATGGCGTCGCTGTCGACGTCGGTCTGCCACGCACCGTGGAACAGCTTGGTGCGGCGCATGTAGTTGGTGCCGGACACGTGGAAGGGTCGGAGCACGGTCTGCACGGCGGAGAGCACGGTGGGGCTGTCAGGCGCAGGGAAGTTGAGCTTCTCCGCCGTCGCGGTGGTGAGCGCGTCGACGGCCCGTGCACGCCCAGATGTGGGTGACGCTGCCGCAAGGTGTTTGACGGCGAAGTTCGCGGGGTTGCGTACGAGCCGTTCGGACATGGCCGCGTCGAACCGTGGCTTGAACGTGCCGTGCTCGTAGATGGCGATGTCGGAAGCTAGGTGGATGAGTGCTGCGTTGAGCAGCACGGTCGCAACTCCGTGGCGCAGCCCGAACGGTGGGCGCATCACCTCATCGAGGATGTGTTCGATGGTCACGGGCGCGCTTGTCGCGTGTCGCAACGTCTTGGTGAGGTGGTCCCAGACCGGCCGCCAGTCGGACTCCGCCGGTGGCGTGTCGAACGTGCCGCGAGATGGCTGATGGATGCCGGAGTCTTCGAGGACGGCCCGGTACATGCCGACCTCAGCGCCGTCACCTTCGAGGCCGAGCCGTTCGACCTTCCGGTTCGCGGGCGTGAGCGCTGCTTCCAGCAGGATGCGTCGTGCCTTCGCCCCTTGCGAGGTCAGCTCAGCCCGGTTGATGGCTTCGTAGGCAACCTCTGGTGCCTGGGCGTACGTCTTGTCGAGCACGTCGGAGAGGGCGTCGGAGCCGCGTGACGGAGTCAGGGTGCGGTGATGGCCGCGGGGCGGGTTGACCCAGGTCCAGTCAGCATCGAGTCCGTACGCGCTGTTGACCTCACGTTCCAGGGTCTGGCGGGCCGTGGCGAGACGCTCACCGAGTTCGCGTCGGGCCGCACGGTCATCGACGGCGAGGTGGGTGTCGTCGAGTACCAGCCGCAGCGCGGCCACCTCCACGGTGGCGGCGTTGAGCTGCTGGAGGTGCTCGGCGGTCGGGTGCACGACCACGACTGGGATGTCGCTGACGTCCGGTTCAGGTTCAACGTCGGGTTCGATGGCGTAGGCGAGCACACCGTCGTTGACGTCGCCGGGGGCTGGCGCTGTCACCTTGCGTCGCGAGGCGTCGACGAACTGGCGGGTGAAGGCCCGAAGGGTGTTCGACTTGATGGAGTGCCGCGACGCCACGACAGAACGCAGCGGCATCGCTCCGGCGAGCACATCGGCCAGCGGCTGCTGGCGGACCTGCCGACGTGCGGACTCCAGCGCCCGGTTGATGTCGAAGTCGGAGCCCTGCCAGATGCGGTACTCGGACGCGAAGTCGCGGTAGGTGACCAGCCCCAGCTGTTCCAGTTCCTCGATGACTGCGACGACTGATGTGTCGCTGTCGAGCTGGTCTGTTGCCCCACGAAGGGCAAAGGACAGCAGCTCTCGGGACGCACGGACGGTCCCTGCCGCAGCGACGAGGTTCAACACCCCGATGGTCTTGAGCACGGTCAGCTGCGCATCCGTCAGCCCGTGCGCATCACGGATGGTCGTCTCTACCTCGACCCACCGGTTCGCGTCACGCGATGCACCCACGAACGTAGATGCGGACTCCACGAAGTAGTCGTACACCTGCTCCAGGCGGACCCACCGCAGTTCGTCGGTGACGTCCACGGTCTTGGTGAACGACGTGACGGAACGAGGTTCGTCGGACGCGAGGAACGAGAACAGGGTCCGTTCGTTCTGCCCGTACCGGGCACACAACGCAGGCAGCACCAGCAGCGTCGTTGGGTGCAGCGGGTAGCACGCGGCGACGAGCCCGGACGAGGCGACCTCGGCCACGCCCGCGTCGGCAGCCTGCTGAGCAAGGTGATGGGCAGCTTCGGCCCGCAGCCACCGGTACGTGTCGTCGTCGGACTGGCGGAGAGCCTCAGCGATGAGGTCACGGGACGCTGCTGCAGAGTCGACGTACGAGATGTCCTCGAAACGGCCCTGCACCTTGGCCCACTCGCGCCGCTGCGTCGCAGTGGCGTCCGCGGCGTACGACTCGAACGCCAGATGCTGGATGGTGATGAGCACAAGCGGCAGCGGGTCCTCACCGGACGCCCACTCGGCTAGCTCCTGCAGCAGATACAGGTCGCCATCAGCAGCCGACTCGGCGTACGCCTCCAGGTTCTTCCCGAACTCGTCGATGACGAGCAGGACCGGACGGCGCTTCGCCAGCCGCTCGATGAGGTCGCGGACCTCCTGGTACGACGGGCTGGCGTACTTGTCCGACAGGGCCCGGTCGAGTGCGCTGCCGATGTCGTTGCGGAGGTCCTTGGCGACCCGTGCCCGTCGAGCGCCACGTTCGAGGGCACGTAGCACCGTTACGGTGATGGGCTCGCGTTGCGGTGCGGTGATGACCGCACGGACGAACCCGCCCCGATGGCCGTTCATCTGCTGGCGGGCGTCCACGAGCCGCTCGGCGGTGTCCGGGTCATGCTCATCCAGCAGCGCGACCGCAGCGTCGTAGGCCGCATCTGTCGTCCGACCGAGCAGCGCATCGATGAACACCGCCAGCGACGACTTCCCCGACCCGTACGGTCCAGTGACCGAGAACGACCGTGCACCACCGTCGGTGGCCATCGCGCTGATGAGCCGCCGAGTGACCTCCAACGCCCGCGCGGTGGGCAGGTAGCCCTCCAGCTGACCGACCTGGCTCGTGTCCGCATCTGAGCGCACCGAACGGGCGAATCGGCCACGCACCGACACGAACTGCTCCAACGTGCGCACGCTCATGTCCAATCTCCGAGCCGGAACTGGTCCGTCGGCGCATACGGCGTCTCTGGTTCCGGACATGCCACGCCACGTGACCGGTAGCCCGTCCACAACACCTTGGCTGCGACCAGACCGAGCGGCAGGTCCGACTGCACCGCCAACGTGTCGCCACGCCCACCGGACGACACCAACGAAATCAGCTCCGGACACTCGTCAGCAGCGGCCATCAACAGGTCCGACAGGTCCCGTTCCGTCAGCTTCAACGCCCGGCCAGGACCGCCCTGCTCGTTCGCCAGCGTCGCAACTAGCGCCGTACGTGCGGAATGGCCGGTCCGTGACAGGAAGTCCAGGCAGGCGAACGCAGCAACCGTCGGGGGCAGACCTGGCTTCGGACCGACCCCGAACCGGAACCGGCCCGGTTCGTCCGTTTCCCGCACCAACGTCAACGGCACCAACGGTGAGTCCAGGTCGTCATCAGCCGTGTCCTTACGACGTGACCCCGACGTCCCCGCATAGGCCCGCAGCAACGCCAGCACGTCCTTCTTCACCGTTCCCGAGTTCGGTGTACGCGGCTGATGCCACGCCGACGTGGCCTCCACCTGCCCTTGCACATGCTCAACTAGCTGCTCAACGGTGAACTCCACCGGAGCGAACGTGTGGAACGCCGCCCACCAAGCAGGCAGATAGCCCTGCGGTGACAGCGCCATCCAGTGCAGAAGCCACCAGCTGCCCTGGTCCTCCAACCATGGGTCCAGACCCTTCGCATCGTCCAGCAGCGCCCCACCGAACACCGTCGGGTCACCCACCATCGACCGGCTGCCCTCAACCTTGTGTTCCTCCACCAGCCGGAACGCCTGCAACCAGAACCGGATGGACCGCGCCTGGTTCTTCCCAACGCCAAGCCGGTGGTGCGAATCCTCGTCGTTGAACACGTACGTACCGGTGATGGCGGGCCGGTCCCGCGAGTAGCGCGGACCAGCAACCGCGTCGAAACCCCGCTTCAACCACGAGTAGCGCGGCGTGAACGTCTCATGCCGACCGAACGACGCGTGCAGGCCCTGCTTGATTGCGATGCCCATCAGGCAGCCCCGTTCAACTCGCGGATACGCGCCACCGACACAGCCAGAAGCTCAACCGCGTCACGAATGTCATCGTCGGACGTTCCCCGGCCCACTGACAGCCGCACCGACTCCTCAGCCGCCTCACCAGCAAGCCCCATCGCGGTCAACACATGCGACGGTGTCGGCACCGCCGCCGTACACGCCGACCCGGACGAGAACGCTACCCCCGGCGTGTTCGCAATCAGCGCATCTGCATCCACCCCCGGCAGCCACACGTTCGTCGTGTTCGACAACCGGTCAACACCCGCTCCGTGCACCACCGCACCAAGCCGCTCAACAAGCACCCTCTCCAGCTCGTCACGCAACCGACCCAGACCGACCCGCTCCTCCTCCAACAGTTGACCCGCAAGCTGGCACGCCTCCCCGAAGCCCACGACACCAGCCAGATTCAACGTGCCCGACCGCACGCCGCGCTCATGACCACCACCATGCAACAACGCATCCACCAGCCCCCTGCCACGCTCCGGCAACACCAGCGCCCCGACACCCTGCGGCCCATACAGCTTGTGCGCCGACACCGTGCAGAACGTCGCGTCCGGCACCTCAACCGGGACCTTGCCGACCGCCTGCGTCGTGTCACACACCAGATGCGCACCGACCGACCCGACCAGCTCCGCCACTTCCTCAACCGGGTTCAACACACCCGTCTCATTGCTCGCGGCCATCACCCCAACCGCGAACACCCGCTCATCCAGCAGCCCCTCAAGCGCATCCACATCAACAACGCCGTCGGACGTCACCGGCACCGACACCACCTCAACGCCGCGGCGCTCCGACAACCACTCAGCCACATCAAGCACGGCCTTGTGCTCCGCAGCCGACACCAACAGACGGTCTCGCCCCGCAGCACGACGCTCCGCAAGGCCCTTCAGCGCCGTGTTCAACGCCTCCGTCGCACCCGACGTCCACACCACCCGCGCCGGAACCACACCAACAAGCTCCGCAACCTGGGACCGCGCCCGGTCAACAGCACCAGCAGCCGCACGACCCCGAGGATGCGACGACGCCGCATTCCCGAACCGGCCCGTCAAGAACGGCAACATCGCCTCGACAACCCGCTCGTCAGGCGGCGTCGTCGCATTGAAGTCCAGATAGATGTCATTCATGCCAAGACCCTACAAGTCGCCTGCGACCAGCACCCGCAGCCCCGCCACCACCACCAGCCATCCACAAGCGGCATGCCCCACACCGCGACGGACGCAGCCCAGTTCGGGTTCGCGCCTGCGCCACCAGGAGATAGGTCCTGAAGGTCCAGAGTCCCCACTCGACGCAGTCAAGGTCGCAGTGGTCTGTGACCATACGGTTGCGTTCCTTGACAACCAGGTGCCCGATGGTCGCTGTGAAAACTCGCCACGCTTAGTGTGAAACTCTGAGTTCACGGCAGAAGTCGGGCCTCCTGACCAGCGGAAACAGAACTTCCAACCGAGCCACCACCAGGTGTCGGAACCGTCACTTCCCGACGCGACACCTCGAGCAGCTGATCTCGCTCCGGCGGCCAGGGCTCCTCGCCCGGCCGCCGGTCGTCGTTCCGGGACCGTTCCGATCGTGTCGGTG
>LFIK01003201.1_pt1 | contig 13307 bp, 14 predicted proteins | sample 643401 | NCBI WGS metagenome assembly LFIK01 (sample SAMN03777447, study PRJNA286221) | soda lake metagenome | biome: soda lake; feature: Kulunda steppe; material: water; isolation source: sample T5-Br brine of Lake Tanatar-5 | place: Russia: Kulunda steppe | collected 2010-07 | reverse complement strand
TTGTGCTCTCGAATTTTATGGTATTTTAAAAGGTAAAATATCCCCAGCGCGAATTTAAGGCTTTTTTTCCCCACCGAAAAAATACGAAAAATGCGCTGTTTACATCCTTGGTATTTAGAGCATACCCAAAGCAGCCATGCAGACATCCAAGCACAGAAATACTTGCATACGCGCACGCAAGCATGTGTATGTATACTCACACACGCACATGGTCACACCTGAAGCAGCCATACATTACCCCTCCAGCCTCAGGGGGGGCATGCTCAACAAATGCGGGCGGTCTACCTAACACCAGTTGCGCCACCTGCAGCAAAATGCAAAAGGATCAGCATCCAGCCATGAGCACGCGTGGTCACAAGGACAGCCCTCCCTCCCATACAGTCTCAAAAATCAAGAGCACCATGCGTTGCTGTGGGCATGCATTGCTATGGACATGGCGGGCTTGCAACACAACACATCAATTTGCCGGGAGAGCTTGGTCCGACAGATCCACAGGAAAAGGAAAGAGGGAAGCAAGGGAAAAAACAGAGAAATAACTCGTCATGTAGCTTTGGCACAAACCAGAACTGGGCCTAGGATGTGACATGGCATGTGATGGGATAGGGATCAAGGCCTGCCTCACATTACGCAAGGCATGCTGGGGCCTGTTGAAGGAGCAGGCCATAGGTCAGGGCCTGCTCTACTCCATGCAGGAGCAGGGCCCAGCTCTGCCTGCGCTAGGATGCTCAAACAATCCCAGGCTGGTGGTGATCTGAAAGACCAACAGCCAACCTGCGGGCCTAGCAGCCAGCGAGCAAGACCAGCAGCCACCCAGCAATTCCACCTAGCAAGCCCAACTGCCAAACAGATCCAGCTGCAGCGGGAGTCTGCATTCAGGTCCATCATGCATTTAGGCACGGCACTGGGGCACGGCACTGAGGCATGGCACTGGGGCACGGCACTGGGGCGCGGCACTGGGGCAAGGCGCGAAAACGCGGCGAGGACACAGCACATGCGCATGGTTGAGAGGGTTCAGGACCTCACGCCCTCAGCAGCACCTCAGCAGCCCTCAGCAGCACCTGTGGATCAGGACCTCACGCCCTCAGCAGCACCTGTATCAGGATGCCCGCGGTCAAACCCCAGATCTTGAAGCCGCCGTGCATGAAAGTGTGGATCCGGTAGCAGTGGCCTTCCCAAGGAATGTCCTCAAACGAGTGGCTTGGTCCGCCATCAACAAACAATGCAAGGGGCGCGTGAAACACCGCTGCCACCTCGGATGCCGATGGGCAGGGCGCGTGCTCTGCGGTGCAGTAGGCATCAGAGGCTCTGCGGTGCTGTAGGCTCTGCGGTGCTCTGCGGTGCGGTAGGCATCAGAGAGCGGCTTGGCCTGCCATCAGCCGAGGCCAGGGAGCAAGGGGCGTGCAGGACATTTGTCCTGGGCGCAACAACAGGCGCAACAACTAGGGGCCGCGCGAAACACTGCTGCTACATCAGATACAGACAGGCAGGGCGCGTGCTCTGCTGTGGTGTGGGCAGAAAGAAGAGATGCCATCTGGAAAGAAAAGATGCCTTCAGGAAAGAGGAGATGCCAGCATGAAAGAAGAGATGCCAGCAGATGCAAGCAGGATGCATACGGGCAGCAGGTGAGTGGGAAACAGGAAGATTTACTGCCGGCAGGGTGCGTAAATGCAGGTCGCATGCGCTGCTGTGGGACACAGCGTCAAGCAGGTTCCCGCTTGATGTGGGTGTGTTGCGTTCTTGCGTCGTGTTGCCCACACGCAGCAGGAGGGGGTGGTTGCTGCTGCTTCATCGAGCACGCCCAGGGCCCGGCCAAGCAAGTGCAAAGAGAGGGGCCTGAGCACGCAAATGCACCGAGGCTCAGGCACAGCCTGTCTGATGTAGGGCGTGCCTTCACAGCCTACGCAGCTTTTGGTATTTCTCAGCAGGCGCAATCATGCAAACAGCCATTAAGTTTGAATGCCGTTGCCCATCTGAGTCTCACTATTGGATGTGCACAAACTCACGATGCACCTTAGTGCTGAGGGGGTCCACTCTCTCTGACCAAAAATAAAAAAAGTGCTTTCTTTAATCTTCAGGCTGGTAGTAAGCCAGAAAGCCCAGGAGTCGACCCATCTGGCTGAGGGACATACTCCACCTTGCGCGTTTCCCCATCTCAAATGGCAAAGAAAATTCTACTCATGATTTGGGGAACAGGAATGAGCTGCAGTAAGCAGCCAAAATATCCTCTGTCCAACCCTGTTTCAATCTGCACTGGCTTGCATGCGTGAGCAGCCTTGTCAGTTGCTCATAGGCAGCCAAGGACGTCAGACTGGCAACCCAAATCCCACAACTACCCGCATTGAATCAGCTTCAAGCTTGAGCATTTGATCTCTTAAATCCTGTGCCCAGACCAAGTGCAGGGCTGCGCGTTTTAAGAGAGCACAGCATTCTGCACGCAGGTCCCTGTGGGACTTCCCTGTGCTCAGACCTTAGGCAGGGCCATGCATGCAAAGCCCAGTAGAATGATTCTGTGCGCGGTCGTCAGACAGGGAAATGTGTATGAAGAGAGTAAAGCATCCAGTGCGCTGAATTTGAGGTTGGGCCAGAGAGCACCATAAGCACCCACCATCTCTTGAAGGTGGCACAAGGGCAATCACTGGGGTGACGGACAGGAAATGCTTAGATAACACAGGAGGCAAGGACGCAACAACCTGCACGTGCAGCGTGAGAGGCATAGGGGCTCAGGTCGGGCACAAGAGCTGCGACACACAGGCTGACAAGGGTGAGGACAGTCGGACAAGAGGACAAGCACTGAGCTGTTAAATGGTGCAAGTGCATTTGACAGATGGGGGAGAAGAGGTGCCAGGCACAGCACAGGTTTAGACAGCAGAGCCTGTATGATAAAAAAAGCAGCCACTCCAGATTGCCTGCACCCATGTTGCTGTTGTGCGCACTGCCAGCTGAGTGGACGAGGGTGTGATCAACCACGAACACAAAAAGCGCTGACTGAACAGTGGCCCCTTGCGCACCATGCAGAGCACGACGCCTCACCATCAACGCAAATAAGACAGCACAAGTCCATGCAGAGCATGCCCTTGCATACCTTAGCAGCTTCCGGAGGTAGCCCCAGCTCCTCCCAGGCCTCCCTCGTGGCGGTGCCTGCATCGTCTGCAGGCATAATGAAGAGTCCACTGCAGTCAGCATTCGGTGATCCTCCATTGTGGGCGGCCCTGGTTGGGATGCCAGCACATGCCAAAATGAGGGAAAGCAAGTCCAGGTGTGTGGGCAATGCAGTATGGCAACCAGGTGCACGTGGGATGTGCTGGTAGAGCGATGGGCTTGCATGGCTGTCGTGCCGATGAGAGAGCCCAGGCGCACCCTGAGCATGCTCATACGTGTACTCGAACGTGTGCGTGACTGATCGCCGCATCCTGCTGCATTCTAGGCGGCCTCCAGGGGCATTCAACTCTATCCTTGGTGCGTTGTATTTGGAATGTTGGACTCATGGGTTTTTGGAAGGAAGACGCAGTGCCTGACTGGTATGCGGGCTGGTGCACAAGCAACTGCATGACCTGCCACCCACATAACGAGCAGCAGATGCTCATAGGCCATGGCCAATCCCTTTTCTTGCACTAACTCACACATCCCTCATGGACAGGCTGCAGGTCACAAAAAGTGCTAGAGATGCTTGTGCGTGAGCAAGAGGTCACCTCTGTGCTCCGGACTGATCGAATCACAAGGGGCAGAGCGAGGCTTACAGCACATCAAACAAGAATACCAATGGCCATGTAAGCGGTTGGAGCATGATACATGGGCATTCAATGCTGGCAGTGGCCCTGTGCAAGCTGATGCGCGCTTGTCAATGAAGGCACATGTGAGATCAGGCCCAGATCTCCCAAACCAATTAAGGTTCTGTAAGGGGAAGCAGCCATTTACCTGGGTCACTGGGTTCTCTTTTCCCGCCAGGAAAGCAGACCTCGCCCTGCAAGGCACATAACTGTTAGGCCAGCCTCGTGCTTGCGTATTCCTGCTGTCACATGCACTTGATGAGAAGTGCTGATCCCTGCCATGATGAAGCTTACCTCACTCATTAAGTTGGCAATTTAAGTCAGACCTATGAGATTGTTGCTTACGCATCGCAATACACTGTAAGCAGCCGATGAACAGGCAAGTTCTCAGCAAACGGTGCTTTGTGTGCGCACCTGATGCGAGCCAACGGAGTTTGAGCGCTTGGTGAGGACTACACATAAGCGGCCCTGCTCATCATGGAACAAAGGTACCAGCACTGCTGCCCGCTTTGCTGCAACAGGGGTGTGCTTCCCCAGTGTGCAATGTTGCAAGCGAGCAGCAATTTGCTCAAAGCTTGGGTCATCAGGACTCATGGCAGAATCTACCTGGCTGGGTAGGCTCAACACAACAATATGCGCCAAGGTTGTAAGGCCAGTTACCGCCTAATCAACTTCATGCCCCAAGCTTACTTATTTGAGTTGCATGACACAATTTCCTTATGATATTACAATTATGAGACACGCTTAGAGCTCTCTGGCGTTGGGCTACGCCGATATTGACTTATGCTGATTCATTGATATTTAATGTACCTGAAAATCTGAAAAGCTGCCGACCTGAACGCCAGCAAGGCTGCGCACAAAGCACGGAGGCTCGGTACAAAGCACGCTGGATCACAATCGCACCTCGAATAAGCGTCAGTGTATGCATATTTTGTATCAATTAGAAGGTTATTTAACGCATTGGTCAGTTGCACGAGATTGTGCGCCATACTTGCATCAGCCCTGTGTACACATACGCCATACATGGCACTCCCTAATCACAGATCATGTACGACCTATATGCTCACCATCTCAAGTTAGTTTAACGCGTACAACATAATTGTACACAGCATCAACCTATCCTGCGCAGTACAATTTACCATATCTATTCATTAGACAATATTGTCATGACACATGATCATTACACAAGATTGACAGACACCACTTTGCTTGCCACCAACATCAGGCCTGCCAGAGGTCTCTAGATAGAGAGGAAGAAACGCTGTTACAAGGACGAACCAGTTCATGAACTGGTTCATGATGATTAACCGCTAGCTTGTACAGCTGTACTGTAGGTACTGCAGTACCACATTCAGTGCACCCAAGCCCGGAAAGTGAACCTGCAGCTGTTTGTGAGAGTGCACCAAGCGAATAATGTCAAATAAAAAGTTTTCCTATGTCATGCCATGAATTCCAGTATTTTTCATTCAATTAAAAAATGCATATGCAATTCATGCATCCAAAAATTATCCTGTGCCATGAACGGCACCAAGAAAGGACACACTGCAAAATTGGGCAGATACATGGTTGCTTTAAGCTAAAACAGACAGGACCCGCATTCATGCTGCACAAAACCCTTCTCTGCTCCATTTCCCAATAAAAGTAGGTGATTGGTAATCAGCACATGTGGTGAATTGCATTTATGTGCGTGCAACATATGTTTTTAGCATGAAGTACAAGTGAAATTGGCCCAAAATCCACCGGACTGCAATCAGTGAATGGCTCATGACTCATGGCTTGGCAATAAAAACAACCAGCTCAGGCTTGGTGTAACAAGTTTTGTAGTTTTTGCTTGGGAGTGCTAGATCATGCTGCTCGAATGAACTGAAAGAGTGTGTCTTCTAACGAAAGTACTTCTTCATTTAAAGCAGAAGTCGTGGTGGAGTTGTGAGGACATGCCAACTTTAAAGTGAAATATTGGGATGAGTCAAAACATGTCATGTCAAACATGGATCAGGACTATGAGGCCTCCTCATTTTGGGCTTGCAGCTACATGGATTATCAAAGGTTTCCAAGAACAGGATTTACAAGATCTTGCCTGTTGCAAAGAAGCAGTTCATATGCTTTCCTAAGAGTAAATTAATGTAAAACTAGGTCAAATACATGCTCCTTGCCCTGCCTTGAACAGTGCGCCTTGTTTCAGACTCACCGGTGTACGCACCGTATAATACAAGGGACATGTCACCTTTCACTCAAGGAAAGCAGGAAGCACCCAACTACCCTTCACTATATCCTGTCCCATATGGGGCTTATGGTGCATGCACACCATTGTAAGGCAGCTGCTAAGGCAGAAAGTAAATGCGGGGTTACTTTTGACAAAGGTGGGTGCCTAGTAGGCGCTGTACAATCAATTGTCTTGTGCTAGTGGAGGCTATCAAAATGTGTTGAAGCAGATGCAGCTTGTAATGCAAAGCCGGGGGCCCCTGAGGGTATAGCCTACACTCCTTCTTTGCAACATGCTTAGTTGGTCTCGCTGGGACTGCCCACCATGTCAGCTGCGGCGCTGCTGCTAATTCAGCATGCATGCGCCACCTAGGGCCAGACCTGGAGAGGCCTCATGCCTCTCTTTCTGATAAGCAAAATACAATGCCTTTGTGGGAATGGGAAATTACAAAGTAGAAGAAAGAAAGAGCATGACGCTTGGATCCTTAGGTCTTGTTTGATGTGCAACCAGCCACAATTGCATACAAACATGCCAAACATGCCTTTTGTACGTACACCCACCCCCACACAAACTACCCAGCGAACACACTTCCAAGAGAAAGCAACACTCTTGAAGAATGTCAGATCAAAGAACATGGGCACAAGTATTAATTGTATTTATGAAGATCTATGAAGAGTATCATACTCAAATAATTTGACTCTTCTTAATGTAAATCCTCTCTTTCTATTACTTAGTTGCCTGCCTTGCCATAGTAGTGGGCAGCCAAACTGTCCTCTGGAGCCTCGTTCTCTGCACCTGCTGCCACACCAGCATTCTGCATCATGCTCCCAAGCATGCCAGAAGAGGCATCCCCGCCCTGCTGCCCGCCACCCATCAGCTGGGTCAGGAAGCCTTGCCCAGACCCACCAAAGGCAGAGCGCATGCGCTCAAGCAGGCCAGCTCCTGGGAGCAGTTGACTGCCCTCACCATTGCCCAGCAAGCCCCCCCCTGCCAGGATGCCTCCCTCTTGCTCACTTGCGGTGCCAGACGTGGCAGTGTCTTGCACATTCTGGGCCATCTGCTGCAGCAAGCCACCACCCTCGGCACCTCCAAGCCCTAGCATGCCCAGTAGGCCACCCTCCTGCGACGCACCACCCTCTGACAGCAGTGCACCGACGAGTGGGCGCTCTTGCAGGGATGTCATTGCGCTTGTCTGGACCTCTTGAACCCACTGCAAGCATGGAAAGTGTGCATGGCAATACACACATTTCAAATGCGGCCTTTGCTCTCGTCACTCCAGCATAGGCACAGCGCGTAAAACTGTGGCCTGGCCATTTATTGTTGAGTATTTTGATAGCTATCATGGGGCAATGCAAGCAGGCGCCAGAATACACTGCAACATTTGCTGAGTGCTGATCGCTTCTCCCCAGATATGTTTACAAAGGCTATAATTGCCACCATGAAACCAAGAGAGCCAAAAGAGAAGGGAGATGCAGAATAGAGAAGATCTGGATGCTGTCTTACTCTAGATGCTCATGTACAATTCAAGCACAGCGAACTTCACTGCTCACCGCCATAAAGCGAGCTTGCATTCTGCAGCAGCTAGCCTTGTTCCCAGAGAGCGCTGACGCTGCCACACCTCGTTGAGTTGCTCAATGGCTTGACCAAAGGTGGAATCATCCCATCCAAGAGTCGAGGTGTCTACGCCGTCAAGCAGCCCAAAGCCGAGGCCGCTGGTACCGATGGCGCCCCCACCCCCTCCACCTGTGGCCGCCGCCTCTCCTCCACCCCCTTGATCAGTGGCCATACTAGCCTGTCTGTCAGCAGCAGTGGTCCCAGCCTGCATACAAGAAGGAAATGTAATGAGGTGAGCTCTGATAAGCTCTTTGGATCAATTCTCACCGCTTGTCCACGCGAGGGCAGATCTGTAACCTGGCCAGCAAGCGGAGGGCACACCACCCGCTTGCATGTCTTTGTGGCTCCTTGTATTTGCATAAAATGGGATATCATGCTGTTCACAAGCATGTCTGTAGGTGCATAGGAGCGAGTTATGATGTACATGTGCACACGTGCTTGCGCAAGCATGCGAGTGTGCAACTACACAATGATCACCCAATAATTTTCCCAAATAGAACTCCACCCCCAGAAGGCTACCTGCAAGTAAACAAGCACATACACTTACTTGCGAGAGGTGCCTATTTGCGCAGGTGGCAGTGCGCAGCATGAAAGCCAGGGTCAGTGCTGCCAGCAGCTGCTTGGTGCTCGTCGTCATTTGGGAGCACGAGTAAGGCTGATCACAGCGTTGAGATAATATTTCTCTATATGGCAGTTCAGGGTGTTGGTTTTCTAGGCATGCTCGAGCGCGCCGATCGATCGCTTTTTGCCAAAAAATTCCTGAATGCCTGTAATATGTGAGTCAAGTATAGAATTACACATTTTATTCCCGTTACCTCGTACGGCTGCAGCGAATTGCAGCGAATTCCTGTGTACGTGCTCTGGATCTTCCCGAGTTATTCCTTTCTTCTTTTTCCGTATTTTCTCATGTTGGAATCAGACCTGTCTCTGTGATGAACTCTAGTGAAGGCACAGACCTGTCACAATTTCTGTATATTATCCTGTGTCTAGTAGTCCTGCCTGTGTCTCTGGTTTTTCGGTTGTCTCTGGTCAAGGTCGTCTATTCTCTTCTCATCGTTGCTTAGCATTTAAAGGGTAACGATCCTCGACCCAACATCTCAATATTATTCACAGTGTAACTAATATAACCCAACTTTGCTCACACAAAACCAAATTATTTCACCAAGCCTTGCCATCTATTTTTCGTCCTTCTTTGACCCCATGGAATTTGCGTGTCTAAAAGACCTAGAAAAACTACGCAGGCAGTGAAACCACTCCCTACACCAATTCAGAAAAAGGAGACACATTGGCCGAAAGAGCCTGTTTGATTTCTGTCATTTCAGAAACCATGGGCCACTTTTTGGCTGTGGCAATGACCAGCCACAAACTGATTAGCCCAACGACAATCCCGAACTTATTTAACTGATTCTAACGTGCTCTGAGTTACCTACCCTTCTCAACATGTATACATCTGTCTCTTCCTAGTTTGATGGGGGGGGCGGTTGCCTGGTGCTTGCTCATAAACTGGCTACTTATCATGCATGGGTGGCCTCCGAGTCGCCTCTCAAGCCAAGCACTGCGCGGGGCCCTCCCCATTTGCTGCCTAGACACTTACAGCTGGAACTGTGCAGGCATGTGCTTCGTTACATTGCAAATCCACAGTAGGCACTACGACAAATGTGACTTGCATGATGTCCAGGATGAAAAACACGTCCCCTTTTTAAGCCCTTGCTTGGACATGTGCTATTTGAGAAGGAAATGCGCATCACGACTTGCTGATTTTACTGGGACTGATAGAATTAACGTAGGAGACACTGAAGTTTTGGATATTTTCTGTCTGGCTGGCAGTGCCCAGCATGCCCAGCAGTCAACCCATTTGGCTGAGGATCTAAACTCATTGTAGCTTAACTTGACTGTGGGGGTTTGCCTGGTGCTTGGACCAGACATAACCTTCCTCCTTAGTTCACGAAAACAGGGCTTACCCAGTTGGCGTAGTCTTTTCTTTCTCATATTCTCATGTCTCCTGTCCCAGTCATCTACCAATACCAGTGCATTCAATCTCAATAGTTGTGTAGTTGTGGGCATGAGACTTCATGCCATGACTAGCAGTACCCAACGTGCAGTTGAAGCATTTTTAAGTAATGAAATTGAGTTCTCAGCTACTGCCAGACCAATGGCACCGGTAAACAACTGTGCGTCAAAAGGAAGGACGATGGTTCACACGTTACACCCATCTTTGCATCAGTGCATGGCTTGCAGGACTGCGACGCACATGCTGAGCGCATGCACACAGATGTCCCCCCAACAAAAGTGCGCTTGCATGGATGGACGTCTGTATGACCAGGACCACACTAGTCTTGGCTTCACTACATGTCTGATTCCTTGGCGAGTTATCCATATTGAACCTCCTGAGCCTGAATGCCGCAACAGCTAGCACTTGCTGCCTACTTTTACATATACATGCCTAGGGCCTTGTTCCATGATAACATCTCCATGATAACAGCACGCAGACCAGGACCACCACGGCTGTGTGTCACAACCGCGAGCAAACAACAGCCCACCACTCCCAACTTCCTGCCCTTGGACGCCCTTCCTTCCCGTCAGGGACTTGCACAGAGCAGCACCCCTGCTTGCACACACATACACACATGCACACACACATGTCTGCACCTGCAGCGCCCTTATGCTTGCAGGGGTCCCGGAGCACCAAGGACCAAGCCGCCTCTGCCCCGCTCCCCCTAGTCCCCATCCCCCACACAAAACAGCTTATGGCAGACCGCGGGGCAGGAGCGTGTGCAGCAGCCCTTGAAGGAGTTGAGGGGCTCTGTGCGCTGTGTGGCAGTGGAGCAGGGGTGCACCCTCTCCCCTCCCCACAGCAGGCAGAAGGCGCACGTGCCCTGCCTTCTCAGCTGCATCCCATGTGCCAGGTCACCACGGCCACCCTGTGCATGTGCGCACTGCATCAGGGCATGCAAGCGGCGAGCCTAGCGCACACATGCCTGCTGCCCTCGCTGCCTCACCCCATACTACCTCAACATCGATAAGCTTGAAGCCCTCACCCTGGAGTACTCGGCCAGGCAACCATCAACCTCCAGTCCCTGAACACCTGACAGGATAGAGCACATGCATGCAGAAACGAGCCACGCAGAGCACATCGCCCTTAGCGCGCTACGCGCAGCCTCCTGTATGCGGCCAGCAACCACGGGCCAGCCTGTGCGCGCGGGGCCATGGACACACCCCCTCTGTGCGCCGAGCTATGGACGCGCGCAAGACATGGCCCACAGGCACACTCTGCAGCCGTGTCACGCCTGGGTAACCACACGCAGCAGCAGACTGTGGAGCAACGGCAGGCGTGCGCACGCGCACCCTGGCAGGGGCATACAGCACACTCTGGGTGCGCGCGGCCAGGCAGTGCCATGCGCGAGGAGCCCTGTCGCCAGGTCAAGCCTTGCCTGTGCTCCAATATGCGCCCTAGCCGAGCAGAAGTACACCACCCAGGCTGCAATGTGGTAGGCCTGCGCGCGTGACCTGGTGCCGAGCACGGCCTCACGCAGCGAAAGGCGTCCCCCCCTCACCACTGCACGCACGCGGCCTGCGCCGCACACCACATGCCGGTAGGAAGCAGGCGGGGGCTAGGCACCCAGACTTATGCAGGCCGCAACAGCTAGGCGCGCAGCCACTCCGCTCAGGACATTTGTGTGTGTGACGCTTGCACTGGTGGGTGCGCTGTCGCAGATCTATGGCTGAGGGGGGGAGTGAACAATGCTCCCGCCGGCTTTCGCGCCTCCACCTTGCACACACACAGGGGCTCAGTCATCCCACGCCGCATCTGCTGCACCCTCTTGCGAGATTGGCTGCGCCTTGGCCATGAAGCTGTACTTGTCGTCCACCTGCAGGGCAGGCGCGCACAGGGTCGCAGCAGCATGGTGAGCGCATGCACGCGCACGTGGTGCACGTTTAAAAAGGGCCTGTCTGGCTCACGGAGATGTTGGGCTACAGCCATGCAAGACACAAGCCTGCACGTGACCCCCTGCCTCCTTGCCCACTTTATAGGACCTGCATCTTTGCAGCAATTCAATGTTAAACTGCGTGTAATACCCTGTGCCCCCATGCCGGCCATGACTATCTGCTGCGTGGGCTGCTGCATGCCTCAACTAGCTGCTGCGCCGTCCGCCATTTTGACGCGGTGCCCGGAGGCCCTGCCAGCCACAAGCCTTTTGAGCCTCACATTCTGGCATTGCATTGCCAGCCTACACTGCTACCCGCTGTTCACCATCAGCCCGGTGGACCCCCTTCACCTTGATGCCTGGAGGTCCCGACGGGGCTTGAGCAGCCATCTTGAGCTGGTTCCTGAAAGCATGGACAAGGGAATAGTGCCATGTTGAGCTTGTCCCTACGCGCATGGACGGTTCCTGCTAGCATGGACGAGAGGTTGGAGCACAAAGCAAGGAAACGCGTAGAAAGTTCAGACGCGCCCGCTTGCTCTGACAACCATGCATGTATGCGCGTGCGTGTGCGTGCGCTTGTGCGTGCGCGCGCGTGTGTTTGTGTGAGTGAGCACCACAACTATCTGGAGCACAGATGTCAGGTCTTGATATGATGATGGCCAGCTGCACCCAAGCATCTTGCAAACAGTCGAACAGCCTTGGACACGGGCTGCCGCTCCCTTGCAGTAGTGTTTGTGAGCATAAGGGCGTCTAGCAGCCGCTGGTCCCCGCCGCCTTCAAGCACGCAAGCTACCAAGTCCTCCTATGAAATCACGGCCTTTTCACTGCCGTCACTGCCAACCTCTCCTCTGTGCCCTTGCTTGCCCTGTATCACATGCTGCGGCTTCATTCTCAATCCTTGCTTGCTCCACACGACATGCTGCAGCCCCCTCCTCCTTCCTCTCTCCGTGCAATAAACTGCAGCTCCCTTTCACTCGCCTGCCTACATTGCGCCCCACATCACGATACCCACTTGAATTGCTGCGCCATCAGCTTCTCCTCCTGGCGCGCCTGCTTCCCGCTTGCAAAGGCAAACTGGTTGCCCTTCTCCAGCTCCGAGATTGCGGTCTTGATCTGCGCCACCACAAACGAGTCGCGCTCCCCGTACAGGCTGGTGGCCCGCCCCCTCATCCCCGCGCGCCCTGGCCAACCAACATGCAAGCACGTGCATGGTCAGTGAATGTGTGTGTGTGCGTGAGAAGAGCGCGTGTGCATGTAAATGTGTTCGTGCGTCAGGAAAAAGAGGTGTGATTTGGGGGTGCAGGTGAGAGTAAGTGGGAAGCAATTGGGGGGGTTGACGCTGACATAGCCAAGCCCTTGTCCAGGTTGCCCATACCCTTGGTCCCGTAGTAATCCATCAAAGAGATGTGTGTGCGTGCATGTGCATATACGTGAGCGCTCATGCGCGGGCGTGTGCTTGTGTGTGTGTGCGCGCATTTTTGTATGTGTGCACCTCTGTGAGGATTGCCCAGCATGTTTGAAGCCCTGGCCGCGCGCTCTAGGAAATGAGTGCACCTTATTCCAGGTTGCCGAATCGACTGGTTGCTGGGGGTCATTCTCAGCCCCCATAATTCCGCTGATGGCACATGTGCAAATGGCAAGGTTGACACATGCAGGTGCACACATCTTTGCTGCGCCAGGCAAGCTGCCTGTGGTTTGTCAGATATCGCGCCAGGCAGACTGCCTGTAGCTCTGTCAGATGTCGCGAGGGTATGCGTGCATAGCCCCTTCCATTCTCCACCCCCCCTTCCTCTCCCC
>LFIK01003200.1_pt1 | contig 13308 bp, 10 predicted proteins | sample 643401 | NCBI WGS metagenome assembly LFIK01 (sample SAMN03777447, study PRJNA286221) | soda lake metagenome | biome: soda lake; feature: Kulunda steppe; material: water; isolation source: sample T5-Br brine of Lake Tanatar-5 | place: Russia: Kulunda steppe | collected 2010-07 | reverse complement strand
GGGCGGCGTCACCGGTCAGGTGCGGCCGCGCCTGTTGTCGAAAAGGTCGATCAGCTGGCGCACCCCGCGGCCCAGGGACTGGCCGTCCTCGGCCCCGGTCAGCACTGCATGGACGCGAGCACCAAGCTGCTTGCCGAGCTCCACGCCCCACTGATCGAACGAGTTGATGTCCCAGATGATACCTTGCACGAATACCTTGTGCTCATGCAGGGCGATGATGGCGCCCAGCGAGAAGGCGGACAGATCATCCAGCACCACCAGCGAGCAGGGATGATTGCCCGGCAGTACCCGATGGGGTGTCATGACGTCGATCTGCTCCTGTGACCGGCCGGCGGCGCGAAGGTCTGCGGCGACTGCTTCCGGAGCATGCCCCCTGGCCAGCACTTCCGCCTGGGCCAGGCAGTTGGCGACCAGCCAGGCATGATGCCGAGGCAGCTCGTGGCCGGGATCACGGGTGACCAGCAGCTCGGCACTGAACGGGGCCGTACCCTGGTGCAAGAGCTGGTGGTAGGCGTGCTGGCCGTTGGTGCCTTCGTTGCCCCACAGGATGGTGCCCGTGCGTGCTTCCACCGGTGTGCCATCCTTGCGGACGCGCTTGCCACTGCTTTCCATCTCCAGCTGCTGCAGGTAATCGGGCAGCAGGGCGAGGGCGCTGCTGTAAGGCAGCACTGCATGACTTTCGAGGCCAAGGAAGTTCTGGTTCCAGATTTCTGCCAGCGCCAGCTGCACGGGTGCGCTGACAGCTGGCGCTGTGTACCGGAAATGCAGATCCATGGCCCGGGCGCCGCGCAGCAGTGCAAGGAACTGATCCATGCCGTGGGCAATGGCGATGGGCAGGCCGATGGGGCCGGTCACCGAAAAGCGACCGCCCACCCAGTCCCACATGGGCAGCAGCTGTTCCCGGGGAATGCCGAACTCGGCTGCGGCGTCCGCGTTGGTCGAAATGGCCACGAAATGGTGACGCAGCTGGTCTGGCGCGATCCCCCGCTCAAGCAGCCAGCAGCGTGCCGTGCGGGCATTTTCGCGTGTCTCCAGCGTGGTCATCGACTTCGAGGCGATGATGAACAGGGTTCGTTCCGGCTGCAGCTTGCGCAGCAGGCGGGCCGCCTCTGTGCCGTCTACATTGGCCAGGAAATGCATCTGTGGGCCGCTTCCGCGTCCCAGCGCCTGACAGATCATGGCGGGACCGAGAAAGGAGCCACCAATGCCGATGTTGACCACGTCGGTGATCGGCCGGCCGCTTGCTCCACGCCACTGGCCATCGCGCAGCGCCTGGCTCCAGGTCCCCATGCGTGCATGCATGGCGCGAATTGCGGGCATCACGTCCTGGCCGTCAAGCTGCCAGCTGTCGGCATCCAGGCCACGCAGTGCGGCGTGTCCCACCGGGCGCTGTTCGGTGGGGTTGAGCAGGTTGTCCTGAAACAGTGCCGCCCGGGCCTGTTCCAGACCGCATCGAGCTGCCAGTTCCACAAGCAGGTCGCGTACCTGTGTGTTCCAGCGCTGGCGCGACAGATCCAGCTGCAGAGCCGGCGCGGCAACGGTGAAACGACTGCTGCGGTCCTGGTCCTCCGAGAGCAGCTGATTCAGGTCCGGCAGCTGCGTGGCCAGCTCGGCCAGCTGTTGCCAGTGGCGGACGCGGCCGGCGCTGGTCGTGCTCATCCCTGGCGGGCCTCGTCCAGTCGGAAGGCCAGGTTGTCGATCAGCCGCGCCTTGCCCAGATGTGCCGCTGCCAGCAATACCAGGGCCCGATCGGTCGGCGCCGGCCGAGCCAGGTCATGCTGGGTACGCAGTTCTACATAGTCGGGACGGAATCCGGCGTCTTCGAGGGCGCTGCGGGCGCCGGCCAGCGCCTCTGCGGCCGTCTCGCCCCGCTGCAGTCGGGCCGCTGTGTCCTGCAGGGTCCGGAACAGGGCGGGGGCCCGGGCGCGCTCCTCAGCAGTCAGGTAGCCGTTGCGCGACGACAACGCCAGGCCGTCCTCGGCCCGCGCTGTAGGGATGCCGATCAGGTCGATATCCATGCACAGGTCGCGGACCATCTTCTGCAGGATGGTGAATTGCTGGTAGTCCTTCAGGCCGAACACGGCTACATCCGGCGTGAGGATGTTGAACAGCTTGCTGACCACGGTGGTGACACCATCGAAATGGCCGGGACGGCTGGCGCCGCAAAGGATGTCACCCAGCTCGGGAACCGACACGCGGGTCTGTCCGGACATGCCATCCGGGTACATGGCCTGGGCGCTGGGGGCAAACAGCAGCGCCGTGCCATGTTCGGTCAGCAGCTGCTGATCCTGCGGCAGGGTGCGGGGATAGGCGTCCAGGTCCTCGCCAGGGCCGAACTGGAGCGGGTTCACGAATACGCTGGCGACCACGAAATCACCCGCTTCGCGGGCGCGATCGACCAGCGCCATGTGTCCAGCATGCAGGTTGCCCATGGTGGGGACCAGGGCAATACGATGCCCTGCTGCGCGGGCGGCCCGGATGGCCGCGCGCGCGGCCGCAATGTCGTGCACCGTTTCCAAGCCAGAGCTTCCTCTCGGTTGAAACCGTCGTCACCGGCAACCTGCCGTTGCCGCTCCCGTTCAGGTGAAGCAGTGTTCGGGTGCCGGGAAGGCACCGGACTGGACCGCTTCGCGGAATGCCACGAAGGCGCCGCGGACGCCATCGGTGCTTTCCGGCAGGAAGTTCTTCACGAACCGGGGCAGCTTGATGGAAGGCGGCGTGATACCCAGCATGTCGTGCATGACCATGATCTGGCCGTCCACCTCGGGGCCGGCACCGATGCCGATGACAGGGATTTCCAGAGTCCGGGTGATCTCCGCAGCCAGAGAGACCGGCACGCATTCCAGCAGCAGGATGCTGGCGCCCGCGTTCTGAAGCATGACCGCCTCGTCGATCATCAGCTGGGCCTTTTCCGGATTGCGGCCCTGGACCCGGAAGCCACCCAGGCGATTGATGGACTGGGGAGTCAGGCCCATGTGGGCGCATACCGGAATGCCGCGTTCCGCCAGCCTGCTGGTGGTCTCGGCGATCCAGGCACCTCCTTCCAGCTTCACCATGTGGGCACCTGCGCGCATCAGCGCGGCCGCGCTTTCCAGTGCCTGCAGTTCATGGGCGTAGCTCATGAAGGGCAGGTCGGCCATGATGAAGGCGCCCTGGTTGCCGGCCTGGACACAGCGCATGTGGTAGACGATGTCGTCCATGGTGACCGGCAGGGTGCTGTCGTGGCCCTGCAGCACCATGCCCAGCGAGTCGCCTACCAGGATCACTTCAATCCCCGCGCTGGAGACCATTTCCGCGAAGCAGGCGTCATAGGCGGTCAGCGCAGCGAACTTCTCCCCACGCTTCTTCATGTTCTGCAATGTGGTCAGACTGATGCGCTTTACTGCAGCCTGGCTGCTCATGCCTTCTCCTGCATCAAATCAGAGTGGGGTGGGGGTTGAAGAACTGCCTGCCAGCCGATGACTGCTCGATGACCTCCACCAGTCTTGCATACTGCTGATCGTCATGAACCAGGTCAATTTCCGCCGCATTGACGATCAGCAGCGGGCTGCTGTCGTAGAAGTGGAAATGGCGTGCATAGCTGTTGGCCAGTGCTTCCAGGTAGGCGTGGCTCATGTTCTGTTCGGCGGCGACGCCGCGAGTCTGCACGCGCTGGGCCAGCACGGGGGGTGGCGCCTGCAGGTAGATCACCAGATCGGGCGTCGGGGGTGCCAGCGCCAGCTGGGCGTAGACCTGTTCGAACAGGCGCAGCTCCTGTTCATCCAGATTGACCTGGGCGAACAGCCGGTCCTTGTCGATCAGGAAGTCGGCAACGGTGCCACCGGCGAACAGGTCATCGTGCTCCAGTTCGGACAGCTGCCTTGCCCGCTGCAACAGGAAGTAGAGCTCGGTGGACAGTGCATGGCGGGAGCCCTCCTGGTAGAAGCGTTCCAGAAAGGGATTGGCCTCTGGCGCCTCCAGCAGCTGACGATAGCCGAAGGTATCCGCCAGTCGGCGCGCCAGCGACGTCTTGCCGACGCCGATCGGGCCTTCCACCACGATGAATCTGGGTACATCCTGACGCTGCTGACGGGTCAATCGCGCATCCCCTCGTGCCTGACCTGCGTTGCTCAGTCCTTGCGTCGACGTCGCCGCCGGCGCTTTCTGCCGGGACCGCCGGCCGGAGGGCTCAGGGCCTGCGCCATGGCCTGGCGTTCCGGGGCATCTGCTTCCTGGTAGCGGGTCCACCACTCGCCCATCCCGGCGGTGTCCTCCCCGGCCTGCTCGCGGACCAGCAGAAAGTCGTATGCCGCCCGGAAGCGCGCCAGTTCGGCAATTCTCTCTACCTGCCTGGGCCGGGGCTGAACCAGCCGCGGTTGCAGCAGCCAGGTCTCGCGAATGAAGTTGGCAAACCGCCGCGGCACGGCGGTATGCGCCTGCTGGCGTGCGAGTACTTCTTCCGTGGCCAGCGCCCAGGCCTCCATGGGGGCCTCGCCCTCGGCCACCAGCGATTGCTGGAACTGGCACAGGCCGGGCCAGAGGATGGCCGCATACAGGAATCCCGGTGTGACCGGCTGGTCATTGGCGACACGCCGGTCGGTATTCGCCATGGCGGTGCGCAGCAGCCGGTTGGCGGCCGGGTCCTGCAGCAGCGGCGTGGCTTCGGGAAACAGCATGGCGAAAACACCATGTTCCTGCATCAGGTCATAGGTCGCTTCAGCCTGACCGGACAGGAACAGCTTCACCACCTCGTCGAACAGCCGTGCCGGGGGCACGTCGCAGAGCAGTTCGGCCAGTTCCCGGATGGGGGCAGCCGTATCCGGCGCAATACTGAAGTCCAGCTTGGCGGCAAAGCGCACGGCCCGCAGCATGCGTACCGGATCTTCACGGTAGCGCTGGGCGGGATCGCCGATCAGGCGTATCTGGCGCGCTTCCATATCGCGTACGCCATCGGCGAAGTCGTAGACGCAGAAGTCGGCCGGTGTGTAGTACAGCGCGTTGATGGTGAAATCCCGGCGGGCTGCGTCGTCATCGATGTCGCCATAGACGTTGTCGCGCAGCAGCATGCCGGAGCCGGAGCGGACTGCAGCCGGTTCATCGGCACGCGCATGGCGGCGCGAGGGGAGCTCCACGTCCGCAGAGTCCAGCGGTGCGTCACTGCCGTGTCCGCGGAAGGTGGCGACCTCGATGATCTCGGGGCCGAAGCGCACGTGTACCAGCCGGAAGCGGCGACCGATCAGCCGCGCATTGCGGAACAGATCGCGCACTTCCTCGGGCGTGGCATTGGTGGCGATGTCGAAATCCTTGGGGTCCAGTCCCAGCAGCAGGTCGCGCACGCCACCACCTACCAGAAACGCCTGGTAGCCCGAGTTGATGAGACGATAGAGAACTTTGAGCGCGTTGCTGCTGATGCGGTTGCGCGAGATCCCATGCTCGTCGCGTGGAATCACGCGGGCATGGGTATCCGGCAGTACCGGGGCGGGCAATTCGCGCTTGTCTTGCTCGGGAACTGAACTCAAGTCGGGTCTCGATCAGTATCAATCGGCAGATGATAACAGACGCGGGCTGGCTGGATTAAGGCGGCGCGGGCCAATTCGCCTGAGCGCCGCGCAGGGTGGGCGGCTGCGGTGGTCCGGCATCCCGGCTCCATGGCGGCGTTGCGTCGCTGGCAAGGGCAACCAGCCTTCCGTGTGCGCCCTGTGCGCCGCGCCTTGTCCTGTGGCCGTAGCCACCGACGGAGTCGCAGGCGAATAGGCTCGCGACTTGTCAAGCCGATTCGGCGGCAGAGGCCGGCTGGTGGCGGGCGACAATAAAAAAAGGGAAAGGCCCAGGCCTTTCCCTTTTCAGTGGCGCTTCGGCCATGGCGTCTCTGCGACGCGTCGGGTCAGCCGAGTCAGCGCGGTGCGGTTGGCTACCGCTGTTGTTCTTGTGACGGTTATGCCGCCTTGTGCCATGTGCGCGTCAGTGTGCCGGCGTCGGACTGCGCTCTCGACGCGGGGCCTGGCGGTGCCGGTGGATCCGGTCTCTGGTGCCTGGCCCCGGCCGGCGATGCATCGGCATCACCGTTTCCGTAACACGACTGACGACCCCTCCCCCCATTGATTCCAGTTTTGTTACGCCCCTGTTGAGCGCACTAATACAGAGCGAAGATCGTGCCACTTTCGCTGGAATTCGATTAAATCTTTTTTGATCAATGGGTTGGGGGTGTTTTCTGATGGTGCCGGCGATCCCGGTTCGCACTGTTGTTACCCGAAAATGTGTTTCCTGACTGTTACCTGGGGGATTGGGTAACAGTTGTGTTACTGGCGGTATCACTGGTGTCTCGAGCTGCGCGTGCCCCGGTTGCGAGTGCGCCGTCGGGGAATGCCCAGGCGCTGGCGACGTTCCCACAGGCTCTTGCGACTGATGCCCAGGCGCTGGGCGATTTCGGTCTCCGTCATGTGGTCCTCGTGCTCGCGCACGAAACGGATGAAGTAGTCCTCCAGCGATTCGGGGGCATCGCCCGTATCGGGTTCTCCGCCGGCAGTCTTCTCCGGGGGCGCTTCGGGGCGTGCGGTGGGCGGGCCCAGATCCGGGTCGATGGCCAGCAGCTCGGTGCTGATGTCACCGCCGTCAGCCAGAATCACGGCGCGCTCGATGGCATTTTCCAGTTCCCTCACATTGCCGGGCCAGCGATAGCGGCGCATGGCGTCCAGCGCCTCGGGAGCGAACTCCATGACCGGCTTGTGCAGCCGGTGGCAGGCCCCCTCGAGCAGGCGGTGTGCCAGTTCGATGATGTCCTGGCCCCGTTCCCGCAGCGGCGGCAGGTGCAGGGTGACCACGTTCAGGCGATAGAACAGGTCTTCGCGAAACTGGTGCTGGCGGACCAGCGCCTCCAGGTCCCGGTGGGTGGCTGCCACCAGTCTTACGTCCACCTTGCGGGTCTGCACGGCGCCCAGCCTGCGGATCTCGCCCTCCTGCAGTACTCGCAGCAGCCGCGCCTGGGCTTCCAGCGGCAGCTCGCCGATCTCGTCCAGGAACAGCGTGCCGCCGTCGGCTGCTTCCACCAGGCCGCGGCGTGCTGTCTGGGCGCCAGTGAAGGCGCCGCGTTCATGGCCGAACAGCTCTGATTCGATCAGGGTGTCGGGAATGGCAGCGCAGTTCAGCGAGATCATGGGCGCATCATTGCGATGGCTCTGGTCATGCAGGGCTCTGGCAACCAGCTCCTTGCCGGTCCCGGATTCGCCCAGAACGAGTACGGTCGACTCGGTGGGTGCCACCTTGCGAATGCGGTGAAACAGGCTGCGCATGGCCTGCGAGCTGCCGATCATGCCGCCGAGTGGATACTCCCGCGACAGTTCCGACTTCAGGGCCGCGTTCTCGCGCGCCATTCGCTGGGTCTTCTGGATGCGTTCCAGCGCGAGCAGCAATTCGTCCTGGTCGAAGGGCCGGGCAATGAAGTCTGCGGCTCCCAGCTTGATGGCATCTATGGCGGCTCGCAGGCTGGCGTGATGAGACATGACCACCACCGGCACGCCGACGGCGCGTCCGATCAGATCGGTCCCCAGGCCTCCGGGAAGGCGGAGTTCGGCCAGTATCATGGTGAAACTGTCCAGATCCCGCGCCCGGGCAGCCGCCAGGCTGTCGGCCTCGGTCACCTGGTAGCCATGGTCCTCCAGCAGCCGGCGCAATGCGCTGCGAGAAGCCTGGTCCGCTTCGACAATCAGGATCTGGCTCATACCGCTTTCGTTCTGTCCTGTTCAGCCGGTCCTGGCGGATCACTGCATCGTTGCGATGCCGGCGCATCCCGCCGGCCGGACGTCCTTGCCCGGACGCTGGCTGGTGCGGCGGTGCCCGGTCTTGTCTTCCGCTCGGCAGGTTCGAATCTGCGCGCACGATGCAGCAACTGTCCACCTGACCGGTCGGCCTGCCGGAGCGTTGCCCCTCGCCCTGCTCCGGGCCGCGGATGGCGGTCTGACCACCAAGCCTACCAGATCCGTGCGGCAAGCATGCCATGGCGATCGTCGAGTGCTTCCGGAGGCTCCCGCGGCAAAGGCATACTCGGCCCTGTAAGCAACCTTGCAGATGATGGATGGAGACATGGCCATGGCTCACAGACCCCCACGCGATGACACTGCTGATGCCGAGCACCACGGCGGGCCGGGTGATCCGACCCGGCGTCGGTTTCTGCTGGGTGCCGGCCTGGCCGGTGCGGCGCTGGCAGGCGCGGGCGCGCTGGCGCGGGATGCCGGCGACGAGGTGCGCGGCCGTTACACGGGCAGCGTCGTACTGATCACGGGCGCCACTTCAGGCATCGGCGAGGCCACTGCTCATGCCTATGCGCGCGAGGGCGCAAGGGTCTGCTTCTGTGGTCGGCGGGAAGATCGCGGGCGGGCGGTGCAGGAGGCCATTCGTGCTGACGGCGGCGATGCCACCTTCGTGGCAGCCGATGTGCGTGATGAAGCTGCGGTCCGCGAGCTGGTGGAAGCCTGCGTGGACACCTACGGCGGACTGGATATCGCCTTCAACAACGCTGGTATCGCGGGTCCGCGAGGCCTGCTCGACGAGATCGAGCTGGAGGGCGATGGCGGTTATCACGACGTCTTTCGCACCAACGTGGATGGCGTGATGTTCGGGATGCGCTACCAGATGCCGGTCATGCGCCGGAACGGTGGCGGAGTGATCGTCAATACGGGGTCCATGCTGTCTCATCGAGGCTCGGTCTTCGCCGGCGCCTATGCAGGCTCCAAGCATGCCGTCATCGGCCTGACTCGATCGGCTGCCGCCACCTATGCTTCAGAGGGAGTGCGCGTGATCAGTGTGTCGCCTGCCGGGGTCGAGACCGAACTGTTGCGCGAGTTCCTGGGCGGTTCGCTCGAAGGAGCAGGTGACGACACGCCCATGGGGCGCATCGCCCAGCCTCACGAGGTGGCGGCCGTGGTACTGAACCTGACCGCCCCGGAGGCGACCTTCCTGAATGGCGATGACATCCGGGTCGACGGGGCTTCTTCGGCCTGACCGAGACGCGCTGCCGGCAGGGTGCGGTGGTGGTCCGGGTTGCGGTGCCGGATGGTCGCGGCTGCTGGCAGCAGCCGGGGGTCAGGATGCGGGGAACCGGGTCGGCGCGCCCGGGCCGACCGGCATGCCGAGCACGAACACGTAGAGGTAGAACCAGGCGATCCAGCCCAGCGCAAGGACGATACTGTAGGGCAGCATGGTGGCGATCAGGGTGCCGATGCCCAGGTTGCGGACGTAGCGTGCGCCGAAAGCCAGGATCAGCCCGAAGTAGCTCATCATCGGCGTGACGATGTTGGTCACCGAGTCGCCGATCCTGTAGGCAGCCTGGACCACCTCCGGAGAATAGCCGGCAAGCATGAGCATGGGCACGAAGATGGGAGCAGTGACCGCCCACTGTGCCGAAGCCGATCCCAGTGACAGGTTCACCAGCATGCACATGGGGATGAACAGCAGGAACACCACAGGCCCGGTCAGGCCCGCGCTGTCCAGCAGGTCCGCACCCAGCACTGCAGTGATCTGGCCAATCTGGGTCCAGCCGAAGAAGGCCACGAACTGGGCCGCGAAGAAGACCAGCACGATGTACAGGCCCATGGTGCTCATGGCATCGGCCATGGCATTGATGACATCCCTGTCCGAGCGCATGACGCCGGTCAGTCTGCCGTAGACGATACCGGGCACCAGGAAGAAGACGAATACCAGCGCAACAATGCCCTGCAGGAACGGTTCCATGGCCGTCAGGGTCGTGGTGGCTTCGGGCGCTCGCAGCGCCCCCCAGCCGGGGACCACGGTCAGGGCGATCAGGCCGGTCATGAGCAGGGCGCTGACGCCGGCCCAGGCCAGGGCGCGCCTTTCGGTCCGATCCAGAGGCTGCAGTCGGCTGCCTTCATCCAGATCGGCGGCAGCGCCCGCTGGATCGAAGGTGCCCAGTCTGGGTTCGACAATGCTGCTGGTGACCCAGGTCCCGAGCAGGGCGATCAGGAAGGTGCTGGTGACCATGAAGTACCAGTTCACGGCCGGATGAACCCGGTAGCCCGGATCGATGATGCGGGCGGCCGCTTCGGTGATTCCGGCCAGCAGGGGGTCGACCGTGCCCAGCAGCAGGTTGGCCGAGTAGCCCGCCGAGACGCCCGCGAACGCTGCTGCCAGGCCGGCCAGCGGGTGCCGTCCGAGGGCATGGAAGATGGCTGCCGCAAGCGGGATCAGGACTACATAGCCCATTTCTGCAGCAGTATTCGAAAGAATGCCCGCCAGCACGATGGTGAAGGTTACCAGCCGTGGCGGCGCCTGCAGGACCATGGTGCGGATGGCGGCCGCGAGCAGTCCGGAGCGTTCTGCCACGCCTACGCCCAGCATGGCGACCAGGACCGTGCCCAGCGGCACGAATTCGGCGAAGTTGCTGACCAGGTTGGCGACGATGCGGCGCAGGCCTTCGCCGTTCAGCAGGCTGATCACCTCGATCATGCCGTCGCTGGCGCGGCCCGGAGCGCCCTCCGGCCGCGGATCCGCAACCGCGACGCCCAGTGCAGCAAGCAGTCCGGACAGCAGTACCACGGCCACTGCCAGCAACGCGAACAGCGTGACCGGGTGGGGCAGGGCATTGCCGAGCCATTCGACGCCATCCAGGAAGCGATCGAAACCGGATCGCCGGCGTCTGACCTGCATGTCGCTCATGGGTCTATTCCTGCCCTGTCAGCGTTGGTCGGCAGGCGTATCTGTTGGCGAGGGAGGGCTTCCGGGCGGTAGCGGGTCAGCGCCAGCCGCAGCTGTTCATCCACGGCGGCCCCGGGCAGCACCGGCAGGCCCAGCCAGCCCAGTACCCTGGCCAGATTGGCTCGGGCCTGCTCCAGCTCCAGGCCCGGGGCGCCGGTCTGCTTGGAGAGCTTGTCGCCCCGGGCATCCACCAGCACTGGCAGGTGCAGGTAACGAGGTGTGGGCAGGTCCAGGCATTGCTGCAGGTACTGCTGTCGCGGTGTGGAAACCAGCAGGTCGACCCCGCGCACGACGTCGGTAATGCCCTGGTCCGCGTCGTCCACCACCACGGCAAGCTGATAGGCCCAGTAGCCGTCACGTCGGCGCAGGATGAAATCTCCCACCTCGGTGGCCAGGTCCTGGCTCAGCGGCGCCTGCAGCCGATCCCGGGTGACCGTGGGTGCCCCGCCCGCCGGTGGCACGCGCACCCGGATGGTGTGACCCTGATCCGGCTGCGGCAGACACATGCCGCGCGCGCGGCAGGTTCCGGGATAGATGCCTCCGGCAGCACGCAGCTGGCGCCGGGTGCAGGTGCAGCGAAACAGCAGGCCGGCTTGCTGCAGTCTGGTCAGCGCCGCCTCATAGGCCGGGTCCCGGCTGCTCTGGTAGAGCACGGAGCCCTCCCAGTACAGACCGTGGGCTTCCAGTGCACGCAGGATCGCGTCCGCAGCGCCGGGCACTTCCCGTGGCGGGTCCAGGTCTTCCATGCGCACCAGCCAGCGACCGTCGTGATGGCGTGCATCCAGCCAGCTGATCACGGCAGCAAGCAGCGAGCCCATGTGCAGCGGGCCCGAGGGCGATGGGGCAAAGCGTCCAGTGTAGGGCTGGGTCATGACCGCTATGGTAACCGGCGCACGCCAGAACGCCACGTTCTGGACTTGCTGCAGGGGGCTGGCCAGAATCACGCCAGGCTGTTTGCAGGAGAGCTGTGTGGCGGGTCCGAAGCTGGCATCGCGCGTCAGTGCGATACATTCCTTTCAGGTCATGGACCTGCTGGATGCGGCCCGCGCCATGGAGGCGCGGGGCGTGGATGTGGTGCACATGGAGGTGGGGGAGCCCGACTTCGTCAGCGCCGACCCGATTCTGGAAGCCGGCCAGCGGGCGCTGGCCGGGGGCGAGACGCGTTATACCAGCGCGCTCGGCCTGCCCGCGTTGCGGTCCGGTCTGGCCCGATACTATCAGCGCTGGCACGGCGTTCAGGTGCGGCCCGATCAGGTGGTGGTGACGGCAGGAGCCAGCGGAGCCCTCATGCTGCTGGCGGCGCTGCTGCTTGAGCCCGGTGACGAGCTGCTGCTGGCCGATCCCGGCTATCCCTGCAACCGCTACATTCCGCTGCTGGCGGGTGCGCAGCCGCGGCTGGTGCCGGTCGGCGCCCGGCAGGGCTATCAGCTGGATGCAGCCAGTGCGGCAGCGGCCTGGACGCCGACAACGCGCGGCATGCTGGTGGCCTCGCCAGCCAACCCGACTGGTACCATGCTGAGCCTGGACCAGTGCCAGGCGTTGCTGCAGCTGGCTGAGGAGCGGGATGGCTGGCTGCTGGTGGACGAGATCTATCAGGGGCTGGTCTATCCTTCGGCGCTGGAGCCGCTGCCTGCGGGCATGACCCATGGGGATGTGCCCTCCGATCGGACCAGTTCGGTGCTGGCCTTGCCGGAAGCGACCTCGGGACGCCTGTTCGTGCTCAACAGCTTCTCCAAGTACTTCGGCATGACCGGCTGGCGCATCGGCTGGATGGTGCTGCCGACGGCGCTGGTGCCGGCGGTGGAGCGGCTGGCCCAGAACTTCTACATCGCACCTTCCACGGTGGGGCAGCATGCAGCCCTGGCGGCGCTGAGTGATGCGGCGCTGGAGGTCCACGAGGCCCGCCGCCGGACCTTCTGCGAGCGCCGCAACAGACTGGTACAGGGGCTGCGTGAACTGGGCATCGGCGTGCCGGTGAGTCCGGAGGGCGCGTTCTATGTGTATGCGGATGTGGGCCGGCTGGGCTGGGATGGCGCCGCGTTCTGCAAGGCGCTGCTGGAGCAGGAAGCAGTGGCAGTGACGCCCGGTACCGATTTCGGCACCCATGGCGCCTCTTCGCATGTCCGTTTCGCCTATACGGCTTCGGTCGAGCGTATCGAGCTGGCGCTGGCCCGCATCGGCAGCCTGCTGGAGCGTGGCCCGTGAAACATGAACCGCCCCTGCAGGAGGCGCGTCTGCTGCGTCGTTACAAGCGCTTCCTGGCCGACTTCGAGCTGGCAGACGGTACCATCCTGACGGTCCATTGTCCGAATACGGGTTCCATGCGCGGCTGCATGCCGCCTGGCGCACGGGTCTGGTACTCGAGTTCCGACAATCCCCGACGCAAGTACGCCCAGACCTGGGAGCAGGTGGAATCGGCCGAGGGCCATCGCATCGGCATTCATACCGGTCGCGCCAACACGCTGGTGGCCGAGGCGCTGGCTGCTGGCCGCATTCCCGAGCTGGCCGCCTGGCAGCGCCAGCGGACCGAGGTGAAGGTGGGGCGCAATCGGGTCGACTTCGTGCTGCAGGCGGCCGGGCTTGAAGACTGCCACCTGGAAGTGAAGAGCGTGACGCTGGAAG
>LFIK01003198.1_pt1 | contig 13314 bp, 10 predicted proteins | sample 643401 | NCBI WGS metagenome assembly LFIK01 (sample SAMN03777447, study PRJNA286221) | soda lake metagenome | biome: soda lake; feature: Kulunda steppe; material: water; isolation source: sample T5-Br brine of Lake Tanatar-5 | place: Russia: Kulunda steppe | collected 2010-07 | reverse complement strand
CTGGATGAGGTCATCCGCATCATCCGCGAGGAAGACGATGCAAAAGCCGGTCTGATCGCCGCCTTCAGCCTGACCGATATGCAGGCTGAGGCTATTTTGAACATGCGGCTTCGGTCGCTGCGAAAGCTCGAAGAGATCGAAATCCGCCGCGAACATGAAAAGCTTTCTGCCGAACGAACGGAAATCGAAGCCCTGCTCGGCCAGGGATCCCTGCGCTGGAGCCGGATACGCACTGAACTCGAGGATATCGGGAAACGGTTCGGTTCGGATACGGAGCTGGGCAAACGTCGAACCGTCATCGGATCGGCGCCGACGGGAACGACCGTACCGATCGAAGCCTTCATCGAACGCGAGCCGTTGACGGTATTTCTATCAACCCAGGGCTGGATCCGCGCGGTAAAGGGACACCAGGTCGACCCGTCGGAGGTCAAATACAAAGAGGGCGACGGCGAAGGATTCGTCCTGCGCTGTCAGACCACGGACAAGATTCAAATTATGGCGTCGACGGGTCGGTTCTATTCGCTCTCGGCCGACAAACTGCCCCGTGGGCGCGGATTCGGCGAGCCGCTGCGCCTCAGCGTCGATATGCCAAACGAGGCGCATATCGTGACGGTGTTCGTCCTCGAACCCGAAGGGAAGCTGATCTTGGCAGCGGATGACGGCCGCGGATTCATCGTGAGCCAATCTGAAACATTGGCGCAAACCAAAGCGGGCCGGCAAGTCTTGTCGCCCGGCAAGGGCGCGGCGGCGAAGATCTGCGTGCCGGCATCAGGCGATATGATTGCTTTGATCGGCACCAATCACAAATTGCTCGTCTTTCCGTTGACCGAAGTTCCGGAAATGGCGAAAGGTCGCGGTGTCATCTTACAGAAATACAAAGAAGGCAAGCTTCTGGACCTCAAGACGTTTGACGACTCCGACGGGCTGAAATGGGGACGCCGGATCCTCGCTGGCCAGGATCTTCTGGGCTATCGTGGTGCCCGGGCGGGTGTCGGACGGCTTCGGCCAAAGGGCTTTTCTGCTGTGAACGGGTTCAATTAAGGGAGACGAACAAGTGAGCGATCGGAATACGACATCGGCTACCGATGCCGAAGCACGTGTGAGCCAGGCAAAGATGGTCTCTTACGCCCTGGGCGGTGTGGCCGTCATCGCCATCATTACCGCTATCTATATGGGCAATTCGGCCAGCACCGCCCAGGAGCAAGCCACAACGGCCCAAGCACAGGTCGAAGACCTGCGCGGCCAGCTCGGCGCGGCAAACGCCGAAATCGCCGAATTGAGCGAGTCCGCCGAAGATGCCGAAGCGCTTGAAGACGAAACCACCACCTTGGCGGCCGACCTCGAAGCGCGGGATGCCAGGATCGAGGAGCTGGAAGCCGAGCTTGCGTCAGCCGAAGAAACGCTCGCCTCTCTTCAGTCGGATCTCGCGGATCAAGACGAAACCATGGTGTCCCTGCGTTCGGACCTATCCGACTCCGAAGAACGGATTGCCGACCTTGAATCCGGCCTGACCAATCGTGAAGAGATGATCCAGACCTTAGAGGCCGATGTAAGTGAGCGCGACGAAACGATCGAAGGGCTGGAAGCCGATCTGAGCGCCGCTACCGAAGATGCCGCATCTCTGGATGAACTCCAGGAAGCCGTCGACGGCCTACGAGAACAGCGTGAGTCGCTGACCCAGGAAATCGACGAATTGGTGGCGCGCCGTGACAGCCTTCAGGCGGAAATCGATTCGCTGATCGAGAGCCGGGAAGCGCTGGAGCAGGAAATGGAATCGGCCGGTAACGAGTATCAGGCCGTGCTGGACAATGTCGACACCGTTCAAGCCGATCTCGACCAGCTGCGTGCGCAGCGGGACGAATTGGAGGCCGAGATCGACGCGCTTGATCCCGCCCAGGAGGAGGCCGCCGACGATTTGCAGGAGCCTGCGGAAGACCCGGATGCTGACGGGGATGCCGAACAAACAGAAGAACAGTAACCATAGCAGCCGCAAGGGGGTGGGGCGATCCGTGCCCGGCCCCCTTTTCTCATCTGCTCATCATTTGAGTCACTGGGTTCAGGTCACCGAGTCCGATTCCGTCATTTCGGACCAACCATCCGCAGTGAGATGTTCGATCGGGCGGAATCGGGTCTTATAGGCCATTTTGCGCGAGCCCTCGATCCAATAACCGAGATAGACATTGTCGAGGCTCTCCTGGCGGGCCTGATCGATCAACGTGGCGATCATCAAGGTGCCAAGCCCGTCTCGCGATCCATCGGGTTCAAAAAAGCTATAGACAGCGGAAAATCCGTCATCCAGTCGATCGGCGATCATCACGCCCGCCAGCGCACCCCAGCTCGACTGGTCGTGCCAGGGCATGTCGGAGGGTGGCGTTTCGGAGGTCGAAGTGCCGCCACGCTCGCGGAACTGGAACATGACAGTGCCATTGCTGCCTTCCTCGACCATGGCGCGATAGTCGCTTTCGGTCATTCGGGCCATGTCGCTGTCGGGATGCCGGGCTTTCTGATATCGGCGGAACAGCGCGAAATCTTCTTCGCCAGCTATAGACGGGCAGGCGAAAACAGCCAAATCGGCATTGTCGCGCTGAATCCGTTTGATCGACCTTGGCGTTCGATATCGTTGGACCGGAATTCGAACCGGCACACAGGCGGCGCATCGATCGCAGATCGGTTTGTACATAATATCGTGGCTGCGCCGAAACCCCGCTTTTGAGAGATCAGCATTCAGGCGCTGGGCGACGACCGGGTCGGTCGGAATCCGGGTGAACAATTTGCGTTCGACCCGGCCGTCAAGATACGGGCACGCCATCGGACCCGACCGATGGAAGAACTGGATCGATGGCTGCGGATTACGAATGTTCGACATGGGCTCGCCTTGCGATTCACCGTGCTATTGGAATCGCCCTCAGGCCGATTTCTGTGTTTGCGCCGGATCGGTCGCATTTGCGGGTGCTGGCGCATAACCGAAATAGGCCTCGCCCAAATCACGAGTCAATGCCGAGAATTGCAGTTGAAGCCAATCCAAAAAGTCATTCAATCCATAGTGAATGCGTTCACTGGCGGTTCGTTCCAATAGGGCGGCCTGAATCTCGTCCAAGCGCTCCAGCGCGGTGGCGCCGCGACGCAAACGAAAGCGCGACCTCAGGCGCGTCAACAATTCCGACATGGCCACGACATTCAGGGCCACGGATCGCGGAAAGTCTGGGGAATGGATCAGGAAAGTCGCCACATCGACCGGATTCATCCCGCGCATATGGATACGCCGAAACGCATGATAGCCGGCCGCCGAGCGCAATACGGCATTCCATTGCCGACTATCGGCGGCATCACCGGTGGCCGCTTCACCCGCTGTCAGCAGATGGAATTTTATATCCAGAAGGCGGGTGCTTTGGTCCGCCCGCTCCAGATGCCGACCGATCTGATAGAAATACCAAGCCTCGTCACGGTGCAACGTTCCCTCAACGACACCAGCATGGGCCTGGCAACTCTCCTTGACGAATGCGCATAGCCGGTTCAGCCGTCCGAGGGCGAGATCGGTATGGGTCAGCCGATTTATCCGCCCGTGGAAAACGTTCACATGGGACCACATCTCCGTGCTGATCATCGGTCGAAGAGTTCGGGCGTTCAAACGGGCGTTGCGCACGGCATTGAGAATCGAATTCGGGTTGGTCTCATCGAGTATTGTAAAATGAAGCACCGCCTGGCTGGTCACTTCGTCATGCAGCGCGTTGAATCGCTCGGTATCGGCGTTGATCTCGATGATCGAGGCCCAGTTGTGATTGCCTGAGTCATCCTGCGCAAAGGTCTCATTGACGTCGATCAACCGGGCGGTGTTCTCGGCGCGCTCCATATACCGAGCAAACCAGAACGCAGCATCGGCATATCGGGATAGCAGCAAAGTCATGGTTTTTCCTAACCTAGCACCCAGGTGTCCTTGGACCCGCCGCCTTGAGACGAGTTGACGATCAAACGGCCCTTTTGCAGAGCCACGCGGGTCAGGCCACCGGGGAGCACCCAAGTGTCACGCCCGGTCACCGCGAAGGGACGAAGGTCAACGTGTCGAGGCTCCATCCCCTCTGGTGTCAGGGTCGGGCATACCGATAACCCTATCATGGGCTGACTGATATAGTTGGCCGGATCGGCTTTGACCAATGCGCGGCAGGCATCGAGTTGAGCCCGTGTTGCGTGCGGACCGATGGTGATGCCATAGCCGCCGGCCTCACCGACCGGCTTCACCACCAGCGATTCCAGATTATCGAGCGTATAGGCCAATCCTTCGGCCTCGCGGCAGATATTCGTGTCGACGTTCTGAATGATCGGATCCTGATCAAGGTAATATTTGATGATCCGCGGCATATAGGCGTAGACCGCCTTGTCGTCGGAAACGCCCGTTCCGACAGCGTTGGCGATGGCGATATTGCCCTTGCCATAGGCCGACATGATGCCGGGAACACCCAGCATGCTGTCCTTTCTGAATACCGTTGGATCGAGAAAATCGTCATCGAGCCGCCGGTAAATCGCGTCGACCCGTGCCGGACCTTCGATCGTCCGCATATAAACGCGATCATTTTCGACGTACAGATCGCTGCCCTCGACCAGCGGAACACCCATTTCCCGCGCCAGAAAGACATGCTCGAAATAGGCGGAGTTGTAACTCCCCGGCGACAGGAGGACGACGCTCGGATTGGAGACACCGCTTGGCGCCAATTCCGCCAGGGCGCTGCGAAGCCGCAGCCCATAGCTGTCAACGGGCTTCACGGGAAGCCGATCGATCAACTCGGGCAAAATACGCTGCATCATGTGGCGGTTCTCCACCACATAGGAAACCCCGGACGGCACACGGGCATTGTCTTCGAGAACCCTGAACGCACCCTCCTGGTCGCGGATGATATCCACACCGGCAACATGCACATAGGTATCATAGGGCAAGGAAAGCCCGACCATCGCCTGGCGATAGGCCTTGTGACCCAGGACGAGATCAGACGGTACGACGCCGTCTTTCAGTATCTTGCCGTCGTTGTAGATGTCCTTCAGGAACAGGTTGATGGCCGCGACCCTCTGCTTCACCCCGGCGTCGATGATGGCCCATTCGTTGCTCGGGATGATCCGTGGCACCACATCGAACGGCAGGATGCGGTCTTCGCTGCCGCTCTCGGAGAAAACCAAGAAGGTTATGCCGAGATTGTACAGTTCGCGCGATGCCTCTTCCGATCGCATCCGTAGGTCATCGATGGAGAACCGGGATAGCCTCTCGCGCAGGGACGCCGCGAGGGGATTGCTCCCGTCGGAAAAACTCAGCAATTCGTCGAAAAATCCGCCGGATTCATACCGGGAAAAAGGGGATTCAATCGTGTGAGAATTACCAGAAAATCCAGCCTGACCAGCCTGAATGGAACCCACGTTGCTATGCCTCCCGCATCAGGGGGAAATCAATCGTTACCGTGCCACCATTTAACGACAGCCATGCTGGGTTCGGCAACCCCTTGTGTGAAGGGGGGTCCGATCCGGGCCCTAAAGACAGGCGCCGTGCCTTCGGACGGATCACCGGGCCAAGAACAGTCATCGATTGCGGCGCACAATTAGCCCTCGGTCGAAACGCTGGTCGCCAGCAACGGAGCCTCCCGGAGCAGGATGATGGATATCCGCCGATTCTGCGGCCCCTCGGGTTCGTCTGGGAAGAGGTGATCGGTATCCGCCTTGCCCACGACGTTTGCGACCCTTTCAAGCGAAAGACCGGCGTCCAGCAAAGCGCGCCGGCTGGCATTCGCCCGGTCAGCCGACAGCTCCCAGTTGTCGTATTGCGAACCGTCGGCAAAGGGAGTCGCGTCGGTGTGACCACGAACCGACACCTCGTTAGGTAAATCCCGGATCGCCTGCCCGACCAGTTCCATGAGGCGCCGCGACCGCGGCAACAAATCGGCACTGCCGCTTGGAAACATCGAGTACCGGTCCTGATCGACGATTTGAATCCGCAGGCCTTCGGGTGTCTGGTCGATCATCAGATTTTCGCCGAGTTCGGACAATTCCGGAATACCCTCAATCGCTTCGCGCAATTGCTGCTCGGCCTGCTCGAACTGCGCCTGCTCGCGGGCGTTGAGAAAATCGGCGACTTCTGCCTCGGTCAACTCACGCCCCTCCAGACGCCGGACTTCCTCTTGATATTCGTCCAAATCCGGAAAGGAGAGATCGCCGGAATCGCCGTCGATCTCGTCGGTGGCCCCGCTGTCCAGCGTATCGCTGTCTGTCACGGGTTCCGGGCGGCCCGGCAGGCTCTCTTCCATCGAGAAGGGGGAACTGGGCGAGGAAAGATTGCCCGGACTGGAAACCGTCAGCCCTCCCAAAACGCCCCCGGATCCGCTTTGTCCCTGCGATACCGCCCTCGGGTCGAAATAGTCGGCGATTCCCTGCTTCTGTTCCTCTGTCGTCATGCTGATCAACCAGAGAAGCAGAAAAAAGGCCATCATGGCGGTCACGAAGTCGGCATAGGCGACCTTCCAGGCCGAACCGCCATGGGCGTCGCCACCGCCGCCCCGCCGCTTCTTCTTCCGGATGATAATGACCGGTTGATCATTCGATGCCACCGTCTGGCCTCCGTCGTCTTGGTAACTGCGCCAAAATGCATACGGTGCCTATGGCTGCCTGCTTGGACGCGTTGGGGGGAGCGATGCGCAATGGGTATTAGCCGGGGGGGAGCGCGTTTGTGGCTTCTTCGAGTTCGTAGAAGTCTGGTCTATCCTGATGGAACAACGCCTTGCGCGCGAATTCCACGGAAACCGCAGGCGCATAACCATGAAGATGCGCCAGAAGACCGGCTTTCATACATTGGAAATAGCGGGTTTCCTCATCGTATAGTTCGCCCATCGCTCTGGCCACCGGACCGGCGAAACCATAAGACAACCACACGCCGAGGAAGGTACCGACAAGCGCGCCGCCGATCAGACTGCCCAGCACCTCGGGTGGTTCCGTGATGTAGGCCATGGTCTTGATCACGCCCAGAACAGCCGCGACGATTCCCAGCGCCGGAAGCGTATCGGCGACGGCCTGCATAGCATGCGCCATGCGATGCTGTTCTTTGTGATGGGTCTCTATTTCTTCGTCCATTAAGTCTTCTAATGTATGCGGATCTTCCGTCCCTAGCGACATCAACCGAAGGTAGTCGCGCAAGAACGTCAATGCATGTTCGTTATTCGCAACACCTGGAAATTGCTGGAAGAGTGAGCTTTCTTCCGGGTTCTCGATATGCTGTTCGAGCGCAAGCATTCCTTTTGTTTTGGCTAATTTGAACGTCATATAAAGAAGGCTTAGAAGCTCAACATAATCTTTCTTGGAAAAGCGTTGACCATTGCTGGCTTTTTTGACCGCGCCCATGGTTTTTTTCAAAACAACGGGTGGGTTGGCAATGACATAACCACCAAAAGCGGCGCCACAGATGATCACCACTTCGAAAGGCTGCCACAGAATACCGAGATAGCCCCCCATCGCGGCATAGCCGCCAAAGGTGCAGATTACGACGATTACAGCGCCGACGATGAAAAGCATTGGCCTTTGACCTCAACCTTCTGGCATGGGGAGAGCGCTACCGGCTCCCGCGGTCGTTAAGATTGGTTCCGAGCGTTAACCTTGTCCTGTTTTTCTGAACAAAGCGTTTATGTCCCAGCAATATTCCGGCGTGTTCCCATCAGACTTGCCTTTCAGGCCTCGAACCGACATCTCTTGAACGGCGGATGTGATGGTCACGGGCCAAATGGGAATGATCAATGGCTGAGCGGGAAACAGCGACATCGACGGACAGCGGCGATCACGATCGGACCGTTTCGCCGGCCTCGGATCGGGAAACGTTTCGTGCGTGCATGGGTCGATTTACCACAGGGGTTGCGGTGGCCACGACCATGGCGAACGGCAAGCCGGTCGCGGTCACCGTCAACTCGCTGACCAGCGTTTCATTGGCACCGATGATGGTATTGTTCTGCCTTGATCAATCGGCGCGGAGCCTGCCGGCCTTCATCGAGAGTGGCTTCTTTGCACTTTCGATACTATCCAACGACCAGCAACATGTTTCGACCCGTTTTGCCACCGGCGGCACAGAGTGGGCCGATATTCCCGTCACCTTCTGGCAAACAGGGGCGCCGATTCTCAGCGATGCGCTCGCCGCCCTGGATTGCAGGTTGACGGCCCAACATCCAGGCGGGGATCACAGGATTCTCGTCGGCACGGTCGAGCGGTGCGGCCTTCTAAGCGAACAGCCCGCCCTGCTGTATCGCGCCGGGCGATACGCCGAATTGCCTGAATGAACAAGAGGGCGAACAGCCGGCTGCCCCCAGTGATCGTCTAGGGAGCCGGCTCGTTGGGGTCGTCGTGATGAAGCGTCAACACTCCCAGACCCGTCTCGGCGATTTCGGCCGGATCCCCCTCAATGGTAATGGTTTCGCCGTCGCGCCATCGCAAAACCATGTTGCCATAGTTGTCGGAGAGGGGGTTGCCCGACTGGCCGGTTGCGATGATGAATTGCGAGTTGTCCAAATCGGCCAAATCAAAAACAACCCGCAGGCCAGCGCCATGGACATGCCGGAAGGGCGCATCTTCGTTCGCAATCCAATAGGCGCCCCGATTGACAGTATAATAGCCGCCATCGGTTTCGACGGACAGGTCGATCAACGATTGGACAAAGGGCAGGGTGCTGAGGACTTGGTTCCGCAATGGCGCGACATGTTCGGCACCCCAGCGCCAGGTTTCCATGGCGTCGCCATGCCGTTCCACCAATGATTCCAGCGCCGCATCCAACGCGCCCAGAATCAGCGGCCCGCAATAGGCAAGCGCGGCTTCGGGATCGTCGGTTTCGGCCGGAGCCTCCGGATCGCACCATCTCGGCCGGCTTGTCAGGATTCGCTCGACCGTCATGGCCCGCTGCCCCCAGTAGTCGCTAAAATCCGAACCGAGGGCATCAGAGAACAAGGCCCGGTTGATCTCGCGCAGCCAAGCGTTGAAAATCAGAGGTTCCGGACTGTCGCGATCCATTTCATACGACCACGAACGCAAGAGGCTAAGGGCCTCTGCATGGCGGGATCGTTCGCCGGTCACGGCCAGAAGACCGTTTTCGAGCAGCGCCTCGGCAGCCGGCGAGACGATATCGGACTGCAGGTCGACACTGTCCTCCACCGTATGCCGGCCAAGGGTGTCCCTAATCCGTTCCTCGATTCGACGGGCACGATAAGGATCATCGTAATCATGCCCCAAATCAAAGGCGTATGTATCGTCGACGACCCGGTTATTGGCATTAACCACCCAGCCGCGCTCGGGGTCCCGAACATGAGGAAGATCTTCGAAGGGAACAAACCCTTGCCAATCGTAACGGCCATGCCAGCCTTCGACCGGAAGTCTTCCGTCGCTTCCGCCTCGGACAGGCAGCAATCCCGGGACATAAAGTCCGGTTGTGCCGCTCCTGTCGGCATAGACGACGTTTTGCTGAGGCGACACCCAATAACTCATAGCGTCGGCGAAGTCGGACCAACTGCCCGCCCGATTCAATCGATAGAGCGCCTCGGCGCTGGTATCGCGGTCGATCAGAGCCGGAAACGCAAGCGCCAGAACATGGTTATCGGGATCGGCCACGGATCCGAGATTGCGTTCGCCTTCGACATCGGAAATCACCGGCCCATGCCGCGTGCTGCGAACCTGCATTCTGACCGGATCTTCGCCCCGCACCCGGATCGTTTCTTGCCGGGTCTCGAAAGGACGCGAGCCATCGGGCGTCAGATATCGATCGGGATCGTCGGGGTCGAGCCGCTCGATGAATATGTCCTGAACGTCGCTGGCCGTCGTTGTAAATCCCCAAGCGGCCGTCGCATTGTGGCCGATCAAGTGGAACGGAACGCCCGGCACAGTCGCCCCCGTCATTGACCAATCGGGGGTTTCAATGCGGGCGAGGTACCAAAGAATCGGGGACTGAAGGCCCAAATGCGGGTCATTCGCCAGGATCGGCGCGCCGGTTTCGGTATGGTCGCCGGAAACGATCCAAGCATTCGAGGCCGAGACCTCGCTGCCGCCGCCCAGTGGGTTGCTCAGGAGATTGGTCAGGGAATCGCCGACGGCCTCTTCCCCTGAACCGGAAAAAAACGAAGCGTGGTGTCCGGATTGGGCCCCAGATTCCGCCCCAGACCCGGCCAGACCCGCCAGGACCGGTGATATTGACGCCGGCGCATCGGCATTCGGCGAGGTGGCGCCCCCCAGGAGATTGGTCTCGACCGGATTCGCCGGATTCGGGGGCGTGGAGGAATCAGCTGCATCGAAATCAACAGGTATGCTGACGGGGTCCTGCTCAATGAAACGCTGTGGGTAAAGGTCATCGAGCGCCTCTGGGCCCAGCCTCTCGGCAAGCCGGGCTCTCAAGAGTTCGCCGCGATAGTTCCCGGATAGCTGAACGGCCATCAGCTTGCCCCAGACCAAACTGTCAGCCGGACGCCACGGTTCTGGCCGGGTTCTCAACAGCAAGTATTCCGGGGGAAGGGACCGGCGCCGATTCTCGATCCAGGTGTTGACACCTTCGGCATAGGCCAGCAATCCCAACTGGACATCGCGGGAAAGATGATCGAACGCCGCCTCGGCATGCCGGTAAATGCCCAAGGTCCGCATCTGGCGATCCAGTTGGAGAGAGGCCGGACCAACGACCTCTGAAAGACGGCCGGCGCCGATCCGGCGTTGCATATCCATCTGCCATAGCCGATCCTGGGCGTGAACATAGCCCAAGGCAAAATAGGCATCATGATCGTTCGACGCGAAGATGTGCGGCACGGCGTTCTGGTCGCGCATTACCTGAACGGGTGCGGTCAGCGCATCCGATGAAACAGAGCCGCTATAGGACGGTACACCCGTGCGAAGCCAGAAGAAGACGCCCGCACCGACGGCCGGGATCAGCAAAACAAGCACGAGAAGTGTCCGCCATACCCATTTCATGTTTGCTTTCCGAATGTTTTCTTCACCTGGGCTATATGCGCTATGTGTTCCAGCGCCGATCGCCCACGACCGAATTGGCGGAAGGGCGGATCGGCGGAACAGTGCGCCCACCATCGATATTTTGCAACCCGGCGAACACGGATCGCGTCACACCCGAGTTCGCCAAAGCCGAGATCGACACGTGCAGAATGGCGCTAGCCCGATCAAGCCGAGCCATCGAGCGCGTATCAGAGCGATCGAAAAAACCGACGGGACCGTAGGAACCAATGGCGGGAACGAAACGTCGGTGAAAGCTGGTCCAAGCCGTATGTTTGTGGCAAGTCGGTTCATCATTATACGAATCGCCGATGACGGAGCGGTCAAGTAGAAGGTCCCTTCACGAATGACTCAAACATTCACCACGCCCAAGGCCATGGTCGAGGAACTTCGCCCGGAAACGCCCGTCCATTGCTTGAGACCCCATGTGATCCGGGAAACGGCGCGTCACTTCGTTCGAACCTTTCCCGGCAACGCGATGTATGCCGTGAAATGCAACAATGACCGGCGTGTATTGCGGGCCCTATACGAAGGCGGCGTCCGGCATTTCGACACGGCGTCGATCGCCGAAATCGAGCAGGTGCACGACCAATTTCTCAATCCGCACTGCTATTATATGCACCCAGTCAAAAGCAGATCGGCGATTCGCGAATCGTATCACCGCTATGGAATGCGGACCTTTTCGTTGGATCATTTCGATGAGCTGCGCAAGCTGAAAGAAGAACTCGGCGACCTAAGCGAGACGACGCTCGTCGTTCGGCTCGAGGCCGTTCGCGCCCAGGCGGTTTGCGATCTTGGCGGTAAATTCGGCGCCCCTGTCGATCAAGCGTCGGATCTTTTGAAGGAAGTGACCCGTTTGGGCGCAAAGGCGGGATTGACGTTCCATGTCGGATCGCAATGCCTTGCGCCGAAAGCGTATCTCAACATGATACGGATGGCTGCCGAAGCCTGGAATCAATCGGGAGTAGACTTGGCCGTGCTGGACATCGGTGGCGGTTTTCCCGTCGCCTATGTCGGCACCTTTCCGCCGGACCTTTCCGAATACACAGCCGCCATCACAAAGGGCATCGAGGAAATCGGCCTTTCACCGTCGACGAAGATCATGGCGGAACCGGGCCGGGCCATGGTTGCCAAAGGGTATTCGATCGTTGTTCGGGTGTTGTTGCGCCGAGATCGGCAACTCTACCTCAACGATGGCAGCTATGGCAGCCTGCTCGACATGAAACTCGACGGAATCGATTTGCCCATTCGGGTAATTCGACCCGGCGGCGAGGCGACCGGCGAACTTGCCGGGTTCGATCTCTTCGGCCCGACTTGCGATTCCGTCGACCACCTTCCTGGTCCATACTGGCTGCCCGATGATATCGTGGAAGGGGACTGGCTCGAAATCGGTCAGGCTGGCGCCTACACCAACGTCTTGCAGACGGGCTTTAACGGGTTCGGCGATTACTCGTCCGTTTTTACCGAGGATGAGGGCTTCGAACCGACATTGGATATGCTTCCGAAAACATTACGGGGGAAGTTGGCTCACAATGACGCAGATCGTTGATCTTTCAGGACGTGTGGCTTTGGTCGCCGGCGGCAGCCGCGGGATCGGAGCGGCGGCGGCAGAAGCCCTGGCAAAGTCCGGCGCCCGGGTTGCGATTGCCGCCCGGTCGGGCGGTGCATGCCGGGACGTTGCCGAACGAATCCGCAATGCCGGCGGCGAGGCCGAGGGGTTCGACTGCGATGTCGCCGACAATGACTCAGTCACGGCACTGATCGACGGCGTGCTGGCGCGCTTCGGATCTTTGGACATTCTGGTCAATAATGCCGGAATCATCGATCCGATCGGACGGATCACCGATATTGATGCGTCGACTTGGGGGCGCAATATTTCGATCAACCTGATCGGTGCGTTCTATGTCGTTCACGCCAGCCTGCCGCACCTCCTGCGCGCCTCCGGCGGCGGCGTTCTGTTGAACGTGTCCAGCGGCGCGGCCGACAAACCGTACGAAGGCTGGAGCGCCTATTGTGCCGGTAAGGCCGGGCTTCAAATGCTCACACGGTCCGTCGCCATGGAAACCGAAGGGTCGGGACTGCGCTGTGTCGGTGTACGGCCGGGCGTTGTCGATACCGAGATGCAGGTGAGCATACGCGCTTCAGGTATCAATCCCGTCAGCGCCCTGCCACGTGATTCCCTGCTGCCGCCCACGGCGCCAGCCCATCTCATCGTATGGCTTTGTGGTGGTGCGGCCGCCGGCACCCATGGACGCGAAGTCGACATCAGGGACCCCGAAATTCAGGAGCTCGCGGGCATCCAGCTCTCATGATCCGGACCTAAACGAT
>LFIK01003196.1_pt1 | contig 13314 bp, 7 predicted proteins | sample 643401 | NCBI WGS metagenome assembly LFIK01 (sample SAMN03777447, study PRJNA286221) | soda lake metagenome | biome: soda lake; feature: Kulunda steppe; material: water; isolation source: sample T5-Br brine of Lake Tanatar-5 | place: Russia: Kulunda steppe | collected 2010-07 | reverse complement strand
CCCGGACCGGAGCCGGAGCCCGTACCTTCCCCCGGAGCTGTCAAGCACGGCAGCGAGATCGGCCGGCACAACACCGGCCTCGTGGGTGCCGGTATCGCTGAACGGACGCTGCAGCCCTCAGGTTCGATCACCACGACGCACAACGGCCAGGTGATTGAAGGCCTGCACATCACCGGCAACGTGAACGTCCGGCACGACGACGTCACCATCCGCCGCAGCCTGATCGAGTACAACGGCGGTGCCGGGAACATCATCAACCAGGCCAACGGCCACCGTCGTCGACTCACCGTTGAGTGGACAGACATCCGGTTCGCCAAAGGCCACGTCACCGACGGCACGACCAGAGCGATCGGCGGTCCGGGGAGCGAACTGACACTCCACCGCAACCACGTGACTGACACCAGCTCAGGGTTCAACTTCGGTTCCCAGTCACGGGTGACCGAGAACTACCACCACAAAGACGGAGCCCTCCCGCACGGTGTGCACGCGTCCGGCTTCTCGAGCTTCGGTGGGGACGACCTGTACATCGCTCGCAACAACCTGACGTTGAAGTGGAACGGCGAGTACGAGGGTGGCACACCCGGGTCTGACCCGGGCGGCGTGTCAGGTCCCATGGTGTTCTACACCACCTTCGGCACCACCCGAAACCACCTGATCGAGGACAACTTCACCGAATCCGCTGGCTACATCGGCGGCTGGTACCACGGTCACGGCGAGCAGCCAGCCTGGAACGACGCGATCCGCGACATCGTCGTGCGTGGTCACCTCTTCGGCACCGCTTCCACCTCCTTCAACAACCTGCGGCCCTACACGGGCTTCTCGTGCGACGGAGCTGGGAACCAGATGCGCGACAACTGGTTCGCCAAGGACGATGGCACCGGCAAACAGGTCAAGGACGAGAGCCGCCCGGTTGAACCGACTGCTGACGTCCGATCGATGAGAAGGTGGGGTCCCGCGACCGGGACCCCACTTCTCACGTTCCATCGTTGTGACGAGTAGCGGTCCGGGCGACCTCCCGCCTGAAGGCCTGCACCCCAGCGAGGTTGATGAAGAAGCTGAGCGCCGCCGCATCGAGCGACTGCCACGTTCCCGGGTCACCCTCGCGGACGCGCGGCGCTAGCCACGCCAACTCGCCTAGGTCCCTTCCGAGGTCGGAGAGCGAGGAGTCACGCGTCAGGTGGTGGACCACTGCTTCGGTGGCGCGGGGCGGACGATTCGTGACGGCAGCGGTCTGCCGAACCTTGGCCGCCACCTTCCTCGCCGTTCGGAGCGAACGGTCGAGGTGCGAGGCGACCGATCTGTCATAGAGGGCCGATGGCACCCCACCGCCGGCAAGAGGAACGTCGACGAGGCGGGCATCCAAGTCGGCCAGAACGCGGGCGAGTCGACGGGATCCCTTGCGCTGGCTATTGGGGACCCCGCCGGCCCAGGCGACGAATTCCGGATGCGCGAACGGAGCCAGGACGTCGCGCTGCGCTGCTGCTGCGGAGTACGTAGCGCCAGCCCAGTTCGCGATCCTTTGGCGGAGATAGAAGTCATCGCTCGCTTCGCGCAAGCCTTGTGACGTCGACAGGAACGTGTCGACGAGCGCGCTGCGGAGCCCGGCGCGCTGACTGCCCAACCAGTCGGAATCGAAGTGGTCTGGTGAGACCTTGGAGTTGGTCGTCATCCTCCAGTCAACCAGTCTTCGAACCGACCGCGGGGTCACACGATTCCATGACGCAGTTCCGGCGTAGTAGAAGCCGCGCACGTACTCCCCGTTCACTCCCGTGAACCGCGGTACCTGCGGGAACTGTTGTTCGGCATGATCGAGGACCGCACCGAAGACTCCGTCACCGATGAAGTCCCTTGCCTTGGCCGCAGCGAAGGCCGCGGCCCTGATGGTGTCAGGGTCGGTGCCGAGACCATCGAGCGCCACGACCGTTTGGTCGAGCCCTTCCGTTGCTGCAAGAGCCCGTGCGACCTGAACATCGCCATCACTCTCGTAGCCCAGGGTGAGTGCCATGCGCCCGCTTCTGTCGGCGGGTGGGATCGCAGCCAGGATCACACGGCTGTCCAAGCCGCCTGAGAGCTCGAGCGCAGCGTCTGGGTACTCAGACAGCAGTTCCAGGACGACGGCCCTCAGCACCGCGGCGCCATCCCGGTTGGCCGATCCTTCACGGACGGCTCGCTGGCGCAGGACCACACGACCTGCGTGCAAGGTCGCGGTGCTTCTGTGTGGGATCCGCTCGACGCCGGCGAACAGGGTGTGTGGCGTCAGTAGGTGACCAAGCTGCGCCAACTGCCCCCAAGCGCGCAGGTCGAGATCGCACTCGCCGACAGCCCCAAGCACCAAAGCGGACGTACTGACAGCTGACCAGTCGTGCGTTGTGAGCCACGAGACGTGCCGCAGGCCGAGATCATCGGTGTGTATCTCCACTCCATGCGCACCCAAACTGAGCCACCCACCAGGCGGCAAGTCGAGGAGGTGGCGAGGCCGACTGGGCGGTACCAAGGAGAGCGACTCTTCGGCTGGTTCGTTACCGGCGCCTGTAACCAGCAGATGGCACTCCCCGTGGGTGCTCTCATGGGGTGTCTGACCATCCCGCGCCACGAGTCCGCGCCGGAAGCGCTCGAGCACATCCCTCGCTGTTCGCGTGTCGGTGTCGGGCCGGAAGGAAACGACAACGACAGAGCGTGGCATCTGAGCACCGCCGAAGAGAGACGTACAACCTCGCTCGAGCGTAGCCGCAGCCATCAGCGGCGGTGGGCCAGGACGAGCAACCGATGTCATCGGTCGCGGAGGAGTCGGTCTCGAAGCCGGCGCAGCCGGTCCTGGTTGCTGCTGATCCGTGGCAGGCGCACGGGTTGGAAGGGCGGGAAGCGTTCCGCGGTCCGCTGCGCACTCGCGAACGCTCGGACGACGTCCGATGCTTGCCGCTCCGGCGTGTAGCGCTCACGCACCATCGCAGCAGCTCGATGGCCCATCGCGAGATAGTCGTCGCGCCTGACGTCGTAGTTCTCGAGAACGTCCAACACCACCGCAAGGTAGGTTGCGATGTCGTCGTCCTCCACCGGCAGGCTCCAGGAGCGATCGAAGTACTCCCGGCCACCCTGGCCGTGGTAGCCGATCACGAGGCATCCCGCGGACATCGCCTCGACGGGCGGCAGTCCGAAGCCCTCCGATCGACTGAACGAGAGGAAGATCGCCGACCGATCCAATGTCGCAGCCACCTCTTCGGCCGTTCGCCCCTCGATGGCCTCCAGGTGCCAACCGACGAGTGCGCCGTTGCGTTCGAGCGCTGCCAGCAGCCGGCCGGCCCGTTCGCCGCCACGGCGGGGCATGTAAACGATCCGCTTCTCCTTCGGTACGCGACTCTTCGGCGGGGCGACCCCGACATGGACCCGCTCGACGTGGGCCCCGGGGTAGGCCAGTCGACAGAACTCCTCCGCGTGTTGCGAGACCACGACGATGGAAACGACCGTCGGATCACCGAAGTGGCGATCTTGGGCATAGAAGTGGCCTTGATTCAGCACGACCTTCGGTACACCCGGCAGTTCGGCGATGCGGTCCGCCCAGATTTCCGGGACGACGACCAGGTCTCCATGCCGGGCAGACGTCTGTCGGGCGCTCAGGACGGGTAGCTCCGTTTCGAACCACGTCGGACGGAACCGCGTCCCCTGGTGGACCACCCAGGCGTCCTGCCCAGCCGCGCGCAACTGCGTCACGAACTCGTAGATCTTACGGATACCTCCCGTCGGCTTCGGTTCGTCCGGACACAGGAAGAGCAGCCGATGGGAAGACATCAAGATGTGGCTCCGCGGGATACGCCCTGGCGACGGCGCACCAACCCTGGCACCGCGTGCTCACCGGTGCCGGAGTGGACTGGCGCGGATGAACAGGTCACTGGGCAAGTGCCCTGAAAGTCGGGCTGGTGTTGAGAAGGTCGTCGTGCTTGCCGTCACCGACGATGCGACCGGCTTCGACCACCAGGATGCGGTCCGCATCGCGCACGGTGCTCAGTCGGTGCGCAACCATGATGATGGTGGGGTGGCTCTCCGCTTGCATCAACTCTTCGACGAGTCGCGCCTCGGTGAGGTTGTCCAGCGCTGACGTACCTTCGTCGAAGATCATGACAGCCGGCTCGCGGTAGAGGGCCCGCGCGACGGCGACCCGTTGGCGTTGACCACCCGACAGCCGTACCCCCAGTTCGCCGACGAACGTGTCGAGGCCGGAGGGTAACTCGTCGATCGCTTCGACGAGCTGTGCCCGCTCGATAGCCCGCTGGAGACGATCCTCGTCCACCTCGGCGTCACCGACGCCCAGCGCGATGTTGTTCCGGAGCGTGTCATCGATGAGGAACACGGTCTGGGAGACGACGCCCAGTTGGGAGTACCAGGCCGCCGGATCCCGGGTGAGATCGACGCCGTCGATCTCGACCTGTCCTCGGGTGGGCACGAGGAGACCGGCGATGACATCGACGAGGGTGCTCTTCCCTCCCCCGGTCGGTCCGCAGATGCCGATGACCTGACCCCGTTCGATCGTGAGGTTCACGTCGTGCAGGGCCGGCGGCGCGTCGGAGTCGTAGGTGAAGGTGACCTCGCGCAACGCCACATCGTTCTTCATCGGTCCGATGATCCCGAGCTTGGCGGTGGAGATCGAGGCCGAGTCGTCGAACTGCTGGAGGTCGGTGACGAGATTGCTGGCGGCTGCGCCGCTGAAACGGATGTCTTGGAGACCGCGAACGACCTTCTGCAGGGAGGGCTGCAACCGAAGGCCGGCGTAGGCGAACAGGCCCAGGCGCGCGAGGAGGTTCTCCAGGTCGTCTCCGGCGAACACCGCGATGAGCAGCAGCGCCGCGATGATGATGATGAGAGTGCTCTCGATCGTGGCCCGCGGCACGTTCTGCATCGTTCCGTGCAGGTATTGGGCATGGGACAACCGGCGTCGGTGCTCCATGAATCGCGCGCTGAAGTACTCCTCACGACCGAGCACGCGCAGTTCACGCAGCGCGCCTACCGCCTGCTGGAAGGCCTGCAGGCTCTGACCGCTCGCCTGCATGAACGTCTCGCCCAGGATCTTGAGCCGTGGCTGCACGATCCGAGTGAGCAGCCAGATCACGGGGGTCATCACACCCGCGGCGACGAGCGTCTCCACGGGCGCCATGACGAGGAGGAGCGCAAGCATGGCGCTGACGAGGATGACCTCGGAGCCGACCGTGACCAGGGGCAGCAGCCTCTCCTGGACGACCGCGTGGGATGCCTGAAACGTGTTCCGCATCAGTTCGGACGTGTTCCGCCGCACGTGCCAGACGTAGGGCCTGCGCAGGTACCCGTCGACGAGACGACCGGACAGCCGAGCGCCGGCGTTGTAGACGATGCGCATCTGCACGTAGCTCTGAGCGATGATGAGAACCGCCCTGAACGCGAAGTAGACCGCCACGGTGACCGCCACCGTCACGAGCAGCCCGCGGGGCGTGAGCCCGGGGAACAGCTCGGGGAGCCGACCGAGCAGCGGAACCTCCACACCTGACGTCGGGGAGGCGACCAAGCCGAGCAGGGCGAAGACCATCAGGGCGCCCACAACCTCGGCAGCGCCCACTGCCACGCCCAACACGAGCAACAGCGCCAGACGACTCCGCTTCTCGTCACGAAACAGGATCGCCATCTGCCGAAGGACCCTCATGCTGCACCGATCTCCTGGGGAATGTGATCCATCGGCGTGATTGCGGCGAAGTGCGCGACAGAAATGTACCGCGCACTGACATCATGCCTCGGGATGGGGCGTGGCCGAACGATGGCACTTGCTAGCGACGGCGCCGGGAAGAAGTCGCGGTAGCCTTGACCCGTGTTGCTGAGCAGGGGGCTGGAGGGGATGAGGGTGTCAGCTCGGGGGCACCGCTCGACGATCGCAAGACCTCGTTGGGTGCGGCGGCTAGCCATCGGTCTCGTCGGTGCGGCCGCTGCAGGTGCGTGGGCTGCCTACGCCATCTCGACGATCGACCTGCAGTACGAGCTCACCGGGAGCCTGGTACTCGCGGGTCCATCGTTGGCGATGACGCTCGACCCTGGGAGCGACGTCGTAGAGCCAGCCGTGCCGTACGGAGATGCCAGCGACCTAGCGGCACGGCTGTCGCGAACTGCGCTGCAGGCAGCCGGGGATGCGAGCGTGGCACTCGAACCGATCAGCCCGGATCTCCTACACGTCCGAGTTCAAGCGGCATCCGGCGAGGAGGCTGAGCGGGGACTCGATGCCACGCTGAGCTCAGCTACGAGCGACAGTGGTGACGTCGTCGTCATCTTCCGGTCGTCCGACCTAGTCGATCCTGCGGGCCAACACCGGGCCGGAGCGCTGCTGGGCATCGCCAGCCCAGCTTCCACGTGGGCCGCTAGGTGGGCTCCGCCTCCCGCCTACCTCTTCCGGGTCGCGGGGCTCCAGATCGAGGGCGATGAGGCGTTGCGGTACCAGTTGGGTGGAGATGCCGAGGTGCGCGTCACACAGACGCCGTACGACTCGGCTCCCGTCGTCGAACTGTCGGTCGTAGGGGCCGAGCCCGCTGCGACGACCGGCGCCTACGCGGCCGCTGTCGCACGGCTCGGGGTTCGGATCGCGGAACTGCAGGACGACCACGCGGTCCCGCCGGGCTCGCAACTCCGGCTCGTCCCACTGCAACAGCCGGCGGCACCCAGCCTGCTGATGCCACCCCTGTTGACGCCCTTCTTCCATCTTTCGTCCATACTGCTCGTCCTGATGACGCTGGTCGGCATCGCCCTCGAACGAGTGGCGCGCCGTCCGTACGAGGTACGTCGATGACCGCTAACGGAGATCGCGATCGAGCGGTGCTCACCAGCACACTGCGCATCGACGCACTTTTTCTGGTCACGGTGTCGACCGTGCTCCTGCTGGTACTCCCACCGCGTCTGTCCGTGACCGTGTTGGGCGGGGTCGGCCAACCGGCACTCCTCGTAGGTGGCCTTGCCGGCCTCTTGTGGCTCCATGGGAAGCTGACCGGGGACGTCGCCGTCGACCGTGGTCCCAACCCCGTCCGATGGGCGCTTGTCGCCTACCTCGGCTACCTGTGTGTGAACTTCACCCTCCTCCAGACACGTCACCAGACGGAGCTTGAGCGGTCGTCGTCGATCCGCTACATGATCCTGATGTTCGTTCTCGTCGGTGTGGCGCTCGTGGTCATCGACACACGCGAGGCCCGGCCCCGCCTGGAATCCCTGGTTCGTGCCGCGGTGTACGCCAGCGGCTTCGGTTGCGCCATCGTCTTCGTCCAGTTCTTCCTCTCGTACGACCCCTTGCCTGCCCTCGGGGCGATCCCCGGGGTGCAACTGTTCTACGAGTTCGAGGGGATCGCTACGCGCGCCGACCTCAACCGACCGGGTGGCATCTTCAATCATCCGATCGAGATGGGCGTTGTCTTCGGTGCGCTGGTCCCGCTAGCGATCCACTCGGCGTTACACCGGAACGGACGCAGCGGCTACGTAGGCTGGGGCCTCGTGGCAGCTATCGCCGCCTGTTCGCTGTTGGCGGGCTCGCGCTCGGGCGTGATCGCGATGCTGGTGGGTGTCTCGCCCTTGGTCCTCGTGTGGACCTGGCGGCAGCGAGCCAACGCGGCGATAGCAGCTGTCGCGTTGATCGGCGTCACCTGGGCCGCCGTGCCTGGCTTGTTCGGCACGTTCCGTTGGTTGTTCGCGAACCTGGGGGCCGATGACAGTGCGCGGGCTCGAGTCGATCGCTTCCCGGCTGTCATCGAGGTGTGGCGCGAGCATCCATGGTTCGGCCGTGGAGCGGGCACCTTCACGGTGGAGGAGGGGATGCTGCTCGACCAGCAGCTCTACCAGAACCTCATCGAATTCGGCGTGGTTGGGACCCTCGTCACGTTCCTCTTGATCGGAACCGCCGCGAGCGTCACGATCGCGGTGTGGCGCTCGCCGCTCAGTTCCGCCAAGGACCGCCACCTCGCGATGTCGCTGGGTGGCTGCGTCGGCGCACTGACGATCACGACCCTGACCTACACGGCCTTCTGGTACCGGGTACATGTCAGCCTCCTCTTCCTCACGATCGGGGCGCTCGGCGCCCTCTGGCGGTCCGTCGTCCGCGACAACGAGGCCGCGACCAGCGAGGAAGCTCCGAGAGCGGGTCACTCCGGTCCCGGTACGCTCGACTGGCCCGAAGCTCGGTCCGCCGACACGGTGGCTGCCGCCCCCTTCGGGAGCGGGACAGCGGCAGACGAACGAGTGGAGACGTGATGGATCTGGTGGCCGTCGCTTGGGCAGTTCTGCGACGTTGGTACGTGCTGGTGGTGTTCCTCGCGATCGGAGCGTTCGGGGCTTACGAGACGATGACGAGTGCCGAGCAGTCCTACGAGGTCCAGGGCACCTACCTGATGTCGACGACTACCGCCCTCGGCGAGGACTCGGAGCCCGCTGAAGCCGCCGACGCTGAGCGCGGTGTCACCGACGCGGGGCTCTTGGCCGCCGTCCTGAATCTTGACCCTCGCTCCCGCGGTGGTGCCGAAGGAGGTGCCAGTCTCACGGCGATGCCCATCGCGGACCAGACAGTCCGGATCGACGCCACCGCGACCACGGCCAATGAGGCTGAAGGGGTGCTCGACGACGTCATCGACATGGCAATGGACGCCGTCGCTGCGGGCATCGAGGTCGAAGTCGTCGCGCGGAGCGCTGCGACCGTCTCTCAGGCCGAGGACGCCGAAGCTGCCCGTTACGAGGCTGGCGGCCTACTGCGCTTGTCCGGGGAGGCGCTCGAAGGCGGCGCGTCACAGGTCGCGCCGAACTATGCGGGGCGCATCCTCGGGGAGCTCATGCGCTCGTCAGAGACGCAGACGGAGATCCTGGGAGACATCCCCTCCGGGAGCTACAACCTGGAACACGATGACCGGGACCAAGCGCCGATCGTGACGGTGAGTGCTGTCGCCACGTCACCCGATGATGCGGTCACGGTCTTCGACCGGACGCTGGCCTCAGCCAGCGAACAACTGGACGTTATCCAGGACTCTGAAGGCGTGGGCGAGACCAACAGGCTCCAGCTCATCCCCTTGGTCGAAGCCGCCGCACCCGTCCAGGGGGAGGAGTCTGCCCGTCGCCCCGCGCTCACTATCCTGGGCCTGAGCGGGATCTTCGGAGCCGGGACGGCGTTGGCTCTCGACCGGTTGCTCGCAGCCCGTCGCAGGAAGTGGGCGTTTCCACGGGACGAGGATGGTCCCTCCCGCCAGGCCGGTGGCGCCAGGGACAGCGCTTGGGATGCGAGGTCGAGTGAGCCCCTCACCGGAGACGAGCGCAGCGAAGCAGCGCCCCGCTAGCCGCGGAGTGCGGCCGACTCTGCGGCAGCTTCAGTAGGCGCCCAACTTGGCGCGCCGGCCTCAGAACCGGCGGGGCGACCATACTGTTGGTGCCGTGCAGTTCTCTGGCCTGGTCGACACCGAGCGCGCCCGGCGCGGAGCCCAGCTGCCCTCTGGTCTGATGTTGTGACAGAGCCCTCGCCACAGCGCGCGTAGGGAACTCCAGGTGTCGCGCCGCAACGAGCTCAGCAGCAGGCACACCAGGACGCCGAGTACGCGCGAGCCTCGCCAAACCGGGTAGCAGCGGCCTCGGTCGCGGGACCCTTCGCAGCAACCTCGGGATGGCACCCGATCGCCTACACCCACTAGCTTGGATTCACGCGCAGTGGCTGTTCAGCCAGCGTTGTTCGGATTCCGCTTGGCAGCGTAGGGATCGTGCCGTTCTAGCAGGCATCTGGGGTGGGTCTCGCTGAACCTGGCGCAGCTGTGGCGGATGTGGTGTCCGCTGCTGGTGGATGCAGCCGACCGCGACGTCCACGTTTTCGGCTGAATCACGCCGATGTAGTTCGTTCGCCGGTCGAGGGTGCTTGGTGTGGAGCTGTCACTACTCCATAATCCACTATCATGAGTTCAGCGAAACAGCCCCAGGCGGGCGTCCGGGTCGGCTCGGAGTTCTTCACTGAACCCGAGCCGGTCGCACAGCGTCGCTACGAGGCGCTGCGCGCCTACTTCGTCGAGGGCGCGACCGCCGCGGAGGCGGGGGCCCGGTTCGGGTACACGACCGCCACGATCCAGGCGATGGTGCGCGACTTTCGGGCCGGGGACCGCGACTTCTTCGTCGCTCGTCGTCCCGGCCCGCGCACCGCGCCGGCCAAGCAGGCGGCCCGCGACCAGGTGGTGGCGCTGCGTGCGCGTGGGCTGTCGATCGTCGACATCGCCGAGGAGCTCCAAGACTCCGACGCGCCGCTGAACCGGACCGGGGTGTGGGAGGTGCTGCGTGACGAGGGGTTCGACAAGCTCGCACCCCGGCCGCCCTCGGCCCGTGGCCGGCTGCGTGACGATCCGCCCCGCGCGAAGCTGCTCGACTGGCCCACACAGCCGGTGAACGTCGAGGCTGATCATGCCGGGGTGTTGCTGCTGGCGGCCGGGCTGGCTGAGCTCGATCTGCCCGGTGCCGTCGCGCATGCCAAGATGCCTGGAACCCGTGAGATCCCCGCGCTGAACTCGGTGCTCTCGCTGCTCGCACTGAAGATGATCGGCCGTCGGCGTGTCTCGCATGTCGATGACGTCGCGACCGGTCCGGCGCTGGCCGCGTTCGCGGGGATGGACAGCCTGCCCAAAGCCACCGCGCTCGGTTCCTACAGCTACCGGCTCGAGCGTGCCCACGACGCGGCGCTGCTCGAAGCGCTCGCCCCACGGCTGCTGGCCACCGGCCAGACCGACGGCACCGACATCGATCTGGACTTCCACGCGATCATGCACTTCGGCGAGGATGTGGCGCTAGAGACCCATTACGTGCCACGCCGCTCGCAACGCACCGAGAGCGTGTTGACCCTGTTCGCCCAGGACGGTCAGACCAGAAACCTCGTCTACGCCAACGCCGACATCCACAAGGCCACCCAAGCCGACGAGGTCATGCGGTTCGTGCACCACTGGCGCCGGGCAACCGGCACCACCCCGGAACTGCTGGTGTTCGACTCCAAGGTCACCACCGGCGCCGGACTCGCTGCCATCGATGCCGAAGGCATCCGGTTCCTCACCCTGCGGCAACGCTCACCCAAGGTCATCGACACGCTCGAGGCGCTGCCCGATGACGCCTGGACCACCGTGACCCTGGACCGCAAAGGCCGACACCGCAAACCCCAGATCCACGAGGACACCGTCACCGTCCGAGGCTGTGACACACCGCTGCGCCAGCTCGCGGTCCGCGGCCTCGGTCACGAGCACCCCACCCTGATACTGACCAACGACACCGACCGCAAGCCCGGCTGGCTGGTCAACCGCTACGCCAAACGCATGGCCATCGAACAGCGCCTCGCCGAAGCCATCAGAAGCTTCCACCTCGACGCGCTGTCGTCCTCCGTCGCACTCAACGTCGACCTCGACGCCACCCTGACCGTGTGGGCCCACGCCGCCTACGACCTGCTCCGCCGCCAACTTCGCGGCTATGAACAGGCCACCCCCGACACCATCTGGCGCCGGTTCATCTCCACCCGCGGCCGACTCACCATCCACCCCGACGGCATCACCGCCCGCCTCAACAACCGCACCTACTCCCCGGTGCTGCGCACCGCCAAGATCGCCCCAGTCACCATCCCCTGGTGGAACGACCGCACCCTCACCATCGAGATCGGACCACCCAACCCCACATAGGGGCCGATTCCCTGTACGAGAATCCAAGCTAGGCCTCCACTAGGCCAGCGTTGCGATCGCGTGCATGTGGCCTTCGACCTGCCGACGACGGAATTCGGCAAGGACCCGGCGAGTCAGAGTTGGCTGGCGACTCAGGCCACCGCCTGCGGCACGACACGCAGGCCACACGGCGTCGCGGAACCGCGTTGCGGAGCTTGTCGCGCCGAGATCGCCGGCCGAGGCGGACCCATGCGGCAGAAGCGCGCCTCGGGCGCCGCCGAGGTCGCGGCGTCCAAGCGCGTCGCGTTCCCAGGGCCGTCCCACGTCGCGTGTGCCCGAGGACTGACCTCCCCCCGGCACCCACTGCGCATGTCGACAGGTGCGGTTATCGGCACGCGCGGTGGCAGACTGGAGGGCTTCAAGCCGGACGTGTGTGGCGCGCGCGCCGGGGTCCCCGCAGGGCCGGAATCGCGACGTACACGCCTCCCAGCATCAAGCGCCGGAGTAGGCGAGCCGAGACAGGGATGAACGCTCCCTCTCGCTCACCAGTACATCGGAGGCTCCTCGTGCTTGCCTACTTCTCCAACCGACTGCGCGCCGTGCTCGCGCTCTGCCTGCTCGCTGCCATCATGGTCGCCGCGATGCCGACCATCAGCATCGCCGGTGAAGCTCCCAAGGGCTACGGCCTGCTGACCGTCGACACCGCTCCCGCGGTCGACGCGGCGATCCTCGTCGACGGCGTGCCGCGCAACATCGGCAAGATTCGCGGTCTCGCACTGGAGCCCGGCGACTACGAGGTCTGCTTCGCCGATGTCGCCGGCCACCTCCCACCACCGTGCGAGACCGTGAGACTCACCGAGGGTCGAACCGGCTCCCTGACCGGCAAGTACACAGCAGCTGGCATCCTGGAGGTAACGACGGTGCCGGCGGACCTGCAGCCACAGGTCTCGATCGACGGTGTCGTCCGTGATACGGGCGCGACGACGCTGCCGGTCGCTGCAGGCGTACACGAGGTCTGCGCAGAGTCGGTGCCTGGATACCAGGCGGTCGACTGCACCGAGGTGGAGGTACCCGCCGGAGGCAACGCCGCCGTGGAGCTTGCCTATGAGCCGGCTGCTGGTGATAAGGAGCCGGTCGTTGATGACGGTCGTGTGTCGGAGGGCCTGGTGGCGTTGTACGACTTCGAGGACGGTGAAGGCAGCACGATTGCCGACACCGCCGGGGTGCTCGACGGCATGGACCTGACCATCGCCAACACGTCCGCCACCAGCTGGGGCGACGGCACCCTCACCCTCAAATCCCCCACCGTCGCCACCACCGCCAGCGCACCCAGCGGCCTCTACCAGCACATCCGTGACACCGGCGAGTTCACCATCGAAGCCTGGATCGAGCCCGCCAACCTCACCCAAACCGGCCCCGCCCGCATCCTCTCACTGGGCAAAGACAGCTACGGATCCAACTTCATCCTCGGCCAAGGCTCCTGGCAAGGCGGCTCCGACCTGATCGAAGCCCGCCACCAACGCGCCGGCGACTACACACTGCCCACCAAGCGCGGCACCCTGACCACCGACCTGACCCACGTTGCCGCCACCCGCGCCGCGGATGGCACCGTCACCATCTACATCGACGGACAGCCCGAAGCTTCACGCACCATGGAGGGTGACCCCGCCAACTG
>LFIK01003195.1_pt1 | contig 13315 bp, 21 predicted proteins | sample 643401 | NCBI WGS metagenome assembly LFIK01 (sample SAMN03777447, study PRJNA286221) | soda lake metagenome | biome: soda lake; feature: Kulunda steppe; material: water; isolation source: sample T5-Br brine of Lake Tanatar-5 | place: Russia: Kulunda steppe | collected 2010-07 | reverse complement strand
GTGTGTGTATGTGTGTGTGTGTGTGTGTGTGTGTGTGTGTGTGCGCGCGCGCGCATATATTGAATGAGAGCACATTGAGGGAACGTGTAGAAGGAAATGTATGTTAAAAAACAGCGCAATGTGCTCTGCCTGCGTTCTGTTTGCGAGAAGCGTGGTGGTGAGGGGGAACGGAAGTGTGTGTTCTAGCCACATGTGCAATGTTGTGTTAGTCTGTTGTTTGGGTATGTCATTGTGTTTGTAGGCGTGTACATGCGTGTATGTGCATGCGTGTGTGCGCGCGTGCTTGTGCTTGTGTGTGTATGTTTGTGGGTGTGCGCGTGTGCATGCATGTGTGTGCGTGTGTGCGTGTATGTAGGCGTGACTGTGTGTGTACACACCCGCAACTTCATGCAGCTGCCACAGACAGCATCAGCTGCAATGGCAACTGGGTTACCTCTCCGCATGCCTGGGCAGCAGGACGAGTGAAGCAGTGTAGCAGGCAGGGGCACACAGCAGGAGTCAAATGGAGGCGCGTCACATGCAATGAGGGCGCGCTGCAGCAATCCCACACGCAGCCGCGCTCACCTGGCGGGCCCGGAGGCACCCTGCACATGCGGATGGCGGCTGCTGCGGTGGCTGGGCGGGGCGGCCATGCTGCCCGCTGCAGACAGGCCGTTCATGTAGGAGTGGCCGCCGACGCTGGGCGGGGGGTGGTGGGAGCGTGTTCGGCTGCTGCTGCGGTGGCTGGGGGCGAGCACGCTGGGCGACCGGCTGTGTTCCCCTTGGGTGGCTGACGCGTCGTCGCTGAAGTCACCGTGGTGGTTGGGGTAGGCGCCGTGGTGGTGGCTTGCGTAATCCTGGGGGTGATTGCGCGGGGGTGCAGACATGCGTGTGGGTGCATGTGTGTCTGGTAAAGCGCGCACGTACATGCTTGCACGTGAGGAGCATTTCAACGTGGTCTCTGCTGCCTGCAAGCCTGTGATGTAATAAAAAACAGCAACAACCATTGAAGGCTTGCTGTGAAAGCATAAGCTGTCAGAGCAGCTATGAAAGAGTGGAATCGCACTGGCCGCCCTGACTGCACATGAAGCGTGCTGCCATGCCTGCACAACAGCGCCTGCCTGCGTTCTGCGCTGAGCGCCCCCTCCTCAGCGCTTGCCAGCCCCGCACGCAGCCAACCCTCAGCCCCAACCAGGCCGCCATCAGCACTCAGCGCCAAGACCTGTGCACAGCCACCTTCCCTCCACCCCCTAGGCCAGCCACACACACGGACCATGCTTTGATGCTTGGAGGTGCCTCTGCTGGGAGGTGGGCCTGCCGCGCTGTGCTGCGTGCTGCTGCTGCCGTCCTCGCTGCTACTGCCCCTGGCAGGGAAATGGACGGAGGGTAGCCTGGAGCTTGAGTATCTGGCACCTGCGAGGAGGAGCACCACACGCGCATGCTTGCATGCAGATGCACGCAACAAGCTGGAACCAGGCGCATGCATTTGCTGGGAGGTGTGATGAGGCGAGCAGGCGTGTTGAGGCACTGCTTGCCACATCACGTCTTCCCAGTCTGGGCAGACAGGAGCTGGGGCTGCAGGCTGCCATAGGACCGTGCTCTGCACACATGGGCATGCAGACGCGGGCAGGCAAATACACAGGCCCGTCGCTCTTGCAGCTAGGCAAGTGGCACGTCCACTCGCAGGTCGCAAGGCAAGCACGGCTCAACACGCTAAGGGATGCATCCAGGGGGCATCAACCACGAAAACCCATTGCATCGCAGAGCGTAAGAAGCCTGCAATGCAATGCAATACGCACAGAAGCATGTGCACACCTACAGCTGCACCCATGACTAGCCACTTGGATAAAATATGGGATGACATGGCAAGAGCTGAAGCCCAGGAAAAAGCCTGGATGGCAGTGGTCCTCAGGAATGGCAGTTCGTCCACGGGCATGAGAGCATGCTAACTTCTAAGGATATGCGTGGGCACCCTTGCAAAAGGGTCCACATTGATAAGTCAATCCTGTCACATGGGGCATGTGGGAAAGGGGCAGCGTGCACAGCCAGGTGCAGCGCTTACATACACAGTTGAGGAAGTCCAAAATGGTGGGAATTATTCAAGGGCGCAGGTTGTGTATGCAGGCAGGCTTGCATGGCCTGCCTCGCAAGTCAGAGGGGGAGACGAGGTGTTGCCAAGATTCTTAGCAGGCTCCCTGGTGCAGCACATCTGTCCAGTGAACATACATCATCATACCATCAAATGATTCCATCTTCCTTGCGGACTGTGAGCCCAAACCTGCTGGTTCAAAACCTGTTGTCTTGCAGTCATGTGCATCAGCAGCCCGAACTCAAGGAAAAATGAGGGTGCGAGAGGGTGTAAGGAGCATCCATGCCCCCCCTGCACACCTCCTTCAGCTTCCTTCACTGCCTGGTCCAAGTCCAGGAGGTGCTTGAACGATGGGTTGGAGGGCCGCTGATGCAGGCTACGTGTAGAGGTCTGGAGAGAGCTTTGAGTTGGGGATGAGGGGCTGCTGTCCGCCTCCTGGGCCTGCACATACAGGCGGAGAACGTGTCAGTCACACTCGTGTGCCATCATCAATGCTGGCCGAGTGCGGGATGGCGGTCTGAGGAGTTCGAGCGCGAATGGTCGGTTATGGGGAGGCGGAGCGTCAAGATACAAGCAATTGGCGGGTGGGGCGTACGGGCGCACCCAGAAGCTCTAGCAAGCTCATGCATACGAGGGCAATGTGATGTGAAGCTTTTGCAAGCTCATTCATGCACATGGCAATGCGATGGCTCGCTGCCGCTTACTTTTTGAAGGAGTCGCTTCAGTTTTTGTATCGCAGTTCTTGTCACTAAGCTGTCCTCCGGATAGCTTCCTGGGCTTTGCGTGAGGTCGGATGACGCGTCAGATGGCATCACTCATTTACACATTACTTGGCTGAACGACCCGTCAGCAGCTGTAACAGATTAACTATGGAGTTTCATTTACGGACTGATGTTGAGAACCGCGCTCAACGTTTAAAAAGACATTACATTGACTGTTTAGAAGAGGAGTGTGCACATGAGTAAACAATATCAGTGTAAACAAAAATAAAAATCCAAATACAGAGGAGGAGGAGCAGGCAAACCGGAAAAGTAGCCCCTGACAGCCCACCATAAGTGCAAGGATCCTGAGGTGTGAGTCAAATTGGTTGCATGGCGTTGCACAAGCACAGAACTGCACCCGTGCCTAAACAGTCTTCTTGCGCTTCCGTCCAGTGTACTTGGTATCCTGCACAAGCACACGTATCAGAGGTGTCGCTTGGAGGTGACGCAACGCTGGTGCACCAATAACATGGATCCTTTAAAAAAACAAGGCCTTTGCGCAGCCTTCCTCGGCCTGTCCTTGCCTAAGCTTGGCCACACTGACATGCTGTTGACATCTGGCTAATTGTGGATGTAGGTGGACCAACATCTACGTTGCATCCACTGATTCAAAGCACACAAGGGCAGTCAAGTGGGCTACCTCAAGCTGACACAGTTGGCTCTAGCAGGTTAATAGATTTTCCCGTGCAGCCTTTTGACCTGCAACCTCAATCATCCTGTGCAGCTGGGCAATGATGGCCGGATGGCGCACGCAGCTGTGTATGAGAGGCCATCCACAGCTCGCGACCTTGGGGCCCCTAGTGGCAGCACTGACACAACACGTTGCTCCGGATTGGAGCACAGGCCTTAGCAAGTCACGCATGCAAGCAGTGCGCCTGTCTTGTGCATGACTGGGCACCTTGCACACAGGCCAACAACCGCGCATCCAGCGCAAGCCGGCCACGTCCCACTCTGGCGCTGCCACATCTCTTGCTCGTTCCACAGACCTTGCCTTGCCCCTTTGGCAGGGTGCACTCCTTTCGGTGTAGGTGTGGTTGCAAGCCTGTCAGGCTCCATCCAAGCAGGGCTAGCTACTGCCCTGGTCCAGCAGGCACAGCTTTGCAACCCTTTGGACCTCACCTTAGGGATGTCTGTGTAGCCCCGCTTGCGCATGGTGTCCTTCTTATGCATGATCCACTCCTTGGAGCCGGTGGGGGCTTTGCCCGGCTTTGCAGCGCGCTTGTGCTTGCTGCCATACTTGCGCTCCCGACCAGACACCTGCAAGCACAGGTATGGGCATGCGTCGGCTGTGCCCGCCACTAAGGGCGGCAGAGCTGAGGCCTCAGGGGCCTGCCTGTAGCCTAGGCCCAGACTTAAGGGAAGACCCACACGAAAGCAAAGGCCCAGACCAAAGGAAAGGCCTTGACCAGAGGTAAGGCTCAGACTGAAAGGCAAGTAGGCAGACGGGTGGTAATAAACGACGGGACAGGCACCTGGCTGCGACAGTCCATTGTGAGGCTGTGTCTGCGCTCGGCAGCAATGAGCGACTTCACAGGGCAAAGGAACAGTGCATGCAACTTGGCGAGGGGAGCAGTGCAGCTGCGTGCGCGATTATGGCTGTCATTGTGATGACCAACCACGTTTCTGCATGCAGATACGACCAAATACCCATCTCATCAGATGTCAAATACCAAGGCAATCTGACATGGCTCAGGCTAAATCAGTGTGTCTCGTTCTTGGGGCAGCACTGGCACACATCCTCTCCGCACAATGGCACATTATTGAAGGAAACACCACATCCACCAGGCAGGTGCTCACTCGAATTTGCTGAATTGAAAAGGAGGAATGCATGTGCCTGGGGCGTGGCAAAAGTGTGCACAGGGCGGCAATGCAGAGCAGGTATGCCAGCTCACGTGCAAAACTCTAAGGGCTATGAGCACACACACTCGGAAATCCATCATTTGAATGACAAAGAAAACCTAGAATAGGACAGGTTACATAGCTGTAGCCGCCAAACGAGGGAAGCTTAGCTGAAGCCTTTAAGGCCTGCAACCTGAAGCAAAGCTAAAATGGCGCTCATAGCAGGAAGGAAGGAAGTGTTTGGAAGCCAGAGGTTTTTGGAAAAGACCATGCACGCATCCACCCTGCATTGCAATCAAGCCCCCACAGGCAGGCAAGCATCTTCCTGTGCAGTAACATGCACAGACACTCTCACTTGCTGCATTTACGCTCCCTGCACAACCCAGTCCTAAGACAGCATTCGGGGGCACGCATGCCATGCAGATGCAAGTGTAGGTGAAGAAGCTAGCACAAACGCGCACACACAAGCCCAGACGGTTCTGCACCTTGACATGCTGGCCCTCTCCCTCGCTGTCATCAGGCTCTTGGCCGTCCAGGCCCTTCGCCTGTGGCAAGCTGGTGCTGCTGCCCACCTGTACGCAGCACACAAGCGGCACAGAGGCTGGAGAGGCTGCGCAAGCGCTTGCTGCACTGCTGCTTGCTTTGCTGCCTTGAGATTGCAGCATCAAGATGGTTGCGCTGCAGGAACGTGGGGCACCTGCCCGCCTCTCCAGGCTACCAAGCACTGGCACTCAGGGCTCTATGAGGCCTGTCTCTGTATTTGTATGCGTTATGAAGGGGGACGCTTCGAGCCTGTCTGTCTCCTGTCTGCCTCCCAAAGCGGCCCCTGCCTGCCGTTTCCCAAGCAGAGCTGGCCACTAACTCCAGAGGGAGGGAAGGCTGGTGGCACGACGCAGGGGTGCGCGCAGCTTGTGTAGAGTTACAGGTCGGGGTAGAGCAAGCCAAAGTGGAGGTCAGAGGAGGTTGCGGACAGCATCATGAGGGACGTATGGCTGTGGGCCGTGTTCAGCTAGGCACAGCAAGATCAGCTTGGTGAATTGAGGTGAGGCCATGAGCATATGCTCACCATGAGCACAAGGAAGAACTTCTTGGCGCGCGTGCTGTGGGGGTAGTCGACCACCAGGCCTCCAGAGAAACCGACCTGCGAGCGAGCACGCGGCCATAACAAGACTGACACACACCTAAAGTGGCTCAAACGCGAACATGTGTGCCCCAGCTTTTGCACGTACACACACAAGCCACGACAGAGGCAGCTTATGCCCCGGAGCGACATCCTGTGCAGCTCCATGCGCAGGCACATGCCCTGTGCAAGGGCCAAACGTGATGGACATCACCACATCCAGATCACCTCGCACATGTCAACATGCACAGGCATGAGAGTGGAGGAAAGTATGCAAGGCCTTATCCTTGTAAACCTAGAAAGCATGCAAGCGTTGTATGCGTGCCCCTGGCGTATGCGTACATGCGACTGTTTATGTGCATGTATGCGTCCATGTGTGACTATGTGCATGTTCGCTTGCACTTGCTCTTAGATTCCTCCTTTGGCTCTATTTTTCAGCAGCCATCCATGGCTTATCAGTAAGCTCTGCTTGCCGTGTCCTTAGCTTGTGTCAGAACAGTAGCCTGTGCACAGGGGATTGGCTGCAAAGTCTGCTGCTTTCCTGCTCTCTTGCTAGTTGGTGAGCTAATTTTGGGGTTGTTTGGTTGGTGTAATGCGTAAGGCAGTGCATTGCACAGGGTAGGCTATTCTGGTGGCTAGCTCTGCTCTTCTCAGACAGTGGGTAGGGAACTTGCCCTCTGCTTGCTTCAAACATGTTTGGGAGGGCATATTTGATTTTTGTCCCTCCCTTGTTGTGTGGAAGCCGAACTGATTGATTTTCCAGTAACGATGCTCCTCCTTCTGACAGGTGAAGGGGACTCATGACGCTGAGGCCCAAATATCCTCTTTTCCTCCATTAACGAAAGTGGAAGACTACTACTGCCTACGTGGTTTTCCTTTTCTTGTTTTGCACATTGCTTCACTTTGGAGGGTGGCAAGAGCAGGCAAACACTGTTGTATTTGTTAGCTTTTACACTTTGCTTCACTTTGGAGGGTGGCAGGAGCAGAGGCTAACCCTGTCCCCATCCTGGCCAATGTAAGTGTGAGGCAAGAGAAGTGAGAGTGAGGCAAGGGACATGAAATGGAGACCAGCAGGCCCTAGTGCAGCCTTGCTTGCGCAGCCTCGCTTGCGCAGCTTCATTTGTGCACCTTCAGCACAGACAAGCGATGCCCTGCTTTGCACAGAAAAAGAGCAACGCCTTTGCGCAGACAAGCAATGCCTCTGCACAAACAAGCCATGCCCTGGACCCTACTGTGCTTCGCTTGTGCAACCTCTGCGCTGACAAGCCAAGCCCTGCGCAGCACCTAGGATACACATGCCTCCGCTCGCAAGCTGCTTGGGCCGCTGCGGCCAAAAAGGTGCTTTTGGAGCAGCATGACGCAAGGTGTGCATACAACAGGTGCCAGCTGGCACACTTTCAAGGGCACTCACTCGCACACCTGCAAGCTCCAACACCTGATCAACGGGCGCATACTTGCTCACATACACAAAGTGGGCACACACACACACACACACACACATTACGCCACGCAAGCACACCCTACACACACACCTTCATGGCAGCAGACACCATCATCTCTGCTTGGGCCGGGCTGTCAGGGTAAACCTATGCGCCCAGAAACAGCCATTTACCAAAATGTGCACAGTTGGGATTGTGCTGTTCTCTATATAGCTCCCAGCTTGAGAATGGCTGCAGTGCAAGAAAAACAAGACCTATCCACTCCACGTGCAGGCTGCCACTGTTGCGGTCTTCAGTAAGCATCAAAAGGCTACGCCAAATGAGCATAAGGGCAAACACCCCTTATGGATTTCAACTGTCAGATGAACGCAAGTTGTCCAAATCTCTGTTGTTAAGAGGGGCTCCATCACATAAGCGCAGCCTGACCATGCTACTATTGACATCAGCCCTCCCCCATCGACCCAGCAGCTGCCCGCGCCGCCTCACCTGCAGCACTGCCCTTGCGCCTCGGTTGAGGCACGCGTACAGCGTCTCGAAGAAGCGCTTCAGACGCTTCCTGCAGGCGCAGCAAATGACGCGATGGCGTGTGGTGCAGCGCGCCATCACCTGGCGGCTCACGCAGCACACCACCAAGCAGCGCATCGACCAACCCTCCGACGGTGGGTCACTGACGTTTTGGAGACCGGCCACTCTTTCAAGCTTCATGAGGACAGCCGAGAGAAACTTGCAGTCCTCCCCTGTGAACGCAAGACCCTAAAATCGGAGACCATATGCTCCCACCACGACCTCCTGATGCCTGACCCTTTACATCGGAGTCAGGAGCGCAACAGTGCGCTGCAGCACAAGGACGGTGTCAAAACATTGACACTGCTCAGTTCAGCGGTGGGTGCTGCAACTCGTACCCTGCTCAGTTAGAGAGGGCTGACGATGACGACAGCAGAGGATCAGGAACAGGAGCGGCGCTGGGGCTGCAGCTGCCTGGTCATGCAGCGCACACGCAGTTGTTAATGGGCATACAGTGGGCGGCTGCCGAGCGTGTCCCTGCGCCCCGGCTACGCTTACCGAGGCTCGTGGCTGCGCTTGTCGGCGTTGCACAGCCACTGCACGGCGCTTATGGAGATGGCGCCGTCAAAGGTGCCTGTCCGGAAGGGCAAGCCGTGGCCCAGGTCATGAAGCGCCAGGTCCCCCTCCACCTGCGACGCCGGTGCACAACCATCGCTAACTGGTGATGGTGCCAGGAAGCAGAGCACAGGGAAGATAGGGCACTGCAGCGGTCTCTAGTCCCTGCCAGGCTGCCCTTAGGGGCAGATGAGGTCCCCACTAGGTCCATCATTTGATATCCTTAGTTTTCCCTTCACATGTGAGGAGTTTTCCCTTCACACGTGAGGGATGGGACGCCACGACAAGCGCGCTGTCTCCTTCAGTGCTTTTGAGCCCTTCTGATGGGAGAGCACGAGAGGAGAAAGGCTAGTGCAGGGAAGGAGCGCTCAGCTATCATGTCAACACTGCATACATTCGCATGCGCACTCAGCCATAGCCGCGGCTAGACCTGGCGGTTACACCTGGCAAAACAAAGGCCGACCTGGCTGCCATGGCAATGGACCGCATGCAGTACACAGGAGGAGCATGCGAGGGTGCACACACAGCACACAGCAGGAGCGCAGGCGCACCTCACGCTCCAGAGCCACATCCAGCATGGCAGGGGAGATGTCCGTGCCCACCCACACATGGCCCTGCAAGCAGCAACCAAGACCACGCAAGCAGATCGCGCTGCGTGTGTGTCAGCATCTGTGACTGCCTGCCCACTCAGGTGCGCACATGAGGCAGATCAACTGAGCAGAAGAATTGGCAGGGGGGGATGGATTGAGTTCACAAGCAGAGTGCCGCAGGATAATTAGGGACCAACAGGGAACATCATAGGACCATGGAAACTCTGGAATCAGCGTGTGCTGCTTGTGCTGCGCTATTCACCCAGCTGCCCACGTTAGTTGGTCCACTTCCATGAATCGATGGCCTCCCTGCCAAAGCAATTGCCTCTTTTGGTGGGATTCATCGCATGCCATCCGTTCACTGAGCTCGCTGTCAGTGCTTCTGGCCACATCAAGACGAGCAGGACACACCCGCTGATACGCTCAGGGGCAGCCAAACTCAAGTAAAGGTGGGATTAGCCCTTGCAGCGCAAAAGCAACATGAGCAGCTGATCCATGTTAAGGAGGGAGCAGCCCTTGCGGCGAAATGCAATGGTTGCGCCATGCAGGATGTGCCAGGACCGCCCCTCAACATAAATCAAAGCACTGGAGCATAATTTTCTACATGTTCTTTTTTCTTTATCTTCTTTTTTTTATGTGGTCACCCTCCTCTCACCAAGCCACAGAGCTCCTTGCCATCTCCCACCAAGTCTGCCCAGCGAGCCACATTTTAGGTTACATAGCTGTATCTGCCAAACTAGGGCAGCTGAGCTGGAAGCTAAAGCTGAAGGCCTTTGGACCTAATCTAAAAAGGCGCAAACATGAGAAGAAAGGTTGTGTCTGAAGGCTAGAAGTCTTGGTGAATAAGCGAGCCACAGAGCTCCGCGCCACTCCCACCAAGTCCCCCCCACCAAGTCACAGAGCTCCTACCTCCCTCCCCTTCTTACCAAGTCGCTGAGCTCCTCGCCACTCAGCCCCGACCCGCAGCCCAGATCCAGCAGCATGCGGGGCATGCCATCATTGGGTAGGCACAGCAGCTCCACAGCACGCTGCGTCAGGCTGGCCTGCGCACGCACGAGGGGGGCGCATGCTCTGTCAAGGGGCGCGCACACCACCTCCACAGCACGCACGCTCCAGCAGGCTGGCCTGCACAGGCGCCCTGACCCGGGCGTGCTGCAGGCACGGGCACTTGTGTCAAGTCATTCTCGAGCGAGTGCAAGTGCCCTTGATTCCAGGCTGCCTGGGCGAGGGTCCTGTTTGGGGGCAGTTCAGCGAGGGCACCCTTGGAGGCAGGTGCTTTGTGCTCTTTTTAGAGCCAAATTGCAGGTGCTTTGTGCTCTTGTCAGAGCCAAATTGCAGGTGCAGCTACAGCCTCGCGCGCTCCTTGACAAAAACAAGGAAGAGGCATGGACTGGCGGATGAATGGACAGATGCGCCAGCTGACCTGCGCTTGGCACATCTGTTGCCCATCAATACCCGTTTCGCAAAATGATACAGAAGTCTGCGCATCACACATGGTGCCAAAAGCGGCCATGCTTGCAACCCACACATTGAATGTGGAATGAGCATGTCCCTTTGGGAAGCTCACTCCCGGGCAAATCACTGTTGGGAAGGTCACTCCCGGGCAAATCACTGTTGGGAAGGTCACTCCCGGGCAAATCACTGTTGGGAAGGTGGTGCCTGGTTGAAGGGCACTGCGCCACAGAGTGCCTGGTTGAAGGGCACTGCGCCACAGAGCCACTCACTTGGATCTCCATGATGCGGGAGTTGCTGGTGTACTTGGCAGCCTCGATGTCATTGTAGAATATCTCTGGCGGAGCCTGCGCACAAAATGCACCTCAGGCAAGCTCAACACACCCAGCGCACTCACACAAACACTCCATGCGCAGCCAACGCGGTGATTCTGCTTTCAAGCAGCATCCCGTGTATGTCAGAAAGTGCAATGCAGCACCCAAATGCGGCGTAGCACCACATCTGCAACTCAGCGTCAAATAAATACAACGCCGCACCCCATGTGTACCATGGCACCGCATCCCATGCAAGGCGCCCGGCCAGGCCTGCTTGCATGGCACACCTGCCCTGGTGTGTTTGCAACATGAATGCACGAACACCCGCACGACACACCTGCCCTGGAATGTTTGCAACACGCATGCACAAACACCCGCACGGCACACCTGCCCTGGTGTGTTTGCAACATGAATGCACGAACAACCGAGTGGCGCACCTGCCCTGGTGTGTTTGCAACATGAATGCACGTACAACCGCGAGGCACACCTGCCCTGGTGTGTTTGCAACATGAATGTATGAACATGCGCACAGATGCGCAGGCACCCACAGGAGCCCTTGCTCCAAATCATGTGCAACAAGCCATGCGCACACCCCCATCCACGTCAGCAAGGTTGACCCAGCCTCACCTGGTGCTCTGGCCTGTCCCCTCTTCCCATGGCAATGGGTGCAGAGCCAAAGGGATGCTAATGCCTGTTTAGTCTTGATCGAGCTGCAGCACGCTGTTCCGTACTGCTTGGGCAATTGCGATTCCACTGGGTTCCTAATGAGAAAGCTATGGATAGAGCTACAGGGAGCTGCCTGGCGGGCTGGTAGGGCCTTGCTGATCTTTGGCGAGGGTTGCCAGCTTTGCCTGCACGTATGCATGCCCACATGCAAAGTCGAGAGGCATGCGCGCGCACTTGCAAACGTGCGTGTGGATGTGTGGAGAGAGGGGGGCAAGTACAAGAAGACGCAAGCCCGCTTTGACCCCTGTGTAAGACCGGTGAGTGAAATGATTCTCTTAGGGAAAGAACTGAGAGGGGACAGGCGTGGTTGAGGGAGCCGCCACCTCACAGGCAGGAGGTGCACTACAGGGATGCAGAGGTTTGGTGTGGATGCAATGCAAATTCAGCGACGGGGTGTCTCTTGGGAGTTATTGCAAATTTCTTTGTGAAGCATTGTACACAATAGCACCAGAGCCGTGAGCCTGCTTCAGCCTGCATGGTGCCATGCATACCCACCTCCATTTCCTCCAACTTAAGCAAAGTGATGGACTTCAAGGGGAGGATTTTGGGCTGCACAACCCAAGTAACACACGCACATCAAGTCAGTTCCGAGACAAGAAAGGGAGGGGGAAGCGGGGAGAAGACTCACAGATGAGCAGTTAACATACCTTGCACAACACCTCTGTCAAGTTGCCCTTCTCAGACACCACTAAGCCCGCTCGGGGAAGGACCTCAGAAATACCAGCCTAACACAAAAGGGGTTAAGAAGGAGGGCTAAGCATTGGAGGCGGAGAAACCAAAGGGTGACAAGGCAGGTCAGCCGAGGAGTCTGCTCACCTTGTCGGCCATCAAAACAATAATCTTTTTAAATTGCTCAGGTAGCAAATTGTCACGCATAGTCTCAACGGCCAGTCCACACTCGTTAGGGCTTGCATGGAATGACTGATGCAGGTCTTTGATCCATGGTACAGACCTGGATGTGCCAGAGTATCTGTAATTAATGGCCTGCGAAGAGTGCCGGGAAACAGATGTAGGGGTGTGCTGAGGAGAGCGCTTAAAGATGATCAGCCTGTTTGGCCCTGCGACATGCGGGCTGGTAAGCCTGAAGACATGCGCACGATCAGAAAAGTAATCCTCCAAGAATGGTAGGTCACCAAGCTTGCTAAGCGAAGAAGGGCTCCCAGAAGTGTGCGTATGCGTACGTACGGTATACCTGCACAGTATTTATCTCAGATCCGCAGCTGAATCGTGCACATGCTATCTTTGTGCTCCAGGATGAATCCACTGGGCCACAAGCATGATAATTTCCTTGTTGCAGCGGCAGGCCCCGAGGAGGGGACAGAGATCAAGGGGTTCGGCCAGATGGAGCCAAAGGCCACTCTAGCCTCTGGAGAAACACAGTGGGAGCTGCGCAGTCTAGTTGTTGAGAGGGGCTACAGGTGAGCGCAAAACCAGCAGGGGGGTGCGGTCTACCAAGAGCCTGCCTTTCTTCCGAATGTGCAGCCGCTGCAATTGCAAGAGGCTCAGCCTGGAGGGCACTCCCTGCACAACTTTGTTGAGCTGTTCAAGGTCGGTGAGCTGTTGGAGGTCAAGTAGTTAAGGGGTGTTACCCCCCCACCATGGTGTGATCCTTGATGAAGCGCACATGTGTTGGATGTGTCTTGAAACAGCTCAATGTGCCGAGTGATGCCATTTGGCTTGGACAAGAGCCAACATCAGTACGCTGACAAGGCATTAGTGCAGAACAAATGCAAGAGAGATCTTGAGATGGCAGGTTGAGGCGACCAGTCTTGCAGGCCAAGGCAGAGAGCTGTGGGTGGGCATGGCGAGCCCCTGGTCGTAGACGGAGGGCGTGGCCGAGCAGGAGGGTGCAGCCGAAGAGGCATGGCACGGCAGCCAAAAGGGGGC
>LFIK01003194.1_pt1 | contig 13318 bp, 18 predicted proteins | sample 643401 | NCBI WGS metagenome assembly LFIK01 (sample SAMN03777447, study PRJNA286221) | soda lake metagenome | biome: soda lake; feature: Kulunda steppe; material: water; isolation source: sample T5-Br brine of Lake Tanatar-5 | place: Russia: Kulunda steppe | collected 2010-07 | reverse complement strand
ATTTCCAGCAAATCGGCCGGGTGCACCCCCCTTGGACCCATGTATGCCAAAAAGTCCCTTATGATGATGGAAGACATATTCCGTGCTTAAATCCAGGATTGAAAGGCTCGGCAGGATTTCCCCCTTTCTTGGCAGAGGTTGTGGTGCCTGACTAAAAAGCCCATTATCTTGCAAACTGATTGGAGCAAATTAGGTAAAGGGGCTGTTTAAGGCCAAATAGATGATGACGGCAATGAATAGATGGTGGCTTGCATTGAGCACACACGAGAAAATTTATGTATGGGCGGTCAAGAGTCTCAAGGGTGGAACTGCTTTTCTTGACTCAAGACGTTCCACCCTTACTAGCGCAGACTTTAATTCAAATTTGTCACTGACCATCAGCCTCTAAGACCAAGCAAGACATTGTAAAGCAGCATGCTCACTGGGCAATCACACTTCAGCAATCTGATTTTACCACAGAGCACAGGCCATGGGCTCAAACATCAAAATGCTTATGCCCTGTCACGCTTTCCCTGACCTTCTGAGGGAGATGTGACTGAAGCTAGACTAGGTACATTCTCTGCTCCGACCTTGCACATTCAGAAAAGGCACACAGATACACTTGCTGATGAGGTCATGCCATCTGAGCTGCTCATCTCCCACTTTACTGGTACTCCTGCCTCAGCAGGAGCTGCAGCAGGACGCAACACAAGAGTTGCAATCCTTGCTTTCCAAAAAAATGCATTGCCCAAGCTTGGATGTGGAGAGTGTGACAATCACTCCTTTGTCAGTGTGCTGTTGTACATCCAAGGCTGTGCCGCTGCCTGTAACCAAGAAATTAGTGCTTATGGGACAGATACTATCTGTCTTTAGTAGAGGAAACCAAAGAACTGTACTGGGTCGAGGTTCCCAAGGATGTTTGGATAGATTTACCTGTCACGCACACTGACAGGATTGTAGCTGGCACACCCAGACATGAAAGGGAAAGGATAATGAAAAGGAGTAGGGTATACATACACTTTTGTCACTGGGGAGTTGCAAAGGAAAATGCCAAACGGCATAGCTTGTGTTGTATAAAAGTGTCAAGACGGAGTAACCCTTGTGAAGCATATCATATACTGCAAATGTTTTGTAATCTGCCTTGTCAGAGCCAATTGGTGCATATACCATGGTAAATGTCAACGGTAATTGTCAGGTTCATGCAAATGCATGAACACCATGGCAATTTTGGCGTGCGCAGGACCACATCACTCATTGCACCTTACTACTAGTGGGTAGGCATGGGCAAAGACAAAGCTTATGTTGTGCAGAGCTGCGAGGTTTGTGACGTAGAGAACACTACATTAAATGTGCAGGCCAAGGAGCTAGAGCCATTGCCAGTGGAAGGCCTGTATTACAGATGGGGTGTTGATGTAGCTGGCCCTTTCAATCCCACATCTAACAGTGACAATCGCTATGTGTTTGTTGCCATTGAGCAATTTTTTGAGCGTATTGCCACATGGTGGCCATACCTGATAAATCTGCTGCCACGACTGCCACTACCACACTGAGTATGTCTCGTGGTAGGTTTGGTAGCTGTGCAGAAGTAGTGACAGACGATGCCACCTAGTTCGCTGGAGAATTTGCAGAGTTGCTCAGGCAGCACTACATTGACCACTGCACTACATCGCCCAACCATCCTCAGGCTGACGGCCTAGCAGAAAGGGCGGTACAGGCAATAAAGCATGCACTCAAGAAAGCGTGTGAGTCGCTGAACTGAAAAAATACTCCACCAACTGACTCAACTAACCCCTGGGTCACAAATCTAGCACTGCACAAATATGATGTGATAGATCCTGTTGACAATTCAGCTACAGCTGTATTTGAGCATGTAAATTGGACTCGCAGTGTTACTTTTGCAGTGCCTGGAGTGACGTTGTTAGAGAAGCTCCAGGTAGTATAACCTATTCAGTAGATTCTCCTAGCCCATGGTAGGCAGTAGGCGTGGCTGCACCATCCAGCCCGACTGTCCAGTCCAGCTTGACAACCACAGAAAAAACGTTTAGGGTTGGATAAGCCTTGTCCACAGAGGGCATCAGAGACTCTGTAGTCTCATTGACCGGGGTCTACTTGTATACACTGTTGCTGCCAGCAGCCAGTCCGCACACCACGTTTGCTCAAATCCCCCCATGGCCATGACATGATTTGGTTGCTACAGTCTCATACTGTGAGAGGCTCTCAGTGTGACGCATTGATTCAGTGCCGCGGCGCATTAACTCTCAACAAGTTCTCATTACCAGTAGTAGAGTAGTAATGAGAAGAGTAGCTACTAGCTAGTAGAATAGTACTCATCTATAGATTTCCACAATCTATACTGTACTATACTAAACAATCTATACTATACTATTGTAATCTAGTAGATTACTACTAGTAGTAGTCTACTCATTACTTCAAGTTGAGTAGTCACTACTCTACTAGTCTACGGTAGACTACTGGCAGAGTGATCTAGTACTACTGTGTTAGTAACACACTCCTGAGATGACTTTAATTGCCTCCGATCATTAACATCGGGAGTGAGTGGGACACTGCTAGTCACCTTCCAGATCCCCGGAATGGGGCCCATTGACTACAGGATTAGAGGCCCCCAGATTCTCAGAGGCGAACGCCCAAAAATGTTGTTGTCGTTCTATCTCTGGATGGATCACAAAGTGCCTCCATCTTAGGCGTTTTTACTGCCTGTGTCAATTGACTCTTCTTTCTTCCGAATCTTGGGCCAGGCTGTCAGCGCTTGCCTAGTCAGACTGTCTTTCTCAACGGCACAACAAACTCTGCCATTTCATTTCGGATATTGTGGACTATTTTTGGCTGGCGCAGACCAGCAACAAACAATCAGCATAACGACCTGGCTGGCGATTCACCCTAACTTATAACTTACAACTTGGGCCGGGTGTCAACGTGCACATGGATCAAAAATACAACAACTTTGTAGCCAACCAAGGTTCTCGGTGAAAAAAGTGCCACTTTTTCTTGCAGTGCAAGGCAACACCATACTGGCATCATTTATAACCATGATGGTTATGATGGTTTTAAAGGTTTAGGGCTTTCGTGGTTAAGAATGCTGCATTTGAAAAGCAGCATTGCAGTTACTTCATTGTATGAAGTTCATACAAAAACCAATGTTTGAAATCACTTTCGATCACCCCTCAATGCACAACGCACTACATGCTGTTTGCACTGTGGCAACCTCAGAAATACAATCATTGCATGCTCTCCTCAATGGCGCGCGCCGCCTTAGGGATTCCTGCTGCCATGGTCAGGTTTAACACTCCCTCTGGCCCTGGTCTTCCGCCATTTACACCAACCGCAACTGCAGAGCAGGAGTAAGCAGCACGTGCAACATATGGCACCATTTGGTGTAGACAAGGTGAAAGCAAGGTAGAGGCGAGGTGGCCCCAACAAGGCATCAGTACAAAACATATGCTGCACACACTTGGCATGCTGTACCACTAGACCTCTAGCATTGTGTAGAATTGTGTTATTGCTACCTTGCAAAACCGTCAGGTTGTGCTCGTCCCCACCCCACCCCCACACCCATGCACGGATGCAAACCTTCACCTTAAAGGTAGATACAGAGAATTTAGGGATAGTGTGCCTTGTGTAAGATAAAACAGCCATTCCATGACAGTACACATCAGGTCCAGTGCTGTGCGTTTACAACTGATCATCCCGTCATGACTGCGTCTGGTGTAAATTACGTTACGTCACCATTATTACGGTTTTGGTCGTTATTTAGGAATTTCTGGCATCTTTACAGTAATCATGACTCTGACGTCTGACGATTGGGATTTTCGAAAATTACGGTGCTGCACTGTCAGAAATTCAAAGGTCCTGCTCAGCCTTGTCCTTTTTAATTCAGCTGCTCAGTTTCCACACTCAAACCTCCTCTAGAGGAAGATCTTCCTCATCAATTTCCTCTCCCTTGGCCCCCCGGGGCCCCTGCTCACTTCCCTCTCCCTCACCCACCCCTGATTTTGCTCAGCCCCCCGCTGCTCATCCCCTTGCTACTCAACCCCCTGCTGCGCATCCACATCCATCGGCTTGGCTGCTGGTTCCTCCACATCTGCATCCTCTGCTGCATTGTGCACTGAGTCCAGCCATGCTGCAAACTCAGCCTTCTGCTCCTTGCGGGCCTCCATAAGCCCTTGCTCCCTGCGTTGCACATGTAGCTCAAAGAACTGCTTATAAAGAAGAAAAGAGCACCTGAAAGCGCGCACACACAAACGCATACACACATACACACATATTCACGCACACACATTCACGCGCACACATTCACGCACACACTCACACATTCATGCACTTTCACGAGCACATACACACACATTCACACACAACACATACACGCTCGCGCGCATGCCGGTGCACAATAACATTTTGTCCCTGGTCAGCTTGCTTGCACATTTCCACATTGCAACTTTTAATTTGTAAGCCCCTGTCCTCACCTGGAACATGCAGTAAGGGCTTGTCAAGGACCGCTCGAGTTCGCTGCCGCTGGCCTCGGCCGTGAAGACTAGTGCTGCCTTCAACTCCTCCACCACCTTTGTCAACTCTGTTGCTTCTGGACTCTGAAGGAACTTCTTGCAGGCGTTGCCATTCAGCAGATAGGTCTTGAGCCGTGTCACAATTGTCCAAGAGAGCACTGTCTCACAGTGCTTGCAGCAGTGCTCCACCTCCCTGGCTTACCCCCGCGCCTCTGCCTTCGAACAAACTGCTCCTGCACCCACCCTTTCTTATTCTTGCTTCTCTTCTTAGGCTGCTGACCCAATTTCAGGCCTGCATTGGGTGGTGCAGGAGGCACCAGCTGGCTGGCCAGCCAGCCATGGTGTGAGCCAAGCTTGGCACCCCCAGAGCTGCTCGAGCCCTCTTGAACTGCTGGCCATCAGGCATGATGGATTGCAAGTGTTCTTTTCAGAGAATGGGGGAGAAGGCGCTCAATGGCGGGTTCCCATTGAGCTTACACGTGCATGCGTGAGGATACCCAGGGCGGATTTGAGCCCCCGACGGTCAAAAACACCACCGAAATTTACGAGTTCCCACCGTCATTCACAAATTTACCGCAATTTACGGTGTGTGACGTCTGACGCCATAAGTGCACCGCAAGATACGGTGCCAAATCTCAGTCACGCAGTAAACACCCAGCACTGATCATGTCACACGCTGTGCAGGCTCAGAGGGTGCGCTAATGACACTGCATGACCAAACAAATAGACCGAAAAAGCAACCAAAGCTGTTTTGTCATGAATGCAGAACTTATTAACTTACGTTCCTGCTTGCTATTACTGTGGACATTGAGATGTTGGTCTGCACTGATGCAAATGTGAGGGAATCCCTGTGGCTGTGCTCACTGTGCTCACCTAAGGGCAAGTACATACACAGAGCAGCACCTACCATTATCTTCAATTCTAATGCCGCCAACCTCCTTGCGGAATTCATCAATTCTGTCCCAGTGCAACATTTGGGCCTGCGGTTTACAATTTTTGTTTACAATCTGCAGCTCACAGGGGTTGAAGAGCACAGCATGCCTGAGGTCCGCAAACTCTTCGATGTGCACCAGGCACATCAATCACAAGACAACAATTTTCATCAGCACCTCAGATCCATAAGACTTACCATGTCTGCATCCTTAGATGCCTTAATCAATAATGTGTCAATGAAGTACAAGCCTGTAGCCAAAGTTGCGTGTTTTAACAAAAGTGAGCAATTGATTCATTGTGTACTTGCTATCTTTGTGAGATGGATCAATGTTCAGTAAACTTAAGCAACAAGAAACATGCGGCGTACTTTTTGTGTGCACACAGATGCACCTACGTAATAAATTCAACTGTTGAGAACAATATTTTCATTGTGAACAATAAACTCCCATGTAGCTTGCACGGTCTTAGATTCAAGTGCTTCATAAGCAATACTTCATAAGCAATAATAATACATAGCCAGTTGTTTTCTTAGATCAAAAGCCTGATTAAGTGCTGTGTGTATGCGTCCATGTGAGCATGTGAGCATGTGTGTGTGTGAGTGCATGCATGTATGTGTGCATGTGTGTGTTTGAGTGCCTGCATGCGTGCATGCGTGCATGTGTGTGTCAGTCCAGGTTGGCACTAGGCTGGGCACACACTCCCTCACCTGGCTCCACAGTGATGACATTTCCTTGTTCCAATGGACTACCCTGCATGGGCACAAGGTTAAGAGGTTATGTCCGCCTTAACAATGATTTGCCATGCCTGTCTTAGTTCATTTCTTGCAAATGGAACTAGGAATCTGCCATGCTTGCAAAAACATGGACAGGTAGTGCAATTTCCATGTGCAAGTTGGATTAAATTAGAATGTGAGGTGCCTCGATTTTCAGCCCCACTTTTGAGAAAAAGAAAGTTCAAAGATACTGCTTTTCAAGCACACTTCCTCTTCCAAGAGAGGTGCATTTCCCAATGCATTGCATGCAGACTGGGCTCACATGAGCCATGATGTTCCCATAGAAATAGCCACACAGCCTGACATACAAGTGATAAGCCATTTTTTTGCAGCTGAATGCTGCCCTCAAAACATGGATACAAGCCTGCCAAGCCTCCAGCCCATCAGCAGGACCCATCAGCCGGAGCGAGGCAGTCCTACACCTTCCACTCCTACAACCTGCCCCTACAGGCTTACGCACAAAAACACCACCACACAGGCACACATCAATACCATGTACACCCATGACACGGTACGTACACACACACACACACACGTGTGCTGATTAAACACTGATATCAAGAATTGTCTAGAGAATACCTTGGGTGGAACCATGCCTTCTGCCGACATGTCGTGAACATCCAGACCCAAGAAATGCCCCAAACCGTGGGGCATGAACACGCGGTCAATGCCTTTTTTAAGCAGCGCCTCCACGCTGCCCTTCACTAGTCCAAGATCCTGTGAAATTCAACGTTTCAGGTCTTGATTCAAGGTCATAATGCTGAACTTCACGAGTGGACATCTTGATGGCAAAGCACGGATGTGTTGATACTTGCCATTGCCTCTGAGCACATAGCTTTGCTATGCAGACTATAGTGTGTACTCTCCAACATGTGACAAGACAGCAAGAATGAAATGTGGCCACATGCACGCTTTCGAGGCAGCTTGCATTCTGACATGCTCAAGCTTTTATGCCTGCCCTAACTTTTCTGCTATAATTTGGCAAGCTGCGCGCACTTAACCACAGGCAACAAGAAGAACCCCAAGAACGATTCAATTGAAAGAATTTGGTTAAGCCTGAACTTGAGAGAACAGACAGTCCCTTCAAATGCCATCTGCCTAGTTTGCCTGACCATCCAACGCCCTAGGAAACAATTTGCATGCACCCACCAGGAGACGTTGCATGCACAGCGTGCGAGCTGCGGTGTCGATTTCAGTCCACACGGCACCCATGTGCATTTTTGAGATGGCAAGCTCCTGTGCAAAGCATGGAAGAGAGGGGCTTCAATGCTTTTGCCCCAGTGGACCTGTCCTACAACTTGGAAGATTCATGATGAAGAGCCAGCTTGTCTTGTTTGTAAAATATCATAATCCAGATCACTGAAGGACTGGAGGTGGTTGGCAGCAGCATTGCACTTTCTTCTTTTACGGAGCGCATGCAGAGTTCATTGTAATCTGATGGTGAAGAATCACTACAATTTTGCCTTAAAGTAGCAACACTAAGCCTTTCTGCTCAACACCAAAATTTTTCATCAAAGCCAATACTGGATTTTGCTCAAGAAGATGACGTACTCATTGTGAGGAACTGCCACTTCAAGCTGACTTCCATCTCCCTTGCTCATGCTCCACTCACTTGCACAGCCAAGACTGAATTGTACACATCAAGCTGCCTTGCTGTAAATTTGCCACTGGCGGGGAAGGTGCGCGTGATGTCAGCAGTGTAGCACCTGCAAGGGTGTAGCGCTGTTGATGTCAGCAGTGTGATGTGGTGTCAGGTGTGCAGCACATGCAAGGCATGGCAAGGTGCACATGCCGTCAGCCGTGCAGCACCTGCAAGGCATGGAAAACACACCCAATATAGCATGCCGGCAGCCGTGCAGCACCTGCAAGGCATAGCAAGGTGCGCGTGCCGTCAGCTGTGCAGCACCTGCAAGGCATGGAAAATGCCACCCAATTGTAGCGCACCTTTAGCCGTGCAGCACCTACAAGGCATAGCAAATACACACCCATAGTAGTGCATTATAGGGAGTATAAAGGCTCCCTGCTGCATTTTGTCACAACTCGAGAGAAATGTCTGCATTCAGAGCTCATTGATCCTGACCCCAGCCCCACAACTAGCACAAGTACTGCCCCTTGCAATTTCATTCTGGGTCCTCCTGCCAAAATTGACAGAGATTTGCCAAGACAAAGCAAATGATTGAACATGCACCCTCAACGCAAAGCACTAACCTTACTTCAGCTCCTGCGTCAATCAAGACGAGGTCTTGCGGTTGTACCATACTCCGGTTGGTTTCGTAGTGCAGGATGGCAGCGTTAGGCCCTAGCACAAAAAGAAGAACATAGACAGACAAGCAGCCGGAAGATGTTTCTTTTCGCTCACAGAGCAGCAGGCTGTACAGGAGCTGGCTGTTATGCAGGGAAGGGGTGATTGCTAGTGATTGAGGGCCGTTACTTGCAATCAGACGAGCATGTTGATGATGCCAGCGCTACCACAGTACCAAGGACATGTGTCAACAGGCGATGTGATTAAGCTGTTCCCTTTTGTACATGCTAGCTACATGATGCATGCACGCCTTGCGCAAGCACAGGAGCTCTGCAACGGAGATAGGGCACGTCAGCAGAAAAACATCACAAGGCTCAAATCTCAGGGCTTGCATGCCCACACCATGCCACGCAGTCTCACCTTTTGGGTACATTCTCACTCTGAGACTCACCAGCTCAAACTCTCAGACTCACCAGCTCACACTCTTAGACTCACCAGCTCACACTCTTAAACTCACCAGCTCCCACGATGCAGGGATAGCCAAGATCATCTGCGCCTTCAGCCAAGACAGCACCCGTGAAAGCACCTTCCAGGCAGAATTCATGTGTTCCTGGATGCAAACAAGTCCCGAGAGGTATCATGGTTTAATAATCTGCAGTGATGCTGCACGAGGGAGGAAGCAGAGGCGTCATCGTCATTTAGGCTCATCCTTAAGGCACCAAAGCTGGAGTATAAGAGAAGGCCCGCGGCAGTATATCTAGATTGGTACATCCCTGAAGCCTTCCTACCTGGGTTTGCCTTTGATGCATGCCACGCAGCAAGGTGGCCTTTACCAGACACCCGACTGGCAGCTAGCAAGCAGGCAAGCTCTGCATCAGTTTTATGGGACCTGTGTGTGCGTATACCAAAGCAATTAGTTGCAGGCACAGGCATAACCATGGAGCATCAGTAGACATCCCTGCAAACGCAGCAGATGGATGCTGTGTGCCAGGCACCCAGGATGCAGGCCTGCTAGGCAGCGGCACAGCTCACGCTGCAGCCATGGGTATTGCAACTCTCACCCTGCAGCCGTGAGCATTGCAGCACTCACGCTGCAGCTGCAAGCATTGCAGCATGTGCCCCACTTTGCACAGTGTGCGCACTATAATGTCTTGCTTATGCAACAATCCAGAACGCTAGCATGAGTGGATTACAGAATGTGACGCATGAGGATGACGTACAACCTAATGCAGCTAAACAAAAAACAGGGGAGATTTAACGGGCTGCTTCATACATTAGACAAGGAATGAGTAGATGTAAAAAAAACAGAGTTACACCTTGAGGGTAAGAAGGTTGTTATTCAAAATGTACAGCTGGGAAACAATGGGTGAGTGTAAAAATACCTGCAAGACCAGGGAGTGGGGAATTGTTCGCGAGCACACCTTGTTTTGCGACCGTTACCTGCATCGCTGCAGAACTTTTGGAAGAAAGGCTTCCGTGATCCTCCCATGGCGTTGGTAATCCTCGTTTTTGACTGCTCCATTCTCTGAGAAGGGGATGTCATGCAAGGCAATGGCAGCGGTGTAGTGTATCAAAAGGGCAGTGGTATTTAAGGCATGGATGGCATTGGCATGCTTCACGGTGCCTTATTGGCAGCATGAGCGAGTGAATCTTATGAATAACGGTGCGCTGTTTATCCTCCTAATGACAAAAATAGCATGTAGCCCAAAACGTTTGGCCAGCCTCGCAAGCATGATGACCAACGATGTCCACGCGTATTTTCACACGCGTTGCTCACCTGCCGCTTCAGAAGGCGATGGCAAGGATCTAAGAGCACCTTCAAGTGTGTCTCTTGCTGAAGCACTGGCCACATGCAAGTCCTGGCCGCGCGCTTGTTCCCACAGCAATGCCGCTAAGTCACTTGTATAACAGACCCTGCAGAGTGGGAGGCCTTTTCTAACATGTATTGCAGCAATTCACGGGATCATGTAATATTGAGGATGGGAATCAAGCACAGAGGCTGGGCTTTGATACTTCCTAGATTAAGAGACTCTGGCCCTGACAAACACATAGCATGTGTCAGAAAGGAACCATCCACGCGAAGGGGCACTCATGCTTCCAAAGACAACGGCTTTGGTTAGGACGTCCAAATCAGCAGACACAATGTATCTGGCAGGCCGTATGAAAGCGATATGTGGCATGGCTTTTGCCATCTAGCATTTGTGCTGCTATCAATTACTTGGACGCTATCTTAATCGTACATGGCCCGTTCTAGAGGAGGCTAGAAGGTATTGGCGACCATGCACAGCTGGACAAGACAGAGCGCGAGCAATATCATGTCACATGATCAATGCCATCACTAGATAAGGTAAGGCCCCTTCTGTAGAGGGCAGCCTATCTGCCTTCATGTGAGCGCAATGGGCACAGGCTCCCCAGTTTGCAACACCTAGCCAGCGCAACAAATAATTGCCAAGTCGTGGTCGCTCATGACAGATCATCACAAGAAGCCTGGTACTGCTTATCACCAACCTATCTGCTCCATGAGTCTCAGCTCATCTTGTTCTGGTACTGCTTATCACCAATCTACCTGCTCCAGAAGTCTCAACAAGCTCATCTGGTCCTGGTACAGCTTATCACCAACCTATCTGCTCCATAAGTCTCAGCAAGCTCATCTGGTCCTGGTTGTGGACCCATCCAGAAGGCAGCGTGGTCAGGCTGTTTCTCTACCTACAAACCCAGTGAAGAGACACGTCAAGTTTGATATACCTGGTTGAATCAGGCGGATTTTCTTTTTAGGGCCGAACACATAAACCATGTCATTTGCACACTATGGCGCCATGTCTTTTAGCTTGTAGTGAAAACTTAAAAGATTTGAAAGCATAAATGGGATGCCACAGGCAGACTTGACAAGTGCTGCGTTCATTCATGGCCCAGAAAGTGACACTACTCCTCATGTAGGCAGAGAGTCCGCACCTTGCCCTGTCCATGATGAGTGCTCAATAACCCACATAACATGAGCTGAGACACAATGCAACAAAGCAAAAAACCATGGGTGCCGCGTGCACCAACATATGTGCCTTGCCCCACAAAAATTGGCATATCATGTGCACCAGCATTATTAGCCCATAATACACGGGAGAAACCGCATTTTTATCAATGGCCAATAATGAACTTTCCATCCGTACCATTTGGCTAAGAATAAAACCATGAAAATAAAACTGGATGGAAGGCTTTTCTGCCACAAGAGCCCAGCTTCATACCACTGCAATATGCCAAATTGCCTGGAATTTTCAAGGCAGCTTGCACATAGTTAGGGCTGCCATTGATCTCCATTGTACTTCACAAAACACTGTGCACAAGTTGCATAATGTCTCACCAAGAGAGTCAGTGAACCGGTCTCTGAATCCAATAGGGCGGCTGCTCCCGCTTGATCACGGCAGCCAGTGACGTACACAAAATCGCTGTCTGCCCTGAACCTGTGCAAAAAATGATTTTACAAAAACCAGTGGTAGCGTATTTCTGATGACTCTATGACAGTGTCGTTGGTCAGCTGAAAAAAGGCTCATGGTTGATTTATGCTCTGAACTTTTTACTTGTGCTACGACTTCCTGCAACACATTTACCCATTGTCAGGCTTATATGTCTGTGTATGGCTTGCCTTCCCGGTACTGAACCTTACTTATCTTCCCCTCCCTAACAAGGCAGAGGCGATAACCGGCAAGATTTTGATCCAATCAGAGGCCATTCACTGCCGCGTCTTATGTTAATTGCGGAGAGGGAGAGCTGGCGCAAAGGTACCAGGTCTAGCAGTGGACTGGAATAAAGAGCGTGCGTGAGCATGCAAACTTGTATGAAAACCCACAAATTTTATCATATTGGTACGCTGTCCTACATTTGCAGCAATCACACTGGAGTTTGTTGTCAAACTACCTGTGAAACACATCAGGGCCGTTGCGTGCCTTGAGCTTGCCTGTGATTGGAAATTCAAAGGAGGTGTAAAGGGACTTTCATCAGCACCCTACAGAATAACGACACCTATTTGTTTGTGTGAGATGAACACTCACCAGCCTCCAGGTACCTGCGATGCAGAGAGGCAGCAGGTCAGTGCATTTGTGGCTAGTCGGAGCAGTTCACTTTAAACACTGCATTGTAACCCACAAGAAACCGCCTGCAATATGTTCTTTGCAGATGCGCTCTCGTATCTCTCTGCCTTGTTCGCGCACTGGCAGCAAAGGATAGTCTGTTGCCAGAACGGATGCACAACAATCAGGGAGCCCCAGACTCTTTTTGGTTGCTCTATTGTGAAACTTCAATAAACTGGATGACCTAGCTGGATCTTGCCGCGGTGATCTTGCATCTTGCCGCGTTTGGGCCCATCTTGAACGGCCTGCTTTCAACATTGCGTATAGAATGATTCAATAACTTTAAGTAAAATTTATGATCTGATCGTGCAGGACAGGCTGGCCGTGAAATGCAGGGCACCTTTGTGAATGCATCACCTCTTTCTTTCTTTAAGAAATAAAATAATCGAACAATTGGTATCACTTTCGGACTGCTGTTCACAACGTTTCCTGGTAGAGAGCTGGGCCCACCGGGCACACCTTGTGAAAGCCTTCTCCAAGCTTCTTGTGCTTAAGTCCTTTGGAGGCAGGATTATCATGGTAGGTAAAGGCCGCCTGCAATATTTCGTATGTTTGTGCCACATGCAAAAGGATTTGTTTGCCAAGCGTGCATGTTGCAAGAAATACTGAGTGCTGGTGTTCGCTCGTGCCAACAAGGGGCAAACCTCGTACACTTTAATCTGTTTCGTAAGAGCTGGGGTCGTGCATGCGTGCGTGCGTGCGTGCTTTTGTTCAAGTGTGTGTGTGTGTGTGTGTGTGTGTGTGTGTGTGT
>LFIK01003193.1_pt1 | contig 13318 bp, 14 predicted proteins | sample 643401 | NCBI WGS metagenome assembly LFIK01 (sample SAMN03777447, study PRJNA286221) | soda lake metagenome | biome: soda lake; feature: Kulunda steppe; material: water; isolation source: sample T5-Br brine of Lake Tanatar-5 | place: Russia: Kulunda steppe | collected 2010-07 | reverse complement strand
TGAAAATCGAGCAGGTCTTCTTCCACGACCCTGATGGCAACATGATCGAGGTTTGCACGTGTGACTGCCTGCAAGAAGTAGAATCAAGCTTGACCAAGCATGGGATCAACTATGTGAAGAGTTCGGTCGTTGAGCACATGGTGAAAATCGAGCAGGTCTTCTTCCACGACCCTGATGGCAACATGATCGAGGTTTGCACGTGTGACTGTCTGCCTGTCACCCCACTTGGCAATGGACGGCAATGCATGCGGCGTTGCCCTTCCTTCACAGTTGGTGAGGGTGCAATGGAGCAAATTGTGGAAGAACTTCAGCGACAGCAGCTCGTGAGTCGTGCACGCATTGCTTGAGAAACGCCACATTCCTGTCCACGTCCTCCCACAACTTTAATCGAAAAAAGGTTTTGCAAGTTTTTTTCTTGCTTTCAGGACCCATCAACCCTCCTCCATGGGTTGGGCCATCGCTGCCTGCTTTATTTCCTCAGGAATCTGACCACGCTGCAGCGCTTCTTCTAGTCTGGATACCTCCTCCAGAGATTTTGCGTTCGCTATTGCCAATCGCAATGCAGCCACTTGCTCTGGAGTAGGGCGCTCTACTTCGGCCACAGGTTCCTGCTCCTCCTCAGGTGTCGTTTCTGAAGCCCTGATGACCTTTGTCCCCTCACTTGTGCCAAACAATTCGTTTGCTTCTTTCCTCTCGGCATCTTTCACCTTTTGAAAATCAAGCACTCTTAGGCTTGGATTCTTGTATATCGCATACAACCTGTAATGCGGCTTCTTCGCCACTGGGTTGTCGATCAGACTGAGCATTTCCAGCTTGTGTAGGACCTCCAGCGGGTCCAGATCCTGCAGATTGTTGATTTTATTTCCCGTCAAGATGAGTCGCGTAAGATTGGGAATCGATTCTTTGTGGAAGCGCAAGCCAACGAGCCAGCGGTTGTCAGCACTTCAATCTCCCCGTCGGTTCGCCCACGCCGATGCAACGTTTGCCATTGCTCACCTCCTATCCTCCTTTCGATCCTGTAGATCCGATTTCTACTGAGGAGGAGCTGCTCGAGCCTTTGCAGCCTCGGGAACCCGTCCAAGCGCATGATTTCGTTTTCAGAAAGGTCGATGCTTTCGAACTGGTCCCTCGTGGCACCTAGGTTTTCGATCACGGCGAGTTTGTTCCGCCGCAGGTCCAGCTCGTAGTCTCCCACGGGATTGAGTCCCTGCGGAGATTCCAGCACCAAGTCTGCAGTCAGCTTCCCCGCCAGCCGGCGTCCGTAATCCGCCATGGAAACACGCCGCCACGTTTCCTTGCGATGGCGCTTTTCCAATTCGTTCGTTCGTGTCCATGGCTGGATCCATCCTGGCATCCCCAGAGAGGAGGTGCTGCGACCGATCTTCGCAGAGGAATGGCACAGACGATCGAGGGGAGAGAGGGCCGACCAACGGTCCCCCCTGGACCGAAGGAAGGGGAGTTTGGCAGGAAAAAACGGGAGGATCGAAGCGCATGGCCCGTCGAGGACGCTCGATCCGTCCTCGTCCGACCACGCTGCAATCGATCCCGTTCATCCATCAATCCTCCTGTCGTATTCCCCACGTTGCTCCCTTCCCGAAGAGGCCTCCACCGCACCCGAGCCAATCCTCCCAACGCTCGGACATTTCTCCGATCTTTCTTCCGACCTTGGATCGTGACCCGTCGAGGAGACACCGGGTGTCCGTTCGACAGAGCTGTCTTCGTTCAAACGTCGAGCTTCGAGGACACAAATTGACGCGACAAGCACGGCGATGCCGCGCGCCACACGCGCACGAGCGCCTCTGGCGCCGGTGGAAACGAACGTAGCATGTCGAGAGAGGTCCGAGATGGACCTGGACGAAGCCCTGAAGGCACTGGAGGCGGAGGTGGAGGCGAAATGCGCCGCACTGCGAGCGATGGCCGACGACGCGGCCGCAGAGTTGAGGCAAGAACTCAAGCTTCAGCTGCGCAGGATGCCGAAAAAGGTGCGGAAAATGCCCCTTCAAGAGTTCCGAGACAAGTTCGCGGAAGATCTAGACGCTCTTTTGCTGCAAAATATCAATTGCAAGTTGGGAGATGGTGCAGTCGCGCTTGCTGCCACACCCAAGCAGCCCGTGCCAAGAACCGTTGCACGCAACGGAGGTAGCAAAAAAGAGGACGCGTCCCATTCGGAGGCAAGGACGACCTACCGAAGGTCCAAACGAAGCACTGCGGCGGACGTAAAGACACCCAATCGTCAACTCCCCTTCACCACGCCCGGTCCAGGAGATGCAAAGACTCCAGGAAGGGTGCTGATGCCTGCGACGGCCAAGCGAGCGCCAAAGCCAAGTGAGATGTTCTTTTCAGAAAACGGTTCCCCCTTAGGACTTTACGTAGATGGAGAGGGAGATGCTCTGGACCTTGAAAAGAGCCTTAGACTGAAGGTAGAAGACGGGACAGAGATCAATTTGGCACAAGTAGCCGAATTGCCCGACAATTTGCGCGAGGTGGCGCTTGCAAAACTCATGGGGTTGCAAAGCCAAGTGCAATCCATAATGGAGAAGTTCAACAGCGTGCAATAAGACACCAGTGCAACAAAATAAAGCGCCGTGTAAGCATGGTTATACCCGAAACATTTCAATGTACATGCAGAGAGGGTGGGATCATTCGACCTTCCCACACTAAAAGTGTTCAGACCTACATATGCTCGTAGTGCGGACCACTGCCATTTTTGGGAGGGGTCCAACGGATGTTGTGGGTGGGATCTTTGATGTCACACGCTTTGCAATGTAGGCAGTCTCGGGCATTGATCTGCAGCTTCGTGTCTCCCGTGTCTTCTGCCACGTACTCGAACACATTGGCAGGGCAGTACTGCTCCTCCAGTCCAGCGTACATGTTGTAGTTGATTTCAGTGGGCACATTCTCGTCATGCAGAAGGAGATGAGATGGCTGGTTGTGTGTGTGGATGATTCCGCTTCGAAGGAGCGACGTTCGAACATCAAACGTGAGTTTTCCATCTGGTTCTGGATACTCTATCTTCTCGTGTTCTGCAGCTGGCCCAGTAGCTTCGCGGTCATCCTTGGTATGATGAAGAGTCCAGGGTACTCTCCCTTTGAGGATGAAAGACTCCATGGCAGCATTGGCTAGGCCGAAGAGCCAGCCATGTGCAAAACCAGGTCGGACATTCCTTCCCTGGTAGAGCTCCTTCCATACCCAACTTTCGTGCAATCTACGTGTATACCCGGCATTGTCTACTCCATCTATGCCATATTGCAACTTTTTGGTCTCCTCGGCAGCAATGATACCTGACATCATTGCAGTATGAACCCCTCTCGTCTTGGCAACGTCCAAGAGCCCCCCTGCACACCCAAGTAAGACTCCGCCAGGGAAATGCAACTGCGGCACAGATTGGAATCCACCTTCGTTGAGTGCTCTGGCACCGTATTGTAAACAAGCACCGCCTTCCAGCAGGCTCTGCAGCTTCGGATGCGTTTTGAACATTTGAAACTCTCTGAAGGGACTAATATATGGGTTGCTGTAATCGAGACCGACTGTAAGTCCCACCGATACACGGCTTTTTTGCTTTTCGTGGTACACAAATCCTCTACCGACGGCTTTTTCTTCGAGCGGCCACCCGATTATACTCCACACCCGGCCAGGAATGTGCTTTCCTGCCTCTACCTCCCAGACTTCCTTCAGCCCAAGCCCATATTTGGGTGGATCCTGACCCTTGCGCAGGTGAAACGTATCGATGATGGTCTCGGACACGTTTCCACGGCATCCTTCTGCCAGTGCAGTGATGCCAGCGCGCACTCGTTCCCCAGAGCTGGTGAAAACACCGACAACCTTGCCGTTCGCAAGCCACGGCTTTTGGGCTGCACAGGATGGAATCACCTCCACTCCTAAGTCCATTGCCTTTTTTGCCATCCACCGCACCATTTGAGAAAGCGAAACTACCACTGTGTCCGAGGAGCGCATAGCAGGTGGAGTGGGCATACGCCTCAAAGCCTTCGGAGTGGCGTGGAACACTTCGTTCTCCACCACTTCCACGAAAGCAGGGAATCGTTGGTCCTCCTTCCACGTGGGAATCAAATCTTGAAGCGCTCTGGTATCAAGCACGCATCCGGATAGTTCATGTGCGCCACATTCGATTGCTTTTTCCAGCACCACCACTCTCTTCGCTGGATCGATTTGACGCATGCGGATCGCGAATGCGAGCCCCGATGGTCCGGCTCCTACCACCAGTGCGTCGCAGGCTAAGGTTCCAGCGAAAGAAGCCGCTCCACGCAAGCAGAGCGTGCGCAGTAAGCTCCTTCGACGTGCAAACGCGTTCGCTATCGCCATGACGGTTTTCGACACGTAAACGTCGGATGAGCTGGCAGTTGCCTCCCGAGAAGATCCTCACCAGAGTTTCTTCTCTCCTTGGGCCATGTTGAGGATTGGAACGATGCCACGTGGCCCAACCCCATCAAACGTGCAAGGACAAGGACATGGGATGCCATCACATGCGAGTATGGACGGGACGTCCTGAAAAAAAATGGATGAATGCTGGAAAGATAGCTGCCATGTCGATCGAGACTGTCTTCGGGCATCGCTCAACAAGTTCCGGACGCATCATGAAGCTACTCAAGGAATACTTCGGCGATTGAAGCAGATAGAAACAAGCTTGCAAGAGGGAGCCAGACTTTGCGCAACCTCTCAAGCACGAATCATGAAGAGAATTATCTGGTCTTTGTCTCGCATTGCCAAGCGTGAAAATGCGCATCCTGGTCGTTTCAAGCCTCCTGACATTCGAAGAGTTCGTTTGCAAGCCAAGTTTTGTTCTGTTCTCTCCAATTTCTAGCCATAGGCTAAGAACTTGCAGAGTATATCTTTCAGCTCAGTCCAAGGCAAGGAGAGTAGGACGCATTTGGCAACCACTATTGCTGCCATTCTGCATCAGTCCAAAGCTAGCAGCGTTCGGTGAGCCTGGTAACAGACCTTGTACTGCACAAGTCAGCTTGCAGAGAATCAGAGGTTCTGAAGTAGGACAGCTTGTATTTTTACAAGAGAACACTCTCTGCAGCTCATTCTGCGTAAGATACAGGATATCAAAATGATCATCGCTCAATGAGTTTCGCGACCTGAGAAGCATCAAGCAGCACTGCATCCCCTGAGCTGGGCAGCACCAATGCTTGTTCTGGACAAATGAAACAGATTCGTTTGCCCAATGCGATTTCTACTCCACACCGGAAAGGAGACCTTCTCCTTTTTGTTCCTCGAGCACGGTGTAGCCTACGCCAATGGGCGGCAGAGGCTTGGCCTTCTTCATCAGTTCAGGATCCCTCTCAAGCCTATTGCGGTCAAGAATGAGCTCGAGAGCTTTCTCGTCTACTTCTCCTTTCTGTGCCAGATCGCCGGACTCATGCTGATTTGCTAACATGCTAAGGAGCTCCTCAGCGCTCAACGAAGTTTTCTTGCTACTCTCCTCCTGCAGGAAGGCACCGTTCTTCATAACAATCTTGTCAAGGACAAGCTTTTCATTCGCACGCTTGAGCATACGGCCTTCAACACTATTTGCTGTGGCCAGTCGAAACACAAGAACTGGCTTCTTTTGACCAATTCTGTGCGCGCGATCCATGGCTTGCAGATCTTGGTGTGGATTCCAATCACTGTCGTAGATTATCACTGTGTCCGCACCGGTCAGATTAATCCCAAGACCTCCTGCCCGGGTGGACAACAAGAAGCAGAACACATTCGGATCGCTGTTGAATGATTTCATCTGGGACTGGCGGTCTTGATAGCTTACTGAACCATCAATGCGGCAAGGGTTGTGACCCATCTCCTCGAGATAATACTCAAGAATATCCAGCATCTTTGTCATCTGGGAAAAGATCAAGACTTTGTGGCCCTTTTCATGGAGCTTCAACAGCAGTCTGTCCAGCAACTGCAACTTCCCGCAGTCCTTCCTCAGCTTTTTGGCTGGCGGGAAGTCAGGCTCATTCTCGTAGTCCCCAGTCACAAGATCAGGGTGATTACACGTCTTCCGCATTTGCATCAGCATGTTGTTCAGTTTGGAGAGCTGGCCAACTCCAGTTCCACCCTCCTTCACGTACTTCTCCTGCAGCGTTTTCAACAACGTTTTGTCTCGAAGCTTCTCATTCAGCTGCTTCTGAAGTGGAGTCATCTGCGCATACAGAATAATTTCTTGTTTCCTTGGCAGCGTGAGCTCCACGTCTGCCTTCACCCGCCTCAAAAGGAAAGGGCGGAGAATAGAGTGGAGTTTGCTGATCACCTTGTCCCTCTGCTCTGCGGCAACGACTTCTTCCGTCTTTCCTTCCTGTAGCGCACTAAAATCAAACCAAGATTCAAAGTTTGAGAGACTGCTGAACACATCAGGAAGGATGAAGTTCAACAGAGACCAAAGCTCAGGCAGAGAGTTCTGCAGAGGTGTCCCAGTGAGTAGCAGTTTGTTTGCACAATGAAGCTGTCTCAGTTCCCTTAACAGCTTACAGTCATAGTTCTTCAAGCGGTGTCCTTCATCTACCACCAAATACTTGAACAGATACTTTTGCAGGAACTTTCGATCTGCAATGATAATTTCATAACTGGTGACAATCACTGGAAACTTCTCGTTGGCGGGTCCAGTTGGGAGGCACTTGCTCCGAATATGTGCCCTTTCTTCTTTCGTGCCATGATACAGGAGAGCTGGCATCGAGGGGCACCATCGTTCCACCTCCGATATCCAATTAGGTAGCGTTGACAGCGGAGCTATGATCAAAAAAGGCCCAAGCACCCCCTTTGATCGCAGGTGGGAGAGGAAGCCGATAGTCTGGACCGTTTTTCCAAGTCCCATCTGATCTGCCAGAATACCATTGATGCCATTCTGGTAAAGAGAAATCATCCACTTGATTCCCTTGAGTTGGTATTCACGCAACTCACCGTTAATGAGGGGTACCAGGTCCTTTGTTGCCCTGCTGAGCTCTTCCTGCTCGCTAATTTTTTGTTTCTTTGCTGAACTTCTTGTTGGCGACGCTTTCCGTTTCTTTTGGCCATCAGACTCCTGTTCACTCTCATTATCCGTCTTCTTCTCAATCATGTGCATTTGCTCTTCCAAGAACTGGCTGTAAAGCTTTGTTTGATCGAGCAGTAGATCCAACTGCTTGAAGCGTGCCTGTGGCAATCTGGACTGCATGTGTTTGACCCCCTTTTCTTCTTCTTCCTTCAGGTGTCTTTCTCTTTCCTCGTGGAGTCGGTTTTCCTCCGCCGCCACGTCGTCGGGAAGGAGCTTTTCGCCCAAGTCCTCTTCACTCTCGGAAGACGTCTCTTTGAGCCCGTTTTCGGGCTCGAGCTTTGCATCCTTCGCATCCATCTCTCCTTTCTTCCCAAGCCCAACCTGTTCGTCGCAGCGTCCCACGGTCAGCCACGTGTCTTCCACTTGCATCCGCCTTCCCTCTTGCCTTCTCACGCACCTCCTCCGCGACTGCTTGGACTGCTGCAGCGGCAGGCATCCAGACGTGCGAGCTCCGAGACGTTCGCGACGGTCGGAAGAGGTGCGACGCGGCGTACGTTCCCCCCGATTTTGGCGGGAAGGGGTCCCAGGGTCCACGGTTGGCCACGTCTGGCCACACGATCTGGCGGGAAAACGGACCCGGGTGAGGGGAACGAAGGATGGATCCCCACGAGATCTTCCCAATCCAATGTGTCACGTAGGAAAGGTTGGATCCGAACGGCAGTTCGGAACGAGGGAAGGCAGTGCACGAACGCGTATGCGAACTACAGGCTAGGATGGAGAAGACGCATAGATCAGCAATGCGAGTGAAGCAAGTGAAATGGAAGGACCAACTCGTTTCACATCAAAGTGAACATGAAGCTACTTCGTGCCATGGTCACTTCCCTCGCTTTAACACTAACGAGGGGCCGTCTTGAAATGCTCGTCCAACTTGCAATTACAATCTCGTGCATTACGTCGATCCGAATACGAGAGCATTGCAATGGAAACGTAGGAAAAGATGGTGGTCGAAACTTTGGAGCTTGTGTTCTTTTGATGCATGGCATTGTATCCCTTCGCCTTTTCCTTTCCACTGCGGTGGTTAGATGATGTAGATGGATCGTTGTGGTCCCGGAGACCAATGGCGATGTGATCTTGGTTGTGCATTTCTTTTGCATTTCAAGGACATAAAGAAGAAGTGGCATGCACGCCCTAGAGTTGAATCTCCAAAAGAGGCTATGATGACACAAGCGATGTTCATTGCAATAAGCTATCATGAGTGTTGCTTTCGCGGCATTTCAATCTTCCACAGAAATCAACGGAAGGAACATAAGATCATTTGCAGTAGTAATATTCATCGACAATTTTTTCTCGTATGATGGTCGGAAACGACGAGAGAGATGCACAAATGGTGCAGAGACATTAGTACAACCCAATCAATCCATGGTTTGCCGTGGCAGTAGCATGTCTTGGAAAGGTTTGTAGCCATCATGGATTCTCCTATAAAAATGCATCGACGTGTTGGAGCTGGTCGAGCTAGTTGGAGGCAATTTTTCAAGCACGAATCCAAGGAAATCATTCGACATTGCCCACAGTTGGAGTTCCTCATCACAATCGTGCGTGAGGAACGCGGTCGTTATGAGGGACTTTCTCCACATTGACAATGACAATCAAATCCTACAACCAAACATCTGTCCGGCAATCCTTGTTTCATTTGTCCATCACATCGCGTCGTTTGACACCAGGCGCCTCGTTTGGACGTCCGCGCTACCACAAGATTTAACGGCTTGCCATGTCCACGCAAACCGGCGTATCGTTACTTTTACAAGTTGCATTTGCACGTGTCTTCCTTTTCGTTCATCCCGTCCAAGGTCGTTCGTGTGGTTCCATCCAACGCACAAACCTTCGTGGCTCGTCTGCCTCGTCACGACCACGCGACGTGCGTGCGATGGGAGTGCGCGCAAGCGTGCCTTCTTCGCCGTTCCAAGACGAGGAGGACGACGGGGAAGAAGGGAGCGCGCCTAAGTTCAACATTCGGGTACGTGGATGACAACAGCCGTCGTCTTGGATTTGCCAGGCTTTCGCTGCGTCATGGAGCCAAAACCGACGCGTTGCGAGAGGTGCTGACCGCGTGTCTTGTCGCTCGCGAAATGGACGTGCATCGGCTCAGATCTCGAGAGGACTGCTGGACAAGCTGAATGGTCGACCAGCTCCGCATCGCCCATTCGACGAAGAGTTGGAGGCGTTTGGCCTGCCGCCTGGACATGCCTTGCGACAAGCTGTGGAACGCAGCCAACGCTTTGGATCGCTGCTGTTGAAACGGGAAGCAGAAGAAGTGGAACGCGTGAGAGAATGGATTGACGAAATCCAAGGCGAACACGCGAGGAATGCAAGCATGGAGGTTCCTTGCAAGGCGGAGAGGGATTCGTGTACCAAGTGCTACAAGGAACACAGTGAAGATACCCTTGCATGCGCGGAGGCGGTGCGTTTGTACGTCCAATGCGCGCATCGGGCTGCTCAGGAGCTTGCTGCTTCCTAAGCAAAATAAAGATTCATGTGAACTGATACATACACAGGAGTTACTAAGACAGATGGCTTCGGCTAGGTGTTGCATGCATTCCATTTCCAGGGGCTGAGCTTGTTCAAGCAGAAGCTTGAAGCTTGGATAGCTTGTTCCCGCCCTCTTTGATGGACTTTAACACAGCAGATTCCGCCTTCTTCAACGCCTCAACTTCCTCCGGCTTATCTTCCTTGATGGCGGCAACAAGCACCAACTCATCCGCGACCTTGTCGAAGTCGTAACCAGAAACGTTGCAGAAACGGTAGATGAAGTCGGCAAACTCAGCTCTGTCTATGGTCTGGTCCCTATCCTCATCAAACGCAAGCATTGCACATGCAGCATCGGCTGCAGTCTCCTCAATCTTCTGACCCGTCTGCAGAGAGCGTAGTCCGAGGCAAAGTTCCGAGAAACTAATGGTGCCATTGCCATCGGTATCCCACAGGTCAAAGATCAGATGCAACCTACGATCTGCCAATGTTTCCAGCATGTTTTCTGTGTCTCCACGCTTTTCGATGTCTTCAGCAGTCTCCTTATCTTCTCCCACGAACGTGGATGTCTCAGAAGCCATTGTAATTAGCGTGTCCGCCACATCAGAGAATTTAAGACCACCCAGATACATGATTCTGCGAATGAATATGCAAAATTCAGGGTAAGAGAGGGTGCGGTTGTAATCTTCGTCGAAAGCAAGCATGCACTCCACTGCTGCGGATCGAGCTTCCTCCAACGACGCTGTAGGGTTTAGCTTCTTTAACCCATAAGCCACCTCACTAAACTGGATCTCTCCGTCGTGGTTTCTGTCGAACAGATCAAAGAGCTTCATCATCCGTTCATCGGTGATGTTGTCAAATTCTTCTTCAATGTCCACGATCTGGGCCTCGGCGAGCGGCTCCACCAGGCTGAATACTGCTGATTCGTATTCTTCGTTCAGAAGTTTCTCCGTTGACTGTAGGATCATGAGCTCTGCTACGTCGTGAAATTCAACTCCCAGACTGTCGGTGAGGTCTTCGATGAAATCTGCGAACTCTTTCCTGTCGAGATGCTGGTTGCGGTTGTCGTCGTGGCTCAGCATTGCAATCATTGCAGCTTTGGTGTTGTCGGGCAACGAGCACACCGGATCGAACCGCCTCATTCCCATGGCTAGTTCGCTGAAGGAGATCTGACCGTCGGAATCGCTATCCCACACGTCGAACAGGATATCGATCTTTTCTTCGTCCGTTCTTTCGGCCAGGTCCGCCAGCAGGTCGAGCTTGGCTTTCATGATTTCCACGGCCAGTTGGGTCTCCCTCAACCTCTTGTCGAGCTTGTATTTCGTCTCTCCGACCGCCGTCCGGATGGCCTTGGCACGTTCCATGTCCGCCAGGGCGTTTCCTTCGCCTTGCTGCGTCATTCTTCCTCTCTCGCTTCGGCTGCTTGCACGTGTGCGCGTGTCTTCCACGTCCGTGTGTCTCCGACACGATGGATTTGACGGTTGATACGTCTTCGTGTGTCTCCCTTCCTGGATGGCAACCCCGAACGTCTCCCCTTTCAAAACGAAGTTGAACCCGGACGTCCACCCGATCGACCCGAGATCTCCCCGGGTCGACCGGCGGATTCGGAATGCGGCGGGATCTTGCGGGCCACGGTCGACTCTCCCGCTTTGGAATTGAGATCTCTCCGAAAAGAAGGGGAGGTGGGGACCGTGCCCGCAGAGGAAGGTTCTTGGGAGGGCACCCGGGTGGGGCGGTTCCAGCACATACACGTGACGTGCAGGTTGGGAGGGGAGGGGATGGATGGACGACGACGGCAATGCCAGAGGGCAATGGTGTTGGTGGAGTGGAAGCGATCGTGCATCGACCACCAAGCGATGGAGGAGGGATGAGTGGACGTACGTGGAAGAAGGAGGACGAAAGGGAACGGTGGGATGGGCTGCCGTGGACCGGTCCGAAGGACAATCTTCCACCGTCCGAAGAAATGCATCCATCGGGAAACGCACCTGCCGTTACAGTGGATGGGTTGGAATAGGTGCACAACCACTTGGAAAGGGAGCAGATGGATAGTCCGAACCTTCCTTGCCCTCGTCTTGATTCTGAGTCAATGGCAGGTGGAGCATCTGAGACAGATTCAGGAAGTCCTGGCTGGATGCAAGCTGCTGGTCCTCCCAAAGGTCAAAGGCACGGTTGAGGAACTCGTCTTCTGCAGTGGGTCTGTGCGAAACATCCTCAAGCCCTTGCCCATCCGAGGTACTGATGCTGCTGGATGCGTGCTGCAAAAGCTCTGCACCTTCCAATACTTGATGGAGGATCTGTTGCTCGTCTTTGTCGTAAGGTTGATGGATGGCAGGGTGTCTTAGTAAGGTCTGAAGCGCAGTGTCTGTCAAGCAAAGCAATTCTTTGCGAGAAAGATTGCCAAATATGCTGGAAAGGCCTGTGCCACGACCGTCATGGGGTGTGCGAGCGTTTGCGTCCTTACCTTCCGTAATCCAACGGTCCTCCTCAAGCGGAGGAACGTTCTTGTAGGCACTGGTGGTAAGCTTGCCAAGAATTCCCTGGCGTGAGTGCGAAAGCGAAACGGTGTCAGCACTACAATTTCCACAAAATCGCACTTGTCATCTGGCAGCTGTAAATATGTCACTCATCTGCACGCACCAGATCTTTCAGCACATCGAATCGAACCTCGTATCCTACTCGCGTAGGTATGACGATCTCCCTTGCCTGTTGCTCCTTAATTTTGCAAGCGAAGGGATTCGTCCTGCTCACAACAAAGTTGATGACCCTGGCCAAAGCCGCGTATTTCCCTGCAGGGACCCCCCAAGGTACAATGGAAAGGACCGTTTCCAAGTCCACTTCTAAGCTTTCCGTCAAGTACGTCTTGATCTGCTGCACAGTGAACTTGTAGATTTGTCCTGAAATATCCTTGTCTCTCGTGAACAGTGCATTGTGCAGGCGACAGTACTCTCTCATGCGATGCACAGGGGAGCACTTGATCTCCTCTTTGGACGGTGCTTCCATGCAATGCTTGCCGATTTCGTCCCAGTTGATTTCGCGGAAGGCTCTTTTCACCTTTCGTTTCTTGGCACTGGGCTTGCCAGACGGTGTGGGCTCCTCGTCCACCCATCCAGCGTTCCGCCTGTCCATCCTCGGCGTGTCTTCTCCTTTCCAGCCTTCCGTCTTCCCTTCCCCTCCCTTCGCCATGGTCACGACGCCTTCGTTCTCGCTCCTCCTCCCACCTGGACGCATGCGCACGTCTGGCTGCTCCCAACCGTTTTGAACTCCACTTCGCACCATGCTGCGCGTGCTGCGCTCGGACCTGGATCCTCTGCGCCTCACGTCCCCGGACTGCACCCCTTGAAGGAGGATCCCTCGCCTCCGGTCATGACAGGGGATCCTCGGCGGGTCATGGCACAAGCGAAAGGGGAACGTGGGCAGGAGAGTGACGTCGGAGCGTGCAGAAAGCGCAACGAAGCGACGTGCGTGCGCGTGCTTCGTGGCGTTGGAGCGTTCGTCGAGGTCGTTCGGACGGACATGGCGCCAGATTCCATGGAGGAGTACGCGCCCACCTTGCTCGCGCCGACTGCAGAGCCGAAACGGAAGCGTGCTCCTCCGGGTGCGAAGGAGGTGTTGCGTGCTCTGGAAGCTCAGGCGAATGCGTTGGAACGATCACGAAAGCTCGTTTCCGACCAGCTGCAGAAGCTGCAAGTGGAGGAGCAAATGCTGTCGGATCTCGTCGAAGAGGAACGCGCACGTGACGTCGAGGCCGGTCCAGGCCCTTCGACGACGGTGCAGGACCTCGAGAAAGGCTAGGCGGACCAGCTTCTTGCATCCAAGCACCTTCCG
>LFIK01003192.1_pt1 | contig 13320 bp, 25 predicted proteins | sample 643401 | NCBI WGS metagenome assembly LFIK01 (sample SAMN03777447, study PRJNA286221) | soda lake metagenome | biome: soda lake; feature: Kulunda steppe; material: water; isolation source: sample T5-Br brine of Lake Tanatar-5 | place: Russia: Kulunda steppe | collected 2010-07 | reverse complement strand
CGCGCACGCACACACACACACACGCGCGCGCGCGATGCCTCATTGCTAGCAACAGGGGCATGCTGCTCCTGATCTTGAGCTGCGTCGTGGGCAGCGGCAGCGAGCAGTGCATATGCACCATATGCCCAAAGCGCGTGTGTGTGTGTGTGTTTGTGTGTGTGCGCTGCTACCCGCGTTGCCTTCCTCCAGGCATGCAATCTTGCTACAGGTCCGTTCATAGCTTCAGGGGGAGCATAGGGCCTCAGCAAATTCCAACCTCAGAGCTGTCAGCAGAGGCCATTGAGACTAGTGAGGCAGCCCATTGATCACTTGCCTTGATGGCAAGCTTTTGCAGCAAGATGTTGGCAGGTGCGACAGGATCTTGCAGTCTTTGCGGGGTTGCGGCGAGATGTTGGCAGGTGTGACAGGATGTTGCAGCCTTGGCCAGCTTGCAGCAAGATGTTGGCAGACACAACAGGATCTCGCAGCCTTGGCCAGCCTGCGGCAAGATGTTGGCGGGTGTGACAGGATGTTGCAGCCTTGGCGAGCGTGTGGCAGGTTGCTGGCAGGCGTGTCTCGAAAGCCAGATGAAGACGTTGGGCACCTGTGACTTGGCCCCAGACATTTTGCCCCGGCCCCTTGCCCTGGTTGGCACTGTGCTCAGGCACGCACGGCTTGCCCCTTGCACTCTGACTGCTTTAGTCCATTGATCAGGCACCCACGGGCTCCTATGCAAGGCAGGTATGGCCACCCTCTTGCCACAAGGGCGCCGTGGCCACCAACAGGAATTTGCATTTGGCCTCGAGTACCATGAAGCCACCATGGTCACCTGCAGGCTCTGCACAGCTGTGGGGTCGCAGCGTATCTTCCTGCCAAAAGGGCACCGTGATCACCCACGGGAATTTCCATTTGGCCTCCAGTGCCACGAGGCCAAATAATTGGTCACCTGTTTCCAGGTTTTTTCGTCTGTGGGGTCGTGGCCTACCTTCCTCCCACCGGGGCGCCTGGGTCATCCTCATGTGCCCCACAGCTTACAGCTCACACACCATGGTTGACAGCCAGCCATCTGGTTAGACTGACTGCTTTCTGGGTGTGTTCATTGTCAGCCAACTAGGACACCAGTATGCCTGGGATAGGAATCAGCTCACAGATGGGCTGCGCGCTTGCCTGTGCGCTTGCGTGGTGCAGATTGAGCAGAGCATGGCATACAAGATCCTGGAAGAGGAGGAGAAGCGCATGTTCCATGAGATGAATGAGCAGCAGGCGCAGAAAGCGGAGCAGCGGCATCAAGACGACAAGCGGCGGATGAAGGAACGAAGGGAGGAGATGGTCCAAGTGCTTGACCAGCAGGTGCGTGCGCATGTGTATGAGTATGCGCGTGCATACGAGGTTGTGCGTATGTATGCTGGGCGTCCATCTGAAGATGGGACGGCCTCATGCATTTTTGCATTTGGTGCGCGCTCCAATCATTACTTTCTTCTGTGATTTCATGCTCCAATCATCACTAGCTTCTGTGCTTTTGTGGTGCCAAGGTGGTCCTGTATAAGGCAAGTGCAGGAGTGGATCCGGACATTGTGCTGATGCCTTGTTGGGGGTACTGATGCTTCTGTCGGCAGGTACTAATGCATTCCTAGCCACCTTAGCAAACACAGCACCTCTCCTCCCTGCAATCAAAGTCACCAAGGTCAAGCACAATACTTGACCCATTTAAACCATCCTGATGCTGTCGTTTCTCAACAGGTGAAACACAAAAAGATACGGTGAAGGTCAGACACATGTACATGTGCACGTGAACGCGTTGGTACCCACAACCTTGCCTTGCTGGCCGGGCGCGCAGGTGCTGGCTGTGGAGCAACGCCGCGCGGATGAGGCGGCCGCTAAGAAGCAGGAGGTGGCAGAGCTGCAGGCCCTGTGGAGCCGCATGGCCGAGGAGCAGGTGCGCTGCTGGCTGCTGGCTGCAGGCTGGCTGTAGCATTTTCCTGTGGCATCACAATGGTCAACCGCTTCTTATCCTGGGTCAGGGTTCAGGCTAAGATTTCCAAGACAAGGGATCAGTCTTCAGGTCAAGCTGACCCGAGCTGTTCGGTGGGGCCTTGTTCGATGCAGAAGTGGATCATATTCGATTGAACGCAGCCGGCAGTCATGTGCCGCAGAGGCTGCTGCCAGGGCTGGCTCCCCCCTCCCCCTTCCTCCCTGCCCTGTGGGACAACAGCTGATCTCCTCCTCCTCCTGCCGCTCCCTTCCCTGCTTTGTCAGACAGCGGCTGATCTCCTCTTCCTCCCCCTTCCTCCCTGCCCTGTCAGACAACGGCTGATCTCCTCCTCTTCCTCCCCCTTCCTCCCTGCCCTGTCAGACAACGGCTGATCTCCTCCTCTTCCTCCCCCTTCCTCCCTGCCCTGTCGGACAACGGCTGATCTCCTCCTCCTCCTCCTGCCGCTCCCTTCCCTGCCTTTTTGGACAACGGCTGATCTCCTACTCTAGGCAATCGCACATGCATCCAATTCCCCGATCCACCGCCCCACGCCCGGTCGCCTGCACCCCAAGGCGACACTGCACCCCGTTGGATGGGGATTGCTTGAAAGGCGGACAGCCCAGTAGACACACGTGTACTTAGTGTGTGAATCCACACCTAAAGGCCTCACCTGATCTGTTGGGCCCAGACCCAGCTCCGGCTGTGTTGGGCGCGGTGGGGCTTTTGAACCTCTTTTAGGGCCCACCTCGTCTGCGTTGGGCGCGGTGGGGCTTTTGTACCTCTTTTGGGGCCCACGTCATCTGCGTTAGGCGCGGTGGGGCTTTTGAACCCCTTTTGGGGCCCACCTCGGCTGCGCTGAGCGCGGTGGGGCTTTTGTACCCCTTCAAGGGCCCAACTCATGTGCGTTGGGCGCGGCGATCTGCGCAGCTCGCACGCGGTGTGCTTGAGCTCTGGTTGGGGCCCGCCTCTGCTGCCCTGCATGCAAGGGCACCCCTTCCTTCCCTTTCAAGGGCTTGCTTTGGCCGCGTTGCATGCGCGGGGTGTGCCTGGGTTCCTCTCCAGGCCCACCTCAGCTGCGGTGCACGCACGAAATGTGCCTGCGTTCCGTTCAGGGCCTGCTTGGGGTGTGCTGTGTGTGCTGCACGCGGGGTGCGGGGCATGCTGTTGGTGCAAGGAGGCTTGCAAAGAGGCCCGCAGGGCTCACCTGGCTGGCCGGTGTGACTGGCAGTGTGGTCTCGCGGGTGTGATTCTATGGTGTGGTCTCATGGGTGTGACTGGCTGGTCTATGTGATCGTGCGTGTGCGATCTCACAGTGTGGTCTCGCGGGTGTGATTTCATGGTGTGGTCTCATGGGTGTGACTGGCTGGTTTATGTGATCTTGCGCGTGCGATCTCACAGTGTGGTCTCGCGGGTGTGATTTCATGGTGTGGCCTTGCGGTGTGACTGGCTGGTGTTTGTGTGCTCCTGCGGTGTGCAGGCAGCCATGGACGCTGCGGACGTGGAGCGTATGCGCAGGCTCGCGTTCGAGCTGCAGGAGTTCAACAGGCTGAGGCAGAGCGAGATGTCTGAGCGGGAGCGCGTGGAGAGGTGCGCACAGCCGCCCGTGCCAGAGGGCTGCGCGCTGGCGTGCGCGCCAGCATCAGCACGTGCTGCCGCGCCATTGTGTGCTTGAGTGGCTGACCGCGGCTCTTGCAGGGTGGGGCGCAGGGCGCACACAACACGTGCATGACGATGGGTTGGTTGCCTAGCAAAAGCTGCCGACGCCGGTGTTTTCCAGCAGCTCTGTGCTTTTGGGCCTGCAGACCTGTGCTTTGCAAGCAGCTCTATGCTTGGCTGGCAGACCTACGCTTGGCTAGCAGCGGTCCTTTGGGGCTGGGCAAGCTGTGCTGTGCTTGGCCAGGCCTAAGCAAATGCATATGATGCTTCAGGTGGTCCCAAATGCATGATATGCTTCAGGTGCGGTCCCGGCGGTACCCCCAAGCCCCAGAAGTGCAACCCCCCACATCCATGTAGGGAGCACTACATAGACCCCCGCGTACCCCCAGTACTCGTCCGGCCCATCAACCTCAAGATGTGTGCAACAGATGTGGTTGCCTTGGTCCGCGTGGCTCTGTAGCACCCCGAGGACTAGGGCTACAGGTCCTAGTCCTATACTAGGACCTGTAGTATAGGTCCTCGTACAGGACCTAGGACCTATACTACTAGGTCCTGTAGGTGTATGCTAGGGGTGACACAAGCGGCGTCACCCACTCCCCGGTGCGCATGCAGGGAGCTGGACCTGCGCATCCTGCAGGAGGCGCTGGCCAAGGAGGCGGCGCAGGAGGAGGCGGAGGCCGCGGCGCGTGCCAAGCGCGCAGAGGACGTGCGGCTGTACCGCCAGCAGCTGGCCAACATGATGGTGAAGGACATGGAGGACCAGGGCGAGCGGGATGCCATGATCCAGGTGGGCATTGGCAGGCCGGCACCCTTTTCCCTCAAAAAGACTTCAGTCCTTGCTGAGCGCATTTTGAGACAAGCATGTACGTCTCCCAAGTGCATGCACCATGATGATAGTGATGGACGCAGAGAGCCATGGCGTGCTGGACGCCACGACCCAGGTGGACGGGGGCAGGCTTTCCTTCCTTATACAGGTTTTCCTTCCTTATACAAAAAAAAGGCCGACACCTTTTCCCGCGCCCTTGTGTGCGCGCATCTTAGGACAAGCGTGCGCACCTCAGTGTGCACGCGCCTTGGTGCATGCTTTTGCGTGTGCCAACTCATGCGTCTGCGTGCCGTTGTGTGCCCATCCATGTGCCTATGTGCTAGTATGTATGTGCCCATCCATGTGTCTGCATGCAAGTGTGTTTTTGCAAGTTCTTGCAAGCTTGGACACAACACCAGAGTATCAATCCGTCTGTGTGTGTGGCACGCGCACGGGATGCACACAGGATGCACACAGGATGTGTGTGTGGCACGCGCACGGGATGCACACAGGATATACGCGCAGTATGCGCACACAGGATGCGCACACAAGATGAGCACACAGGATGGACATACAGGATGCACGCACAGGATAGAGCACTCAGGATGAAGCACTCAGGCCAAGGTAGACGCGCAGCAGGCAGAGTGAACAGGGGGCCGCACGGAACCGTCAGCGGGTGGGCCTCTGGTGTGCTTGGCGAGTGTGTGCAGGCGGTGGCAGACGCGCAGCAGGCTAAGCAGGACGAGGAGTGGGCGACGCGCGAGCGCGCCCGGCAGAAGCTCATGGCGGAGGTGGACGCCATCCGGCAGGAGCAGATCCGTGAGAAGCAGGCCAGGCAACTGGCGCAGCTGGAGGAGGAGATGCGGTACAAGATGCAGATTGACAAGGTAGGAGGTGCGGATTGATGAGGCACAACATGCAGGTCAATGAGGCATGCAATGCACATATGCATGGGGGTGGGGCACAAAGTGCTCCTCGATGAAGCACAAGGTGCGGATCAATCCATGTACTTCTGGCTGTGCAGGATGGGGAGCTGCCAGCCGTAATGGCGTGCCGCCTCTTGTGGCATGCCAATGGGGTCCAGTGGAATGCAACACGCGTGTGCGTGCCTCTGTGCTTGTTGCTGTGCAGGATGGGGAGCTACTCCGGGCGGACCAGGAGGCCAAGGCGGCGCTGCAACGCAAGCGCGCCCTGGAGCAGCGCCTGCTGGTACAGACGCAGATGGTGGCCCGTGCACACATGAAGGTGGGTTTCAGCCAATGCGACCATGCTTACTAGCCCTCAACCATGCAAACAAATGCTGCGGTGTCATGGAGCATCTGCTCCTTAAGTAGCTGTCAAAGTGAGTGGCATCCCTGCATTTGAGCACCAACCCGATGTGTGGCGGTGTACTTCCTCCATGACAGTGCATGCATGCTTCCCTTTAACTCACTTGCACAGGCTGCTGAGGAGGATGATAAGCTCAGAGCGTTGGAGATTGCGCGCATGGGGGAGACGGCATACATGACCAAGGTCAAGGAGACACTGCAAAAAACAGATGCTCCTCAGTGGTAAGTAGGAGATCTGCCAACGCACCACCGTACATTTAAGATGCGCTCCTGCCCTGTAAAGCCATGTCATCCTCCTCAAATTGTACCGCGGCTTAGCTCGTCTGTGGTGCTCTACGGATGACCTTACCCCAATTCTCAGATACAGACATTTGTTTCTCTTTTATGGGCAATGTCTCTTCTCACAGAGGACTTTACATGAGGCTCTCGGGGTGAGATGTAGGAATTTCAGGCACATGTTTGACAAATCCCAATGCTGTTCTTTTTTCTCAAACCACCCACACCTTTCTCACACATAGGGGGATGATTGTTAAGGCCGCGGTCACACACAATTTGTCTCACTTTTTCACCTTTTTTCACTTGGAAGTTGCAGTCACGCACAATTTTTCACTCCTGAGCGACTTTCAGGGTGAAAAATTCTTTTGCGGTCACAATGGAACCTTTCTTCACTAAATTGACCGCGATTTTTTCACTTTTTCATAGGTCGAGTGAAAAACAGTGAGAAAAAGTGAACAAAAATGTGTGTGTGACCGTTGCCTAAGAGCCCTTTACTTGCCACCCTTTGCAATCATTGGCCTTATGTAATGGAGCATGGACGACTCCTCCAGGCTTGATATCCCTGCTGTCAAATGCATGCTTTGGACGCAGGTATGGACGCAGGAAGTTTGACTGGTATTCATGAGTGCTTCAAGACGATGAGGGGCAGACTTGTGGCCTTAACTTGCTACAACCACCTCCCATTGCCACCGTGGCCTGACAATCTTATCGTCCCGACCCTGAGGACATCCCAACCTTTGCTCGTGTACCACCAAGCCTGCTCAACCACAAGCGGTCCTCCATGACATGTGCAAACCCATGCATTCCAGTTGGTCTTCTGCAGTTTCACCAGATCTTTTTGCCGCATGAATTGATGCATCCATCATGATTTTATGCTTCATCAATGTCCTTGTGTGTGCTTTGAAAAGACACCTGACCCAACCGATTGTTTGATGTTTTTGGCTTTAAAAGCTTCTGCCTTATGTCGCTATCCAAGTCAAGCATGCCTCGGATAATTTCAAGAAATTGATTTGGCCATCCAGTGATGAAAGGAATACCTTATGCTCTTCACTGAAGAGCACCTACCCTGGCAGGGTAGGCCCAGCCACCTATGATGGCTGAACCTAAAGTGTGGAGGAGCCCCAGGCTCTACGAACAGCCACCACAACATGATGTAAGATCCAGTGTCCCGCAACTGTTTTCTTGCCCAACTAGGTTACTAATGACCCTACTAGGGTAAAAATAGTCCTGCTCGTCGACAGCGGCGTCCTCTTTTAGTGTCGTGCTTGCAAGTAAATTTCTTTTGTTGTTGGCGTTTGTCGTTTTGTGAAGATAACAGACATTTTTTGTAAGTTACAACTTGTAAGGTACAACTTGAAGTTACAAGTTAGGGTTAACCGCCAGCCGGGTCGTAAGGCTGATTGGTTTGTTTGTTGTTTGCTGGTCTCAGCAACACTGGCAGGACAGGTTGTGGTTATTTCTTCACATAAACCTGAGATGGGAAGCCGATCATCCACCCTCGCAACCTGTGGGTTCGGGGTTCGAACTTCACTGGAGGCCACAACCGGCTAAGCTGCCCTCGTTCGGCGGATGCAGCCTTGAAACCTTACCTTACCCTTACCTCTTCACATAATTCATATGGACTTAAAGTCTGCTGCCCCACTTTGGATTTCCTTGTTTCCTCTTCGGATGGTGGAGGACTGCCTGGTGCTTGATGCCTGGCACGTCCGGCCGGTCGCATGCCTTTTTCAATGATTCATTCCACCAGGGGGGCCCTTAGCGCATACTATTCAATAGTAAAGGAATTTCCTTTCACTCTACAAGAAACTTTTTATAAGGTGATGTCAAGTAGACGTAACAAAGACCAAAAAACATTTTCATCAGGTTCCAACGCCCGCATAGGTACTCCAGCCACCAGGTATGTGAGGTTCACTTTGCATCACTGCAAACATAGTCCACTGTGCAGTGCAACATTGCAAGTATCACTCATTTTGGCAGCTTCATGTTCACAAGGTCCATCGCAAGTTGCAACCTATCAGAGCCGATGCCAGGGTCTTGGCCTTGCATGGCTCTTCTCGCTCAAGGAAAGGAGACGCCCTGCGTGAAGTGATCACTTCAATTTCAACCACTTGGGCACCTTAGGTCCCCCTTCCGACCCAGAACCTGCTGCTGACCTGCCAGCTGTCGACGAAGATGAGCCAGCAGACACCCCACCTATAGTCAAGAGCAGGCAGCAGCACAAGCTAAGCAGCAAGCATCCCAAAGCACTCATGAAGCAAATAAAGGCCTGTGAGCAGTGATAAAGGAATCAGGTGCTTTGCCTCAAGTGCCTACGCAGCTTTTTCGTTTTTTTGTCAGAAGAAGTGATGAAGTGACGGCAACTGCCGCAACCGACCTTGGATGCATACAACAAGGGCTGCATATAAAGCACATGGTCAACAGAGCCCAGCAGTCTGTGGGTACTTATTACACATGTCATGAAGAGGATCTATCCTCATCTATCTCCATCAGACAGAAGGTTGCTCCTCAGCAGCTTTGCAAGCCCACAAAGCTGGTTGGTAAGCCTGCAGGCAGCAAAACCTTGCAGCCAAACTTACGCAGCCCTTGCAGTCCTCGCTGTGCGTGCGCCCTCTCCTGCTGTTTCAGCTTCTCCCCTCGCTCTGCTTCAACTGACACGCAAAGGCACGGACGGACATGCAAGCAGGTGGATTCATATGTGCTTACCCTCGCGCAAATCGCAGAAGCGTACGCAGGTGGATCTGCGCTTGGACTCAGGCGCTGCAAGTCGTCTTTGTCTGCCCAGTCCCATCTTATGAATGTGATAAGATAATGAAAATACATGCGTACATCATTACAGAGCATTACATCCATACAAGTCCATTGGCACCGGGACTTGCAATCACCCACATCTTATCGCCTTCCAGAACCAACACTAGAAGGATGATGTTCTTAAAAAGTCGAGAAGTTAATCACACTCCAGGCGCCTGTGTGATGGTGGACTGGTTGCCTTGTGGCTTGATCGAGCAAGAAAAGGCCAATTGGTGACGGCAACGGCCTCTTCTAGCTCAATCAAGCCTGGAATGCTGTTCTAGGTGACCTTGCATCAAGGAACCATGCTTTCAGAGCAACCTAGTACATGTGAAGGGAGGTGTGCCACTCCCTGCATACCCACTTATTTGAGCAACAGAGATTCAAGCTCAGCCGCAAGTAGGCAAGATGTTCAATTCTACAACATTTGGGCTTGTGAGCAACTGAAACAAGGAAAACCGAGCTGGCTCCCAAGGTGAAACTAGACGGCATGATGTCTGACTCAAGCAGACACAACCTTACACATACCCTATCAGTGCAAAAGAATGTCATTCTGTGTGGCAGTGCATCCTGGCTGATTCCATGTCTAGAAAGCTTGACCCCTCCGAAGTTAACGGAAATCTGACCAAATACAGATAGGCTGAATGGATAGAAGGCAGCAAGATTAAAGCGTCTGAACATCTGCAGCTGCTGCATAAGCAAAATAATCCTGCACTCCAAGTACAAATGCCTCATCTTTAACTGCGCTCAACCCATGATGCTCCTGGCATTCAGGAGCAGCTCCCGCACCCTACATCTACCCCCAACATGACAGCTCTGCTCCATGCGCACAGGAACAGCGCCAAAAGCTTCAACAATTTTGTCATAGCTTTGCCCCTCTGGCAACAGGCATCAATTTTGTCATGGCTTTGCCCCTCTGTGGCAACAGAGGCATCAAAGAGCCGCGCCGGCATCTTTCTGCAATGCCAGGCAGCATCCACTTTGGCATCGGCGATTGAATGTCACATGCTGCATGTGACAGTCAGTCCAAAATCCAGCTGAGCATCCAATGCGCTAGCAATGCTCACTGAAGAGACCTAAAAAAGGCACGGGAATGGGTACCCCCAAAAGGGGTGTCCTTGAGACCTAGATCTCGGGTTGAGTTGTCCAGAGCCTGAGTCCATAAAGCACCACACTCCCATCTCATCCCTCCCAGGCAGCTGCAGCTGCACCAAGGGGGCAGCGCTGATGGCGTCCAGGCAGCACCCCTGCCCAGCCAAACGAGACCCCACACCCATGCACCCACCTCCACTCTCCTGCCCGGGCAACTGCAGCTGCTCGTGCAACAAGGGCGCGGCGCTGATGACGTTTTGCAGGGCCTCAGGCCTCAGGAGCTCCGCCGGTTGGACCGAGGCTGCACCACCAGGCACTACGTGCACACGTGCAACGACAGGCACCAGACAAATCAGACAGGTCCATTATACATTTGCACGCTGGCATGCTGAGCGTACTGACACGTACAAAGAATGCCACACATGGCTCGCGCCCGTCCCAACAATGATCCTCCACTCAACAGCAGGGACACACCTTTTTTAGCATCCAGCCCCAGGTGCACGTGCGCGGCAGGCACCAGACCTGCTTGGTACAGGGTGACATCTTGGTCCTTGAGCACCTGCATTGCTCCAGCATAGCCCAAAAGCAAAGCCCATGAGCTGTGACCTTATGCAGGCAAGGGAGAGGGTGTGGCTTTGACAGGCCTTTGATGAAGAAGGTTATTGAAGCTATGCTGCTCGCAACATTTAAGCACAGCAGAGCAATGGTAAAGAGATGGGGTGCCCTTGCTTGATGGCATGTGGGGTGCTGGCATGAGGGCACACATAGATAGCAGAAAATTTTTTTGTTTCGAGCCTTTGCCCATCGTCTGACATGCATTCACTAAGAAGGGAAAGAGACTGCGCGAAGTACCAGGAAAGATAAGCTGCACTCGCTGTTTGCCGGACAGAGAAGCAAATCAGAGCTTTTGCTGCCTGTAACAGCCATGCAGCTTGTGCCTTTGGCACAAGCATATGCTTTCTATTCCATCAGGTGCACGCAAGCAAGCACAAGGATGTAAGAGCTGGCTCTTTTTACTTTCACTAGGCAAGTGGCATGCATGCACGCATGGGTGCTGCTGCGAAGGGTCTTCGCTTAAGACCCCCTGCAATGACCTGTGAAGACGTGTCCCATGAAGGCCTGTGCAAGGGGGGGACAATGCCAGTCCGTAAAAGAAATGACATATCCTACTTCACGCACAAGGCAGTCACCTGTCTTGGCGGCGTGGTGTACAAGTAGAACGCACTGGCCATGCCCGGGAGCAATGCCTCCCCAACCAATGCCTGCGCAATGGGAGGAGCATAAAACGCACGCAGAACTACAATGTCAGCAGGCCGGGTATCCTGAAACCTGATTTGGACAGGCATGCAAGGAACGGCAGTGCCGTGTGGCGCACTGGGCCTGTGTGTCCCTGCTTTCAAGCTATACATAAAGTGCAAGGCTGATCCCTCAATTTGAAGCGCGGCAGCAGGGAAACGTGTGTTGCCAAGCAGAGAAATGAATAGAGAACACAACACAGGCTGTGACGCAATCCCTACATCAATCAAGGAGACCACTTGGGGCAGGAGCACCCAGTAAGCCCTATATCAGTCAAACAGGCTGAATCATTCTTGGCCATGAGCACAGCAAGGAAGGTTGCAAGCGATAGCGAGGCATCACACAAGCCTACGCACACAAAGAAAAGGAGCCACCCATGCCAGGACATAACCATTGCAAGCCGGGAGTCAATGTTGGCTGTGGCTTGGGCCAGCTCCAACACACGGCTTCACGCCACTCAACGCATGGATGGGCGATGCACGCAAGCTGCCAAAAGCAGTACAGCTGGCAGGACTCTGGTGACAACACCAGAGTCACTAGAAGAGCGGCAAGGCGCATGGGGCGCACAAGTTGCATAAGGCGCGTAAGGCGCATGAGGTGCACAAGGCGCACAAGGCATGCAGTGAGGCGCACAGCAAGGCTCGCTGGTAGGGTAGGGCCCTGCAGCAGCTTACAACCAGCAAGGCACACACAAAGCATGCTTCGGGGCATGCAGCAGCTATGTGCCAGAAAGGCACACAGGGCGCATCATTCCCATTCTCATTCTAATTCTCATCAATCATCATCAGAAGCAACATTAGCATCAGCATCAGCATCAGCATCAAGCACACAAGCAGCACACAAGTGGTCGCAGGGCGAACAGCAAGTCACACCCATGAGCTGATGCATCGGTGGCAATAAAGAGGAAAGGAGCTGATCAGGCCACCATATTTGCTAATGCAATTCAGCAAGATCGTAGTAGAAATTATGGTCAGGCTGCGGACGCCAGGAATTATGCACCAATCCCTGCGTCACAAGCCCATGCACAAGTCCATGCATCAATCCCTACATCTTAAGTCCATGCACCAATCCCTGCGTCACAAGTCCATGCACCAATCCCTGCGTCACAAGTCCATGCACCAATCCCTGCATCTAAAGTCCATGCACCGATCCCTGCGTCACAAGTCCATGCACCAATCCCTGCGTCACAAGCCCATGCACCAATCCCTGCATCTTAAGTCCATGCATCAATCCCTGCATCTTAAGTCCATGCACCAATCCCTGCGTCACAAGTCCATGCACCAATCCCTGCATCTTAAGTCCATGCACCTATCCCTGCATCTTAAGTCCATGCGCCAATCCCTGCGTCACAAGTCCCCAGAGTGAGGCCCTTTGAAACGCCCCAGCCACACATGGAGCTCTGGCTTCGATGCGCATTTTTTGTTGCATACACTGCTGGTGCTAACCCTATTGCTGAGTTGCATACACTGCCCTGGTGCTCGGGTGCGCATGGCCCTTTGTCCCAATCGCACATGGCCCAAAATGCAGACAGCCAGGAGCCAACTTGCCTGCAAAGCACCGATGGTCTCCGTGGCAGCAAACGCAGCTTGAAGCACGATCTTCCCAGGGAGGTGGACGCGGACTGGCACTGAGCCAAATGCCTGCACATAGGAGAATGAGGTGACAATCGAGCACGTGTGAAGAAATGGGTCAGGGGCTCCATTTGCTGGAATGAGGCAGCCTCACCAGAGCCCCCAAGAGCACAGAGGCCTCATCAGAGCACCCACAAGAGCACAGAGGCCTCATCAGAGCCCACAAGAGCACAGAGGCCTCATCAGAGCTCCCACAAGAGCACAGAGGCTTCATCAGGGCCCACAAGAGCACAGAGGCCTCATCAGAGCCCCCACAAGAGCACAGAGGCCTCATCAGAGCACCCACAAGAGCACAGAGGCTTCATCAGAGCCCACAAGAGCACAGAGGCTTCATCAGAGCCCACAAGAGCACAGAGGCCTCATCAGAGCCTCATCAGAGCCCACAAGAACAAGAGTACAGGTCGGCCAGCGCGACTGTGTTGTGTTTAAGGGACCCCTTGCCGCTCAAATGACACATGGTCATGTGTACCTCCCCGCCTCACCCAGATCTTACTGGCT
>LFIK01003191.1_pt1 | contig 13320 bp, 14 predicted proteins | sample 643401 | NCBI WGS metagenome assembly LFIK01 (sample SAMN03777447, study PRJNA286221) | soda lake metagenome | biome: soda lake; feature: Kulunda steppe; material: water; isolation source: sample T5-Br brine of Lake Tanatar-5 | place: Russia: Kulunda steppe | collected 2010-07 | reverse complement strand
TGTGTGTGTGTGTGTGTGTGTGTGTGTGTGTGTGTGTGTGTGTGCGCGCGCGTGCGCGCGCAGATAAAAGAGCAAAATTATGTGCGTATGTGCATTATATGGCTGGGTTTTTGTGAAGTCATGATGTTTAAGATGACATGGTGAGTGCACATGCATTCAACAAAGACTACCAAGTTACTGACCCCTGCATGCCTGGGCAGGAGAGCCTCCTCATCTGCAGGTCGCTTTACTCCCCCCTTTATGTCATCATCCAAATCCATATTTTAAGACAGATGGTCCTCAATGCGGCAGCTAATCCGGCGGCTTCAGACAATTTTTCTCCAGCTCAGACTCACGAGATTTCCATTGATGAGACGGAACAATAACATATCCATAAAAATGAAGTCGATCTGACTAAACCCTAGCTTATGAACTCGAATTCAGCTTTGTTTGGAACCCCTTGCAGAGACCCTCATTTGAGGTGGAATCTGGCTTATGCTGCTGTTCAGGCCTCTTTTTCCGTGCAAGCTAGCATCAACAGCCTTGGCTTGCAAGAACGGCTCGCGCGGATGCCTAGCCCGCTCAAGCCCCCTCCTGAAACGGCTGCCCAGTGCGATGCAAAGGGTGAAGAAGCTGCATTTTGCCGCCTGGATCTACTCGCACGAGAATTAAATCTGGAGGTGAAATTTTGACTCAGTCAAAACTGATCAGCAAATTGTTGCGCATTGCCCTGGATCAGCTGTTTTAGGAGCATATTCTGAGACATTACATGCAAGAGTGCTCGTACGAACATACATACATACATACATACACACACACACACACACACACACATACACAAATGCACACGCACACGCACATCTGTGCATGTGTGCACGCAGTTACGTGTCCTCGTGGACATTGAGCTTGGAAGCTATGTGTCTCTGAGCCCGAATGGGAGGCGCCAATGTGTTAATGCGTCAATTCCTGGGAAGCATCCTGGTTGGAGCCAACAGCAGCAGCAGCAGCAGCAGCAGCAGCAGCAGCAGCAGGAGCCAGCGCAACACATTTGGGTTGCGCTTGATGCCGTGGACGGGACTCTTAAGCTGTGTGGCCTCGGAAATGTGCATAAGCGTGCGCGCTTAGTGAATGATGGCACATGGGCTATTGGTAGGTAGTGCCACCAAGCTGCATATACCCTGGCGTTTGCTTGGGTGCACAGGGACATGCATGTACACAGGCATATGTGTACTGCGCCTGCACAAGCCAAGGCAGGCGTCACAGACCTGGGGAGGGCCCTTGCTATCTCCAGGCCCGCTCAAATCCCCGGTGCACATTCTGAAGGGTGTGCTTTCCCCTGCACTGCTGCGCCCGGCAGGCGCCCAGGACGCTGGCACGGAATAGGGCACCCAGTGTTTCTCATGCCATGCAGGGCGACAATCTCAGCCCCTGCATGCTTGCGCTCTGCCATGAAGGGCGACGGTCTTAGCCCCTGCATGCTTGCGCTCTGCCATGAAGGGGGCGCGTGTGTGGCCCCATGGGCACCTCTGCTGCCATTGGAGCGGGTGTGGTCGCTGTGCAGCAGCGCGTACGCAGACCTACGGGGAGAATGCACACATGGGGCAGAGATGGCTTCCAGGCACTTGGCTGCAGATCATGCCCCAGATCACAGCCATATCACCTCCCCCCGTGGACTTCATGGACCAGGATCCTGGTGGCCCAAGCACACATGACAGTGCCGTGGCCCCTTCCTGGCAGCTCAATCACACATGACAGTGCCGCGGCCCCTTCCTGGTGGCCCAACCATACACGACAGTGCCGTGGCCCCTTCCTGGGCACACTCAGGATGCCACAGCTCCCTTAGACTCGAGCTGGGCTGATAGTGAGCGTTTCCGCCAAAGGCTTTGCCTCCCTGACGGACCCGGCCTTCCGAAGCCATGCACCTGCACCAGCTCCTGACTCAACCCGCACCGTGGCTTGTATCTGAGCCCACCCCTTTTGGCCCTGTCTGCTTTTTCCGCCAGGCCTGGCCATGACCGACCCCACCCACAAAGCCATGCACCAGCTTCAGATCCGCGACTTCACTGTGGCACTGATCCTGGATGGAAGGCCGCGGGGCTGCAGCAGGCCACAGGGAGGTGAGACGGAAGTGGAGCCGCCGGGCCGCAGCAGCCCCTTGAGCTACCTGCGTGCACAAGGCCCTGGCTACTGATCGAGGCCACAAGGCTATCATCAAACCTCTCGCAGGTTGCAAGCCGCAACTTGGCCAAGCTGCCTGCTGCTCCTGCTGCGCCTTACCAGCAGGAGCTGGGTAGCTCCTGAGGTATGGCGCCAGTGAGCAGCAGCAGGGGCAGTGGCAAAGGCCATATCAGCAAGCTTTCTAGCCCTAAGCATCACCCAGACCGTACGACAGCTGGGTGCCCAACCCGCACAGCACGCAGACTATACGACAGCTGGGCGCCCAGCCCACACAGCACGCAGACCATACGACAGCTGGGTGCCCAACCCACACAGCACGCAGACCATACGACAGCTGGGCGCCTATCACACAGAGCGCCCAGCGCCAGCAAGTGCAGCCAGTGACAGTTTGCAGCCCAGCGGCCAGAAAGTGGCCCAGAGCCAGCACTCAGGTCTATCTATGGTGGTCTGTGCACTTTGGTCTATGGTAGCCTGTGTACCTTGGTCTGGTGGGCTGTGCACTTTGGTGGGCTGCTTAAGTGTTAAGAGTGCACACCTGTCAGGTGTTCACATAGATGAAGCGTGTGCACAGGGCAGGCATGTGGCTCGGGGGTAGTGATGGTTCAACCTGCTGTGGTTGATGCATGCCTTGCCGTCCATCGCCTTTTTGCATGCCTCTGCTGGCAGCTAAGCAGGGGTGTGCTGTGCACGCAGGCAGCATTGCCCACCCTGCGGGTGCACTCGCTGTTATGGATGGTTTGGATGACAGCTTTGTGACGTACGAGGTGCTGGATTGTTCAAATGAAGCCTCAACAAGTGGACTCGTGTTGCAGCAGCAGCAGCAGCAGCAGCAGCAGCAGGGATATAATCCCTCACCTGCCTGGCTTGGGCCTCGCTTATACACAAGCAGCAACACGAGATTAAGCCAGTGCTTTGCATACATGGACGCCTTCCAAGCCTTTGACAGGCGTACGCGAGTGAGTAGTGCACATGTGCGGCATGCGCGCGGCGCTCAAGCAGCGCTCATGCACCCAAAGTGCAGTGATCTTGCACTAGCTATTCCATTCCAGCATGCCAAGCGCAGCAAAGTAACCCATCCAAAGTGCAGTGTGCTTGCACTAGTCCATCCATTCCAGCACGCCAGGTACAGCATGGCATGCAGGATGGAGAAGTAAAAGGAAGCTCGGCCTCTTAAAGCTCATGCCGCCCCTACTGCCATCCTTGCATCGTCTAGGTTGAAAAAAGTGTATGCAAGTTATAGTATAACCCAGTAGAATTGCCAAATTATGTGTCAATTCGCTAAAATACGGATTTTTATACAACATTTCACCCTGCACATGCTGAAGGCATGATGCATGCGTGCCTGTGTTTGTACCTGCTGTTCCTTGCATCGGACTCGCTCACACGTGCACTGCATCAGGCCTGCGAAAGCTCTCAGCCGCATTTTTGAGCTATGGGTCAGGCATGGGCACTCCGGAAAAGCATGCGCCCACCAAGTGCCCATGCCACCTAAGGCATGGGATTTCCCTGGAGGGTTCGTTAGGATTAAGGAATTGTTCAACGCGTGGTGCACCCCCAAAGACCTCCTTGAAAGCATACCACTGTGGCACAAATTAAGGCATGCACAACTGATGCGCTTTCCCGGGCAGAGCTCCCCATGAACACACCGCTGTGGCGCATGATCACCCTGAGACATTGACTTCGATGTTGAGACATTGATCCACTGAGACATTGACTTCGATGTTGAGACATCCATCCACTGAGACATTGACTTCGATGTTGAGACATTGATCACCCTGAGACATTGATCACCCTAAGACATTGATCACCCTAAGACATTGATCACCCTGAGACATTGATCACCCTAAGACATTGATCACCCTGGCAGTGACTTCAATATCGAGCTCATGGGGATTGAGCCGTCATGGCTCTGGCCCCTAAGAAATGGTCCATTGCCAATGAAAAGGCTTCAGTGCAAAGCTCTGATGGAAGCTCTCTGCTTCTGTGGGTACAGCTGTGCTTGGCTGCTGAGGAGCAGCTCCTAACATGCTTGGCGGGTAGAGCTTGAAGGATGTGTAAAGGCATGCATGCGCTCTCCAATGCAGGATTTGCACGACAGCCTTCTGGTGCCAGCCCTATACTGGCTGCTCATGCACAGGCATGCACGCGCTCCAATGCAGGATTTGCACTATGACCTCCTGGCGCCAGCCCTGTGCTGGCAGCTTATGCACAGGCATGCACGCGCTCTCCAATGCAGGATTTGCATGACGACCTCCTAGTGCCAGCCCTATACTGGCAGCTCATGCACAGGCATGCATGCGCTCTCCAATGCAGGATTTGCACGACGACCTTCTGGCGCCAGCCCTGTACGGGCAGCTCATGGACAGGCACGGGGGCGGCGCTTTTGATGTGCTACGCACGGTGAGCTCAGCAAAGGCAGCATGTGGTGTATGGTGCAGCTGCTGCTGTGCAGCTGTGGGTTACGTGCTGGCTTTTCCTGTTCTGCATCCCACCTTCTCCTGGACAATTTTCAAGGCAAACACATTGCCGTTGGGTGTGACATATGCAGTACGGAAATTTATCGGGACTGCTCTCAACTATGCTGGGTTGGCGGCAGGAGAAGCCAGCAGAGCCCCATGGCCAGCCACTGGGGCAAGCAGTCACCAAAGGTAATATGAGGGTAACGTGGCTGTACCTGCGGAACGAGGGCACTTGAACTGAAGCCTATCAGGCCTGTAACCTGAACCTAGATCTAGAAGGGCAACAATAAACAGAGACAAGGTAGCCAAATGCCATGACCAGCAGTCGCTCAAAGCCAGGCCAGCCTGCCATGAATGGGAGTCCTGGCAGTTCCTTTTCGTCCCTCATCAGCGCAGGCAACACCTAGAGCTGCTGATTTGGACGCAGACTGCAAGCAAAATGCTGCTGATTTGGACGCAGACTGCAAGCAAAATGAGGAGTCGCAAGGCTGGTGGCTGGAACCACAATGTGGCGCGTTCATTGCTTTGAACGAGAACCTGCCGGTGAGCTGCCACAACATGGCCTGAGCTCGTGCTGGTGGCCCGCAGCATTGTTCCCTGACAACAGGGTGAGAAGGCTGAAGCCTATGTGCCTGTTGCTGAGCCGCAGCAATGATGCATGGATGACTGCTGCTGAGCTTGTAAATGCCTGAGAATTTGGATGATGCCTTGCGCACTGCAGAATCTCATTCCCTCTGTGCCTATAATACTGGGAGCAGGAGGCAAGGCATGCAACCTTAAATCTGGTAGGTTGCGCAAGAGATTGTGTATTTTATTCACTTTTTTCAAGCAGCGTTGACTTTTGTGATGCTATAACTTATAGTATAAGTATATATTATCCATTCCTGACCAACAGACATCCAAGGATATGATTTAGCCAATACTTCATTTTGCCATGACAGTTTCACCCTGACCTCATGGCAAGGAAATCTTGACAACTATTTCCAATGATATGGATTGAGCATACCTAGAACATATTTTTGCTCTTATGTTTCGGGCATAATCTCAATCCTTTGCAAAGCCTCCATCTTGCTGCCATGCCATCCACTCTGAGCAGGGCTTTTCCAGCAGATGTGTTCATGCTGGTATTTATAGAACAGCATAAGGTCAAACATTAAGAAAGCATGAACAATAACCCTTGTGCTGGCACGTTGCAGGACAAGACCTTGCCTGTCGAACAATTCAAGAGGGGCGCTGCAGCGTTGCCTATGCTGCAAATGACTCACTGATGGAAGCCTTGAGTGTAGTTGTGGAGCGTGCTGCACTGCAAGTTGCTCAAGCCCAGCAGCATCTCTCTCTGTAAGGGCAGAGCAGGATGCTTTGCCACTGTTTACCTCCTGTCTGGCCTTATGGCCACTGGTAGTGTAGATTATGGTTGGAGATATCCTTTCTGTAATCTAAGCTGCAAGGTCCAAGTAGACACAATTCACTTCCAAATGAGTGTGTTTTGCGCCTACGGCTAAGACACAAGGACATTGTAACAGCCAGCAAACAGCAGGAGGCGCTGGCTCAGATGTATGTTTAACACAATTTGTGTCTGTCAAACTACTTATTGTTGAGCTATTGCAGCTGCAGTAGCTGCGCATTACGTTGGCATTTTCCTGTGCTGTTGCAAGATGAAAAAAGAAAAATTACATATGCAATTCAACACGTTTCAACATTTAACATGTAGCTACAGCGACAAAGGGAAAGAAGACACATGGGCCCAAAGAGCTGCGAGTCTCCTCCACTAGGGAGCTCCTACAGGATTTTCTATGCAAAACACGTGTAATTGGACAAAGTTAAGTTACAATGGGATCAGACCTTCAGCCAGATGGTTTGACTGCTGGGCTTGCTGTACACTGCCAGCCAGACAATAAACATTCACAGTCTCAGAAAGAAGAAGAAGTGATTTTTACGTCTGCTTCAAGAGGAACAATTTCATATTCTCAGCACTGATGTTGTCAAAGTAAAAGCTTTTTTGTCACCAATGTAAATTCTATCAGTCCCAGTAAAATCAGCAACTTGTCATGTGAATTTCCTTCTCAACTAACACATTTCCAAGCAAGGGCATAAAAAATGACATTTTTCTGGACATCATGTAAGTCGCATTTGTCACAGTGCCTATTGTGGAATTGCCAACAGCCAGTCTCGACTCTCGGGTACGCAAGCGAAAACGAGCAATGTTACAAAGCACATGCCTGCTCAGTTCCAGCTGCAGGTATCAAGGCAACAACTGGGGAGGGCCCCGCACAGTGCTTGGCTAGAGAGGCAGGGTCAACCATGCATGATAAGTAGCGAATTTGTGAGCATCATGCTGACATCATGATGTGTCCTAGGGGCTGCGCCATCCAATTCCCTTCATACCAAATACAACTGCCCACGCAGATTGACCGCAAAGTCTTGAAATGGAAGGGGTATAGCAGCCTTAACGCAATTGGTATACCTATTTGACACCGGTAGGCCCTCACACTTTGAAATTGGACAAAACCAGCAGTCTTGTGTAACCAACAGTCGGGCACACACACACACACACACATACACACACACACGTCATTTGAAAGCAATGTGAAAGTGTGGCCTGTCACGCCATATTGTCTCTTTGCTGAATTGGTGTCTGAGACTGTGTGTTTGAGATCAGACAGTTGTTGGTTGGAGATATTTCACTGAGCCCGGGGTCCTGGAGGGCCAGTTATTGAGAATTCCTATTTTCAGGCTTCGATTGTGAAACACTCAATAACCTTAAAGAAGAACCGAGGCCAGTGCTGCAAGAAGGCAGCGTAAGCTCGGAGGCTCTGGGGAGGGGAACGGCGTGGCAGCCGAACTGTGTGTGTGCGTGATGGGGATCAAAAAGGTTTCAAGTATTGAAGACATGATACGGCGTAATGAATGATACCGCGCATGGTCTGTGTAGTCGCATGCCCTCTGTTGCATGGCTTTTGCGCTTTGGGCGAGCTGGGAAAGGTAAGGCCCCACGCACAAGCCCGCTTCTCAATAATTCAATAACATGACAGGCCATACCTGCCCCAGCTCGCCCAGTTCAGATTAAATTTGCAGTTCTGTTGGAAGAGACTCACGGCTCTTTGGGCTAATGTGTCTCTTTCCTTAATTGATGTAGGGAGTGGTTCCACTGCCTACGCAGTTTTTCTTTTCTTTTTCTTTGTTGAGAGGCAGCTTGCCCAAAGCGCAAAAGCCATGCAATTGAGGGCAAATGACTGCAGACCACGAGCTGCGTCATGCCTCAAGCTGTGTGATCGCTGCAGCACTTCACCTCCCCAAAATGAAAGAAAAGACAAACTATGTAGGCAGTGAAGTCACTCACTGCTGGAGACACAATGGCCCAAAAGCCGTGAGTCTCCTCCACCAGGGAAAAGGAAGTTTTAGTTCCTATCACGCACACATGGTTTGGCTGCCAGCTCTTCCCCTCCCCAGAGTTTCTGAGCTTCAAGTGAGTTACACTGCCATCTTGCAGCACTGACCTTGGTTCTTGTGTTAGGTTATCGAGTTTCCCACTGAACCAGGAATCAGGAAGGTAGGAATTCTCGATTACTGCCCCCTTAATACTCTGGGCTTAATTAGATATCATACAATGCAGAGTAGACTGCCTTTCATCTGGGCTTAGTCAAATATCTTCAGCCAGCTCCGTCTGATCTCAAACACTCTTCTAGTGTGGTACTACCACCAGTATTACCTCAGACAGGAATTTGGCAAAGACATAACAGAGCATGATAGATCACAAGGATTACAAGGATAAGGCCAATCTATAAGTGGGACTGTTAAACATGCTCATAGAAAGCAAGTGATTCAAGCAGGAGAGACCCTTTAGAGTTTACAAAGATTGAGACATGTAGGATGGGTCTCACCTAGCAGGTGGCCTTGCTTACGCTAAGGAGAATGGCGTGAAGGGTGACATTGTCCACAGCGGAGCCATGCACAAGTGATAGCACAACTAGAGGATCTCAGAAAGAAGACAATCATTTGACTTGAAAGATAAAACACAGGCAGGCATTTCGGGGCTTTGGCTCTGCCATTCCTTCAGAAGTCAGACTCAAGGCCTGCAGTTAAGGAGAAAAAGTTAGAATTGTGCAAGTAAGATGGTAAGGTGTTTGGCAAGATAAGGTGTAAAATGAATACGCAAGCTGATTGCCACAATTCAAACTGACACGGACCCACTTCTGGGATTAAATGCTGAAAGGGGGGCCACCACAATATGTGTGCCTGAACTAATAACATTGTCAATAAATCTATATGTGGTGATCCACGTAGTGGTTATTTGATTTAGAGAAGTGCACAAGCCTTGGTGGAGCGCGTCCAATCCAGACAGCAAGTCCTTGAGTGCATAAGCTTTGCATTTCTTGTTTGCATTTTTGACTTCCATGTGAGGAATTTCTGCTTCGTTGTGGAGGCAGTAATTATCAGGAACAAAGGAACAATGTGGAAGGGACTACGCATGTTTGCATTGCTCTTCTAAAACGTAGCATCTTGCTTTTGGACGCCTCAATGCCTTCAGGCCACGTTATATTTCAATGGTATACTTCAGAGCAATTACCTCGAATGTTATGAAAATGGCAGTGGAATTGATAACAGTATTGACAATGCTAGTGATGCATCAAGCAGTGTGTATCATGTGCTTCAATGCCTTAACTTCAGTGCGGTGATCTATGTTTGAAATCGTAGTTACATTTACACAGATACACACGATCTGACATTAAAATCATCAAACAAGCCGCATGCGCCATGGTCCACTGTTCACCTGTTGCTGCACGGTTTCTGGCTCAGCATGCTGGACTTGCTGCCCTTGCTGCAAGGCTGAATTTATCATGCCAGTATGCGTTTCTCTTTCCTCTGGGCCAGGCATGTCACATTTTATCTCTTGAAACTGCAGGTGAAAGCAAGGGGTTTTATGTATGAGCAATTGAAACATCACAGCCAGTCAAAGAATCACAAACCAGGCACTTCAGCAGCTCAAATCCTCATGAGTCATGACTTCAACAACAATACTGGAAATGGTTGTCTTGTAGCAAGCACATACCTTATCTTTTAAACTTTTAACGTCTTTCTTTCCAAAAACTTCAGCTAGCTTCAAGCTAGCAAGTGTGTCAGGGTGCTCTGGACCCAGTACCTTACGTCTTAATTTGTACACCTGCGCGGGAATGTGCTTGAATTGATAGGCCGTCCTCTTTTCATGTAACAGGAACTATGAGCTCCTGTTGTGTTGCATACATATGAGATAAAGTGGAATTTGTCATATGTCCTATCAAACTATATGAGGTTATACCCGTATTGCACAAAGCTAGAGTACTTGAACAGAGTTCAAGGTCTTGCATTTGCACCACAAATCATACTTGATGGGTTTATATCGCTCAAATGGCTTTTTATGCATGAACAAGTGCCAAAATGTTAAAGGATTACTACATTGTTGTCTGTAGATATGCATTAATGAATTTTTGCATGTGACAGAAGTAAGCAATTGCGTACCTGCCACTGCAAGGCCTCTGCTTTGACGTGCCTCTCTTGTTCCCAAAACGTCTGCGCCAAGTTTTGCATGCTGCTCAGCGTCGTAGAACTTTCTGGGCCTAGCACCTTTTGCATCATCCCTAGAGCCTGCAGTATGTCGATGTGTAATTTAATTCAAGACATTCCCAGGAGCACCACATGTAGAATATGTTTGTTTTGCAAATCAATATGCACCTTGACGGGATATGGACTTCACAGTTTGTATACTTAGGCCAAGGCAAGGTAGCTTGTATCACTTAATCACAGGACATAATCTAGAAAGTTATGATTCATAAGGGAACCTGAAAGAAAAAAGGCAGGAACTAAATGATATGTTGGTCGAATTAAGCTCCAAGGATTGTCAAAGTTAAAAACATTGCAGGTGCAAAGCCTGCCGACAAGCCTGATCCTCCATGAGTGAAAAACTTGATATTCTCAATGAATACATATATAACATAAAACCCAACACATTGGGTCAATTCAGGCTCAAATTAGGTATTATTTGGCATGGTTCCAGTGAAGCGTCCCCATGATTGCCATTATCCTTGATGATGGTCCTTTTCAACTTTACTAGGCTCTAGCTCGATTATCTGGAACAATATCGAAGGTTGCAAATTGCAAATAGAAGTGTTCATAATAATGCTTGGCAGAAATTTGGAGATATGATCCAGTGGAAAAGGATGGGAGATCTCATGGGACAATCTTAAGTTTTTTAATCAAAGTATTGATGCCAAATGCCAAGAGGCGTCCCAGAGCATGCTTCTTGAATATTATGCCCCTTGCATGTATAAACATCTCAGCTAATTGTTCTTGCTAAGGCCTGCAGACAAAACATGCAGCAAATGGCACTCATCGTGAATCTCGTGCTAGATTACACACAGCTTAAGAACGTGGTAATTAAATGCTGCATAAGTCTGAGCAACCTTTCAAGCACCTCAAAGGTATACTGGAAATGGCCACAATACTGGGTATATACATAGCAAAATAGCACTTATATAAGAGGTTTTGAACCAATCAATTCATTGCAGAATTAACCCTGAATATGAAAACAGTTTGCGTTCCATTCCTCCTACATCACCCAGCCACCTAACTACTTGTGTAGCTGTAAGAAAATATAATTACATAGGCATGGAGTGAAATAGCCAGGGATTTGGTGGTTCCAAGTTTCAGCCACGCATGTTCATGTATTGATTTATGTATTAATAACAAATGTTTCAACCCCTGTTTGTAGAGGCACACTTTGAGCCCAACTTGGTGCTACATAGTACACTCTATTTGGTCCAGTTTGCTTGCAAGAAGGTATTAAGCTAAGAATTCTTGAATGTGAATACCTGATGATGTGACAATATATATATGTGTATGTTTCGGGCAGATTTGGGGCACTTGGGCACATGTACAAACTGCCATTGAAGCCTTAGCATGTTTGGCTCGTTGTCTGACCATAAACAATGCATGCATGTTGACAGTTACTCTTAAATTACTTATGAGTGTACCTTTTGTAGAATCATTTCCGCTTCAGTCAGTTGGCCTAGCTCGCGTAAGGTCCGTCCCAAGTTTAGCATGCCAACCAGTGTGCCCGGATGCTCAGGCCCCAAGGCTTGATGTAGCTCGTCCAGGACCTGGGAAGCATGCACCATGTTGCGATTTGGCACAGGCACCAGAAAGCACCCCTTCCACGTTTGCCCTTTTCATTGCATGTGCCTCAGAGGTGCCTCCGTAGGCAACCCATTCGTCCAGCACGCAATCATTTTACATCACGCACAAAAGCATACACAAACAACAAAACCAGCTCATTTGTACCTGGTTTTTTGAACACTTGAGCATGAGCATAAGTCCTGACAGGAGATGAAGTCACAAGTCCTTTAAAAAGTTTTAAAGTGCAAATACAAATGCTTGCCTCGTTCAAGATAAGACATATTTTTATATGCGCCTGGCTTACAGATTAAAGAAGCACTTTTTCCATTGGAGAAGTCACCTGCTGCTGCATAGCCCCAGCTTCTGCATGCCTGCCTTGACTGAACAGAATTTGTGCGAGATTGTTCATGCTTTGCAAGGCGAGTGGATGTTTGGGTCCCAAGACTCTTTGCATTGTTTCTGCCACCTGCAGTCCATGGAAACAGGTATGGTTATAATGGGTAGAAGTTGGGCACACTTATATTCCTGGGCAACTTTACATCACATGCAGCCTATGCAAAACAACCACCCCAGGTAAAACCACAAGTATTGGTTATTGCAACAAAAGAGCCTTATGCTATAAGATATGGGACAGATTGGCCTATTGCAACAAACCAACATTAAGGGATTAACCTATGCAACAAAAGAAAATAGATAGATTGCATTGGCTCCAGCCTTGATTCTTCAAAGCAAAATTGTCATACCCTTGCTCTAACCTCTCCCTCTGGACATCCATACATAGGTCATCATAGAACGGAGCTCATTTGGTAAGTAGCCTTTGAATCAGCAAATAGGTGGAAGCGCCCTTCTCTTGACTCAAACCTTTTGTTGAAGAGCTTCAGCCTCAGTGAACTTGTTGAGAAGGCTCAAGGTCCGTGAAAGCTCACTCATACTTGCCAGTGTGGCTGGGTGCTCAAGGCCTCTTATCTTTTGCTGCAGCTCCAGCAACTGCGGCATGAGCTTGCAGTGATATTAATGATTGCATAACTTGATAAAGAAGAAGCGGGCAAGCACTCAGCAAGAACCGAAGATGCGAAGTTGACAGTTTTGGGCATCTGTTGCTGCAGAGTTGTTGCTTGGGCATGCTGCTCAAGAAGGTCCTAGGTCCTTGCAAGATTTCCCATACCAGCTCAAGTTTCAGTGTGCCCAGGTCTGTGCACAACTTACACAAGATTCAGAGCTACACATGAGTTTTTCAGCTCACTTGCAATTAGCACTTGCAGGTAATGGGTCGTCCCCACCACTGGGTCACCCCTGTCTTAGGCAAACGTGGCCAAATAGGCCTCTCAAGGCATAACTTTACATCCACCGCACCGTTTCCTGACCTGAGCATACCATTGGATAGCTTATATTTTTCTGGTTCTGATGGGGGTCTTGGGGTTGAAATTAGTGCGGTAAGTGGAAGGCAATTTCAGAAAAATGGTATGTAAGGTTGGAAGAGTGCGCGCTGTATCCCACACACAGCCCCAAACTCCGAGCTTGAGATGACTACAGATGTGTAAAATTGGCCCGCACA
>LFIK01003189.1_pt1 | contig 13329 bp, 16 predicted proteins | sample 643401 | NCBI WGS metagenome assembly LFIK01 (sample SAMN03777447, study PRJNA286221) | soda lake metagenome | biome: soda lake; feature: Kulunda steppe; material: water; isolation source: sample T5-Br brine of Lake Tanatar-5 | place: Russia: Kulunda steppe | collected 2010-07 | reverse complement strand
AATAGGTAAATCTTCTTCGTATACACCAGACTCGACCTGTATAGTAACTTGTTTTTCTTTTACAAAGTTACCGTATTTTACAGTTTCGCCAACTTCGAAATCTTTACCGTTAAGCTGTATAAGTTGTAGAGTATCGTTGTTGTTTTCTGTACCGTCGTTGTTTGTTAAACTAACAATTCTGCCTTCGGCTCCTGATATTTTACCTACTACAATTTTTCCAGGAAGAAGATCAGTATTTTCAGGATTGCCCTGATCCACAAATGTTTGAGCACCGTTATTTAAAACAATTTTATAGGTATTACCAAAAATAACATCAGGACCTGCATCAATACCATTTTCTATAATATTTTTAACAAGGTCGAACTTTGCATCAATTGCAGCTCTGGATGCAGAATCAGCATCTGGTTGCGAAATTGTTTGATTTATTTTTAATCCTAATCGATCCTGTAATCTTGGTTGATAAACAACCCCTATTACACCGCCAGTAGTATATGGTGTATAAGAGCTTATATCAAAGAATGTTTGTAATTCTTGATCTTGATAAAGTTCCACCGTTGTATCGTCGAGCACTCTTACATATGCGGTTTGATTTTCAATTTCAACCATTCCGCCCATGTTTCTAAACAAAATCTGCTCACCATCGCTAAGCCCATGATTAGTAGCAGTAACGACCCTCGCCCTAATACCAGTCACATTGACTTCCGCTACTGATCTTTCTCTGAATAGTCTATTCAGCAGGATACTTTCAGCAAGTTGTTGTGCAAAACTGATACTGTCAAGTGTCTGTTCAAGTTCTGCAGTTATCTGTCGTCGCGTAGACTGGAACGAGTAATATCTTTCTGCTACTGTTCTTGTGAGAAAGTTAGCTTCTAGACCTCTGTTAATGTCAAATGCAACTGCATTGACAATATCTCGTATTTGCTCTTGTCTTACTGCTTCGTCGAACACAAAATCAGGAAATTCAAATTTTATGTAGTTTATAAATTCAGCTGCAATATAATCTTCATTTAACTGCAATAGCGTTCTAGTTTGCGTAAACTGAGGATTTACAACACCGGCTGTTGTGATTTCACTTTCAAGGTTGCCGTTGTTTGTGGTCACAGTTTGGAAGTATGGTCCAGGTTCTGGAGGACTTGTGCGAATAATTTCTTCGGCTTTTTCTGCTGCAGCATTAACAGTTCTAAATGCATACTCAAATGCACGTCCTTCTGAACCTCGTGGCACGCCTGACATTGAGTCGTCGCCCGATGTGCTAACAAAAATATTCTCTGTGCTCACAAATGTAGCATTATCGGCATAAAATTTTGTAGCAGCTTGAAGATCGTCTGCCCCGCTTGGAGTTCCTAGCCCTGCTAGATCTCCTGGGTGATCGTGTAAGAAGAGAGGACCTTCCATTACATCACCTTGACGACGTGTAATGCTTTCTCTCGGCATTGCAACGTCTTTAAGGAAGTTGCCGGTCAACGTTTCGTCAAAAGATGTATCAGTAATAAGATGTTCGTCATCTAGATCAATAACACCACTAACAAAAATTTTGTTATTTGTTGCTATGTTCTCATCGCCAGTTACAGCGTTATCTCGATCATTGTAGAGAGCAATTTCATTTTCGTTAATGACTCGTATAAAATAAGATTCGCCGGAGTTAATCCCAGTTGGACTTTCGAATCTAACTGTAAATTCAAATTCGCCACCGTTAATTAAACTGGTAAATCCGTGAGATGGTATAACAAGATTTCCGTTATCATAACTGTCTATAACTTTTAAATATGCACTTCGATCAGCAGGTTCTGATTCTATTTTAATAGGAATTTCTCCAGATACATATCGAGAATCAGCAAATCCTTTAGTAATCACAAGATCGTCTATGGTTATGTTTTCGTTGTATCTTACATTAAATTCACTAACAGCAGCTTCGGATATTGCAATTCTAGCAATGGCTCTGTTGTTTGCGTTTAAGGATCCGCCTAGTCTAGGAGACACATCATCACTTACCCGTCTAAATGCTGTGCTTATAACTAATTTTCCAGATTCCGAAGTATCAAATGTAATAGTATCAGTGGAATTAGGATCAATAGCACTGTTGGAAGCTAACTCCACTAGGTTTAACTGTGTACCGGACGGATCGACAAGAGGAACAGTATTAGGAGTTAATGTATCCGGTGTGTCTCCCAGCGAAGTAAAGTCGATCTGGCCGCCTTCACCGAAAACTGCATAAAGTTCTTGAAAGTTTTCGTTGGTTTTGCTAAAACTCTCTCGTATAGAATCGCCAGTGCCGTCGTTCCCTTCTACGCCGATATCAATTATTCGTCTTGCCATTTAATGCTCCGTTAAAATCCTACGCTCTCGCCACAACCACATGCTGCTACAGCATTTGGATTATTAATTACGAGTTTTGTTCCTAATAATTCAGTTACGAAATCTATCTCTACCTCTTTCATGTGCGGAAGAGCTTGTTCAGAAACTACTAATAAACCTCCGCTGCAATCAATTGTTAAATCATTCTGACTTATTTCTTCAGAGGTAATAGTACTCCACTTATATTCAAATCCTGCACATCCGCCGCTGGTCATGCTCAAGTAAACTGCATCAACAGACGAGTCGCTGCATATTTTATTGAAATAATCTTTAGCAGATTGGGTAATAGTTATAGTCATTAAGTAATCTCCAAGTGTATTTATCGACAAATTTTATAATCTTAATGTAAATATAGTTATGTATTTAAATGAAACTGAAAAGATATCCCGGCACACAAGATCTAGTAAATTAGGAAAAGAGCACACTTATACAAGGAAGATCAAGATTGTAAATCTAAAGTGCGATTGCTGCGGTTCCGTATTTCAAAGAGAACGTGGAAATATGGATCCCAATCGATTGAATAATAACTTTTTCCATGTATGCTCGAATTGTGATGTTAAAAAATTTGCTCAGAAAAGAGGAGTAGAAAAAAGAAAAATGTGGAATCTTACCGCTAGTTCTGATCGCCCCATAAGCAGTCTGTGAATCCTACCAGACTCCCCATTCTTGTATGCTGTTTCCGTCATTGTAGAGCCGTTTCGCAGGAACCTGTGCTGTAATAATATCATGCTGGTTAAAGTAACGACCGTGCTGCTCTGCATATCCTTTAGTAATAGTGACCCAGTCACCTTTGTTTATTTTTGAGTCTACACCCCGCGGAACTGCTCTGTACACCGTTATTACAGCATCTGGATTATCTTTTGCATTTTGAATAATGTCTATTGCTTGCTTATCACCACCGGCATTACCGCCAGTGCCGAAATATCTTAGAGCATTTTGCGTATAGATATCATCGCCGTATGTGTCTGTAAGATCGTGAAGCGGACTGTCGTCAGGAGGTGAAGGAGGTGTATGATCACCTTGATATTCGTTGACAAAGCTGCGATATGATTCGAGTATTTCTCTGAGTCTCATTTCTATTCCACAATTTAAACTTAGTAATGCCACTTACCGTTCTTGATGTTTCGGTTCTTTTTCTGAGACGGATTCAGCTTTGGTTTGGCTACTTCTTTTAGATTATCGGGATGTTCCGGTTTAATAAGCAAATATTCGTTTTTGTTATCTGCCCTTTTTCCAGTGATTCTGTCAAGAGTAAGTTTTTTCATTTTACAAATACCTTTTCAGTATTTATGTAAATAGTATATGTTTAAAAGGAGATCGAAAACATGTTAAAATGGTTAAAGACATTATTCTTAGGACCTGAATCTACTCATACTCAAGAACCTATTAAAGAGAAAGGGCTGCAGCCTGTTGAGAATGTGCCACCCATGCCCGCAGTTAAACCGGCTAAAAAGGCTAAGGCCAAGAAGGCTACTGCCAAGAAAGCAGTAAAAGACCTGTCAGCTATGACTAAGCCTCAGCTTCTTGACTATGCAAAGGAAAAGGGTGTTAAGGTACAGAGCAACATGAAGAAGGCAGATATTCTAAAAGCAATTAACGGTTAAACATAGCCAGCACTTTTTCTTGTGCACTCTCGACACGGGCTAGCTTACGTTCTAATACGTTAATTGCAGCCCGTTGTTTTTTGACCTGCTCTTCTAGACTTTCTACATATCGTTGGCTAGGTATATGTTGTTCCTGACCATTTTCTCCTAAAATAGTCAGAGTGTTAACTCCTTGTGCTCGCAAGCCACCTGCTACTCTGTTCGGATTCTTGTTTGATTCTAGAGCGGGCTTTTGAGTACTGCGCCCGTACATTTTATTTAAATAGCTCATATCGTATTTACCGTTTTAACTCGTTCAATAAAAATTCTCTTGGGTCGCACCAATATGTTTCAAGTTTTAGGTCAGTTGTACTAATGAACATACAAGTAACAACTTCGCAATGTTTAAACCAAACAAACTTATTGGATAGATCACAGCGCCTAGGCAACAGCGAATACTTCTGTGTGCGATCTATTCTGCGTTAGTTGAATATCTACATGTCAACTTTCGACTTGGGCATCATGAATAGCTTGTTTCCGTGCATTTTAAAAAGATAATTTATTTCGGTCTTCTTATGTTGTATTTAAACAATCAATCTCATTAAAATTTTAATACAACTTAGTTTCAGCAAGACAGTCTTCGGAACCTGACGAAACAAACTCACTGTGTGAATAAGTACTTCCTTGAATTACTCCAGTCTTAATTGCATAATTGTAAAGTTCGATAGAAGCAAGATTTTTGTATTTTACCTCTGCCATAATATCTGCATGTTCAAGAAACGATAATGCCCAATCGTTTGCAACTGGATTAGGATACCAGTCGCTATGAGCACGGAGTTTTTGTTTTTTGTAGCCTTGTTCTAACAGAAGATCCATATTAGGAAGTTCGTTGTTAATATGTCCTACATAATCTTCTCTGCTATAAGAGTAGTGTATCACTGGGCGTACACCACGCCAAGAATCAATCATACATTTAAATCTATCATCAGTGGGTAAGATATACTCGCCTGTAGCGACGAAGTGATGGTGTACGTCTAGTACGAGTGCAACGTCTTTCGCAAGTTCGAGGCTTGCATCAACTCCCCAGGACATTTCGTCGTTTTCGATAGTAATACAATTTCTTGCCTCGGGCGATAATTTTGGTAACACTCTTTGTATACCTCGGGGACCTTCTCTACCCGAGATATGTACGTTACATTTAAAGTCTTGGAACGTTTTCCCATACCCCATCCAGCGTATGACATCGGCGTGATACTCAAATTCGTCTATACTCCGTTCTACTACATCTGGATTATGGCTAGACAAGACCGTAAACTGGCCAGGATGAAAGCTGAGACGAACACCAAGCCTACGAGCAGTCTCGCCCACCTTGGCAAACTCTCTCGCACAATAAGCTCTAACATCTGGTAGTCTCCAATAGTACCGCCAATCCTGCTGAGTGTACACAGGAAGGCAATCGCTACCCAATCTAACCATTCGCAAATTTTCTGGTAAGCTGCCAACATATTCTATCAATCTCCCATAAGAAGCAATGTTATGCTCCATAATATCCCAAAGACGCTGTTCTGCAACATCACGGGTTTGTCTATTAAGCCACTGAACTGTAGTTGAACGAGTGTTCAATGGACGCTGAATTTCTTCCAGCAACTTTTTCTTTTGTGTTTGGTCTGGATGCATGTACTTGCAAGCAAAGCCAATTCGTTTAGTTGTCATATTAACCTACAAATGCTCGTTCTAGTACAAACGATCCTTGGATTTTCTTATTACCTTCGGACCACCCATTTTGTTCTAATAGATCTTTAATTTCAATATTAAAGTCTATGTTGCCACACAACATTACTTTGTGACTGTCTGAGTTTCTGCTAGCTAAAATTACGCCTTCTCTAATTAAATCGGTAATACGACGGAACTCATCTGTCCAATCTTCGTCTCTAGTTACTACTGGTAAGTAGTCAATATTCTGATCAGCAAGCCATGCATCATAACTAGATAGTTCTGCTGCTGTTCTTACACTCCATACAACATGGATTCGGTTATACTTTTTGCGTGTAGCAGGATCACGCAGTAGGCTGATAAAAGGAGCAATGCCTGTGCCTGTAGCAAGTAACCACAAATCTGTTCCTTCTGTGAGATTGTCAATCAACAAAGTTCCTGTAGGCTTATTGCCTACAAACACAGTGTCGCCTTGTTGAATGTTTTGAAGTTTACTAGTTAAAGGGCCATCAGGAACTTTAATACTGTAGAACTCTAGAAAGTCGTCATTCGGTCCACTAGTAATGCTATATGCACGTTTAGGTGCATCTTCTACGCTAATCATTGTAAACTCACCTGCACGAAATTCGAAATTTGCAGGCCTAGTTAGTCTAAAACGGAACAGACTATCTGTGAAATGTTCTACTTCTGTTACAGTAAGTTGTCCTTGCTCTTCTTCTAGATATTTTTTATATTCAATTTGATATTCTTCTTCAGTTAAGGCATGCCATCCGCGGCAGCCGTCTGGTGATCGTCCGCATCCACAAGTCATAAGTACCTCCTCTAGTTTTATTGCTTAGTCTTTATAATAACAACTTTTGGTAAAAAAGTCAATCGTTAGTTCCAGTTTTTAACAACCCAAGGATCTTCAACGAGCTCGGGATTCGGATCTCCGTGAAAAACAGTGATGCAACATTCCGGTCGAGGAGTAACGTCTTCAATTTGAGCAAATTTTCTAAACCCTCGACGACTGCCGGGCGCAAACTGTTTGCTTTTTCGTACTTCCCATTTCCAGCTTAGGATCCAACTGTCTGGCCACAGCATAGGCTTAGGATCAGCTACAGCATACAACCAGTCTTGATCCCCAAAATATTTTCTCTGATATGCTATTTGATTTTTTTCGAAATCTTTCCATAGGTGATTCAGCTGACCTGAATTAAATCTAATAACTGAGCTGTTATACTTTTGCCAACTGGGTCGCATAGCTCTGGTAAAATCACGTATAATAAACCAGTGCTGAGGAGAATATGTAAACAGTTTATCAATGCTGCTGGCAATCACAACATCAAGATCCATATACAGTACAGTACCCTGAATGTTTAGATCGTCGGAGAACATGTAAGGTTTTGCCCACCACCCTTTTAGACTGTTAGGCAAACTTCGTGTTTGTATACTTGGGTCTAATCCGCTGCTGTCATCTGTGAGACAAACAAAATCAAAATCCAAAGAACAGTTTCTTTTGGTCATTCTATACAAGACATTTACATATTCCGACGAGTATTTCTTACCATGTTTAACACACAATACAGTATACCCGGATTGTTTTTCTGAAACAACCTCAGCAGATTGTGCCTGTTTCTCCAGCCGTCTTTGTTCGCGAATCTCTCGCCACTCCTGTTTAGAATACTGGCTTTTGTCTATTTTAGCCACAGTTTTTCTCTAGTTGTTGATTCGATACATTAGATCTAAAGGTGCTTCCCAATTCCATCTAGGCTTCATAGGCAGTGTTTCACCGAAAGGCATTTTACGTTGTGCATCCTGTCGAGCAGTATCTTCATCTACTTCGCACATTGCATCGTTTCTATTATGCTCATAAACTCTAACTCGCTCTACATAGCAACGACCGCTTGTGATTTTATAGATATAGTGATTCACATGCTCCCAAATAAACACACTGCTCATTTCCATGCTTACACCACTGGGCAAAACTCTTAGAGTTCCTAGCAAGCCGCCTGTTCCAGTCAATTTGTCAGTGATTTGATCTAATCGAGGATCGTCTGCAGGCAAAACAGTCACATGATCAAAATAGTATTCAAGAAACTCTTTGATAGGCTTTAGTTCCCCGAACGGCACAATCCAGCCATGTTCGTCAGGTGAACCTGCAAATGTAAATTCTACTTCTCTGTCATAGCCGTGTATGCTTGCACACTCTCCAGGAGAACCATCTGGCTCTAGATCAAAATACTGTGCATGCCCGCAGGGCAGATATTTAAAAACTTTTGTTGCTTTGATTTTTAATGACATAGTCACTCCTTGGCTAAAACTTAATTATAAGGGAAATTATCTATATTGTCAAGAAATATATTAGGTAATTGCCATCTAGAAGGGAGTTGCCAATCGGCTGTTTGATATATGTAAAATTTTGTTTCTGGAAAACAGCAAAATACTTTTCCTATCTGATATATCCAGTATCTAGGATCTACAGCTCTGTAATCAGCAGCATTATAACAATGGGTATTCTTGTAGCAGTTGTTTATCTTGGAGTCTATTCCGTAGAGATCAAATCCAAGCATGATTACAGTTTTACTTTTCATAGCTGCTAATAGCACAGCATAAGATCCACTACCCCAATGTGTTGGATCATCTTCTCTCAGATTGCCGTTGTACGGCAACATTGGAAGGAGTAGTGTTTTAAAATTAACACAACTTTGTAATCTGATCCTGGTGTATATGTTGGCCGAAAGTGTCTGAATGGCTGTTACTTCTTGAAGTATCTTTTTGTCTACACAAATGACATCTTGAACATCTGTGTCTCTGGCAATAGCGTTGCAACCAATTTTATAGATTTTACTATTATTAAGATTCAGATTCTTTCTGCTCTCGCCGTTCCCGATCACTAAGACTTTGTCTAATTTCATGCTTGGTATCTGCTATGTCTTTCTGTATCCATCCTAGAGATTTTCCTGTTTCTTCGAATGCTTTTAGTATTATCAAAATTTTATCTAAAGTCCACCACCACCAAAATACCGACGCAAAGAAAAAAGAACACACAATGACTGCAATTAGGATCGAATAGATAGAGCTAAGACCTACAAAATGTGTTACGGCTAATAACGCCAGGGCAAGAAACGGCAACGACCATGCTGCATATTGCCAATATTTAACTTGTGTTTTTGTTTTTTCGTAACTCACTGCTAGATCTCCCTCTACATATATATTTAACGGGGTAGAGGAAAGATTTTTATATCAATTTAATTTACAATTTGTCCGAAAGGAGACCACATACCTGGAACACCTTCGCGTGTGCACACCCAGCCAATATAGCTACCGGGCTTTGGATCAGTGTTCCACACAATGTCACCTTTACTGTAAGCACCGTCTCGAGGAACCCCGTCTCCAGTTTCCTGTTTTTTATTTTGGAAACGAACAGCACCGGCTACTGTGAGATCCACATCGTTTTGTGGATTTTTTACCTTTACACCAACTGACTCTTTGAACACTGTTTGAGAGTGCAGTGTGGTTTTACCGGTGCGCTCTACAGTAATACGAACAGTGTCGTCTGTTATGATATGCAGGTCAGAGGTAGTCCATGTACCCAGTTTCCAGTCTTTGAGATCGTTATCAATAATAAATTGATGATCAAGGCTTTCAATAGAAAAGACACCTTTTGGATCTTCTGCTCCGATGCTAAATTGCTCAGTATCCGGATGGTATTTTACAATGCCGTCTATGTCAAACGAGCCTGCAACAGATAGGCTCTTTAAGGTGCCTACTTTCTTTAGATTACTTTCGGTAACATCGTTGCCCAAACTGTTTTGAGAAAGAACAACACTGGATCCGATCATGTAATTTTGACTTCGATGGAGGTCAATTGATTCTGACGAAAATATACGATCTGGGTTACTAATTAAAATAAACTGTTTTGTGCTTTTACTAGAAGTCCAAAGCAATCCTTTATTGTAAGCCGGCTTGTCGCCACCGTGAAACTCTAGAGGAGATGTTTTTTGATGTTTTACATCTGTAACAATTTCATCTACATATAATTTAGTAGCAGTTAGCGTTCCTTTAACATCAACATCGCCTTCTATAGTTTTTACATATATAGAATCCACGTGTATGCCGTCATTTTTTACGGTTAAAATAGGAACAGCAGCTTCATCCGTTATACCCGTGGAAGAAAAACTAGTAATCTTCCCTCCGTGTATTTTGTTACCTGACAGTTCCCTGTCTTTAATCACAGCACGAGGTACCGGCTTGTTGTCGATCTGTTCTATTGCATCTGCTAGAGATTCGAGGCTTTTTCTTATTTCTGACATTGAGGTATCCTGATTATGCAGTATTTATCAGGATACCTTTAGAAGCACAGTATCAGGATTGATTCGTCCGTTAAGTTTAGTGTCAGTGGTATTGATCTCTTCTATAAACTTTCGCAGTTTGACCTTGCCTGCTGCCTTAAACTCTTTAAGAGTCTCGTCTGGCTTGCGCAGAGTTTTTTGTATGCTTTCTGCTTCGCTAAACCCTGTAATAGAAGTACCTTTTACACTAAGTCCGGATCCTGGGCGATTTGCTCCAGTTGGATCAATATTGGCTGCTACATATTTTCCTAGCTTGCGTGTCTTTGTGTTAAACACCCACAATGTAGTCGCACCTATAATATTTACAGGGTCAATTGATGCAACTTTGTATTTGTCGTCGGTTTTTTTGTATTTTAGTTTTTCTACAAGTTTGCTAGCGGGTTTCGCTTTTGGCTTTCGTGTTTTACGAGTTGCTTTAGAGCTTTCAATTACAAATTCGCATTCCTGAATAAGCAATTCCAAAGCTGAAATAATTTTGTTAAATTCAGCTTTTTTGATGTGTCCGTATGCTTCCTTGATTTGTTCAACTTCGTCTAATTCAGTTTTGTTCATCTTTTTCTTTTGTGCAGCAGAAGGTTGAACAGAAACTGCACGCCATTCATCAAGCTCAGGCTGATAAAATTTGATAATTTTTCTAGCATGTGCTTGGGTAGTTTTCATTGTCTGAAAATGTTTTTTAAAATCAAATTCCTTCGCATTAAATTTTCTACGATTAGTATCAAAGGTATCTAACCAATCATCAATGTCTGAACACATCTGCAGACTTTGTTCGTATAGTCTATCCTGGATAGTAGGTTTACGGACTTCTTCTTGAGGTTTTTCTTCTACTTTTTCAATAACCTTAGATCCAGCTTCAATAACTTGCTCAAGTTTTTCTTTAATGTTTTCTGAGAAAGGTTGAAAAGTTCCTATGGTACCTGGAAGACTTTCCCAATATGCTGCATAATCTGCATTATGTCCTGGCATTCCTTTATAAAGCATTGTTATAAAGATCGAGAGCGAGTGTGTTACAGAGTTTAATCCTGTTGCTAACTTTGCATGTTTAATTTGTTCTTGCGTGTAGCCATTATCCTTCATCCATGCCCATACATTCGGAAGAAGTTCAGCATGTTTAAAATTAATGTAATAGTGCTCTCGTGTGTCTTTGAGCATGCGATTAAAAACTTCCGGCGTCCAGGTTTCCCAGCCATCCCATGAAGGATGTTTCTTTTTATTTCCAGTAGATCTAAACTGGTTTATCTTTTTAGTTGCCATTGGGTGTCTCCTGTAGCTTGTAGTGTACAGTGATTATATAGCCTCATAAGCTCATAGTCAATCGGTTTAAACTGATTCCATTGAATCAATTATGTCTTTTACAACTTCTCTACCAGTTTCCATGTCATCAATTTCTTTATCTGACGCAATAAAAAAGCTCCAATCTAGCTCCCAATCTCGTATTCCACAACCACCGCCGGTATCAAAAGCAATGTTAAGAGCAGACAGACGAGCTTCTTCTACCCTTAGAGCTAATTGATCTGTATCTGATGTTACAGAAAACTCAATATGACTCCAGAGGCTGGTCGGAAGTCTATTAGTGTCTTGACCGTACTTTTCTATAGTACTCTTTATTTCTCTCGACCGACTAGGACTGATTGTAAACTTTACTCCTTTTTGGGCTAGTGTTTTTAAACTTTGCCATATCTCGTCATAAGCTTCTAATATATTCATTATATTTCTCCTTTATGTAATTTATTCGTTGAGCGTAAAACCTAAGAATCTTTAGTTCTTAGGTAGTTGACGTTTTTACGTGTCAACAATAATTTTCGTAGTGAGATTCTACTAAACTAAGAAGAGAAAGATATTTTTCGTAAGCAGATCTAACAGCATGGTTTTGGTTTCTAATTAAAGATTCTTTTTCATGCCGTTTTATAATATACTCCAAGGCATGACCCTGATAAGTATCTGTATAGAGTTTGTGCAGCCAATTGTCGTGTTCTATCAAAGCCTGTAGTTTTGACTGAGGTAGATGAATTGCAGCCATCTGTTCAGTTTCAAAACTTAACATAGGATCTAATATAGACTCCTGGGGAATCTCTATGTCTTTTATCTTTCGAATCCTATAAGGACTTTCTTCTAGTTTTGCTCCGTATTTGTTAACAAAATTTTTAACTGATTTATCCATTACAATTTCTCCCCTGCTGCAAATCCACGGAACGTCTTAAAACGTGGAAATCTAAGAGAGTATGTTCCGTCCTGATTACTTGTGATTGCATCTGCTCTAACTTCTACAATTGATCCCAGAAGATTATTTCTCTCTTGCCAAAATTCTATTCGTTGTTGATCGCTAAATCCAGATCCAACATTGACTCGTATTGACTTATCCTCTTCAACGCCGGAGCATACGAAAGCCCCCAGTCTGCCTTCATTTCTTCCTGTTCCTTCTTCTACTTCGTCTATCTGAAGTGAGACTTCGATAAACGGTTTCTGCTTTAGCCAACTATGTGTTCGCTTGTTTTCATACGCTGCTTCAGGGTCCTTAATTAACAATCCTTCATAACCGCCTTCTATCGCAAGTTTGTTAAGTTCTGCAAACCGTGTTTTACCTTCTGGGGTATCTAGATCTACAGTTTCCCAATCAAGTGATTCTACATGCGGTAATAAATCTTTGTTATCAGTCACCCAATGTCGAGTAATTTTAGACCGAAACCATTGAGCCTTTTGCCAACCACCATTTCTCCATTCATCGTACGGCACTGTGTCGAATAGATGTAGCACTGCATCATTAGCTGACACATTTTCTTTTCTGTGTACTTGTTTCATGAGATCTTGAAAATTTGAACTCATAACCTCCCCGTCTAGTATTAAAGGATAAGGAGGCGGTGAACGGCGTATAACATTCTCAATTTCTTCTTCAATATGGCCGAAATTTTCGAAACGCTTTCCGTTTCGAGAAAACATTTCTACCTTCCAGCCAAGTTCCGAAGCATCATGAGTTATCATGGTAATAACCCTAACTCCGTCTAACTTGGTCTCCACTTGTTTCTTGCCTGTGACTTTCTTTTCGTGATTTGCTGCATCGTGTGCAAGCTGGCAGGAAAACACAGGTACGCCCCAGTGAGGTACTCCTTTCCGTTTACATACTTTGTTTACGGTTTTTTCTGATACACCACACTTCAAATCTTTCTGCAGAATTCTACGATACCAATCATTCCACTGCTGCTGAGTTGCTACGTCACAGGCCAATTGTACAGCGTCTCTAGCATCGTGTCCTGTAAGTTCGCGAGCAACTAACTGGCCTTGCAGTTTGAGGAATGCTTCCCAAGGCAAACCCTGTCCTTCTGCTTCTGCTTTGAAAGGTATCTTTT